>Ga0315282_10003441_pt1 | contig 28407 bp, 27 predicted proteins | sample YL17G07_20_MG_FD_203693 | JGI IMG/M metagenome (GOLD analysis project Ga0315282, IMG submission 203693) | Sediment microbial communities from Yellowstone Lake, YNP, Wyoming, USA - YL17G07_20 | ecosystem: Environmental > Aquatic > Freshwater > Lake > Sediment | place: USA: Wyoming | collected... | reverse complement strand
CACCAAGATATTTTTGAGATTCTTCAGCACGTATCGGTAAAGAAACAAAGTCTCTATCAAAAAGTGGAATTCCATATTTCCCCATTTTGGGCATCATAAGAGAAAGATAATCAGTGGCGATCTGATGTCCAAGTCCGCGAGAGCCTGTATGAATCCAGACAACAATTTGCCCTTCAAAGAGTCCAAATTTTGAAGCTATAAATTTATCAAAAACCTTATCGATTACATCAATTTCAAGAAAATGGTTCCCTGCACCAAGCGTTCCAAACTCTTCCCTTCCCCTATCAATTGCCCTTTTGCTAGCAAAATCTGGTTCTGCAGATTCCAATCTTCCATAATCTTCAATTGCCTCTCTGTCCTCCTTAAAAGCAAAACCTTTTTCAATTGCCCAGTCAATGCCAAGTTTCATTGCTCTTCTTGCTTCCTCAAAGCTAAACTTTTCCTTTCCCGTAGAACCAACACCTGCTGGAACATTCTTAAATAAAAGCTTGCCAATTTCTTCAAGATGTGGTTTTACCTCTTCATATCGCAAGTTTGTTTTAATAACCCTTACTCCGCAGTTTATATCAAAACCCACTCCGCCCGGCGATACAACTCCTTCTTCTACATCAAAGGCGGCAACACCACCAATAGGAAATGCGTAACCCTGATGCATATCTGGCATACCAATTGAGAACTTAACAATACCTGGAAGCATTGCGACATTTATAAGCTGTTTAAGTGCAAGGTCTTTTTCTATATAGGGAAGTAATTTATCTGAAGTGTATAAGATAACAGGAACCTTCATATTGCCTGCCCTTCGCATCATATATTTATATTTTGTAATTTTTTCTAGATCCATAATATCCCCTACACAATTATACACTCTCTTTGAAAATTTTACGATAATAGTATAATTTTCTTGGAATCAAAAGAAGGAGGTAAAAAAGATGGTAGAATGGGGCAACAAATTTTCAGCCCGAGTTAATTCATTAAAAGCATCTGCAATAAGGGAGCTTTTAAGTCTTGTGAATGATCCTGAAATTATTTCTCTTGCCGGGGGTATGCCAGATCCTTCGCTATTCCCAAAGGAAATAATTGCAGACATCTCAAAGGAAGTGTTTCTAAACAATGCTAGTAAGGCACTTCAGTACGGGGCAACTGAGGGCGTACCGCCACTTCGGGAATCACTTTTGAAAATGACGAGAGAAGAGGGTGTTAAAGAAGCGGAACTCGAAAACATAATTATCACCACAGCTTCTCAACAAGGCCTTAGTCTTCTTGCTGAAATTTTTATCAATCCAGGAGATTCGGTTATAGTGGAAGCACCTTCTTATGTCGGTGGATTGCAAGCATTTCATGCGTTTCAGGCAAACTTTACTACAATACCACTCGATGACGAGGGAATAAAGGTCGACATCCTCAAAGAAAAGCTCAAAGAACTTAAAGCAAACAATGTAAATACAAAATTCATCTATGTAATACCAAACTTTCAGAATCCTGCAGGGGTAACAATGTCTCTGGAACGAAGAAAAAAACTTCTCGAAATAAGCCATTTCTATGGAATCCCAATAATTGAAGATGATCCATACGGTGATATAAGATTTAAAGGTGAAAAAATACCATCCCTCTTAGAGCTTGATAAAATTGGCATTGTTATTGAATTGAGGACATTTTCCAAGATTCTTGCACCAGGTTTAAGGTTGGGGTGGATAGTTGCGGATAAAGAAGTAACAAAAAAGGTGTCTCTTGCAAAACAAGCAGCAGATCTGTGCTCACCATCTTCCACTCAATACATTGTTGACAAATTTATAAGAGATGGACATCTGAACAATTATCTTGAACGCGTAAGAAAAAACTATAAGATAAAATTAGACTCTATGTTAGGCGCACTTGAAAAATATTTCCCGGAAGAAACAACGTGGACAAAACCCCAGGGAGGAATGTTTGTCTGGGCGGAGGTCCCGGAGTACATTGATACAGATCAACTATTCCGTGAAGCACTTCAAGAAAAAGTTGCTTATGTTATAGGAAGCGCCTTCTATCCATATGGTGAAGATAAACATCATATGAGGTTAAACTTTTCGTTAAATACTCCTGAAAAAATTGAAGAAGGAATTAAAAGATTAGGAAATTTACTGAAGAAAAAGATCCATTGAAAAGTAATTGCCTGAAAAGAGTGGCAATAAATTGCAAAAGCAGCAATTTAATCTTCTGGAATCCACTGATAAGGAGTGCGGATTTACTTTTCTCTAAACTACAATCTGTTCAGTAGTTTCCAAAAGAATAAACCTGCAATCTTCGTGAGCAGGTTCCAAAAGAATAACCTATTGTGAAGATTATAGGTTACAAATGAGTAAAGAAAAGATTAAATAACTTAACACGCAATAATTACGATAAGCCCCCAATCACAATGGGGGCTTTTGACTTATAAAATCGCCTGAAAAGAGTGGCAATAGCGGTTCCAAAAGAATAACCTATTGTGAAGATTATAGGTTACAAATGAGTAAAGAAAAGATTAAAATCTTCTTTTAAGCCGTTTCAGAATCTCAGGAAAAATTAATTCGGCGGATGCTTCCCCTTCTTCAATGACACTTGCAGGCTTCCAGAAGCTATCCCACCTCACACCGTAAACATCAGGCTTAATAACAAAATCTGCATATTTGCAGTTTTCCCTGGCAAGATTGTACTGGAGTATGTTTATCGATTCGTCTGCAACCTTGTAAAGCCCAGCAGGAGTTTTCATAAAACCATAAAAGGATTCGGAAAGTTTCGCATTAAGATTAACTCCAATGACAATGTCTGCTCCTTTATCCCTTGCAATCTTCGCAGGGACATTCTGAGATAACCCTCCATCCACAAGCAGCATATCGTCTTTTTTGATGGGCTGAAACATAAAAGGGATAGAGATGCTTGCTCTGACCGTTTCTGCAAAGCTTCCCTTATCAAAGACGACCGCTTCACCCGTGAGGAGGTTTGTTGCAACTGGATAAAATTTCGGACTGAGCGATTCAATATCAGGGTTTCCTATTTTTTCTTTGAAGAACTTTATTATCTTCTGTCCCTTCACAAGACCGAGCCTGAGCGTTGGGTCAAAAAGTACTGAAAGAACAGTTTTCATATCGGAGGATAGAGCAAGATGCTCAACTTCATCAATGGAGCCAAATACAGCATACGCACCCCCAATTAATGCACCAATGCTTGACCCCGTAATTAGGTCAGGTTTAATGCCATTTTTTAAAAGCACTTTCATTACCCCAATGTGTGCAAGACCTCTGGGTCCTCCACTTCCAAGCGCTAATCCTATTTTCATTTTTTCCCCCTGTAATTCTCAATGAGTTTATCAATTCTGTCCCTTATTTTAATTGCTTCTTCGAAATCAAGCACTTCTGCCTTAAGGTGCATTTCTTCTTCAAGCTCTGTAATTAAGGCTCTGAATTGTTCTTCTGTTAAGTCTTTGAAGTTAATCTCTTCAACTTCTTCATCTTTCTTCCATGGAAGATCTATTAAATCTGTGATAGCTTTTCTTATGGTTTGTGGAGTAATATTATGTTCAACATTATATTTTAACTGCTTTTCTCTTCTTCTGCTGGTCTCCTGAATTGCCTTTTTCATTGAATAAGTAAGGTTATCCGCATACATTATTACTTTCCCTGAAACATTTCTTGCAGCTCTTCCCATAGTTTGTATAAGCGAAACTTCCGAGCGAAGAAATCCCTCTTTATCAGCATCAAGAATTGCAACAAGTGAAACTTCTGGAAGGTCAAGCCCTTCTCTTAGCAAATTTACTCCTACAAGACAATCAAAATCTCCTGAACGGAGTCCTTTCAAAATAGAAACTCTTTCAAGCGTTTTAATATCGGAATGAAGATATCTAGCTTTTATCCCCTTTTCTGTAAGATAAGAAGCTAAATCCATGGCAAACTTTTTCGTAAGCGTTGTAACAAGCACTCTCTCATTTTTCTTGGCTCGAACTGTAATCTCATTTATTAAGTCATCAATCTGCCCTTCCACAGGCCTTACTTCAATTTCAGGATCAACAAGACCAGTAGGCCTGACAAGTTGTTCTGCAACCTGGGAACTTACTGAAAATTCATAATTTGAAGGAGTTGCAGATACAAATGCAGCTTGATTTACATGTCTTAAAAATTCTTCAAAACGAAGAGGTCTATTGTCAAGAGCAGAAGGAAGCCTGAAGCCATATTTCATAAGCGTTAATTTTCTATTGTGATCTCCATGGTACATCCCCCTAAGTTGAGGAACAGTTATGTGCGACTCGTCAATAAAGAGAAGAGAATCTTCAGGAAAAAAATTTAAAAGAGTATAAGCCTCTTCGCCTGGCTTCCTGCCAGAAAAATACCTTGAATAATTCTCAATACCATTGCAGTAACCTGTTTGCTGAAGCATTTCAAGATCATATTTAGTTCTTTCTTCAATCCTTTGAGCCTCTACAAATTTCTCTCTGTCCTTAAAAAATTTGATTCTCATATCGAGGTCTTTAAGGATTTCCTCCACATATTTATTTATTCGCTCCTTCGTTGTAATAAACTGCGATGCAGGAAAAAAAGTATAATGAGAATGCTTTTTTAAGAATTCATTGGTTAGAGGATCAAATTCTGTAATCGAATCAACTGCATCTTCAAAAAGCTGTATTCTTATAGCTGTCTCTGATTCTTTAGGAAATACATCTATTATGTCTCCTCGCATTCTAAATCTTCCATTTCTAAAATTGAAATCATTTCTCTCATACTGAAGACGTACAAGATTAATCGCAAGTGTTCCTCTATTTATATTATCTCCAACACTAACAGTAAAAAGCTGTTCCTGGTATTCTTCGGGTGAATCCCATCCATAAATGCATGAAACTGATGCAACGACTATAACATCCCTTCTCTCGAGAAGAGCTCTAACAGTCGCGTGTCTCAACCTTGCTATATCCTCATTTATATCAGCATTTTTGGCAATATAAAGGTCAATCTGCGGCACATAGGCTTCGGGCTGATAAAAGTCATAATAGCTCACAAAATAATGTACTGCATTATCAGGAAAAAATCTTTTAAATTCTGAGTACAATTGTGCAGCAAGTGTTTTATTATGAGATATTACAAGCGTTGGCTTTTGCACTTTTTCAATTACATTCGCCATTGTAAAAGTTTTGCCAGAGCCTGTAACTCCAAGAAGTGTCTGAAACTTATAGCCCTTTTTAACTCCTTCAACAAGTTTTTCGACTGCTTCAGGCTGGTCTCCAGTGGGTTTAAAATCAGAAACAAGCTTAAATTTTTCATTCATAACATTCACCTTTCAAATACAGCACAAATTACATTTATTTAGTACACAACTCATAAATTTGACGGGACAAAAAATCCAATCCTTGTCGTTGATAGCGCAGCAATTTTATTTGCAAAATCAAGGCTTTCCTTAATACTGGTACTCTGAAGATACATTTTTACAAATGCTGCATTAAATATATCGCCAGCACCTATTGTATCCTTCGAATTAACCTTTAAAGGATTAGCTTCATAAATACCTTCCCTTGAATAAGCAGAAGCACCATTTCCCCCTTTTTTAACAAGAATTATTGTTCCACTCCTTATCATAGAATCTAATTCTGATTTTCCAAGTGCTTCAATTTCGTTTTCGTTGCCAAAAATAATATCGGAAAGCTTTAAAATTTCTGATATTGACTGATTAAAACCCTCGATATCTTTACCTATTCTTAATTGTGGATCAAAAAACAGTTTCTTATCGACATCTTTTGTATACTTTGCTATTTTCTTAACCTCTCCCTGGACTTTTATGTCTGTCAAAATACCGCCTGAAATATAGACATATTCAAATTTTTTAAAAATTTCTACAAACTTATCATATGAAATATCTGTATATGATGCATTATTAATAAGCGCAAAGGTTGTCCTTTCACCAATTCTGTTAAGAAAACTTACAATTAAAGCAGTTTTTTTATTGGAAATGTCTCCAGCAAAATGAACCCTACTTTCTTCAAAGTACTTGCGGAAAATTTTCCCAAAAGGATCATCCGAGATAGGAGTAAAATAATAAGAAGCACCTTCAAGTTTAGAAAATGCCACTGCAAAATTGACACCTGTTCCTCCAGGTGTAAGCGAATAATCCTTCGGTATAAAATTTTTGTCTTTTTTAAATGAGAAATTATAACTTATTTTTAAGTCAATACAATTATCTCCAATTACAAGGATTTTATTCAAGAGCTCTCACCTTTCTAATAAACTCTTCAACTTTTTTGATATCTTTTTTTCCATTTCCATCGGGAATATCAAGTGAGGTTTTTGCATCAACTCCATAAGGTTTTACGGTTTTAATTGCATCCTGTACATTATAGGGAGATAACCCACCTCCAAGAATGACAGGCTTTTTGACAGAATCTACAATCTGTCTGCTTATCGACCAATCATGAGTTCTGCCTGTAGCGCCAACAAATCCTTCCATTTGTTTACTTAAGCCTGGAGAATCAAGCATTATCAAATCAACTATATCCTGAATTTCAAGTGATTTTTTGACTGATCCAATCGAAGCTACGGGAATTGCATACATCAATTTTATGCCATAAGAAGATATTAAATCTTTTATTTCCAAAAGTGTTTTATTATCTGTTTCTTTGCAAATGTGCAAAATATCCATTTTCATTAAGGATATGGACTTCATTAGCTGATCGATATCTATTATGTCAAATATTACGGTACTTTTTTTCTTGCAAATTCTAATATTATCGATAATTTCTTTAGCAACTTCAAATGAAATAATTCCTTTTGTTAAGTCAGGCGTGTAAGAAACAACAATGCCAATATAGTCAGCACCTAATTTTGCCACAGAAACTGCATCCTCAACCGAGGTCATTGCGTAAATCTGCACTATCATTTTAACTTTAAAAATTTCTCAAAATCCTTAAGGTTCATAGTGTTTATGACATCTTCTTTTACAAGCCAGGCTCTCCTTGCAACACCTACCCCATAACGCATATTTGTCATAGAATCCGTCGAGTGAGCATCTGTTCCAATCTCAAATCTCAAGCCAAAATTATCTTTTGCCTTTCTTGCATTCACTTCATTGAGATCAAGTCTTTCAAATGATGCATTTATTTCAAAAATCGTTCCATGACTCTTTGCTTCACTAAAAACCGCATCTACATCAATTTTATATTCGTCTCTTCCTCCGATAATTCTGCCTGTCGGATGAACGATAACTCGTACATATTTGTTCTTCAAGGCATTAACAATTCTCTGCGTAATTTGTTCTTTCTTTTGTCCCATGCCCGTATGAATACCCGCAAGGCATATGTCAAAAATTTTTAAATCATCATCATTGAAATCGATTTCTCCATTCGTTAAAATATTGAGTTCCGTTCCAAGAAACACTTTAAAGGGCTTATACTTCTTGTTAAGTTCATCTATTTCCTTTCTTTCTTCTAAGTATTTCTCAATAGATAAACCTCCTGCAACACCCAGAGCTCTGGCATGGTCAGTTATTACAAGATATTCATAACCCATTTTTATAGATTGTTTTATCAATTCTTCAATAGAATCCCTGCCATCAGAATAAGTGGAATGAATATGTACATCGCCTTTTATATCCTCCAATTCCACAATCTTGGGGATTTTTCTTTTGAGAGCAAGCTCGATTTCGCCTGTATCTTCCCTCATCTCAGGAGGTACCCACTGTATTCCGAGTAAATCATAAATTTCTTCTTCTGTATCCCCCGCAACTTTTTTATTTGTATCAAGGTCAAACATTCCATATTCATTAAGTTTCCAATTTTTCTTTATTGCAAGTTCTCTCATATGCACATTATGCTGTTTCGAGCCAGTAAAATATTGGATTGCTGCACCGAAGGAGCTGGGCTCAACGACTCGTAAATCAACCTGCAAATTCTCTTTCGTGATAATTGAAGTCTTTGTATCTCCTTTAGCAATTATCACTTTTACTACATCAAGCGAAGAAAAATAGTCCATTACTTTTAAGGGCTCTTTCGAGGTAGCGAGTATATCAATGTCTCCAATAGTATCTTTCATTCTTCTGATACTGCCACATATAAGAATTTTATCGACAGGAGAATGAACTTTTAAAGAATCAACAATAGATTCAGCGATAGGCATAGCTATACCTATTGAAACTCTATCTACTTTTTTATCTCTCATTGCTTTAATACCTTCAAGGATCTTCTGCTCAGTTTTTTCGCCAAATCCTTCAAGATCCCTTATTTTACCTTCCTCCGCAGCTTTTTTTAAATCATCAACGGTTTGTATATGCAAATCCTTGTACAATGCTTTAACTCTTTTTGCGCCAAGACCAGGAATTTTCTCTATTTCAATAAGCGTTTCAGGAATTTTTTTCTTTAATTCTTCAAGTTTATCAATTTTACCTTTCTGAAGATACTGATTTATCTTTTCTGCAATTCCTTTACCAATCCCCCTTATCTCCTCAAGCTTTCCTTTACTTGCAATTTCTTCAATTGGAGTTGTGAGATTCTCAATGACTCTTGCTGCCTCAAGGTATGCTTTTATTTTAAAAGGGTTTTCATTGGCAAGTTCAGCAATTTCTGCAAGCTCATAAAGCTTATCTGCTACTTCTTTATTCCTCAATTATTCCTCACCCCTTACTTCATGCTCAAGTCTATTAAAGAAATCTTCCATTACTCTTACTCTCTCCTCTGCAATTCTTTTTGCTTCATCCGTATAAAGCCTCTCAGGTATATGCCTTAATTTTATTTCAAATTCAATATTTGGAGAGTGATCTCTAAAATTTTTGATCTTGCCGTTTTTCAAAGTGTTCATTCCATATTCGCTCAGGTTAAATTCCTTGTATAGTGGCTCTCCATATTCACCTGCTATCATAAAAGCTCTTCCAACACCTACCGCCCCAATTGCGTCAAGTTTGTCAGCATCGGAAAGGATTTTAGCCTCAATAGTTTCAGGAAGTTCATTTCCTCTAAACCTATGTGTCCTTATGCAATGCGAAACTTTTTTTATTAATTCTTCGGAATAACCCAGAGTTCTCAAAATACCAGAAGCCATCACTGCCCCAAGAATTGCATGATCTATGCCATTAGTTTCGTCGGTATCTTCTTTCACTCTTGCAATATCATGAAGAAGTGAAGCAAGTTCAAGAACTTCGAGATCAACTCCTTCAATAGTGCTTGCAATTTTGAGTGCAAGATTATGAACTCTCATCGTATGTTCAAGATCATGAGAAGATGAAGAAAGTTCCTTTTCTATCGTTTTTTTTATATATGCCATTTTTTCCATACATTTATTATAGATGAAGTTAAAAGTTTTGAAATACATTGAATTGCCTCATAAGTGATAAGGAATTGAAGGTTCTAAAAAATCCCCTTTTAGCAAGACAGGCATCTTGTCAATTTTGTGCCAGGCACTATTTTGACATTTCATCTTCGAAGTCTTTTAAATAAAAAACCGCCTTCTCGTAAAATTTAAAAGAAAGCGGTAAAACAAGGAGATATATTTATTCTTCTGGTACTTCAGGAATCACACCTACTTTTACTTCTTCATGTATTACAGCTTTTTTCCAGGCGCCTTTTAGATACATAAAATAAACTACCAATGATGCAATTACATTGCTTAATGTCATCGCCCACCAGATTCCAGCAGTTCCCCATTTCAGGCTAAATAAATATGCAAACGGAACCCTTACAACCCACAGTCTTACAATATCAGCAATCATTGGAGGAGTATTATGCCCGGATCCCCTGAAAACACCAGCTACTGCGCTGAATAATCCAAAAAATGGCAAGCCAATGGTGAATATAGATAAAAATAAAATGCCCTCTTTTACCACGTCAGACCTGCCTGGAATAAAAACTTTGAAAAGAACAGACCTTGAGAGGAACACAATTAGAGCTTCAACGATGGTAATCAAAAATTCCATTTTTATCCCTGTTTTTGCTATCTTTTCTACCCTATCGATAAGGTTTGCTCCAATGTTTTGACCAACCATTGTAACTATACTTGCGCCGACTCCTTCAACCACTATGAATATGATATTTACAAGTCTATCCCCTATGCCATAAGCAGAAAGAGCCACCTCAGCATTCACTGTTCTTCCTATAATACCTGTTAATACAAGAAAGCCAAAAGCTGTAGTTGAACTACCAATTGCAGCAGGGAACCCAATTTTAAAGATTTTTTTGAACCATGCAAAATCAGGTACCATATGCTTCAAAGTTATCTTGATACCTTTACTTCCTTTAAAAAGCATATAGAGACCTATACAAGCTGCAATACCTTCCGATATAACTGTTGCAAGTGCAGCTCCCTGCACCCCCATCCTCGGGAAAAACCACCATCCGAAAATCAGAAAAGGATCAAGTACAAGATTGAATATAACAGTTATAATAGTCACCTGCATGGGAGTCACATTATCGCCTTTAGCTGAAAGAATCTGCTGAAAGGTAAAACTTGCAAATATAAACGGAATACCTACAAAAAAGGTTTTCATATATAAAACTGCAATACTAGACACATCTTTCACATGAGTTACCAGGGAAGCGATAAAAGGCATCAGGAAGAAACCAAGCACTCCAATAAAAAGTCCAAATAACAGCGAAATTGACATTACCTGAGATGCAGAAAACTCTGCTTTCTCATGATCTCCTGCTCCGGTATACTGAGAAATCAGTGCAACACCTGCAATACCAAAACCAAAGGAAAATGCCATTAAAAACCATATTATAGGCCATGCAACCTGCATACCTGCAACAGCAGTGGCACTTTCGCTCAAAGGCAAATGTCCCAACCAGAATGTATCCGTAAGATTGTAAAGAGTAAACAAAAATTGTGCGAGCATGATAGGTAAACCGAGTATAAACATAACTTTCATGGGATTACCTGTTAATATCTCCTCACGTGAAACTTTTCGCATATGTCCTCCTTCTGAAAACCTCTAAGTTATTTCTATCTCTACATGTGTGTTCTCTTCAGGTTCATCTATATCAATAATGTTACCTCGGAAATCAGGATCATTTATTGCTTTATTAATTTCATCAATATCAAAGGGAATTTCCTGTCCTTCTACTGTAATCGTTTTTTTGCCAGAAGCTTTAAAAGTCTTTAATCCAAAATTTATTAAGCTCAGAGGCAGAGTAAGGTTAACAATTCTTTTACCGTTTTTTATTGCAGAGATTCTAAAAAATCTCTTTTTAGAACTATCTATATTCTCAGAAGTATCTTTACTTTCATACTTTTCTTCTTTTAACGCATCAATTAGTTTTACGGCTTCTTCTTTACTTACTTTTCCTTCTTCCAGGAGTTTAAATACCTTTCTGATCTCATCTTCCATTTTCTCCTCCTTCTGCGATATCCGTCATAAGGATATCACCATTTTTAGTTTTAACACAAACTTCATAAGCATATTCTTTTGTCTGGGAGATTTCTTTATAACGGTCACCACCAACAATATCACCTAATAAAGTCTCTGCTTTTATAAATACATCAGCAAGATTTGTATTCAATGAAACATCTCCAAAGTAAGTGTTAATATCACCGTTACCTTTGAAAGTAGTTTTCTCAATTTCAATATCACCATTAAATGTAGTAGTCTTAATCTCACTTAACTCGCTATTCTCAATTGAAATATCTCCTGAATATGTTTTCAGGCTTCCTTTAAATGTGGAATCTCGTATTTCAAGGTCTCCAGATTTAGTACTTATATCTGCCTCTCCTTTAAAATCTCTTAATGAAATATCCCCGCTCATAGCATCAATCATTAGGTTTCCCTTAATACCACTCACACTTACATCACCAGAAACAACCGAAATTCTAAACTTCGAGGATAAGTTCTTAATATCAAGATCGCCACTTACTAATTTTATTTCCACAGATGGAAAATTATAAGGCACTCTTATTTTTGCTAGAAGTGATTCATGAGGAAATTTATGAAAAATCCTCTCTCTTAAAGATCTAGGAAAATTGATTTTTAGAGTCTTGCCTTCCAAATCCAATTTAAGAAAATCTTTGCCTTTATCAATTATGATCTCATTAATAGCATCATCTCCAGATAACTCAAGCGCTATGCTTTCAAAAAAATGACATTCAATTTCCTTTGGTAGGCCTAGTTTCAATTCAGCTTCATTCTCTTTAAAACCCATTGCTCGTTCAAGTTCTTCCTTTTCCTTGGGCGATATTTTGCCTTCTTTTACAAGCTTTTCGAGTTTTTCAACTACTTTATCATCCATAATTTCGTCTCCCCTTAAAAAATCTAACTGATTTTTTTCTTTTTTAAAGACTCTTGGCACCCTCTTAAATGCTTAACTGATTGCTTAATTTGTATTTCTTGCTGCTCAAATCTTCTCATCTCTTCCGAGGAAACTCTACCTTCTTTTGCAAGCCTTTGAACGATTTCACTAATCATCATTTCTTCCTCCTTTTAAAAGTTTAATTGCCTCTTCGGCTTTTATTTCTCCTCTTTCAAGTCTTTCAAGGATCTCATTTTTATTAACAACTACCTTCTCCTCTTGGTATAACCCTAAATTTTCAAGAAGCTTATCCAGTTTAGCTTTAACGGTTGGATAAGATATACCTAATCTACTTTGTACCTCTTTAATATTTCCCCTGGATCTCAAAAATTCCATAAGAAACCCCATATCTTCATCTTCAAGCAGCATAAGCTTATCAAATTGGAAATTGCCCTGTATCTTCGTGCCGCAAGAAGAGCATTTAAGTTCAACAATTTCCATTGGGGCTTCACATACTGGACACTTTGTAACAATTTTTTTCATTTTTCACCTTCATATTTTTAATATGTTTAATATTCATATTAATAATTTTAATAATATTTTTAATTTTGTCAAGAGTAAATTAAAGAAATTTATAAAAATTTTAAAAATTTTGATAAAATAAGATAAATATTAGAGTTTTTAAATAAAAATATTGAATTAACTCAGAAAAATTGAAGAATTTATTAAAGATTTAAAATAAAATTTACCGCTTAAGTATAGTTGCCTTCAGCCTATCGATATTTTCTTTTAACCTATTCCCTAAGGGTTCTCCGTCATTTGTTGTTACATCGTCTTCATTTTCAAAAACAACATAAGGAACCTTTATCCCTCTAACAGAAATAAACTCTGTATTACTCCCTCTAAATTGTTCCCAATCTATCTCCTTGTAGAGCTTTGTTAGTTTTTCATCTGTTAAGGAATGATAAAGAATGCTGTCTGGTCGGTTCGGATCAAATCGACGCCTGTTTTTTCTCAAAGACTCTTCAAAAGAAACATTAACATAAAGGATTACACCCTTGTTTAAAAGTTCATCAGAAATGTATTGAAAAGCAGTTGTATAACCCCCGTGTTCTGCTCCTCGTGAAAATTCTACAAGTGCAGTATATTCAGATAAATAATTGGGAATATCTCTTTTATGCTTCTCGTATTCTAAATTAATACGTTCAATTAATAAATTCCATAGATAAGTATTAATAAAATACCCATCTTCTGTTGTATGGAGTCTTGGTTCATGCAACTTATTAGCTAGAATATCATCTTCTTCATACCATGTCCAGAGCATTGGGAAATCGTCTATCTCATCAATTTTACCCATAAAAAAATATTTTCTTCTTTCTTCATCTGAAAGTTTCAGAAGAAAATCAATGATTTCAGATTTTCCAGCTGCAGGTCTGCCTAAGAGAAAAATAATATCAAATTTATCTATACCCATTTCTTATTCCTTATTGGATTGTGTCTACTTTTATAAGGTTTGTACTACCGCTTATTCCAGTCTGAAAACCAGCAGTAATGACATATAAATCGCCTTTTCTAATTAAACCTTTCTCCAGTGCTATTTTAGGAGCCTTCAATAGTATTTCATCAACACTTGAAAATGGACGAACTTTTACAGGAAAAACTCCCCATTTTAATTTTAAATATCTGAATGTCTCTTCTTTCGGAGTAAGTGCAAGGACAGGCATATCTGGTTTATACTTTGATACAAAAATTGCAGTTCTCCCGGATTCAGTTGCAGTAATAATTAATTTTGCTTTTACAGTTTCTGCTATGTCTCTTGAAGAAAAAGCAATTGCATCAGAAATATCATTTCGTGGCAAATTTTCTCTCCTCGAAAGAGAATTCTTAAAAAGTTCGCTTTTTTCAGTTTTAAGTATAACCTTCCTCATCATTTGTACAGTTTCAACAGGAAATTTCCCAATTGCAGTTTCATTAGAGAGCATTACAGCATCGGTACCTTCAAAAATTGCGTTTGAAATATCATTCACTTCAGCTCGAGTTGGAACAGGACTCTCTATCATAGAATTAAGCATCTGAGTTGCCGTGATAACAGGCTTTCCTTTAGCATTACACAACGAAATCATGCTTCTTTGAATCAGAGGGATATCTTCAATGGGAAGTTCTGCCCCGAGATCTCCTCTTGCAACCATAGCAGCGTCTGTAACATCTAAAATTGACTCAAGGTTTTTAACAGCTTCCCATTTTTCAATTTTAGATACAATTGGAACCACTTTTCCTTCCTTTTCCATGATCTTCCTCAAATGGATTACATCTTCAGGAGCTTTTACGAAAGAAAGCGCAACAAGATCAATCCCATTCTTAAGACCAAACTGTAAATCCTCTTTATCTTTTTCAGTGATTGCGGGTATAGTCAAATAAGTATCTGGAAAATTCAAACCTTTGTGATCATTTATTACTCCACCTTCGACTACCTCCGTTAAAAGAAATTTATTATCTTTCTTTTTTACTTTAAGCTTTATTTTACCGTCATCAATATAGACCGTTTCGCCTGATTTAACTTCATCAATAACCTCAGGAAAACTAACAGACGAAACTCTTTCATCTCCCTCTAACTCTTCCTTCATCAAAGTAAAATCGGAACCATTTTTAAGGAAAGCCTCTCCATTTTTTATTTTTCCAAGTCTTATCTTAGGCCCTTGAAGATCCTGCATAATTGAAACGGATAAATCAAGTTCTTTTTCCAGTTTTCTTATTAATTTTATACTTTTAAGATGTTCACTCCAAGTTCCGTGAGAAAAATTAAGCCTAAAGACATCTACCCCTTCAAAAAATAAATTCCTGAGTATTTCTTCCTTATTACTTGAGGGACCGACCGTCACAACTATCTTAGTCTTATGCTCTGCTCTTTTTTTCACTTTCTAACTCCCTCAATTTTTCAAAATAATTAATTTCTTCTCTTGAAAGTCTTGAAGGTATATCTACAAAAATCTTTACTATTAGATTTCCTCTTCTCCTGCTTCCTACATTGTATGCACCTTTTGCTCGTATAGGTATTTCTATGCCGCTTTGAGTACCAGCAGGCACTTTAAGTTTTTCTTCGCCGCCTTCTATAAGAGGTACAGAGATGGTTGTTCCAAGAACTGCATCAGGTACAGATATATGGGCATTATAAAAAAGGTTGTCCCCTTCTCTTACAAAACGATTATCAGGTATAACCCTAATAAGAACATATAAGTCGCCAGTTATACCTCCGTGTTCACCTGCATTTCCCTGTCCTCTAATTCTTACCCTCATTCCATTTTCAACGCCTGCCGGTATTTTAACTTCAATTTTTCTTGTAGAATTTACTACACCTAAACCTCCACAATTATGGCACTTTTCTTTTGGTATCTTACCAGTTCCATGGCAGGTTGAGCATGTTGATTGGACAACAAATTGACCAAAAACTGTCCTTTGAACTTTTCTAACTACACCTGAACCTTTGCATGTAGGGCAGGTAGTATAACCTGCCCCTGGTTCAACTCCACTACCATGACAGACCGGACAAACTCCTTTTCCATTAAATGAAATCTCTTTTGTAGTGCCTAAAACAGCTTCTTTGAATGAAATTGTTAGGGAGTATTCCAAATCAGCACCATGCGATACTCTCTCCCTTTCTTCAGTCTCTTCTCTAAAACCACCAAAACCAAAATTTCTTAATAAATCTCCTAAATCGAAACCACCACCAAAATCAAAACCACCGGCACCAAAATCACCAAAATCAAAACCACCGGCACCACCAGGCGTTCCAACCCCTTCTCCTACTGTACCAAATCTATCATATTGAGCACGCCTATCAGAATCACTCAAAACCTGGTAGGCTTCATTTATTTCTGCCATTTTTTTAGCTGCTTCAGGATTATTTTTGTTAAGATCAGGATGGTATTTCATTACCAGTTCTCTATATTTCTTTTTTATCTCTTCCGGCGTGGCATCTTTTGATACGCCAAGAATTTTATAATAATTTCTATCTGGCATAACTATTGTTTAGGAGTTCCTTCTCCTTCAACGGTACCATTACCCTTATCTTCGGGGTTAGGTCCTTGAGGTCCCTGAGAAGTTGCACCTCCTTTATACATCTCCTGTCCAATTCTACTCATAGTATTATTAACCTTATCTATGGAATTTTTTATCTTCTCAATATTTCCTTCCTTAACTGCCTGCTCAAGTTCATTTAGGTCGCTTTCGAGTGCAGATTTATCCTCAGGCTTTATTTTATCTCCATAATCTTTAAGAAACTTTCTGCCACTGTAGACCAGAGTATCTCCTTTGTTCTTTATCTCAATTTCTTCGGCTCTTTTCTTATCAGCTTCAGCAAACTGTTCGGCTTCGCTCTTCATTTTTTCAACTTCATCTTTGGAAAGCTTGTTTGTATTTGTTACAGTGATATGCTGTTCCTTACCGGTTGCTTTATCTTTTGCGGTTACATGAAGAATGCCATTTTCGTCTACAGCATAAGTCACCTCAATTTGAGGAATTCCACGAGGTGCAGGCGGTATACCATCAAGAATAAATCTTCCAAGGGAAAGGTTATCCTGAGCCATGGGCCTCTCACCTTGAAGCACATGGACTTCAACCTGTGTCTGACTGTCAGAAGCTGTTGTAAATATCTGTGTTTTCGTGGTAGGAATCGGTGAATTCCTGTCAATCATCTTTGTAAATATGCCACCAAGAGTTTCGATTCCAAGAGAAAGCGGTACTACATCTACAAGCACGACATTTTTGACATTTCCCTCAATAATGCCAGCTTGAATTGCAGCACCAATTGCAACACATTCCATAGGGTCGATTCCTCCCTCTGGCTTTTTACCTGTATAATCAGAAATAAACCTCTGAACGATTGGCATCCTTGTAGGGCCACCAACAAGTATAATTTTGTCAATCTGCTGAGGAGTAAGTCCTGTATCAGTAATAGCTCTCTCCATTGGACCTGCACATTTCTTAACAATCGGCTCGACAAGTGATTCAAGCTTGGCCCTGGTTATATTCATAACGAGGTGCTTTGGTCCAGAGGCATCAGCAGTAATAAATGGAAGGTTCACCTGAGTCTCAAGGACAGATGAAAGCTCAATTTTTGCTTTTTCAGCCGCCTCTCTCACACGCTGTATAGCCATTTTATCATTTGAAAGATCGATTCCATTTTCTCGTTTAAACTCTTCAACTATGTAATTAATAAGAGCTTCATCCATATCTTTTCCACCGAGATGTGTATCACCAGCAGTTGATTTGACTTCAAATACTCCTCCACCGAAATCCATTATTGTTACATCAAGCGTCCCGCCTCCAAAATCAAAAACGAGTATTTTAAGCTCTTTTTCTGAACGGTCAATACCATAAGCAAATGCAGCTGCTGTAGGTTCATTTACAAGCCTTACAACCTCAAGCCCTGCTATTTCACCGGCATTCTTCGTTGCCTGTCTCTGATCGTCATTAAAATAAGCAGGAACAGTAATAACTGCTTTTTCCACCTTTTCTCCGAGAAATGCCTCAGCGTCTTTTTTAATTTTCTGAAGAATAAATGAAGAAATTTGTTCTGGAGTGTATTCCTTATCAAAAAGCTTCACTTTTTCTTTTGTGCCGATTAATCTTTTAACTGCTGTTACTGTTCCTTCAGGGTTAATTGCAGCCTGTCTCCTTGCAGGTTCCCCAACAAGTACCTGTCCATCTTTCGTCATAGCAACATAAGAAGGTACAGTTTTACCGGCAACTGTTGCACCCTCTGCAGACGGGATAATCGTAGCCTTTCCGCCAATCATTACAGCAGCAGCTGAGTTGCTTGTACCAAGGTCAATACCTATAATTCTTCCCATATTTATTCACCTCCACTTTTATTATTTTTTTTCTGTATGGCTACAGAAACAATAGAAGTACGTAGAATTTTATCATCTAAATAGTATCCTTTTCTCAATACTTTTAAAACCTTATTCGACTCGTCAGTATCAGATTCGATAACCTCTCCTATCTCAGAGAGATTTGGGTCAAAGGTCTTTCCAAGAATTTCAATCTCCTTGACTCCTTGAGAAGCAAGAAATTTTTCAATCTGGTCTTTTATCAACAAAATTCCATTAAGCGAGTTTGAATTGCTGTCACCAAGAATTTCTATCGCTCTTTCAAAATTATCAAATATTTCAAGGAATTCGTTTATAAGTTTGCTCTTTTCTTTTAAAATCTTTCTTTCGGCTTCCTTTTGAATAACCTCGCTTTCTTTCCTGACCTGTTCCTTTAGTTTTATGTTTTCAATTTTTAAATTCTCAAGGCTGTTTTCAAGTTCCTCAAGCTTTGCATCTTTTTCAGTTATTGCCCTGAGGAGCCCTTCGGTATCAATCTCTGTAATTTCAGAAGATTTTTTATCAACAACCTTTTCCTCTTCATTTTCAGCCATTTTTTTCCTCCAAATTAGCACTCTCGACTTTTAACTGCTAATAATTTATCAGAAATTTTGTTTTAGTCAACCCCTCATATGAGTCACATACATTTCATATTAGAGGGACACATTCCTATATTTGAGGAGGTAAAAAACCCTCCTCAAGACTCCACCCAAAGAAAAAAGAATTAAATGAGAGATCGCTTCGTCGACCTTACGGCCTCCACTTGCCGAAGGCAAGGAAAGGAGTGCGCAATGACCGAAAAAAAAGAAGCCGCAATGACGCAGTAGTTCTGTCATCGCGAGGGTTTGAAGACCTTGTGGCGATCGCCTTTGCTTGTTCTCTTTAGAGAAATTTCGAAAGGGGTTAGTTCACTTTCCTTAATTAGGAATGAAACCGTTTATTCTTAGGCATCTCGGGTAGATAAAGTTGTTCCTGAAACAAGTCCAGGACTAAAGGTTTAATGTTATGTTTCTTAAGATACTCGTCAAGCTTACCAATAAATTTCGAGCCTTATCAATCTGAACAATGTGCATTTTACCTTCGTATAGGTATATTTTTAAAGTTTCCTAAAGAAAAGAGCTGTATTTTTATGCTTGAGTATATATTACCAGTATTGCAATATAAATAGGAGGGTGATTTTCACCCTCCTAAGATACTGCATCATTTTTCCATCAGTGCCTGGGAATGTTATAAGAAAATCCTTCGAGTACATTTCCACTATTGGCATCTATAACAACGTTCAAATCACCATATACATATGGATCAACATTTACATCAATGCGTTCTCCTTTGCTATTAAACATAGGGCCAGGACCACAACGTGGCGCATTTACTCCGTGGAACGTTACAATCCAAACCGGAATGTCCTCCATAACGATATTAGTTCCTGGAAGAATAAGGGCAGGACTGTTCTCCCCTCCTGGACGGTCTGTGAGTTTTACATACATGGCCATGATACTTTCTGCTTCATTGCTGATTTGCTGTCCTACGTCTTTCTTTGCTATTTCAATAGCCTTTCCCTCGGTCAATGTGGGTGTTTCGTCCGTAGTCTTAATCTCAATACTAAAATCTCCGATTCTGCGGTAAAACTCTTGCATATTACTGTTTGATAAAGACTCTTGAGAGGAACTCGCAGGAGAAACAACATTGTGAGAAGTATGCGCAGAAGCTACTACAAAACTGCATACTCCAATGATAGCTACAATTACAAGAATAATCATACCTTTACGCATAATTAGACACCTCCTTTCTTTTTCAAAGTTTTTAATCTTTCCCTATACATAAGACTCTCTATTTTCAAAAAAGTTCCGCTTTCTTAAAAGAATTTTTAAAAATTTCCTCTATAACGCTACATTTGTAGAGGTTCTTTCTCTAAATGACCCATCTCTATCCAAAAAACTGCATCACAGATGCGTTTCAATTCTTCCATGTTTGGGCTCGTTATGAGAATTGTAATGCCCTTATTCTTTAAATCTTTGAGAACTTCGTGAACGGCTGCTATTCCCTCACGATCTAAATTACTCGTTGGTTCGTCAAGAAGCAATAACTCTGGATGCTCCATCAGGGCTTGAGCAAGACCCAGGCGTTGAATCATACCTGTTGAATAGGCTCTAACAGGTCGTTTATCATCAGGGTTCAGTCCTACAAGCTTCAGAGTTTCGATGATCTCCTCTCTCCCGATTTCGTTCCTGATCGAGGCAAGAAGCTCCAGGTTTCTTGCTCCACTCAAGTAAGTCAAAAAACCTGGTTTTTCAATTAGAACACCTGTTTTGTCTGGAAATTCTATATCTCTTCCAACTTCTTTTCCAAAGACAAAAACTTTACCCTCTGTGGGATAGACGAGTCCACTGATTACCCTCAGCAGCATGCTCTTTCCAGAGCCATTGGGTCCACCAAGCCCATAAATCTTTGAAGAAGGGATTTCAAGAGAGACATCTTCAAGGATAGTTCGATTTCGTATAACTTTTGTTACATCTTCTAAAATAACTACTTGCCTTCTATCAACTTCTTCCATTTAAGCCTCCTTATGAATTTCTGAGATTTTTTTAAATATGTCCATTCTGCGGACGTATATGAAACTAACTGCCAAAACTATCAGGATTATTATTGCATTGTAAACAAGCGACCAGGTTAGGGAAAAACCATAAACCATAGGGTCAAGGAACGTGTGCCTGAGAAGCATTGATTGAGAACCAGGCAACCATCGCACCATATATGGATGTCCAATCCCAAAGAGCCACGAGAGAATTGTAACAGCGCACACAAGAATCAAAGCAGTAAATGAATTCCTCCATATTATTGAGATTGTCATTTGAATGAAGGATATTGCAAACAATGTGCTCCCGAACAATAGAAAAATCCATCTTATCATTAAAGTCGCAACAGTCATATCTTTTGGAATCTGCCATAATTTCAGAGAAAGCAAAAACGGACTTATTTGATTTGACAGGGGAAGGAAAAATAAGCTGACTGCTAAAACTGTTGCAATGCCTATTAAAAAATAGATAATTGAGAGAATAAAAAGTGTAGCAACTTCTCCAAGCCACCACTTTCTTCGTGAACCAATGAGTGGAATGATAGAAACGCCCCTCTGTGATAGTTCTTCCTCTGCAATATTTCCGAACATGTAGAAGAACATGAGGTATGGCAGGAACCAAAAAATAAGGTTGAATAGAGAATCATCTGAAATTGATGGACCTGCAAATGCAACAAAAAGTACATCCCATACGTTCTTTGAGAATGATGAGGGATAAGTTACAACCTCGTATATACTGAATAATCCTATCAATGAAAAGGTAACAACTGTTAAAATTAAATATTTCATACGTAAGGTTGTTTTAAGATTTGTGTGAATCGCTCTTGAAAATGGCACTTTACCCATATTTCACCTCAGGAATCACTTTTTAATATAAAATCTCTTCTCTTGCATATCCTGTACCCTAACACCATAAAAAACATAATCCATATTACCCAGTAAATGATTGAAGCAAAATACGGAGGATAAAAAGAGTTTTTTTCACCAAAACCGTGAAGGTTAAGGAGAATGTGGTTAGAGATAAAAAGATTTACAAAATGTTGGGGAACGTCACCCTTAAAGGCAAAATATCCACCAAGGTCAATAAGCACGCCAAACAAAAATCCCAGAGATGCACTGTTAAAGAATAGAGACGCAGTTATAACTGCAAGCCCTATGCCAAGCCATCCCAATATCAAAAGCACGATAAGCCTGATAAACGCAGAAGTTACAGAAAGAGTTGCCGGTATTTGGGGATTCAAATAACTGTAACGGGAATAATTCAAAGCCATTTCACTCCATCCATTATTCAAAGGAAGTGCAAAGGAATTTGTAACGAAAATGATAATGAGGAGTATTACAAGGTAAAGAATGATAGAGGCTGTTAGAATCAGGATTTTATTCCACAACCATTTGCTGCGGGAGTTAAGGCGAAGAAGAACAAATTCCTCAAAATTTGTAGTAACTGGAATATCGCTTATGAAAAGGAGAAGGACAGGAGTTAAAACGAAAAATAACATACTGCCACTTCCCAGAATGCTAAATACAGCATCCCATACATTTGCCGATGTTTTCTGATTAATAGTAAACGTCAGAACTCTATCACCCATAATATACGTAAAGAACAAAACTATTAGAAATAGGAATATCAGCATCAATCTTTTATAAAAGATAAACCTTTGAAACTCAAAGTTGAATATGTACAGAATATCTTTAAGTTTTTTATTCATAAACCCTCTTTTTCTTTGCAAACATAAATAAGCATATTGCACTTATCAGGAAAATAACTCCTAATTCTCCAAATACAGTTAGCCACGATGTTGTCTTATAGGAAAATGGGATCAAAGTCATTACAGTGCTCCACTTTGTTTTACCTAATATATTCATTACAAAGGAACCAATCTGATACAGAATAAATGGAGTTGCAAGTGCAACATATTTATTATGGAGAAATAAGGATAAAGCCAATCCTAATGAGGCATATGTAGCCCCAAAGATAAAGGATAAGCCAATGAGGAAAAATACATATAAGTCAGTTTTCGTACGATATAAATAAGCCATAGGCCCTGGAAGTGTATATGGAATACGTCCTATCCGTGCCTCACCAGGTGCAGTCACAGGTGGAAAGCCTCGTGGATAAAAAATGTTTATAACCCCATACATAATAAGAAGTGGAATAGATATGCTTATCCCACCTGCAAGAAGGTTTGCAAAAAATTTAGAAGTGATGTACTTGCGGAAAGAAGTCCTTGAAAGGATAAAAGTGACATATCCCGAAGAGCGGTCTGTGATTAATGATGCAGCAAATGGGAGCACTGCAATTAGAGGTGCAATGGCAGGGAGAACCCAATAATATGCTCCGTAAATAAAGCCATCAAAAGCATTATTGATAAAAGGATATTTTACAGGATCATCAAAGGGAGATACTGGCGGCCCGTACTCCAGCAAACCAAATATTGCAGCTGCAAAGGTAATTGCAATTGCAAGCAAAAAAGACCAGCTAAAAAACGCCCTACGAAATTCTTCTTTTAACATTTTGTTTACCTCCATATTTTTTCTAAAATAGCCTTATTGCCTTTTTTAATTGCACTGATAACTATTTCTCTCCTATCCCGTAAGCACTCCTTTTTCTTCCTACATAAATATTGCCTTCCTAAATTTTGTCCCTATGGACTATAACAAAATGCGATAAAAAGAACAGGCCAGTAAGTACTAAAATGCCAAATATTGTTGGCAATAAAGGTATGTGATTTAAATTGTAGTAATTTGGATTCAGGAAGAGGGTATTAAAACCAAATTTTCTCAGAGTAGAATTTATGGGAAGATTTATGAATCCTGTAGCAAATTTTCCATTTGCATCGGGTGTACCGAAGGCATATGCCCAGAAAATACTCCATATAACACACACGATAATTACAATTGATACTTTTAGGAATGAGTTGCGCTTTCTAAATAAGATTCCTCCGAGTAATGCAAGAGCGAAAATGATTGAAAAACCCAAAATATATGGAACAGATGAGCAAAAAAGTGCAGAGAGAGAAACGGGGAACGCTTTTATATTTTTTGTTATGAATGCCATTACTTTAGCAGGTTCAACTCCAGATGACACAGAATAAGACACAGCAAATCTCGGAATAAGTGTTTTCGCTATAAATTTCATTTCTGCAGGATACAAGATTACGGGGGCGATTACTATCAGTGCAATTGCAACGATGCCGCTTATAAACTTTGAAGCAAGAATCCTTGCATAGCTTACAGGTCTTGTAAATAAGTATTCAAATGTATTATTCTTCTCTTCGTAGGAGACTAATGCTACAGCAAGAACAATGGAAATAATTAAAACGACAAAGAAACTATTGAGGAAAACCGAGTTAAAAAAAGTTTTTGAAAAGTCTATCATTAACTCAGATGATTTTTCAATTTGAGAAAGCTGGCTGAAAGTTAGATTTGGGTTTCTTGTAATAGTACCCTCAACATAAGATACAATACTTTTTGTTTTAGATAAGACCATCGCAAAAGAATACAAAACTGTAATGAGGATTCCAATTATTATTGTCCACTTATGCTCTTTCAGTTCCTTTAATATTAACATCATTTTTCGCCTCCAACTATTTCTTTAAAAACATCGTTTAAGTTCATATCAAATATACCAATTGATGAAGGGCTCAATTTGTTTAGCTGTTCCAATATGTTTTCAGGATTATGTTTCGTGATTATTAAGAATCCGTTTCCGTCCTCTTCAGTTCTCTTTACTCCATTTATTTGTTCAATATCTTTTTTACTTATTGCATTCTTGAATACAACGGTAATCCTTTTGTAATTCTCTTTTATACTGTCCAATTCGTCCTCAAGCAGCACCTTTCCTTTATGAATAAGAACAATTCTATCTGCAATCTTTTCTACATCTTCCAATATATGGGAAGAATAGAATATTGTTGTCCCATTCTTCCCACATTCCTCACTGAGGATTTTAAGGAAGTTGTTCCGTGCAATAGGGTCCATTCCCGAAAGTGGCTCATCTAAAATAAGGATTTCAGGATTCGTAGAAACTGCAATAATAAAGCTCAAAGCCTTCTTCGTCCCTTTTGAAAGAAACTCTATTCTTTTGTTTAAATCTAGCTCAAAAATTTCCGCATAATTTTTTATTTTGTCATAATCTATTTTTTCAAAAAACTTCCCGTTAAATTCTATCATTTCTTTGCAACTGAGATAAGGATAGAGAGAAAAAGTTTCAGGCATATAGCCTATTCCTTCACGCAGAAGCGCATAACCTTCCTTTACCTCTCTTCCTTTTACTTTTGCACTTCCTTTATAATTCATTAGTCCCATCATGGTGCGCACAGTTGTTGTTTTTCCCGCACCGTTTCTTCCGATAAAACCGGTGATAGAACCTTCAGGAACTGAAAAAGACACACCTTTAAGTGCAGGAAACTTACCGAAATTCTTTTTTACACTTGTAAATTCAATTATCATTTTTTATTTCCTCCTTCACAATTTTCACGATTTCTTCTCCGGTTAATCCTGTGGATTTTGCTTTTTCAATCAACAACTTTGCAAGCTTTTTCAACTCACTCTCCTTTACGGAATCATTCTTTACGAATGTCCCCATACCTCTACGCATTTCCAACACGCCCTCCTTTATCAATTTTTGATACGCTTTTGCAACCGTATTGGGATTTGCAGGAATTTGCGCCGCAAGCTCTCTTACGCTGAGCAACTTATCGCCCTCTTTTAGCAAACCTGACGCAACGGAATACTTTAGTGCATCCGCAATCTGCAAATAGATTGGAATGCCAGAGTTCGCATTTATAAAAACCTTAATCTTCTTTTTTTCATCCAACTTTCTTTCGCCTCCTACTGTATCAGTATACTGATATTATAATACACTTAAAAGAAAAGTCAATACTCTAAATTCATAAATATTATTATGCTCATGTGCCTTTTACTCATCGGTACCTTGCCCTTATATTACACCACCTACCTTCTGAGAGATTTTGTTCTCTCATATATTAGACTCACAAACTCCAAAAAAGTTCCATAAACTTCAAAGAATTTTTAAAAAACTTTTTTCTCTCACTAATAGGACTTCGGATTTCCAAAAATTGTTACCATTTTTGAGAGAAAATTTAAAAATCTTAATTAATTATCAAACAAGACGTTATAATCCGCTGAGAAAGATTGTGGGTTTACTTTTCTCTTACTCCTTTGTAATCCGAGATCATTTTCATCGGATTTACCTTTGCTCTTTTTGGGAAGGTTCCAGAAGATTAAAAAATCAGATTGAGTCAAAGTTATGTTTGAAAATATTTTTCATGCAGAATAATGGCTCCATCATTTTTGCAATCGAAAGATTGGAGGCTAAAAGCCTACGGCATATTATCAGCAAAAATAAAAAGGGGGGCAAAAACTACCCTCCAAAATGTTGCATCTCGGATTTGCGTTAATATTTTGCCTTTTTTAATCTTTTGTAATCTGCACTTTTTGTGAGCAGATTTACATTCCTCCAGTCATTTTTGGGAATATAATATACGAGTTTTCATTCAAAGTTGCATTTGAAAGAACATTTCCATCTTTATCCATTACATCCACATTGCCGTTTACAAGATACATCATCCCCACATTTTCTTCATTTTTGAAGACAGATATATAGCGCTTTGTACCTATGCCTCTAAGGACAGTAAATTGTACAATAATCATATCGTTGAAGCTACCTAAGATAGAAGTGCCATATGCAATATCCTCTTCACTGCGTTTAGATGCCGTTATTTTTTTCCATTTCTTGCAAATGCGCTCTTCTACACCAACTTTCGCTACACTGCAGCACCCACTGGGTAAATAAAAACTTCCGTTAAAATAAATAGAGTTGGAGTAGTTCGGAGGCTTACTAGGACCAATACCTGCATCTTCCTCCACGGAAATCTTATACCATTTACTTGTCCAATCTTTTTTATCTACAGTGCAGAGAAACAAGTCCATTCCTGTTTGAGGGTTGTAACCGCCAGAGACAAGAAAATCTATTTTGGTTTCGTCATTACCAATTGCAACTGGATAAGAGGGTTGAGAATTTGTATCCTGGAATTCATAATTAAGATTAAGTTCTTTTTCAATGTATTTCTCGCCATCCCATAGTTTCACAGTGTATTTATAATCACGGCTATTACCAGTTGGAATCCTTATCATCTCTATGTCTTTCCCGAAAATTCTACTTCCATATAGATATAGGCTTCCATTTGGTACTTCACTGATGGTTTCAGTACGTTTATATAAGTTTGTTTCACTCTTGAAAAACCAAGGAAGAATAATGCAATCCTTTCCGTCCCAATACAAGGGTCTATCACCATTATGGTCTTCATAGAATGCCTGTTCACTTTTCATATCAGTTGTTTGTGTTACAGTATAAATAACTTTATCGGTCTGGATAATCTTCCCATTCTTTAAGTCCCAAAAGTTAAGGATAGCTTTTTTAATGCTTTCGCCATTAGCGTTATCAGGTACTAAAGTAAGAAAAGGGATAGATTGGTCTGGTACTCTAATGCTTGTTGCCCTTCCACATCCAGCAAGGGATGTGCTTACTACAAAAACAGCTAAAACCAAAAGTATAATTTTTGACTTCATATAATTTCCTCCTACAAAATAGTATAGCACTGGTGGAGGCAATGCCTTCACCTGTTTCATTTTAGAGTTTTATCTTACTGCACGATATAATACTCCCAGCCACTGTAATTATAATATATATACTGTTTCCTATCGTTGATATGTGCGCTAAATTCCCTTGTAACCGTATCATTTAACACAATCTCCGTTGTCGGGAGCATTTGATGTCCAGCTATTTGCATAATCTCTTGCATCCAAACGATTATACGTGTACTTTACTTCATTAGTATTGTTTGCAATAGGAGAGTCGCCCGCTTTCTTAAACGTTTCTTCCATTGTTTCTTCGCCATTCCTTTCCATCTTCTCAGGAGTTTCAAGTATCGGTGAAGGGACAGGATAGAAGTCCTCTCCTTTATTTGTTGAAGATGGCTCACTGATATACAAATTCACACTATCTCCTTCTATTGTGCCATCACTTTTTATGTTTGCCACAATCTTATACGTTGCATAGGCCGTAGGTTCTGGTTTACCGATGTAGTCTTGAAGCTCTAATTTCCAGTCGTCTATTAACTTATTGGCTGCTTCAACTTGAGCCTTAGAAGCAATCAATTTTTTGGAATTAAAATAATTTAGCATCCCTTTCATAAACGGAAGGTCTTCAACTTTCTCAGCTTTTAATGTTAAATCAATTTTTGCATCAAAAACAGCACTTGCAACTCCATTCTCAATGGTAACAGTCTTTGGTTCAATAGATACCCCGATGTTTTTGTAGTACTGTGAATAATTTTCAACGATCATTGTCTTTAATTGTTCTTCAAGTTGATTCTGTATAGTAACCTTATCGTAAGAAATTTGTCCTTTAATTAAATTCCTCGTGAGAAACGCAAATACCATTGCAATAAGCAGCATACTTACTAATAACATCTTTGAACATTTTTTACTCATTTTTTTTAGCCTCCTTAGTTAAAAATTTTTATCTTTGTAAAACAACATTTACCATCTTTTCTACAATTTTTGTCTGCTTTACCTCCCTGTTTTAATTTCATTTCTTAAACTTTAATAAGGGCTCACGAGATTCTGTTTTTATAAACCTCCTGCTGCTTGCTTCTACATTTTTCACTGACTAGCTCTTAGAGATTCCATTACCGCAAATTTCCTAAAACCGCCCCTGCTTTTCCCACCAACAAGCTGTC
>Ga0315282_10003440_pt1 | contig 28409 bp, 26 predicted proteins | sample YL17G07_20_MG_FD_203693 | JGI IMG/M metagenome (GOLD analysis project Ga0315282, IMG submission 203693) | Sediment microbial communities from Yellowstone Lake, YNP, Wyoming, USA - YL17G07_20 | ecosystem: Environmental > Aquatic > Freshwater > Lake > Sediment | place: USA: Wyoming | collected... | reverse complement strand
GCTGGATTGCCGCCCCCAAGGGCGTCTACACTTACAAGATCATCGGTGAGTGCTGGATCTACGGCGAGGTGGACAGCGACAAGTCGCAGGTGTACAGCCTGGACCTGCTCGGCTTTCACTACTACCGCATAGACAAAGCTGAGGGCAAGATGCACTGCATTCTCCGCTACAGCTTGAACAACTACCAGCCGGACCGGACGGCCGCGGCGTGCTATGCCAAGGTCTACGGCCCCAACGGCGCAGGGGATGACTTGGCGTTGTTGGCGACCGTGGAGAACCTGCCGGGCGGCAACGGCATCCACCTTTCGCCCTGCTTCACGGTGCCCTGCGTGCTCAACGAGCAGGGAAATCTCCGGGAGGGCGACAAGTACTACGCGGTGCTCTCCTCCAAGGAGGACACCCAGACGGCCAAGGACCTCAACCGCGACTGGGAGCCGCGCTTGGCGATGCAGGACATCCGAAGGGAGCATAACCTGACGGTCGACCTGGACGCCGGGGAGCTGGACGTGCTGGAGGAGAAGCCTGGCGTGGTCGTCGTGCGCAACGGCGACGACGACAATGGCAACGGGAAGCCAGACGAGGAGGAGAACGATCTGCCCAACGGCGTCCCCGGCGAAACCAACCTGAAGCCCCTGACACTAAAACAGCCAGAAATCCCCGAGATCGTACTGCTGCTGAATCCGACCGCGAACGGCAACAAGATTCGGGTGTGGCGGGACCCCCTCAAGAAGAAGGGCGGGCAGATCAGGTTCGACGGCACCGACTTCGACAAGAACGACTGGAACAAGAGCGGCAACCGCTTCACCCACGACAACCTTCCGGCCACGCTGTACGTAGAGGGCATTCAGGGCAGCGCGGCGATGCGGGACGTCACCCTCAGGCTGACCGTCGAAGGCGGGACGCCGGACGCTGAAGACAAAGTCAACTATACGGTGCTGTGGGCGGCGGTGTCCGGGCGGCACGCCGACAACGACATTGTCTCCCAGGACGACGCCATGCGGGACGCGTACCGTGACGTGCGGATCCCACCCTCATACGCGCTTGGCCGGGGGTTCTTCGCCACCCAGTTCCCTCGGACTGCGTGGAATGGGCGCGGGAGCGAGTTCGTCGGTGTTGTCGAGCCCAGCAACTTCGTCCCGATGGAGTTCGGGCTGACGGAGCTGAGGCTGGCGCGGGACATCGTCAACGGCGCGAGGTACTGGGGGCCCACCGGGCGCGAGAACGTTAGGCAGGACACCGCTCGGGATGATAGCACGCCGACGAGCCAGCAGGACGATGATCCGCAGTCAGGCGGCTCGGTGGGCAGGATCTATGACATTGACGCGCCCGGCTGCGACGCCATGGGCGCGAGGGACGTAGGGACCATCTTCCGGCTGCGGAGGAACTACGAGGCCTACGCCGCGTACGGAACCGAGCGCTGCTCTCCGGTACTCGAGTGGCACACGGCACAGTCCTGGAAGAAGATGCAGGCGTCCGGCTATGGCACAGTGGACGCGGGCGCGGCCAACACTCTCTGGGATCAGAGTCAGCAGTGGGAAGCCGACGCCTGGGCGCCGGGAGCCGTTCTGGTGTCCGAGGACAATCCTGTGCTGAGTCAGGTGCGCGGGGTGACGGGCAACACGGCTGATACACTTACTGTTGCGCCCGACTGGGCATCGGTCCCGACGGTTGGTGCCGACTACGAGGTCACCAAAGCCTGGTACCTCCTGGGGGATGTGCCAGGGGATAACGTGTCCGCGGATGGCCCGCCTATTCCCATCACTTGGGACCTAAAGTGAACTGGTCTCGGAGGTGAGCATCGTGAAAGGGTTGCTGTCGGTGGCGTTGTCATGCATTGCCATGGGCTTTGGGTGCCTTTGCGCGCAGGCTCCCCCACCCGAGGACGCGGCGACGGTCGAAGTGGCGGGTCTTCTCGCGAAGGACGCGGGGCAAAGCCAGTGGGCCGCAGAGGTGCTACTGGCTGAGCGGCAGCGGCTCATCCGCGCCCTAGTCAACATAGTGGACGACGCGAAACTCCGCGAGGAGAAGCCGAGCGCCGTGTACCAGGCCACCCGTGTGCTTGGCGAGTTCCGAGCAGTGGCAGCCGTTCCAGCTCTCTTGGAACTGGTCACCTATGACCCGGACAACCCACCGGGGACCCCGCGCGTACTGGGCCTGTGGCGCGATGCGACAACCCAGTACCCCGCAGTTGCGGCGCTGATCAGGATCGGGGTGGCGGCACGGCGGGCGGTCCTGCGCGAGATTCCGGGCACGGATGGTCGCAGCCGGAAGATGGAGTCCTACGTCAGTGTCGTCGTCGGCGTCGAGGGGCCGCAAGTTGCAGACTACCTACTAGCCGACCTGCTCCAGAAGCAGACCGACGCCAACGCACGGCAAAACGTGCAGTACGCCCTCGACTACCTCCGCGGACGCAAGTGGGGCGCGCCAACAGCGGTGGAGTCGGAGTAAGCCGGGCCGGGACCTCCAATAGGCCCGCAAGCGAGGTGACACGCCATGCGAACCGCATCTGCGGGAGTATTGGTCTTCTTGCTCGGGCTGTTGCTGGGAGCTGCGCCGCTGCAGGCTCAGCGAGCCGAGGACCAACTGGAGGCGCTGCGCTCCGCTGACGTCAACACGCGCCAGCGCACGGAGGAGTTCATCCTCAGCCAACGCGCCGTGCTCCTTGACGGCCTCCTGGCAATAATCCGGAATGCCGACACGCGCAAGCAGGATCCTGGCCTCTTCTCTTCCTGCGTCTCGTTTCTCGGCAAGCTGCGGGCGCCCCAGGCGGTCCCCGACTTGATCGCCCTGCTGACCTTCGACCCTCGGCAGGCGTGGCAAGGCGTTTTCTCGGGCGGCATGATGGTGGAGTTGGGGCCAGCACGCCGCCCTGCCGCCTGGGCGCTCATCCAGATCGGCAGCCCGGCCATTCAGCCCACCATTGCCAAGCTGGCCCAGACGCAGGACACCAGCGAGCGCCGGGCCTGCTGGTGGGTGCTGGAGAGCATCCTGGGCGCGGACCTCGCCAAAGCGGCGGTGCAGATCGCCCTCGATAAGGAAACCGACGGCGCCAAGAAGGCGGGGCTGGAGGCGGGTCTGGACTGGCTGCAGCATCGAGGCGACGACATTGCCCAGCCGGCGCCAGCTAAGCCCGCGCCGTAGCCTACGCTCCGACCCGGCATAACCCCCCGCCGCCCCTCCAGCCCCGGAGCGGCGGCGGGGCGAAGGGGGCGATGGCGAGGGGAACGACTTGGCGCTGCTGGCCACGGTCAACGACCTGGACCGCACTAACGGGACGCACCTGTCGCCCTACTTCACCGTGCCTTGCCAACTGGACGAGCAGGGGAACCTGCCGGACCCTCCGCCGTACTACGCCGTGCTGTCGTCCAAGGAGGAGGCGCAGACGGCCAAGGAAGTCAACCGCGACTGGCAGCCGCGGCTGGCGCTGCAAGACGGCGAGCGTCTCCGCAACGCTACCCTCACGGTCGCCTGGCAGACATCGTACGACGGTCAGCTTGATGGCAACCCCAATCCCGGGGGCGGCCTGCGCATGTTCCCGGACGCGGCCGAGCCTGGCGGCAATCCGCGCCAGGTGGTGCGGGTCAAGGCGACTGTAGGGGACCTGGCGCCGGGGGAGAAGCGCGACGGGCACATGGTGTACTTCAAGAGCTTCGACGTGGACGACCCGTCGGCCAATACCGGCCCCATTGACGACGAGGGGCAAACCCAAGACAACCGCGGGACGCCGCCTGAAGGCAATCTGAACCCCGGCTTCGCCGTCACTAACGCTCAGGGCGAGGCCACCGTTGACTTCACCGTGACCATGAAGCCCGGGGACAACTTCCGGGTGGCAGCAGACCTGAACAACGACACCTGGCTGAACGGGCTCAAGGTGAAGCAGAACGACCCGCAGGCTCTCATCTATGAGAGCGACGAGGTCACCCCCGTACCACCCGGAAAGCGCACCGACCTGCTCACCGTGTGGCGCAAGTTGCATGTGGAAGTGGATTCCATGGCAGCACAGACGTATAGCGGAAGCTCGACAGAACTCCAGCCGCAAGTCTTGACGGACGATAACGTCACGTTCGAGAACAACCAGTTCTCCAGCTACGGAGAGGTGTGGGAGCTCAACCCCAACACTGGTCAGGGGCAGACCTTCACACCGACCGCCGCACAAGCCCACAGCCTTGCCATTGGCGAGGGCGACATGACGCAGGTGGCGCAGGTGGGGGACCCATACAGGGTGAGATTCGCCGGCTTCGATGGGGATGACACCTTGCGCGGGGATGTATCCGACCCGGATGTCGGTGGTCTGACGCAAGCGATGCAAAAGGCTTACATCGCGGTCGAGAAGCTGGCGGCGCCAGCCTCCAACTCAGCGACAGCCTGGCACTATCACTTCGGGCAGACGGACAGCTACGCGCAGCAAGCTGTCTACATGTGGGACCACTGCCTCACGGACAGGACGAAGCCGGACTACTGGGTGTCTTACATCATTGCCCTGTACGAGTGCCCTTGGGAGTATATGGAGGCGGACAACGACCCGGACAGCGAGCTCTGCCTGACCGGGGCGACGACGACTCTCGCCGGTCACCAGCAGGGCGAGGACGAGGAGCACCATTTGTCCTTCACCCTTGCCGAGACGTTCCGCGATGAAGCTGCCCAGTGGGGCTGGACAGGACAGCAGCAGACGCATGCGCGTCAGTATACTGTGGCGCATGAGGTAGGGGTCCAGTTTGGTCTCGCCGAGAACCGCGACCACGATGCTCAGGGAGTCCCCACCAACCTGATGTGGGCCGCCGCCCTCGCCGCAGGCGACCCGCACGACGGGGACGAGGCCTATCGGGCGCAGGTGCCTCTACAGTACAAAGCGGACGACATCGACTGGCTCCGCGACCACACGGCGGGCCCTTCCATCTGAAAGGGGCCGCACCCGAGAGGAGACGACCGTGAGAGCAACAGAGGATGTTGATCGGAGACGCCGGCTGCGGGTGTGGCTCGCCGGGCTCTGCTCTGCTGTCGTACTTGGGGGCCTGGTGGCTGCCGGCGCGTGGTCGCAGGCGACCAGGCCGCCACGGAAGGAGCTGCCCCCCTGGGCTCGGGGAGAGGCGCCACCGCTGCCCGACGTGGACCGGTCGCTCACTGCCGACGAGGCCACTGAGATGGTTCAGAACATGTTGGTTGCCCTCGATCGGACGGCAGCTTGGTACGAGAGGAAGAACGCCATCGAGCGCCTGCCCGCGCACAAGGCTGTCCTGCCGCTCCTGCGTGTCATGGCTCTGGATCCGGCGCAGGACTGGCAGATACGGTGTTGGGCGGTGACCAAGATGCGTTCGCTGTGGCACAAGTCGGTCATCCCCGTGCTCATAGAGGTGCTGCGGCGAGTAGAGGAGCCCAACGTGCGCATCAGGGCTATGCGGCGCCTGAGGGAACTCACCGGCGTCAACTCGCAGCACGCCCCGGAGACCTCGCAGGCTGACTGGGAGGCCTACGTGCGTACCTGGGAGGCTTGGTGGCAGGAACACGAGGCGACGTTCGAGATGCCCCCGCCGCGGTGGTTCTTTATCGCGGACTAGGGTCCGACCGCGGTTCCGCGGTCTCCCTCCGAAGCATCCAGCGATGCCGCCTGGCGCCGGGGGAGAAGCGCGACGGGCACGTGGTGTACTTCAAGAGCTTCGACGTGGACGACCCGTCGAGCAATGCGCCGCCCATTGACAACGAGGGGCAAACCCAGGACAACCGGGGGACGCCGCCTGAAGGCAATCTGAACCCCGGCTTCGCCGTCACTAACGCTCAGGGGGAGGCCACCGTTGACTTCACCGTGACCATGAAGCCCGGGGACAACTTCCGGGTGGCAGCAGACCTGAACAACGACACCTGGCTGAACGGGCTCAAGGTGAAGCAGAACGACCCGCAGGCTCTCATCTATGAGAGCGACGAGGTCACCCCCGTACCACCCGGAAAGCGCACCGACCTGCTCACCGTGTGGCGCAAGCTGCACTTCGAACTGGACTCCGTGGGGCCGGTAGAAGGCAATTACATCACCAGGTTGGTGAAGGCCGTCTACCAGAACCAGCCTGTCCCCGGACACAGCGTGGTGACGATCTACAACTACCCGCAAGCTCACATCCTGGAGAATGGGCGCATGGAGGTTCTCGGCAGCGTCTATCCCATCATCGACAACGACCAAGGGGGGAACATCGAGGTGAACGGACTTGTGGGTGCGGATGCCGCCGGGAAGCCCGCCAACCTGTGGGAGGACGACGCGCAGGAGATGCCGGCCCCGCCGGTCTTTGGTGACACTCTGAAGACGCAGTTCGCCCGCGCCTACATCAAGTGCGTGAACGACGGCGGCGGCAACCCGCAGAACAACAACAACGACGTGCCCTTCGAGGCAAACTTCTTCCAGACCCGGGTGGAGTTCATCATCAGCCAGGGGAAGCAGTCGCCCGACAGCCAGTCGACGTATTGGACTGCTTACATTCAGAGCGATTTCCAAGCCTACGAGTCGCAAGATCTGGACCCCAATTCGGAGCTTGCCGCCGGGACGGTCGTTGCCGGCTGGCACCATCCGCGCGGCAGCCTCGCTTTCCGCGAGACCACTCGGGATTACTGCGCGCTGCGAGGCTACAGTGGGCACCTAACCACACTTACCGACCGGCTCGAGCTGCACGAAACGGCACACGGCTTTGGGCTGAAGGACAACGACCCGCAGGGGGCTGAGAGCGTTATGCACTACGCTGCACAGTGGGATCCCAGCAACCCAGGGGGCGCAGTGTTTCTGCCGCAGCAGATAGCGACGGTGCGCAATTGCGCGAACCCAGACAAGTCCGGCGGATGAGGGCGCGGCCCGCACAGTGCGGGCAAACGGAGGTGACGCAGCCCATGTGCCATTCAAGAATCAACGTCGGCGGATTACTGGTAGCCGTGTGCCTGTGGTATGCTTGCGGGGCGGGCGCTCAAGTCGCCCGTGAGGGCCAGTCAGAGTTGGGCCGCCCCCAGCAGGAGCTGATGGGAGCAGCCTTGCGGGCCGAGTACCCCCTGCATAGGGCCCAGGGTAGGCTCCAGTTCGGGCTGGCTATCTACCGCGCGCATTGGACGCTTGGGGAACCCGTCCATCTGCGTGTGTACGTTGGCAATGACGGGCCGGCTGCGGTCAGCGCCCCGCTTAGTCTGGCATGGCCTCGAGGCTTCGAGCTGTTCGTGGGTTTGCAGGGAGAGGAGCTCAGCCGGTGGCTGCCGCTTGGCTACCCGGCAGACGTGGTGGACTCTGGCCCTCCGGTCCCCACTACTGCGCTCGCACCGGCGCAGGGGCTGTGGCGTCAGTGGTGGGTGACACTCACGCGTGCGCAGGAGGCGGAGATCGCCGCTAAGGGGGGCGCGAGGCTTCTCATAGCGGCGGAAGACAGGCGCGGCGCCTGGGAAGGGGTTACCACCGGCGACCAGTCGCGTACGCAGCCGCTTGCGGTACAGGTGGCCATGCCTCAGGGCCGTGACGCCAAGGCCTACCAGTTTCTGGTGGACCACAAGCTAGTGCCTCGCGACAGAAGTCACGGCATGAATGCTTGGCTCCAGAAGCGCTGCTTGGCTTGTCCCAGGCCAAAAGACGTGTCGCGGCACTTCTGTCACGAACCACTAGTGCCTCTGCCAGGCCCCGACGACCCCGGGCACTGGCTGGACTTGCAGCAGGAGGAAGACCCCCTGCGGATTCTGGGAGCCTGGACGGGCACGAAGCTGGCGTTCCCCGACGACCAGCCCTGGGGACGGGAGTACGAGAACGGGCTGCTGGTATTCCTCGGCAGTCACCGCAAGAGCGTGTACGCCCCCTACGTGCACTGGCTGGTGGCCAAGATGGCAGCGGGCCCCTTGGGCCGTCGGGAGGGCCCGGACCCCGTGGAAGCAGAAGGCGCCGACCTCCGCATCCGCGAGCATTACCGCGCCGTCGCCGAAAGTGGCCTGCCCGGCCTCGCCGATCAGGCCTGGTACGAGGTGGCCAACGCCGAGTGGAGGCTCGGCAACTATCAAGACAGCATCGCCACCTTCGAACGCCTGGTGCACGAGTTCGCGGGCAGCCCGTGGGCGGCGCAGGCGCGCGAGGACCTCCCTCGCCTGCGGCAGTTGGCCAAGGTGGCGGACGGCAACGAGACCAGTGACCAGTAGGACCCCCGGAACACAGGCAACCGAGAATCAGGGGACACCATACCCATTCCTGTGCGACGCAGGCGATCCCCGCAGCAGGTCGTGGTGACCGCGGATTCCCAGACGGCACAGATGAGTATCGTGTCCCCGGACTGGGCTCTTGACAGGGAAGGCGACCCGGGCCGCAAGGTGAACCTCCAGGCCGCGCTGGAGTACTTGCAGAAGCAGAAGTAGGCTGTTAGGCGGGACGCTCGCGTCCCCAGGAGCCCCTCTGGTCGGCAGAGGGGCTTCTTTGCGCGCGTATCCCGTCGCATGTGCCGGCCCTGCCTCTGCTCAGCGCACAGGCGGGGCGGAGCCGACACGCCGGGCACGTCGTCGGCCGCCTTCCCCTTTTGGCGGTCGTGTGCTATAATACGCGCCCAAAAACCCGGATGTTGGGAAAGGGGCGGCATAAGTTGCTACGCTCTCTGTGCGGCGCGTTCGCCGCTTTTTCGTGTGTGGCGGTGTTGGCCGGCTGCGGCCGGGGGCCAATCGCGGTGGTGCAGGGGCAGAAGATCGGGGAGAAGGAGTTCCACGCGGAACTGGAACGGCAGGCCGGCCGTGATGCGCTGCGCAACCTCATTATAGGGGAGATGATCACCCGGGAGGCCGCGGCGCAGGGCATCGTTGTCCCCGAGGAGCGGCTGAACGAGGACATGCGGCGGGCGGTGGAACAGGCGGGCGGCCCGGCAGTCTGGAAGCAGGAGCTGGAGCGCCGGGGGCTCACGGAGGAGGCCATCCGGAAGCAGCGCCGGGTGGGGCTGCTGGCGCAAGAGCTGATGACCAAGGGGGTCAAGGTCAGCGACCAGGAAGTCAAGGATTTCTTCCAGAAGAACCGGGAGCGCTACGACCGGCCCGCGTACTATGCCATCTCGGAGATCGTGCTGGACAGCAAGGCCGAGGCGGACCGCGTGCGGGGGGAGCTGAAGAAGCCGGGCGCTGACTTCGCCACCCTGGCGCGTCAGAACTCGGTGAGCAGGGGGACGTCGGCGACTGGCGGGATGCGGGAGCCCGCGCCTCTGGAGTTCATCCAACCGGCCGTCCTACAGCCTGTCATCAAGAACCTGATGCCCGGCCAAACCTCGGCGGTCATCCCGGCCGACGGCCTGTGGTACATCGTGAGGCTGGTGGACCAGACGCCGTCGGTGAAGGGCAGCGTGAGGGACCCCATGGTAGCCCAGGACATCAAGGAGCGGCTGCGGGCGGCTAAGGGGAAGTCGCCGGATAAGCTGCTCACGGAGCTAAAGGCGAAGTACTCGGTCACCATCCTCTGGCCCGATTACGCCAGTCTCCAGGAGGAGTTCGCCTCTGCGGCGGCGCTGCCGGAATTCGGCGCCCGCGAGAAGCCGGGCGAGGCGGGTAAGGAGCCGAAGGCAGGGCCGGCGCCCAGCCCGCCGGCGGGCGCGCCTGCCGGCGCCGAGGGCAAAGAGGCGAAGCCGGGGCCGCCGCCGGCTGCCCCACCCGCCGAGAAGCAAGCTACGACCCCGCCGGCGAAGAAGCCCGCCAAGCCGAACCAGTGAGGCCCCCGCGGACAGTGTCCGCAGGTAGACGGGACGGGGCGAATGAGCGCCATGGAGCAATTGGCTGAGGTCATGGCCACGCTACGGTCTGCGGGGGGCTGCCCATGGGATCGGCAACAGACACACGAGAGCTTGAAGAGGTATCTGCTGGAGGAAGCCTACGAGGTCCTGGAGGCTATTGACGCGCAGGACAGCAAGCGGCTGGCCGAGGAGCTAGGCGACCTGCTGCTGCAAATCGTCTTCCACGCCCAGATCGCCTCAGAGCAAGGGGCTTTCGACCTGGAGGCAGTGGCTGAGCGGATCGTGCGGAAGCTGGAGCGGCGGCATCCGCACGTGTTTGGCGAGGTCACGGTGGAGGATGCCGAGGAGGTCCTGGTTAACTGGGAGCGACTGAAGCGGGACGAGCCCGGCTACGAGGACCGGCGGTCGGCGCTCGATGGTGTGCCCAGATGGCTGCCGGCTCTGATGCAGGCGGCCGAGGTGCAGAAGCGGGCCGCGCGCGTCGGTTTCGACTGGAGCGATGTGGAGGGGCCGCTGGCCAAGGTGTCAGAGGAGCTGCGGGAGCTGGAGGTCGTGCGTGGCGGGCCGGGGGCTGACCGGGGCCGGTTGACCGACGAGGTGGGCGACCTGCTGTTTGCGGTGGTGAATGTGGCCCGCTGGCTGGGGGTGGATGCGGAGGATGCTCTGCGGCTGGCCACGGCGCGTTTCCGGGCTCGGTTCGAGGCCATTGAGCGGGCGGCCGCCGAGCAGGGGCGCGAGCTGGCCGCGATGTCTCTGGCGGAGATGGATCAGCTCTGGGACCGGGCCAAGTGCGACGAGTGAGCGGCGACTACGACTGCTACTACGGGCGGGGGTAAACCCCGCCCCTACCGCGCGATGATGCGTCTGGACAGGTTCATGCAGAGCGTGGGCATCGTGAAGCACCGGACCAAGGCCAAGGAGGTGTGTGAGCGGGGGTTGGTGCGGGTGGATGGAGCACCGGCCAAGCCGGCCCGAAGTGTGCGCGCAGGGCAGGAGATCGAGGTGCGTCTGGGGGGCTGGCTGCGCACGTACCGAGTGCTGGCGGTGCCGGAGCGCGTGGTGGCTAGAGCCGAGAGGGACAGCTTCGTCCAGCTAGAGCAGAGCCGGGCTCTGGAAGACGAGCACTAAGACTGACATATGACGCCGCCGAGGCCGTAGGGGCTGGCGGCGGAGATGACTTGGCCGGGGTGTGAGTGAACCCGGCGGATTTGCGGCCGTAGAGGCCGCCCGGAGGAGGCCGTTGGATGCCAGCACCAAGGTACGTGTATCTGTTCAGCGAAGGCAACAAGGACATGCGGGACGCGCTGGGAGGCAAGGGGGCCAACCTGGCGGAGATGACCAATGCCGGGCTGCCTGTGCCGCCCGGCTTCATCGTGACTACGGGCGCGTGCATGGAGTATCAGCGGCGGGGGCGCATGCCGGACGGCGTGGAGGAGCAGGTGCGGAAGGCACTGGCGAAAGTGGAGAAGCAGACGGGCAAGAAGTTCGGGGACGCGCAGGACCCGCTGCTGGTCTCCGTGCGCTCGGGCGCGGCGATCTCCATGCCGGGCATGATGGAGACGGTGCTGAACCTGGGCCTGAACGACGAAACGGTGCAGGGCCTGGCGCGCCTGTCCAACAATGAGCGCTTCGCCTACGACGCCTATCGGCGGCTGCTGCACATGTTCGGGGACGTGGTGCTGGGGGTGAAGGACGAGGAGCTGGACGGGATCTTCGATGCCGCCAAGGAGCAAGAGGGCGTGGAGCGCGACACCGACCTGGGGGCGGAGGCGCTGAAGCGTGTTTGCGCGCAGTACAAGGGTCTGATTCAGAAGGAAACGGGCGCGCCCTTCCCGCAGGACCCCTGGCAGCAGCTCATGCTGGGCATCGAGGCCGTGTTCAAGTCGTGGAACGTGCCGCGGGCGGTGACCTATCGGCAGATTCACAGGCTGAGCCACGATATGGGCACGGCGGTGAACGTGCAGACCATGGTGTTCGGGAATCTGGGGGACGACTCGGGCACCGGCGTAGCCTTCACGCGCGACCCGGCCACCGGCCAGGACGAGCTGTACGGAGATTACCTGGCCAACGCGCAGGGCGAGGACGTGGTGGCGGGGCGGCGTACGCCCATGCCGATTGCCCAGCTGCGGGAGGCAATGCCGGACATCTACGCGCAGTTCGAGGACATCAGCAAGCGCCTGGAGCGTCACTACAAGGACGTTCAGGACCTGGAGTTCACCGTCGAGAAGGGCAAGCTGTGGATGCTCCAGACGCGGGACGGCAAGCGCACGGCGCAGGCGGCCATCAAGATCGCCGTGGACCTGGTGAACGAGGGCCTCATCACCCCGCGGGAAGCAGTCATGCTGGTGGACCCGGAACACCTGGACCACCTGCTGCACGAGCAGTTCGACCCGCGCCAGAAGCCGGTGCCGGTGGCCAAGGGCGTGGACGCTTCGCCCGGCGCGGCGGCGGGGGTGGCGGTGTTCACCGCCGAGGACGCCATCGAGGCGGTGCGGCAGAACAAGAGCGCGCGGGTGGTGTTGGTGCGGCGGCAGACCAGCCCCGACGACGTGGGGGGTATGAAGGCGGCCCAAGGCGTGCTGACGGCTGAGGGCGGGAAGACCTCGCACGCGGCGGTGGTGGCGCGGGGGATGGGCAAGGCTTGTGTGGCGGGCTGCGGGGCCATCGAGATTGACTACCAGAAGCAGCAGTTCACGGTCAACGGGCAGGTGGTGAAGAAGGGCGACTGCATCTCCATTGATGGCACCACGGGCGAGGTGATGCTGGGTGACGTGCCCACCATGCCCTCGCAGATCATGCAGGTGCTGGAGGGGAAGCTGGACCCGAAGCAGGCGCCGCTGTACCAGTATTTCGCCACCTTCATGCCCTGGGCCGACGAAGTGCGACGGCTGGGGGTGCGCACCAATGCCGATACGCCGGGGGACGCGCGGCTGGCGCGGGCGCTGGGGGCGGAGGGCATCGGCCTGACCCGGACGGAGCACATGTTCTTCGGGGAGGAGCGGCTACCGGCGTTCCAGCGCATGATTCTGGCGGACTCGGTGGCGGAGCGCGAGCAGGCAGCGGTGATGCTGTTGCCTCACCAGAGGGCGGACTTCAAGGGCATCCTGGAGGCGATGGACGGCCTGCCCGTGATCATCCGGCTGCTGGACCCGCCGCTGCACGAGTTCCTGCCGCAGACGCGGCGGGACGCCGAGCAGCTCGGCGCCATCATCGGCAAGTCGGCCGACGAGATCCAGGCCACGGCGGCGGCTCTGCACGAGGTCAATCCGATGCTGGGCCACCGGGGCTGCCGGCTGGGCGTGACCTTCCCCGAGATTTACCGCATGCAGGTGCGGGCCATCTTCGAGGCGGCCTGCGAGCTGAAGAAGGAGGGCAAGAACCCCATCCCGGAGGTCATGATCCCTCTGGTGGGCATTCTGGGCGAGTTGGAGCTTACCAGGAAGGACGCGCAGGAGGTGGCCGAGCAGGTCATGCAGGAGCAGGGAGTGGAGCTGAAGTACATGATCGGCACTATGATTGAGTTGCCGCGCGCGGCCCTGTGCGCCGATCAGATCGCCAAGCAGGCGGAGTTCTTCTCGTTCGGCACCAATGACCTGACCCAGACCACGTTTGGCTTCAGCCGGGACGACGTGGAGGGCAAGTTCATCCCGGCTTACGTAGAGAAGCGCATTGTGCAGGCCAACCCCTTCGACGTGCTGGACCGGGAGGGAGTGGGTCAGCTGGTGCGCATGGGGACCGAACGCGGGCGGCAGACGCGGCCGGACCTGGAGGTGGGCATCTGCGGCGAACATGGGGGGGAGCCCAACTCGGTGGAGTTCTGCCACCTGGTGGGGATGAACTACGTGAGCTGCTCGCCGCTGCGCGTGCCCATCGCCCGGCTGGCGGCAGCGCAGGCCGTAGTGCGGGAGGAAGAGCGCAAGGCGGGAGGGGACGGGGGATAGTCCCGTCGCCCTATTCAGGCCTGAGCCAGGATAGCTAGCTTACTGCCGTCGGGCAGGCAAGTAGGAGGGTATGCGGTGACCACCATCGAGCACGTGCAGGCGCGCGAAATCCTGGACTCGCGGGGCAACCCGACGGTGGAGGTGGAGGTGTGGCTGGAGAGCGGGGACATGGGGCGGGCGGCGGTGCCCTCCGGTGCCTCCACGGGCACGCGGGAGGCGCTGGAGCTGCGCGACGGCGACCAGGAGCGTTACGGCGGCAAGGGCGTGACCAAGGCGGTTGACAACGTGAACGAGGAGATCGCGCCCGAGCTGCTGGGGCTGGACGCCACCGACCAGGCGGGCCTTGACCAGCTCATGATCGAGCGCGATGGCACTGAGACCAAGAAGCGCCTGGGGGCCAACGCCATCCTGGGCGTCAGCCTGGCGGTAGCCAAAGCCGCGGCCGCCGCGCTGGACCTGCCATTGTACCAGTACCTGGGCGGGGTAGGAGCGTGCGTGCTGCCGGTGCCGCTGATGAACATTGTCAACGGCGGGGCCCACGCCGACAACAACCTGGACCTCCAGGAGTTCATGATCGTGCCACTGGGCGCGGATTGTTTCGCGGAGGCGCTGCGCATGGGGGTGGAGACGTTCCACAATCTCAAGAGCGTGCTGGCGAAGAGAGGGATGAGCACGGCGGTGGGCGACGAGGGCGGCTTTGCGCCGAACTTCGCCAACAACGAGGAGGCGCTGCGGGCGATACTGCACGCCATCGAGGAGGCCGGCTACCAGCCGGGCCAGGACATCGCGCTGGCGCTGGACCCGGCGGCCAGCGAGCTGTACAAGGACGGCAGCTATGTGCTGGAGGGCGAAGGCAAGACGCTGTCCACGGCGGAGATGATCGGCTTCTACGAGGAGCTGGCGGGCAAGTACCCGATCGTGTGCATCGAGGACGGCCTGGCGGAGAGCGACTGGCCGGGCTGGGTGCAGTTGACGGCACGGCTGGGCGAGCGCGTGCAGATCGTGGGGGACGACCTGACAGTGACCAACACCAAGTACCTGAAGCGGGCCATCGAGGAAAAAGCTATCAACTCCATCTTGATAAAAGTGAACCAAATAGGTACACTAACGGAGACGCTGGCGGCCATTGAGATGGCCAAGCGGGCTGGGTTCACGGCGGTGGTGTCGCACCGCAGCGGCGAGACGGAGGATGCGACCATCGCCGACATCGTGGTGGCGGTGAATGCGGGGCAGATCAAGACCGGCGCGCCCTCGCGCAGCGATCGGGTAGCCAAGTACAACCAACTGCTGCGCATTGAGGAGCAACTTGGCGACACCGGGCGCTTCCTGGGGCGCGAGGCGTTCCGCGGCTTGCGGGCGTAAGCCTGGCGGCAGAGGAAGCGCGGCGTGCGGGCGGCGGGGATATGTGCGCCGCAGGGCAGTAACATCCGCAGCAGGAGACGAAGCCAATGTCAAGCTACGGGCCGCAAGTGCGGCGACGCCTTGGTGGGCGGCGCGCAGGCAACACGGGAAGACGACTGAGAGCGCTGCTGATCGTGCTGGCAGCGTTTTTCGTTTTGGCGGCCATTGGCCGGCGCGCCCTGAGCACCTTCGTGCGCGGCTACATCACCACCGAGGAGGTGCTGGCGCTGGAGGACCAGATGAGGGAGGCGCGGCGGGAGACGGAGCGGCTGCGGGCGCGCCGCGACGAGGCAGCGACGGCGGAGAACCAGACGCTGGAGGCGCGCGGTCAGTTGATGCTGGTCAACAAGGGCGAGCGCGTGCTGTCGGTCCAGGAAGACGAGAAGACCAAGAAAGCCGTGGCCGAGATGGAGGGCCGGCAGGAACGCTCCAGCCGGCCCGCACAGGTGCTGCACCGCTGGCTCACCTCCCCCAAGCCGGACGATTCCGCCGGCCCCCGCGAATCCCCGTAGAAGCGCGGCGTCTGCTTGCAGGTTGCGCTTCGGCCAAGCCAAGGCTTGCGCGCCGGCGTGGTCATCCCCGTAAGTAGCGCCCCTAGCGAGGAGCCTGTGCGGTCGGCGGCGAAGAAGCCCTCCGGCGAGGCGTGACTCCCTATGCGCATGCGACGAGAGAGCCGAACGGGCTTGCTGGTCGGCCTGGGCGCGGCCGTGGTGGTGCTGTTGCTGTACGAGTTTGCCCTGCTCGATGGCCTGGAGGGCAAGCTGCTGGACCTGCGGTTCCACCTGCGCGGCTCGCGGCCGGCCCCGACCTCGGTGGTCATCGTCGCCATTGACGACAAGAGCCTGGGCGCTCTGGGCGAATGGCCCTGGCCGCGCCAAGTGCTAGCCCGCATAGTGCGCGGGCTGCACGCGGGCGGAGCTGGGGCCATCGGCCTGGACCTGGTCGAGCTGACGCGTCCGGCAGCGCCCGGCGAGCCGCAGGGGGAGGCGCAACTGGCTCGGGCCATAGCCGAGGCCGGGAACGTCGTCCTGCCCCTGTACTTCAGCGACTGGAGAGAGGGTGGGGCCGCCCCTGGTGCGGCGCCGCCTGCTTGGGCGCAGCGATTCCTGGGCAGCTTCGAGCAAGCCGGGGGGCCTGCGGCAGTCGCCTGGGTCAACCCTTACCTGCCGAGCGCGACCCTCTGTGAGGCCGCCGCGGGGCTGGGCGCGGTCAACGTGGTCTCCGATCTGGACGGCGTGACGCGGACCATACCTGTGTCGCTGGCGTGGCAGGGCCGGGCGTGCCCGTCGTTTGCCCTGGAGCTGGCCCGGGTGGCCAGCGGCCAGCCCGCCGGGTCGCTGCGAGTGCGGCCAGGGGCACGGGCCACGCTGGAGGGGATCGAGGTCCCGCTGCTGGAGTCCGACGAGGCCTTCGTCAACCATTACGGCCCCTATGGCGCGTTCCGCTATGTCTCGGTCAACGACGTTCTCCAGGGCAGAGCCGGGCCCAACGAACTGCGGGGCAAGGTCGTCCTGGTGGGGAAGCTGGCGGCGCAGCTCGGAGGCAAGCTGCGGACCTCGCTGCATCACTTCCTGCCCGCTGTGGAGCTTCAGGCCACGGCCACAGCCAACGTCCTGCGGCGGGACTTCCTGGTCTCGCCGCCCGCGTGGACCGTGATGGTAGCGGTGGTGCTGCTGGCGGTGCTCACGGGCCTGCTGTGCGCGCCGCGGGGGCCTGGCGCTGCCGTGCTCGTTCTGGTTGCGGTGGTGGGCGGCATCATGGCCGCTGGCGTGGGGCTCTTCTTGGTCGGTGTGGTGGTGCGCGTGGCTGAGCCTTTGGCGGCCGCCGCTCTGGCCGGCCTGGTCATGACCAGCCTGCGGTCGGCCGCCGTGGACCGCTCCCGGGCGCGGGCTGAGTCGGCCATCGAGACCCTCACTGCCATCGGCGAGACGGTGCGCTCCACGCTGAACCGGCCGGAGCTGCTGCGGGCCATCCTGGAATGGGTGCGGCGGGCTCTGGCGGCGGAGGCGGCTTCGCTGCTCACCCTGGACGAGGAGCGCCAGGAGCTGGTTTTCGAGATTGCCCTGGGCGAAAAAGGCGAACAGGTGAAGGCCTTCCGGGTGCCGGTGGGCGAGGGCATAGTGGGATACGTGGCCCAGACGGGGGAATCGGTCATCGTGGCCGATCCCTCGCAGGACCTGCGCTTCCGGCGGGACATTGCCGACGCCGTGGAGTTTCCGGTGCGCAGCGCGTTGTGTGTGCCGCTCAAGGTACAGGACCGGCTGATCGGGGTTGTCGAGGTGCTCAACAAGCTGGGGGGCGAGGGCTTTAGCGAGGCGGACCGCGGCTTGCTGGAGATCATCGGCAGCCAGGCGGCCGTGTTCCTGGAGAACGTGCGGCTATACAACGTGCTGGAGCAGCGGGTGGACTTCGCCAACCGGGAGCTGTTGGCGGCGAATCGCGAGCTGGCCACCGAGAAGGGCAGGATTGAGGCCATCGTGCAGGGGATGGCCGATGGGCTGATCGGCCTGAACACCGCGGGCAACATCGGGCACGTGAATGAGGCCGCGGAGCACATGCTGGGGGTGCGGGAAGGCGACCTCATCGGCCGCCCGGCCGCCGAGTGCTTCCAGGACGAGCAGGTGGTGGCGCTCTTCCACGATCTAGTGGCTGGCGAGCACCCACCCAGCCGCGAACTGACCATTGGCGCACCTCGAGCGGCAGTGCTGCGGGCGACAGCGGCGCCGGTGGTGGGCGAGGACGGCGTCACCGGCACGGTGGTCGTGCTCAGTGACATCACGCAGCTCAAAGAGCTGGATCGGATGAAGAGCGAGCTGGTCTCGTTGGCCTCCCACGAGTTGAGGAGCCCGCTGACGGCCATCAAGGGGTTCACCGCGCTGCTGACGCAGCACCCGGCGGAGCAGTTGCCTGCGGAGAGTCGCGAGTGCCTGCGCATCATTGACTCGCAAGTGGATCGCATGCGGCGGCTCATTGACGACTTCCTGAACATCGCGCGCATCGAGGCGGGTCGGCCGCTGGAGATGAACTGGTCGCTGGTGTCAGACCTGCCGGCCATGGTGCAGGAGGTTATGGAGGCCAGCAAGCTGACGGCCCCGGAGCACAGGTTTGAGCTGTCCGCGCCGGCTGCCTTGCCGGCGGTGGAGGCGGATCGGGACAAGCTGTACGAGATCCTGGCGAATCTGCTGAGCAACGCGGTGAAGTATAGCCCTCGGGGCGGCGTGGTGAGGGTGAGTCTGCATGAGCAGGACGGGGAGCTGATCGTGAACGTGAACGACCAGGGGGTGGGCATATCGGAGGACCAGATGGCGCAGCTTTTCCAGCGTTTCCGCCGCGTCAAGAGCGGGGGCACCGAGCGCGTGACTGGCACCGGCCTGGGCCTGTATCTGACCAAGCATCTGGTGGAAGCGCATGGGGGGCGCATCTGGGCGGAAAGCGAGCCGGGGCGAGGGTCCACCTTCACCTTCGCTATCCCCTGCGCTTCTGCTGGAGCGCAGGGGCGCAGGCGAGGCAGGGAGGCCTGACGGTGCTTCCGGTGAGGATAGAGATTGGGGATCAAGTGCGGCTGCGCAAGCCGCACGCGTGCGGGGCGGACGTGTGGGAGGTGGTGCGCACGGGCGCGGACGTCAAGGCGAAGTGCCTGGCCTGTGGTCGGCTAGTGATGTTTCCGCGCGTCAAGTTCGAGCGGCGCATCAAGGAGTTCGTCACCCGGGCAAGGACGGGTCTGGGGGCGGAGTGAGGATGAGGGCTGCAAGCCGACTGGGTGGGCTAACGGTCGCCCTGGGCATGGTGGCCCTCGCCACGGGGCATTTGGCAGGGGCAGACAAGGCGCCTGGGCAGTGGCTGAAGGAGGCCAAGGCGGCCCTGGAACGGCTGCAAGGTGCGGTGGGCGCCCAGAAGGCGGGCGCGCCTGAGACGCTGGCAGCCAACTTGGTCTCCGCGCTGGCGCAGGCTCACCGGCATACGGTGGCGGCGTCCCGGCAGGGCTCTGCTGGCAGCGACAGCGCGCTGCGCGAGGTGCACGCGGCGCTGCTGGAGTTGGCGCGGGCTGAGGCGACCTATCGCAACCTGACCGAGGTGGAGGCGGGGCCGGCTGCGGGTGATGTGGTTCTGGCCGGCTTCGCCGAGGCCCGCAACTGCCTGTCGGAGGCGAGCTTCGGGGGCCACCGGCTGCAAGCGCAGATGAGCGTTGAGGCCGGCGCGCGCCGGGCAACCGTGCGCCTGCGCAACGGCGGCCAGCGACCGGTCAAGGCGGTGCGCATCACGTTGATCGGCGGCCAGGGCTGGGTAGTGACGCCGGTGGGCAAGTGGACATTCCCCGAGCTGCCTGCCGGCGAGCAGCGGGAGGTCGTTTTCAGCCTGAAGCTGCCGGAGCAAAGCAGCGCGGGAAAGGTCAAGCTGGTGGCGCGGCTCTCGTTCTACGATTACTTCGGGCGCGCCGTGGTCGAGCGGGAGCAGGAGGCGAAGCTGCGCTGAACAGCGAACGCTGGCCGCAGGTGGCGCTGCCCGAGGGCTGGGAGTCGTGGACGCTGGAGCGCTTATACGAGGCGCTGCCCAATGGCGAGTGCGACGGCTGTGATGGCTGTGGCAGCAAGTGCGCGGGCCAGATCAAGATGGCGCGGTGGGAGTTCGAGCGGATGCACGCCTGCTGGCCCGTCGGGTTCGTGCCAGCGCGCAGGGAGCAGACCGGCCCCTTTGCCGCGCCCTGCGTCTTCCGCGACGAGGAGCGCGGGCGCTGCGCGGTGTATGAGGCCCGGCCGCTGATATGCCGGCTGTTCGGCCTGGTGGAGTGGCTGCCCTGCCCGCTGGGACGTTGGCCCGCGCGCCTGCCGCAGGGCCTGGAGATCGTCAAGTGGTACGCCCGGCAGGAGCTGCACACTTACGCCGAGTGGGCAGCCCTGGTGCCCGACGGAAGTAATGCTCCGTAAGGCACGAGGAGATTAGCTATGCCCGCAGTGGAGAGCAAGACGATCATTGACGCGCCGGCCGCGGAAGTCTATGCTGCCGCCCGGGACCGCATCGAGGAGCTGGCCAGCTACCTGGCCAACGTCAGCGACATCAAAGTGCTGGAGCGCGAGGGCAACCGGGCAGTGACCAAGTGGGCGGGCAGCATAGAGGCGTTTGGCCGGCCCATCAAGTTCGACTGGACCGAAGAGGACCTGTGGGACGACGCCAGTCTCACCTGCACGTTCCAGCAGACGGCGGGCGATTTCGACCAGTACGAGGGGACCTGGAGCTTCGCGGAGGTCGAGGGGGGCTGCGAGTCGGCGCTCAAGCTGGAGTTCGCCAAGGACATTCCGGGCATCGGAGCGCTCATCCAGGGGCTGCTCCGGTCGAAGGTGCGGGAGATGTGCGAGGGGACGCTGGCCGGGCTGAAGCAGATGGTGGAGGGCGGGTAGACAGGTGGCGAGCAGCAACTACGACGTGGTGATCGTTGGCGCCGGTCCAGCAGGGATCGTGGCGGCCCTGACGCTGGCCGAGGAGAGCGACCTGCGGGTGGCGCTGCTGGAACGCGGGCCGGACATGCCCGAGCGCCACTGCCCCCGGCGCGAGCGAGGCGTGGCCTGCGCCCACCACCGGCCCTGCGCGCTCGTTTCGGGTTGGGGCGGGGCGGGCGCGTACAGCGACGGGAAGCTCAACCTGTCGGTGGACATCGGCGGGGACCTGGGCGAGTACGTGGGGCGGCCGCAGGCGCAGCAGCTCATCGAGGAGGTTGACCGCCTCTACCTGCGCTTCGGGGCGCCGCAGGAGGTATTCGGCGAGAACCAGGACTTCATCGAGGAGCTGCAAGGCCGCGCCGTGCGGGCCGAACTGGAGCTGCTGACCGCCCGACTGCGGCACGTGGGCACGGAGCGCTGCCCGCTGCTGCTGGGGCGCATGCGGGAGGCCCTGCCGGAGCGCGTCGAGGTGTTCACGAACACCGAAGCCGAGGAGATACTGGTGCGGGACGGCGTGGTGGTTGGAGTGGAGGCTGGAGGGCGTGAGTTCCTGGCCCCGGCGGTCATCGTCGCTCCCGGCCGCAGCGGGGCGGCCTGGCTGATGGAGCAAGCTGGCGCGCTGGGATTGGACCTGGGCCACAGCCCGGTGGATGTGGGGGTGCGGGTGGAGGTGCCGGCGGCGGTGCTGGACGCGCTCACCGCGCAGCTCTACGAGGTCAAGCTGCGGTACTTCTCCAAGTCGTTCGACAGCCTGGTGCGCACGTTCTGCATGTGCCCGCACGGCGAGGTGGTCACCGAGCACCACGAGGGCATCGTCACGGTCAACGGGCACAGCTATAGGGACCGGCCCACCCGACAGACCAACTTCGCGGTGTTGGTCAGCAGTCGGTTTACCGAGCCATTCAACCAGCCCATCGCCTACGGGGAGTACATTGCGCGACTGGCGAACCTGCTGGGCGACGGGGTGCTGGTGCAGCGCCTGGTGGACCTGCGGGCGGGGCGGCGCTCCACGCACCATCGCCTCGAGCACAGCACCATGCGGCCCAGCCTGCCGGAAGCCACACCTGGGGACCTGAGCTTCGTGCTGCCACACCGCCACCTGGCCAGCATCTTGGAGATGCTGGAGGCCATGGACGCGCTGGCGCCCGGGGTGGCAGGACGCTACACGCTGCTCTACGGGGTAGAGGCGAAGTTCTACTCCTCGCAGGTGCAGGTCTCCGCCGAGCTGGAGACGCAGGTGCGCGGGCTGTACGCCATTGGGGATGGGGCCGGCATCACGCGGGGCCTGGTGCAGGCGTCGGCTTCGGGCCTGGTGGCGGCCAGGGCGGTCATGGCACGAGCCCAGATCTGAGTAGTGGCGGGCAGGAATGCGCGCCCCACGCAATGCAAGACGCGAGGTTGAGTGGGCCGGCGATTCCTGGCCGGCTCGCCCAGTCAGGCGGGTCCCTATTGCCCCGCCGGCTTCACCTGCTCGAGGTCTCTGATGTAGATATTGCGGAAGTCTACGGGGCCGGTGTGCTTCTGGAGGCCGAGGTACCCCCGGCGCAGGCGCGCGGAGGCCTTGCGCCCCTCGGGCAGGCTGGCGTTAAGCGCCTCGTCCATCAGGTCCACGTCGTAGAGCTTCTCGCCATTCATCACCGTGGTGATATGGTCGCCGATCCAGGTGATCTCCACCTGGTTCCACTCGCCGGCGGGCTTGGACATGTTCTTGGCGGGGGCCTGCACCCCGTAGAAAGCGCCGGCGGTGCCGACGTTGGGCTGGCGGCCGAAGTCGTCCAGCACCTGGCACTCCATGCCGATGGCGGAGGCCCGGCCCTGCATGGGCGCATGTACGAAGATGCCGCTGTTGCCTTTCGGGTAGATACGGTACTCGATACGCAGGATGAGGTCGCCGTACTCCTTCTCGCTGCGCAGCCAGCCAGAGCCCTGGCCGGTGCAGTGGATGACGCCGTCCTGGACCTGCCAGACGCTGGCGCCCATGACCGCCCAGCCAGTCAGGTCCTGGCCGTTGAACAGCGGCACAAAGCCCTCCGGGACGCCGGTATTCTGCTGTGCGAGAGCCGCGGGGGCCAGGAGCGTGGCGAGGGTCAGTCCCAGCAAAGCATGACGCAGCACGAGCCATCATCTCCGTTCGGTGTTGCGGTTCCACGAAGACGAGTGCCGATTCCCTGGCGAGCCTCAGGTTTCCTGCTATGAGCGTAAAACCAGCTAGAGGGCGTATGGGTTCGAGCGGCAGGCGTCAGAGCTGTTGCGCGGCCAACTGTGCGGCTTTGCGCAGCTCGATGATGAGCATGCCGAGAGAGGCCTCGGTGGCTGCCAGGCACACCAGCAGGGCCTCCGGGCCGGCTCTGAGGACGATGAGGTAGCCCTGATCGCCATGGGCGTAAAGCTCGTTGAGGGTGCCGCGTCCAAACTCGGCGGCGGAGCGGCTGCTGTGGCTGAACAGCTCGGCGCTCAGGGCTGCCAGGGCCTCCGGCTCGACGTCCGGCGGCAGGTCGGAGGCGAGAGGGAAGCCCTCGGTGGTGGCCAGAGCCGCTCCGATCACATCGCCGCGCCTTCGGCGAATGTCGTACAGCACCTGCGTCAGCGGGTCGGCGGTCGTCTGTTCGGGCATGGGGCGCCATCCTTGTGGCTAGGAGGGTGGGTTGCTGCGAGTTCTGTCTGCGTCTTCGTCCAGGCGCTGATAGGCCCGCAGGATCAGCGCCAGGTTGCTTTCGCCCAGTCCCTGGGTGGCGGGCGGCTGACATTTCTCGAAGCGGAAGTTGCCCTTGCTCCACTTGAGGGCCTCATAGAGGGCATCCTCGCCCTCTACCGAGCCGGCCTGGGCAGCCACAATGCGCCCCTTGTGGAACCAGATTTCGGCCGTGGCCTGGGCATGAGTCATGCGCAGGGCGCCGGTGAGGTCTGTCTGCTCCACCGTCTGGATGATGTCGGCGAGCTGCATGTCATCCAGCTTGCCGGCCACCAGGGTGTCCTCGCCCATGTGTGTGGCCTGCTCGGCGTGGCGGGCCAGAATCCCTTCGATGCGGGCCACCAGCTCGCCCATGCTGAAGGGCTTGGTCATATAGTCGTAGGCGCCCATTTGCAGGCCTTTGACCTTGTCCGGGAGCTGGTCCTTGGCGGTGAGGAAGACGCAAGGGATGTCGGCGGTGTAGGGATTCTTGGTCACGAAGTCCACGAACTGGAAGCCGTCCAGTCCGGGCATCATCACGTCCACGACCATGAGGTCCGGCTTCTCGGCATGGCACAGGTCGAGGCCTTCCACGCCGTCCTGAGCGGTGCGGACCTCGTAGCCCAGGGCCATGAGCTGGGTGGCGATGAGCTCGCGGATGTCAGGGTCGTCGTCAACAACCAGAATGCTTTTGGCCATGATTCTGCTGCCTTTGCGAGCAACCGTGCGGCACGAGCCGGCCGCGGGGCGGCGTGGTCAGACTAGCCAGGTGCTGGCTTATGGCGCGACATGGCGCCGCGCAGGGCCTTCAGCTTCTGGCGCACCTTTACGGAGAGCCGGCAGGCCAGATAAAGCCCCAGCAGGGCCAGGATGAAGGCAACCGGGGGCGCGAAAGCAGCCAGTACCGAGCCCGCCAGGCTGACCGCGTCCTCCACCACGCTGACCACGGGATTGGCCAGCCCGAGGGTGGAGTGGGTGGATACCAGCCGCACCCCTGCTTTGGTAAGGTGCACTTGGGCGGCTACCGGGAGGCCCAGCAGCGCGCCCACAACGGTGCCCGCGACGGGCGAAAGCGCCGCCAGCACAGCCGAGGCGGCCAGGGCGCCGGCCAATGGCCGCAGGACGGCCTGCACGGCGTCCAATAGGTTGTCCACGGCGGGCCACTTATCGCCGGCGACCTCGATTACGGTAGCCGCCCCGAAGACGATGAGGGCGGGGTCCGAGGCCAACCACTGATAGGCCCGGCCCAGATGCACCTGGTCGGTGAAGCGAGCCAACAGGCCCAACAGCAGCAGCGGCAGGAAGGCCCGCAGACCGGTGCAGGCAGCCAGGCTGACGCCAGTCATCAACTGGACGACCAGCTCCACCTCGGCCTTGCACCTCGTTGGGCCGCCGCACTGCGCCGCTGCTGAGCGCAGTTGGCCCTCGGCCACGCGCCGCGGCTGTTTTCCGGCTATTATACCATATCCCACCGCGTCTGCCTGCACCAACCTCCCTGCCTGTGCCCGACGGCCGGCAGGCAGGCAGGATTCGCCGGGTTCCCTCGGGAAGCTAGGGTGGGCGCTGCCGCAGGGCCAGGGAGGTCGGGCCATGTTCGTTACGCGGCTGCTCACGGCGGTCATCGGCGTCCCGCTCATGCTGGCGGTGCTCTACTGGGGTGGGATGTGGCAGGGCGGCTGGCCGCTGTTCCTGGTGGTGGCGGCCGCAGTGCTCCTGGGCATGCGTGAGTTCTACGCCGGCGCCTCGCGCAAAGACCTCCAGCCCATCCCTCTTATCGGCTACCTCGCCGCTCTGGTCTTCCTGTTCGCCGTGTGGTTTGCCCGGCCGGAGTTCAAGGCGGGGCTGATGATCGCGGCCCTGGCCATCGCCGTCGGCGGGGCCTTGCTGGTGCGCGTGCTGGGGGCTGAGATCGCCGGGGCGACCGCCTCGGTGGGCTCCACCGTCACGGGATTCCTGTACGTTGCGGTGCTGTTCAGCTTCCTGTTCAAGCTGCGCCTGTTGGACTTGAGCGACACGGTCAAAGGGCTTCCTGCGGGCGGCTTTCGCGCGGAGGTGGGGGCGCTGTTCCTGGTCATCGCCGCCACCTGGCTGCTGGACACGGGCGCCTACGGCTTCGGCAAGCGCTTCGGGCGCGTGAAGCTGACTCCGACGCTCAGCCCCCACAAGACCGTTGAGGGGGCCATGGGCGGGCTTATGGCCGCTGTGGTGGTGGCGGCGGCGGTCAGCTTCTGGCTGAACATGCGGGTCATTGATGGCGTGGTCCTGGGCTTGCTCATCGGGGTGGTGGGCCAACTGGGGGACCTGGCCGAGTCGGTGCTGAAGCGCGACATGGGCCTCAAGGACTTTGGCGCCGTCATCCCGGGCCACGGCGGGGTGCTGGACCGCTTCGACAGCCTGCTGTTTACCATGCCGGTGGCCTACCTGTACTTCGTCATCTTCCTGCCCTGGACGGGATCGTGAAGCAGGCGTACCTCATCGTCAACCCCATTGCGGGGCGGCCCAAGAAGGGGCGACAGGCCCAGCGGCTGTTGGCGACGTTGGCGCAGCACGGCCTGGAGGCTGAGCTGCACGTCACGGAGGGCCCTGGGCACGCCACCGAGATGGCGCGGGAAGCAGTGGCGGCGGCGGCTCCGCTGGTCATCGTGGCCGGCGGGGACGGCACCATTGCCGAGGCGGTGAGCGGGTTGGCCGGCACCGACGTGCCGCTGGGCGTGGTGCCCATCGGCACCGGCAACGTGCTCCAGCGGCAGTATCACCTGCCCTTCGATTGGCACCGGGCCTGCGCAGTGATCGCCGCGGGACGGGTGCAGAGAGTGGATGTGGGCCGGGCGGGCAATCGGACTTTCCTATTGCACATGGGCGTGGGCCACGACGCGCGGGTGGTGAGCAACGTCCCGGGGTACCTCAAAGGCAGGATTGGCCAATGGGCCTTCGTGCTGTCCATCCTCCAGACCATCAAGAGGGGCGAGCAGTGGGAGATGCGCGTGCAGACCGATGCGGGCGAATGGGAGGGCAGGGCCTGGTCTTGCGTGGCTGCGAATGCCCGGTATTTCGCCTGGCGGCTGCAGATGGCGCCGCTGGGCAGCATGGACAACGGGTGGCTGGACGCGTCCATCTTCAGGTCCAGTGGTCGCCTGGCGTTCGTGGGCAGCTACCTGCGGGCCCTGGCCGGCACTCACTACCGCAGCCCGGTGGTGAAGACGCTGCGCGTGCGCAGCATCAGGATCGAGGCCGACCCACCGGCGCCGGTGCAGATGGACGGTACGGTGGTGGGCATGTCGCCCATCTCCGCCGAGGTGTGGCCGCAGGCGTTGAGGCTGATTGTGCCGTGAGAGGCGAGCGCCCTGGTCGCCTGGATGCGCGACGGGTTCGGCAAGGTCAGGAAGGACCTGGATCTGGTGAGGCGGCCCGAGAGCAGCAGATGCTAGGAGGGCAGGCACCGGGCTGGCCTTCCGGGCAGGGCCCTGCGGCTCATATGCCGGTGGCTGCCTCGGCTAGCCGCAGGCCCAGGACGCATTGCCCCAAGCCCGTGATCCCCCTACCAGACTTTGGAGTAAACCTCCCCCGTGTGGGCATCCACCTCCACGCCGCCCTCGTGCACGTGCGGTGGGGCGCCGGGCCTTGCGGATCCAGGCCATGAGGCTTTGAGGGGCACCCACCACACCAGGCGCGGCTGCCCCTTGGCCCAACGCGTGAGCAGATGAGGCGCGCCGCCGAATGAGAACTGTCGTGTGCTTTGCGGCGGGATCGCCTTCCACGCCACTGCTTGCGCCTCTTTGGCGGTGAGCTTCGCCGGCGGCATGCCCTTGGCGGAGTAGTAGTCCTGGCCGTAGTCGAAGACCACGCCGGTGGTGGCGTTAACGTAGACCTCTGCATGCCCAACCTCCACCTGGCCCTCCTTGACCACCCACCGAAACCGGCACCAGCCCGGCCGCTTTGGAGGAGGGGAAGGGGTGCCAGGGGGCGGTTGCCACCACTCGAACCGGTCCTCTGACTGCAGCTCTGCGGTGGCGTCATAGTGGGCCCAATGCTCCTTGACGAACCTGAGGGCAATCGGGCGCGCTTGGGCGAGAGAGAGGTTCATCTGGCCCTTCCGGTCCTTTTCGTGGCGGTCCGTTAGGCTCCACACCTCGGCCGTGGCCGCGTTGACAGAGATCCACGGGGTGGTGTCAGGAGACTCAGACGCCAGCACGAAATCGTAGCTAGGCGGGGCGAGCGGGGACTCCTCGGACCGGGGCTCGAACGAGCGGGGGTTGACGTCCTTGCCGCTCACCCGCATGAACTTGGCAGCGATCTCAAGCGCTTGGCTTTCGCTGATGAACCGCGTAACACCACCGCCAGCCCAGGGCCCGCCCGCTACGGCCGTCCAAAGACCAAGAAGGACAGTGCCACAAGCGGCGCGGAGCCGCCAGGGTCGCGCGCCCGCATTCCCTTTGGGCTCTGACTTACGTGGGAGTCCTGCTGCGGCAATCCCCCTACTGGTAGCGCGCATACACGATCACCTCCGTGGACAGACCCCACCACGTCAAGGCCTCGGTGCCGTAGTAGCCATTGTGCATGTCGTGGACCTTCTCCCTCGCGATCACCAGCGCGTCGGTGACGTATCCTCCCTTTCGCAGGTGCTCCCAGAAGGCCTCCGACCAGGTGTTGGCAATGGGAGAGCCCGAAATCTCGTCGGGCGTGCCCACCACACAGTCCACTCCCTGGGGAACGAGCACATCGGCGAATCTGGGCCCAGCATGGCATACGTAGAACACCGCTAGGTGGCACTGCGTGGGGTTGTTCAGGCCACCAGGACCGCTCACCCACAACACGTCCGGGTTGTTCAACCCAGGGTCTGCTGTGTAGAGCCACGAAGGCCCCGAGCCCTTCACCCATGCGTACGTGCCGTCGTCGCCGCCGTGGTTCGCGTAGAACCAGATGGCCCCCTTCTCGAACGCCTGCTTCAGGTCGGCCGCATGTGGGTTTTCCTGTGCAGTGGCCGCGTATTGGCCGTCGGGCACGACCGTGACCAAGGTGGTCTGCCTGTCTCGGGCATGTGCGGCACACTGCGGCGCGAAGGTGGAGTCGTCGTAGTTCCTGGCTGCCGGCTGCATCACGACGTATGCGCCCTCGTCTTTGATAGGCAGGAAGCGATGGTCCCGCTCCATGACGCTGGCCATGCCGCTGACCACCCAGTGATAGCGGCCCCCGTAAACCGGGTTGGGCGGCACGGGCACCTGTACGTCGGCGTCTGACTACGTCAGCACGACGCCCCCCGGTC
>Ga0315282_10003439_pt1 | contig 28414 bp, 27 predicted proteins | sample YL17G07_20_MG_FD_203693 | JGI IMG/M metagenome (GOLD analysis project Ga0315282, IMG submission 203693) | Sediment microbial communities from Yellowstone Lake, YNP, Wyoming, USA - YL17G07_20 | ecosystem: Environmental > Aquatic > Freshwater > Lake > Sediment | place: USA: Wyoming | collected... | reverse complement strand
GACTCTTCGGTCCACACAACTGTTCGGGCTTTCGATTTATGGACACGGCGACCCACGCTTCGGGACGGCCTCTTCTGACCTAGGGGTGATCGGTCTGCCGTGTCCTCCTTTAATCATACTAGGGGTGGGAGAGGGCAGGGTGAGGGAAGGTCTTTTGGCGAAAGAAGCGTCGGGTTTAGGGGTAGACCGGAAAAAGTTGGGTTTCGGAAGACCTCGGCCCAACTCACGGCTACAACAGCGCGGTATGATCGGCGCAGCGAGCAGGCGAAGGCATTGACCCTGCTGTATGTACCGTATATGCGGAGATAATAAAGGTGTAAGATTGCAATGAATCGGCCGAGAAAACGATATATAATAAAATCAGATAAAGTGACAATGGAGGGGAAATGGGAAAATGTCCATACTGCAAAGTAACTTTAGAAACTGTTCCCAAACGAAAGACCAAATGCCCAAAATGCGGACAGTTTATTTATGTTCGCTCGGGAAAATTGATGACAGAGGAAAATGCGTCCATAGAGGATTGGATTGATAGGCTCGATATTAGCCGGAAGGAATTTGACCAATACCGAAAAGAAGTAAGTCTTAATTTTGGTTTTACTGCATCGGTTAACGATACGATTTGGAGAATACTAAATATTCGTCAAGATTTTTGGGAAATGGGACGGCTGGTTTCGATGGAGGGGAAAGATCCGAAGCCTTATATCAGGCAGGAACAATTAAAAATTCTCAGGGAATTGAAATCAAGCGGGGTTAAAAAAGTAAGAGTACAGGTTTATGGTGGTCAAATTGATCAGTCCACTTGTGAGAAATGCAAGTCACTTCATGGTAAAGTTTTTGATATTGATAAGGCCATAGAAGAAACTCCCGTTCCCAACTTATGCGAAAATGAAGATGGCTGGTGCCGCTGCACATATATAGATGCTGAACCCGAAAAAAGATGAGACCGTATTATAAGGCACATATAAGGGTGAAATGCGAAAAATGGCCCTAAAAAGGTTATGAGAATAATCCTCCACAATATCTATCGACTCTCCTGATAAAGATAAATTAGTTAATGTGAAAGTTTGATAAGGACAATATTATTATTTCTATGGCATGAAAGTTTGGTAACCAAAAACTGTATAAACTTCATAGCCAATATTAATGTTCCCATGTTGGGAACGGAGTATAATAATTAATGAGAGTAGTTAATAGAATTGTAATTGAGGATTACATTAAGTCGCATAAGGATGTTAGTGGACAACTTTCTGCTTGGCTTGAAACTGTGGAAAGGTCCAATTGCAAAACGCCACTTGAGGTTAAATCTAATATTCCTAATGCGGGACCAATTCCTGATAATAGAGTGATTTTTGATGTTAAAGGAAAAAAATACCGCTTGATAGTAGAAATTAATTATGACATTGGTCTGGTGTATATACGATGGATTGGGACCCATGCAGATTACAACAAAATAGATGCAGAAACAATTTGAGAGGAATTACATCATGGAAGTAAAACCATTGAAAACGGAAAGTGATTATAAAACAACATTACAAGCGATTGAAAGGCTTTTTGATGCGGTACCAAACACGCCTGATGGAGATACCCTTGAAATTTTATCAATTCTTGTAGAAAATTATGAGAAAAAGCATCATAACATTCCATTACCTGATCCCATAGATGCTCTAGAATATTATTTAGAAAGCCACAATGTACCACAATGTGCTCTGGTTCCCTATATTGGGAGTCGCGCACGTGTATCTGAAATTCTAAACCGAAAACGTCATCTAACTCTTGAGATGATCCGTTTGTTGGAGAAAGGTATTGGTATTCCAGCAAGTATTCTAATTCAGCCTTACGAATTAGTTAATGAAGTGAAAAATATTTATGAATTTCTTGAATTATCGGCCGAGGTAGCTAATAGTATATTCTTAAGTAGTGACAGTAAAAAATTTATAGATTATTCCCCTAAATCAGAAAATAGAACCATAGAGTATATATCAACGAAACAAATGATTACTAAATTCAGGCGAAATATCTATCGCAATACTCAATTGAATGCGGATAAATACCTGCAATAGGAGATAGAAATAATGAGACATATTTGGACAGTTGTTTGCAAACATGCGGTAATTGACAAAGATACAAATTTAATAAGCCTGTTAGATGTATTAGAGGAAATTACCATATTTGATAAACCTAAACCTGGGGGTCTTGTTAATTTTCCCATTGAATTTATGTCACTTTGGATTAGGGATGACCTTTCAAAACCCTGTAAAGGGATATATCGAATGCGCTACATAAAACCCTCGGGTGAAAATATTAGTATTGGTCCAGAAATTGGAGTAGATTTAAGCGAATTTGAAAGGTCAAGAAATAAGCTTTCTTTTCAAGGTGTGCGAGTCGATCAAGGAGGAGAAATTAATTTTATTATCGAAGTTAAAACAGAAGATTTGAATTGGTTAGAGATAGCCAAAATACCTATTAAATTTAATTTTATTGAACGGGAAAAACAACCACAAGTTAATTCTGATATTCCTGAGAATTGAAGAATCCAAAAAGCATACTTTCCGATCAGAGGGTGTGAACTAACCATCTCCACATATCCTTCCATCCGGTCATTTTCTCGGTCAGCCTGGATGTGGCCCTGGTGGGTATCATTGCTTTCTATGCAAATAAGTTGAGCGAGATGATATAGGCGATTAACGAGTACATTGTCGGTAAGGTTGAGCTCGCATTGCCTTAATTTCAGGTAGAGAGAAGCGGAAAGGGCTTGGACCAATCTAAGCCCCATTTTTTATTGTATCGAAAGACCCCAACTCGCGTATCGTATGGATTTGCAATCACCTTGGAGTTAACCAAACGGCGTGATTTATTTTTTTGGTTTTATCTACTACAATGATAACAGCCTGACGGTTCTGCGTGGAGAGAGCTATGCCTGAAAATACCATCGTCCTGGAGGGTGTCCTGCAACCCGACCAGGAAAAAACCTATGTTCACCTGCCTTTTGAGGTCCCTGCGCAGGCAGAGCGGATCGATGTCGCCTTGCGCTATGATGCCCGCATCGGTTCCAATCCCTTGTTAATGGGCGGCAATACCATCGACCTGGGCATTTTTGACCCGGGCGGGATCGATTTTCTCTCCGCCGCACCCGAGGAAAATCATCTCGGGTGTTTAATGAGGTTCCGCGGTTGGAGCGGCAGCAAACGCGATTCGTTTACGATCACGCCCGGCGAAGCCACGCCCGGTTACCTGGCCGGGCCGTTACCCGCCGGCCGCTGGCATGTTTTGCTCGGCTTATACAAGATTGCTCCGCAGGGCTGCCGTTACTGCGTCTCGATTCAAATCCAAACCAGGCCGGGGGTGGAAGGGCAGCCGCTAAACCTGCCGCTCGTTTCCGCCGGTGATTTGCCAGGCTCTCCACCCGCGGCAAGCTTTGCCCCCTGGCTGCGCGGTGAGCTGCACTGCCACACCTGGCACAGCGACGGCGACAATAGCGCCGCCAACCTGGTTGCCCTGGCGCGCAGGCGCGGCTTAGATTTTTTAGCCGTGACGGATCATAATAATATCTCTCAGCAGCGCGAGCTTGAACAGGTGAGCGACCCCGGGTTGATCTTGATCCGCGGTATGGAAGTGACCACCTATAAGGGCCACTTCAATGTGTGGGGGATTGCCGATTGGGTGGATTTTCGCGTGCAAAGCCCGCAGGATATGCAGGCCGCGCTGCGTTTTGCTGCTGAGCGGGGCGGGCTGACCTCCGTCGGACATCCAAAACCATTTGGCCCCGATTGGGACTATCCCGAGGTGACCAATCACCACTGCGTGGAAGTGTGGAATGGCCCCTGGACGCTGCTCAACCAGATTGCGCTGGATTATTGGTCGAATTTGATTGCATCCGGAAGACAGGTCCCGGAGGTGGGGGGCAGCGACTATCACGTGCAAGACCAGCAGCCCGAACGCAATCTCGGTATTCCGACCACCTGGGCGTACGTGCCGGGGACGCCGAAGACGGTGGACGCGGCGGCGATCTTGCGGGCGGTTCGGGCCGGGCATGTCAGCCTTTCGGATGCGCCGGATGGGCCATTCCTGGATCTACGGGCCGGGTTCGATTACGCTGTGATGGCTGGGGATCGGATCAGCCCTGTTCCACCCGGCAAATTATCTGCCCAGGTTCGCTGCCTGCACGGCGCTGGCTGCCATCTCGCGCTGATCGACCAGCAGGGCAGCTTATTCGACCGCGTCCTTTCGCAGGAAGATCAGCTCGTCCAGGTTGACCTCTTCCCCGGCAAGAGCCGCTTTATCAAGGCTGAACTGCGCGCAACGGATGAGCGCTTGCGGGCCATGACCAACCCGATCTATTTCTAGCCGGGCCGGGGTGAGTTTTTTGGCTTGAAATCAGTCAGCGCCCATCCACCACAACCATATTCCTCAATACCCCCAGGAGTTCAGGAACACAGCGTTGGGCGTCTCGTAAAATCTGCCGTTGGTCATGTAGCGGATATGTGTCTCGTTATAACCGGTAACGATGATGGTTTTTCATTTACCCAAAAAACGGGTACACGTAAAATCTTCAGAGGAAAAACCATGACCACCTGTTGTTAAGCAGCCACGCTGGTCTTATTGCCGTGTTCAGCGGTTTATTCCAGGCGATATGGGTCTTGATCTGCTCCAGGGTATAGCCTTTATAGGCCTTGGCCGGGAAGCTGAGCAACCCTCGAAGTACCGAGGGCAACCCTCGAAGTGCTGAGGGCAGCGGCAAGGCTGATGCTTTTTGCTTCCATTGGGCTGATCTGCGATTTCTGCATACAGCAGCGATCCGTTCAAAACTGAAGAGAACCTATGCGTTATAATGATCTCTGCATCACCATTCTTCGGGAGTGCATCATGCAGGGAACGAAAAAAACTGCCGACATTCTTGCTGTTGGTTTGCTATTTGCGCTTCTGGTTGTGGCTTTTCTGGCGCGTTCTCCTTATAGTGTTCCAGTTCCTATTCGTGATTCGGGTATTTTTCTTCATATTGGCTCCGAAGTTCTCCATGGCAAAATTCTATACCAACAAACCTGGGATAACAAACAGCCCTTGCTTTACGTTATCAATGCGTTGGGTCTCTGGTTAGGCAAAGGATCCGTCTGGGGGGTATGGGGATTGGAACTGGCTTTATTACTGATTGTCTTCTTTGTATCTTACCGTCTGATACGCGCCGCGCTGACACCATTGTCTACGTTTGTGGTCATTGCGGTTGCCTTTTTAGCGGTCTTCCCCTTCATGGGTGGCAATTACTCGGAAGAATATTCGCTTGTGTTTCAGGCAGGTATTTTAAGTTTATTGTTTGGAATGTACCTGCCGAATCGAAAGCATCTCTCCCGGCCGGCGGCAACATTTGCAATCGGCGTACTGGTAGGATTGGTTTTTTGTATCAAGCAAACTTACCTGGATATACCGGTAACCGTTCTGATCTTCATGGGTTTCCTGGCCTGGGTTGAGAAGGACCCACGCATTCTCAGAAATATTCTTCTGGCGGGGTTGGGATTTTTACTGGTTAATTTCCCGGTTTTCCTGTATTTCCAGGTGAATGGGGCGCTGCAAGAGTATGTGATCAATGCCTTCCTGTTTAATCGTTATTACTCCTACCAGACAATTTTTGGGCGGATTAATTCCCTCATGGAAATGATTAAGTTTGTTTCCTCGCAACCATTTTTCTTCCTTGTAGCGGGCTTTTGGTTGGAGGTTCTGATCCTGTTGTCGATCAAAACGAGACATGTGTTTGCTCGTGCTATGGATCATCCGGACACCAGGCGACAGGCCTTTCGCGCGGAGTGCTCAAAGTTAGATTGGCACCATCCAGGGCCGGCAACATTGCTCTTCTTGGGTTTGATCGATTTTCCGATATTTTTTTTCACCATTTCACTGTCAGGGAAGCTTTGGACGCATTATTATGTGCCCCTTTTCCCGGCGATTATCTTGCTGTTGGCCGGCAGCCTGGCATATCTCTACCGATGCGCCGAAACCCCATCGAAACAGGTGATGTTCAACAGCCTGCTTGTTGTGGTTCTGGTGATCGGGTCATTCCCACCGTTGAACCAGGTTGTTACCAACTTGAGGAAGCCGGCGGGTGAGGATGCCCGTTCCACCACTGCGGCGTACCTAAAATCGGTGACCACACCACAAGATACCATCCTGGTCTGGGGTTGGGAATCGGTGATTTATTTTCTGGCGGAACGGGAATCCCCAACCCGATTTGCGCTTCCGTTCGCGCTCTATGTAAACACGCCATACCTGGATGAATACGCTGGCATTTTGCTGAAAGAGGTTCAGGCTCGGCCGCCGGCGTATATCGCCGATTTAAGGGATCCAGGTATGCCGTTCATCGATGGACGACCAGCGGAGACCTGCGTGTCTGGAAACCAAATGAGTAACCAGCGAATGGTTGATTTTCTTGCTTTTGTCTGTTCCAATTATGAGGAAGACCGGAGCTTTGAAACGATCAACATTTATAAGTTGCGTGTACACCGATAATTGCTCCGCGAATGCAGGATGTCAAATGAGGTTTTTGGCGAAAGAAGGGTTGGGTTAAGGGGCTTGAGATCGGTTAGCGCCCGGTCACCACAACCCTGTTCCCCAATACCCCTCTGGAGTTCAGGAACACAGCGTTGGGTGTCTCGTAAAATCTTCCGCTGGTCTGGTTGCCGGGTTTACGGGTATATTCATATTCCCATTTTTTTGCTATACTATTCAAAATTCTACATCTAAAAAATTTCATACCTGGAGGTAACCTATGCCTGCTGCCATGATGATTTCGCCCCATGCCGACGACGCGGCGGCTTTCTGCGGGGCAACCCTGGCTAAATTTGCCAGCCAGGGCTGGGATGTAATCCTGGTGCGCGTCACCGATGACCGCAAAGACTCGGTCGGCCTGAGCGTTGAGGAAACCATCCGCCAGAATACCCTGGAGCTGCACGAAGCGGCGCGCATCCTGGGTGTCCGCCAAATTGTAGAACTTGGCTTCGAAACGGATGTGCTGGCAGATACCCCCCTGGGGGCGCTGCGTGAGCGCATCGTTTATCTCTTCCGCAAATATAAGCCTTATGCGGTGTTCACCTTTGACCCGGAGGGATTGTACGAGAATAACCAGGACCACGTGCGCGTGGCGCAGGCGGTGGATGAGGCTTTCTGGGTGTCGTGTTTCGACAAGCACTATCCTGAGCATTTTGCTGAAGGGCTGGAGCCGTTCTCGGTGTGTGAGCGCTGGTATTTTGCCCGCCAGCTTCCCCAGGCCACCCACTATGAAGATGTCTCCGCCACCATGGAGCAGAAAATCCTGGCGGTTTGCGCTCACCGGGAGATGATGCGCAACACCATCAACCAGTCGCGCCTGCAGCTCAAGACCTGGGGCAAGCGGGTGCCGTGGCTGGATGATGCCATGCAGGGCGACCTGCGCCCGCTGCTGGGCATGGTGATGCAGGAACAGGGCAAGGCCGCCGCCATTGCCGCCGGCTGGGATGGCGAAGTAAAACTGGCTGAGGCCTTCCGCCTGGTGCGCTTTGGCGATATGGAAGGGCTGTTCCAGTTGATGGCGGCGCCGTTGGATGGCGCAGTTGCACCTGCGCCCGAGCGCCCGGGGTTGGACCAGCACATGGAGTCGCCCTGGTCTGAAGAGCAGATGGGACAAATCATCCCGGCAGATATCGACCGGCGCATCCGCCTGATGGGGCACCACCACCTGTGCGCCGCGGCTTTCAACGAGCTGCTCCAGCTTCCGCCCTTCCGCCTGGGGTATGCGGCGCTGGTGGAATATCTCGACCCGCGCCCGGATATCCTGGTCGACACCATTTACGGTTATGACCTTTTCTGCTACCAGTGCGGTTACTGGTCGGAGGAAGATGGGCGCTGCTCGACCGGCTGGAAGAACAAGCTTGCCAAAGATGCTGCCGTGCTCAAGCAGCTTGGCCTGAAACCTGGCACGACTACCCGCCTGGACAACCTGCAGCGGCTGCTGGCGGAAAAGGTATCCTACGCGCAGTTGGAGCGCTTCTGTGGGCCGGGCGAAGGCAAGTGCGAGTTCTACGGGCTGGGGGTGTGCCAGCGAGCTTATGCAGGATTGCGCCAGAAATATGGAGTTGAAGACCGGGAGGTGACACCATGACACAAACCGTTTCCACTGCGAAAGGTTACCGGGCAAAGATGCTGACTGCCCTCGGGTTTGGTTTTTTCATCGACTCGGCGGAAGATGTGGCGCTGCCCATGCTGTGGCCGGCAGTGCGCACGGCGCTGGGACTGGGTTACGCCCAGTTGAGCTACATCGACAGCATCCGGGTCATTTTCCAGACTTTCAGCGGGCCTTTCTGGGGCATGCTGGCTGACCGCTACAACCGCAAGTGGATCCTGGTGATCGGCACCGGGTTGTGGGGGCTGTGGACCTCAGTATGCGGGCTGGCAACGGACTACTGGCAGCTTCTGGTGGTGCGGGTTATCGCCTGCATCGGATTGGGCTGTCTTTACCCGGCCGCCTTCAGCCTCCTGGCGGATTCATTCGGGCCGAAGAATCGCGGGCGGGCGATGGGCACGATCAGCGGCATCGGCATGTTTGGCATTGTGGCCGGGGCGTTGGCCTTCGGGGCGGTGATCGGCGTTTCGGAAAATGGCTGGCGCATCGGGTTCATCGGGCTGGGGTTGACCAGCGCCCTCAGCGGGTTGGTGATCGCCCTGCTGGTCAAAGAACCGGTGCGCGGCGCTTCGGAACCGGAGCTTGAAAGCGTGATCGATGCCGAATCAGCCGCCAAATTCCGCTTTAAATTTATAGGGCTCAAGGAAATACTTTCTACCAAAACCGTGCTGGTCAACTTTTTGCAGGGTATCTTCATGCTGACCACCATCAATGCCCTGGCGACATTTTACGTCACCTGGCTGGTGGATGACCGCGGTTTTTCTGAAGCGGATGCGCCCCTGTTTTTTGGGGCCGTGGTGGTTTCACTGGCGGTGGGCAATATAGTGGGTGGCACCGTTTGCGACTGGGCCTTCAACCGCTGGCCGAGGTATGGGCGGGCAGCCATGTCGCAGATTTCGATTGCGATTTCACTGCCGGCGATGTGGTATCTCTTCTCGCGGGCCACGGGCACACTGGAAATTGTCATCTGCTCCGTCATCGCCGGCTTTTTCCTGGATTGGACGCGGCGCGGCGCCATGCAGCCGATGGTGCAGAGCGCCATCCGCCCTGAGCTGCGGGCGACTGCCATGGCGCTGACCGAATTCGTCAACGGGGCGTTTGCCTCGGTGGTGATCATCCTTTTTGGGAAGTTCGCCGATCAACACGGACTGTCACAAACCCTGCTCATTTTGACCAGCGGTTTCTGGCTGTTTGCCTTCTGTGTTACACCGTTGTACTACCTGGTTTATCCCAAGGATGCCGCCAGGTTGAGCGAAGCGATGCGCAATCGGCGGGATATCATCGTGGGCAGCGCAGATTAGAAATCGATCTCCATCCCATCCTGGCCAATTTCGATGGAAGGAAATATACTGCGGGCGGCCGGCAGGTCCGGGCTGATATCTAAATCCTCAATCGGGGATTTGTGGATCAAAATCAGGCGCTTTACGCGAGCAAGCGCTGCCACCCGGGCAGCCGCCGAGGTAAACGTGTGGTGGATACGTTTGGCCAAAGCTGGCAGGCGGTCGGGGCCGTTAGATTCGTGTAGCAACAGGTCAACCCCGCTTATCTTCTGGATATAGGGTGCATCCAGCCGGACGGCGGTATCGGTGACGTAAGCCAGCGAATGCCCGGGCCAATCCAGGCGGTAGCCAACACAACACTGGCCGTGCTCCAGTGGGAAATGGGTCAATATGCCATTCCCGGGCAGCGGCTCCTGCGCTTGTAGTGGGCGCCAGTCATAACCCAACGGCCCATATCGCTGCTGTAACTCCGAGATAGTCTCTGGGGCGGCGTGGATGCGCGTCTGGTGCAGTGCCTCATTGGCGTTGCGGATAAAATCCTCGACATTTTGTTCGTCGAGTGGTATTGGTGAATCGAGCACCATTTTCTTAAAATAGCACGCAAATAAATAGACCAGGCCGTTGGTATGGTCGCCGTGCGCATGGCTGAGGTAGATATCGAGTGAGGGGGTTTGTAAATAGCCAGGCAGGCGGTACAGACCGCTGCCCGCGTCCAGCAGGATGCCGGGTTCGGGCAGAAGAAAACAGGCCGTTTGCGCCTGGTCGGTGGGTAGAAACCCGTTGGTGCCAAGCAGGACGAGCTTCATGGTGTTTCTGCTATCATCCTTTCACGGAAGTTTATGCCGTTTTGCGCAGCCTCTGGATTTATTGTATAGCCGTTTCTGAGCATGAGCAATAAAGGTTGATGGGCCTGTTTTGGGTCGCTGGGAACTATTTACTGGTAAACTCGTCTATTGGGGAAAGGAGTAGCGATGAAGGCATCAAAATCCCTGGCTATGCTGGTATTAACCGCCATTTTACTTTCATCCTGTCTGGCCGTTCAGCCTGCCCCGACGAACATGCCTACCAGCCTTCCGCCCACAGAGCCGGCCCCAACTGTCGAGCCTACCATCCCCGCCACGCCGGTAGATGCGAATGGGGGATACCCGCCGGCAGTGTTGGCTGCGCTGCAGGCTTTGGCCAAACAACTCAATATCGCTTTATCCGGTATCAAAGTGAACGGCGTCGAGGCAGTGGATTGGCCGGATGCCTGCCTGGGGGTGATTACCCCCGACGAGGCTTGCGCTCAGGTAGTGACTCCTGGTTTTAAAGTACTGCTGGTGGTTGGGGGTGCGCAGTATGAGTTCCATACCAATGCCAAAGGGACAGCCGTGCGCCAGGCCGGCAACCCCGGCCCCCACTCAACCGGCGAGGAAGTCAACCCGCTCATTGTCTGGCAAGGGCCGGCTGGGAGCACGCTGTCGGTTACCTTAGAGTTGAGCTATTTTGGCCGGGTGGGAGATCCTTCGCTGCACGCTGCGCCCTTTGTCAGCCCGCTGCACAGCCAGCGGCTGCAGCAGTGGGTGCAGCTTTATCAACCATTCAGCGCGCAGACGCCTGCCGGAAAAGTGACTTTCAATGGCTTTGGCCAGGCATCTGCCAGCGCAGCCGAGCAGCGCATGCTGGCTGAGTGGAGTCAACTCCGTTTCGCTGAAGCCCAATCCGGCCGGAGCGGGGCTGCCTGGGGTTCTGCCCTCAGCTTCTCGCGCGCCGGGGGTATCGCCGGTTTTTGCGATACGCTGGCGGTCTATCGCGACGGCAGCGTGATGGTTGAAGAAGGTTGCCAAAGCAAGCGGGTTGACTTTCTACTGGATGCCGCACAGCTTGACCAACTCTATGACTGGCTGGATACCTACCAGCACACGGAATACCACCACAGCGACCAGGCGGCGGCAGATGGCATGAGCATTTCACTCGTGCTGGAAGGCGCCGGGCAGCAGACCGCCGGCGAAGACGTGATCCGCGCCATGGCTGACTTTGCCTCCTTGCTGGTGATGCAGGCAAGGTGAGCTTGACGGCCGTAGGCATTTAATAAATCGGCGATGAGCCCGGTGTGCATCCCGTAGCCATAGGGCGGCACCTGTCCCCAGGGCGATTTGACATCGCCGGCAAAACCAAGATCCGGGTTGTCAGAGAGGGGCAGTCGATACTGGAACTCGAACTCGTTTAAGTGTTGTGGATTATAATTTAATCCTGGCTGCAAGCCTGCCGGTTGAGTTTTCAACATTAAAAAAAAGATAAGACTCAGCCGTCTGAACGGCGATGAAAGCCGGGATAAATGGTGTACCGGTCAAAGCCTGATAAAGTGCTTCCAGGATGGGCTGTCCATTCTTCCGGGAAGTTGAGATATAACTGCGCACCTGACAAAAGTTTTTTGAGCCCTCGTCACTGCCAGGCAACACTGATTGGGACCGCCCAAGTCAGGTACATCGATTCGTTTAGCGTCCTGGAGTTGGATTCTAAGAGGTTCGCTTGAAAAACAGGAAATATGCGAATGCCAACCCGAACACCAGGTACAATGCGACCGGGAGCCAGCCGAGGGCGTTCCAGACGCCGGACAACGATGCAATAAGGGTGACTATAAAACCGATCGTATTGCTCACGACGACGGCGATGATGATCGCCCGGGCCGCCACATCTGACTCCGTCAAGTTCCTGGCAAGCCAAAGCACAATACTGCCGAAGATGAACGCCGTTCCGAAAAGTTGCGCCATCAAGGCTCCGCCTGGATCCAGTATCATGCCGAATAACGATCCTAATGCCACAGGCAGCAGTACAAAGCCAATCCCGAAGATTACTTCGACGATCGCCTTGGCAGCCATCCAATATTTAAGTTTCATGAAATATTCTCCTTTATCTTTCTTCTAAAGCGGTCCCAATAGTGTCGCCAACCGCCTCGGTGTCAGGCGGTTTTTGCCTGGATAAACACGCTGGCTGGATGTCCTTTTCCGGGAGCCAGCTCATTAGTCGTTCTGCTGAAAGCTTCCAAATTGTTTCCAAAACCATGCAATGGCGGACAGATGGGAGGATTTCCTCCATTGTCCGGAACACACAAAAAGCTGCTGACATGCTGTCAGCGGCTTGAATGTGAACTGCTCGACCAGTTTTCCGCCTGCGAAGCGAAATGGATTGCTAATTCATTATATATCAGATATATGCAAAGTCAACTGGTTATCTCAGGGGGTGTCAGGGCTTTCTTAAAGTCCAATATAGATGACAGGAACTTGCGAAAAAGATAAAATGATATTAATAGGGGTGTAAAATCATATAGAACAAGTCATACAGGAGGAGAGAATGGCAAAAAAATGGGGCGGACTCAATGATGAAATAAATGAGCGACCAAAAGCAATTACCGCAGAGGAGGAGAAAACAGCGAAAGTAATTGCGCGATCAAATGGAGTTATATTTGAGGATACAACCGAACCAGTAGAAATTTAAATCGCACGGCAAAATTACGCGCTTTTTGTTTCGATCAACAACACTTGAAATCAATCAAAAGCAGCATGACGTTCTTCGTGGTAGTGGCGGTTATTGGCCTCATCGTCACCCAGGTCAATTCCTGCGGGGGGATGTTAGGGATAAGATAAAGCACAAAGGGGGAGGCTTAGAATGTTAATATTACCTTCTACGGTCTAGCTACCACAACCATGTTCCCCAAAACCCCCCAGGAGTTCAGGAACACGGCGTTGGGCGTCTCGTAAAATCTTCCGTTGGTCATGTAGCGGATGTAGGTCTCGTTATAACCGGTAACGATGACCACATGTTCGTAAGCAGCCACGATGGTCTTGTTGCCGTGTTTATCGATGTATTCATAAGGCACTCCGCCGACCACGTTGCCGATCACCCAGGCGATCACCGGTTTATCCTGGGCGATATTGGACTTTATCTGCTCCAGGGTATAGCCTTTATAGGCTTTGGCCGGGACGCCGTAGGCATTTAATAAATCCGCGATGGGTCCGGCGTGCACCCCGTAGCCGTAGGGCGGCACCTGTCCCCAGGGCGAGTTGACATCGCCGACAAAACCAAGATCCGGGTTGTCTGAGAGGGGCAGTCGATACTGGAACTCGAACTCGTTGAAGTCCTTGCCAAAGTACTTGGCCCAATCTTTTGCCACGGCGGCTTCGCAGCCCAGCGGAAAATACTGCCTGTGGCCGCTGATCTGGCGGATGTAGTGCTCTTTGGGAAAGGCCGGGGTAGGGACGGCAGAAGCGGTGAGGGTGGGCTGAGACCCGGCAGGGGTGGAATCAGGCGCCAACGTTGGTGCAGGCGAAGGACTGGCAGCCTGTGGAACTGCCTGCGGAACCGCAGGCGCCGGGTGGGCGGTGGGCGTGCTGGTGGGCGCTTTGTCAAGCCATCCAGTTCTGGCCGTGCCCCAGGCGATGGCGCTCACCAACACCAGCAGCAGGCCAAGCGTTTTCAGCAAAGTGGATTTTTGCATCATTCAAACAGGGCATCCTGGTTCGCAAACCTCCCGAAGGTCCCCAAAAAGCGGGGATGATGAAGAAACCTTCGGGAGGTAAATGCAGGCGAAATTTCGCCTTCTTTTCCTTATTGGCTGCTTCCAAACTGCACTTCGACGGTCATGCCGGGGCGCAGGCCAGGGGGAAGCTTATCCAGGGCAATCGTTGTTTTGTAGACCACGTCTCCGCCGAGGGTGTCGGCCAGAGGCGAGATATCGCTGACGTGACCGTTCACGTCCTGGTTCAAGGCCTTGATCAAGACCGTGACCGGTTGGCCGATGGCGACCATCGGAACGTCGCGCTCGCTCAGGTCGGTGGTTTCGACGCGCAGGTTAGCCAGGTCGGCCAGCGCCAGCACTGGCTGACCCGGCACGGTCCATTCGCCGGTATGGAGGTTGACCTGGCTGACCGTGCCGTCAAAGGGCGCCTTCAGTTCCAGGTTGGCCAGGTCCGACTGGCCGGCAGCGAGCTGCGCCTGGGCATTCTTGATGCGCTCATCGGCCAGCGCCAGGGCATCCGGGTCGGGGCCGTCCTTGAGCTTGTCATATTCCTTTTGGGCGTTCTCTACCTCGGTCTGCGCCGAGTGCAGCTCGGCCTCGGCCTGGTTGACGTCAATCACGCTCGGCAGGGCCAGCAGGTAGTTTAGGTTGGCCAGAGAACGGTCACGCGCCTTGCGCGCCGCCGAGAGGGCGCTGAGCGCGCCCGCCCGCAGCACATCCGTTTCGCTGCGGTCGGCCACCTGGTTGAAGGCGTCTTCGGCATTCTTGACGGCGTCATTGGCCAGCACCAGGTCGGCCTGGGCGGCATCGATGTCGCTTTGCGAGCCGTTGCGGTACTGCTTCCAGGCGCGGCGCTTCTGGGCGTCGTCGAGCACCTTTTGGGCGTCAGCCAGGCGCAGTTGGGCGGCGCTGCGCGCCTGGTCGGCGTTATCATTTAAGGTCTTCAAGACCTGTTGGGCTGACAGCAGCTCCAGGTTGGCGGATTCGATGGCAGCGGCCAGTTTCTCGCTGCCGGCCAGCCTGACCAACACCTGACCGGCTTTTACCTGGTCACCCACGGCAACGTTCACCGCGGCCAGGGTGCCGGCCAGGGCAGAGGCGATTTGGGCCTGTTGGGCAGGCACGACCACCCCCGAAGCCGTTACCCCGCCGCTAAAGGATTGGGAGGCGGGCTGGGGAGTTGCGCCGTCGTTGCTATTACCCAACACGACGGTTGGCAAGGGGGTAGGCGATGCCTGCCCCAACGCGCTGCATCCGGCCAGGGTGCACGCGACCAGCAGCAAGACCAAAAGCGCCTTGAATTTCATATTATGCTCCCGGGTTAGTTTTCTCCGCGACGCCCTCCGACCTGTGATGGCTGCCATTTTCAATGATCAGACCATCGCGCAGGGTAATGACGCGCCGGGCGTAACTGAACACGCGCGGGTCGTGGGTGGCAAAGATAAAAGTGACGCCGGTTTCCTGGTTGAGACGGGTCATAGTTTCCATCACCAGTTTACCATTGGGCGTGTCGAGGTTGGCAGTCGGCTCGTCGGCCAGGATGAGGGACGGCTTCGACGCCAGAGCGCGGGCGATGGCCACCCGCTGTTGTTCGCCGCCGCTCAACTGGTCGGGGCGGTGATGGGCGCGGTCACTCAAGCCGACAGCTTCGAGCAGTTCTGTCACCCGCGCCCGGCGCTCGGCGGCGCCCTGGCCGGTCAGGATCAGCGGCATTTCGACGTTTTCATAGGCGGTCAGGGTGGGGATCAGGGCAAAGAATTGGAAGATAAAGCCAATCGTGCCGCGGCGTATATCGGCGCGCTGGTTGCGGTTGAGCCGGCTGACATCCTTGCCGTTGATGTATACCTGCCCGCTGGTGGGCTGGTCGAGGCAGCCGATCAACTGCAAAAGAGTGGTCTTGCCGGAACCAGAAGGGCCAACCAGCGAAATAAATTCGCCATTCTCGATGGAAAGGTTGACGCCGCGCAGGGCCTGGGTCTCAATGTTGCCAATTTTAAAAACACGGGTGACGTTTTCAATCTTTGTGACTTCCATATTGTTCTCCTATTTTCCACCATGCAGCGCTTCGATGGGTTCCATGTGCGCTGCCAGCAGCGCCGGGTAGAGCGCCGCCAGCAGGGTGACGATAAAAGTGATGATGGACAGGTTGACGGTATCTTTGATGGTCGGTTGAGCGTAAATGCGTTCGCCGAGCATGATGCCGGTCAACCCCATGTTGCCGATGTAAAAGCCGTAATGGACGAAGTAGAACACCAGCAGGCCGCCCAGCACCAGTCCCATAGCAATCCCGCCGACTGCCAGCAGGCTCGATTCGGCAAAGAACATGGCCATAATGCGCCCGCTGCGCATACCGATGGCCGCTAAAATGCCGATCTCGCGCGTACGCTCGAACACCGACATGATCAACGTATTGATGATGACCGTGGCGGTGATGGCGAGGATGATCATGTAGAGCAGCGCCATATAAGAGTTGGCAAGCTGCTCGAACTGCACGGCCAGCTCGTTCATCTGTTCCCAGGTTTTCACCTGGTACTGGCCGGACTGCAAGGCGGCGGCAACGGCGGCGGTCTGCGCCTTGTCTTTGAGCAGCACGAAGATAGTGCTGGCGTGGTTCTCGGTTTGGGTGATGGCCTGCGCCTTGGCGAGCGGCATGAAGACGCTGCCCTGGTCGAAACCGGGCGTGTGGGTGGTGTAAATGCCGCGCACGGTGAAGGGCTGCTGGTCGACGTCGCCGTTGGAGGTGTTGACCAGTAGATTGATGCTGTCGCCGGTCTTCAGGCTCAACTTGTTCGCCAGCGTCTGGCCGATGAGGATGCCTGAGCGGTCATCACTGGCGAGCCATTCGCCGCTGAGCAGGCCATCTTTGAAGGGCTGGTTGGCGGGGGAGGGCGGGTCGATGCCGATAACGCGTACACCAATCGATAGGTCGCCGGAGGCAATGATGCCGCTGGCGAACAGGCGCGGGGTGGCCACTTTTACCGGGGCAAGCGCGGCGATCTGGGCGGCGACCGCCGCAGGATCTTCGACCAGGTCCTCCCAGGCCAGGCTGGTCTTGTTCTCGTCATAGGTTTTGGCGAGCACCTGCAGGTGGCCGCTCTGCAGTTTGATCGACGAATCGAGCGACCCGTTCATTTCGCCGGCGACGACCGCGGCCATCAACAGCAGCAGGGCCAGGCCGATGCCCAGCGCCAGGGCGGAGAAGAACGAGCGGCGGCGGTTGCGCCCGAGGTCCCGAAAAGCCATTTTATAGAGTTGGATCATATTGGCCTCAAACGTAATGCAGGGCTTCGGCCGGGTCTTTCTGGGCGGCTTCGTGGGCCGGGTAGAAAGACGCCAACACGGAGATGATCAGCACGGTCAACGTACGCTGGGCCAGTTTTTCCAGGCCGAGGGTGGGGTAAATGCGCCCGCTGATGAGGGCCATGTACTGGGTGATGCTGGAGAACATGGTGAAATCTATCCCGATGAGGCGGAACAGGATGTTGATGCACAGCCCGAGGGCAATGCCAAAAGCCACCCCGATCAGCCCCATCATGGCGCCTTCCAGCAGGAACAGGCTTGAAATCTGGCGCGGTCTCAGCCCGAGGGCGCCCAGCAGCCCGATCTCACGCGTGCGCTCGTAGACCGCCATCATCAGCAGGTTGAGGATGCCGATGCCGACGATGAACATGATGATCACGCTGAAGACATTCATCGCCCCGCCCTTGGTCTCTATGGCCGCCTGCAGCTCGGGGAAGTTGGTCTGCCACGAAGCCATCTCGTAGCCGGGCAGGCCGGGCTTGAGGGCATTGATCACGGCCGGCTCCTCGCCGAGTTTTTTGAGCGAAATAGCCACCTCGGTGGACTGGCCCGGCAGGTTATACAGGTCCTGCGCCTCGCCCAGGGTAATGTAAACGGTGCGCTTCTCGATGTCGCTCATGCCCACATCGAAAACGCCGGCGACGGTCATCGTGCGGCTGCGCATTTGCTGGTGAGCGCCACGCCCGACCAGGGTGATGCGATCTTCAACCGTCACATCCATAGCGTCGGCCAACCCCTTACCAATGAAGATCAGGTCCTGGTCGCCGGTCTCCAGGAACCTGCCGGCGGACACGTGCTGCGCCACCAGGTTGACCGGCAGCTCTTTCTCCGGCTCGATGCCCACGATACTGACCGGGAAAGCGCCCTTGTGGTTGGTGACCAGACCACCGGTGTTGATGCGGCGCGAGGCGGCCTCTACCTGTGGCTGCGCCAGGGCGGCCTTCACCACCGACTGGCCATTGGGCAGCGGCAGCAGGGGGTTCTGGTCGGCTTTTGCCTGGTAGCCGGCGGCGTGGATCTGGATGTTGCCACCCAGTACTTTGATGGCGTTGGCGTAAATAGATTGCTCAAAACCGGCTATAAGGCCGTCGTACCACATCATCATCCCCACGGTCATACCAATCGCCAGGACGACGATCAGGGTGCGGCGGCGGTGCCGCCAGACATTACGCCAGGCCAGGCGTAGATATAAGCTCATATTCGGTACTCCTTTCTGCAATGGAGGGTCTTTATGGGGTTACCCATTCTTTCAATATTTTGTCATCGATCAACTGCAGGCAGCCGCTGGGCGCTATCAGGACGCGTTCCAGCGCATCGGTGTAAGACGCCACCGCGTTCTGCATGGCTTGCAGCGTATCCTTTTCGGAGTTGTGCGCCAGCAGCGCTTCGGCCAGGCTGTCGCCCAGGCCGAGCATGATGGAGAAGATCACCTCGCATACCTGGTCGGGATAAGGGGTCTTGAAAACACCTTCCTGCGCGCCCTGCCGGATGATGGCGGTGAGCAGCGGCGTAATGCGCTTGAAGCCGCTGGAGGTCACTTTCTGGCGCACAATAGCGTTATCGTCAGTGTACCATATGCGCAGCAGGGCCAGCAAGAGGGTCTTCTGGGCGGTTTTCCAGCGAGCGACCGTGTCGAAGTAACGTTGGAGTTTCTCCAGGGCCGACAGGTGCGGGTCGGCGATGATGGGGGTGATGATCTGGATCGCTTCCTGCATCATGCGCTCGGTGAGCGTTTCGAGCAGGGCGGTCTTCGAGTCGAAGTAGTGGTAGAAGGCCCCCTTGGAAATCTGCAGGTCGTCCAGGATATCCTGGATGGTCATCTGCTCGTAGCCCTTGGTGTAGACCAGCCGCTGGGCTGCATCGAGGATTTCGTTGCGCCGCACGGCGTATGCTTGTTCTCTGAGGATACGTGCCATAGGTTGTGCTCTTTATTTAAACAGACCGACCGACGGTTTAATTAATAGAGAGTATATCCCAGACGGGGTGGGTTGTCAAGATAGACAGTTTCTTACAGGGTCTTCAAGATAAATGTGGTTCTTTGGGAATTTTTGCACCCCCTTCGGGCACCCCTTCGGTTGTACTGAAGAGTATGCACTGAAGAGTGTGGCGAACTCCCGGATTTGGGGATGAGAGCGTGCGTACGCACGCTCTCATCCCCAAATCCGGGGCCTTCCACGACAAAAACCCCAATCAGCCATAAATGCTAGAGTCGCCGTTCAGGTGATAAAATCAGGCAGATAAATTATTTCAATTTCATAGAAACTTACCGCATGCTACGGAGGTAGAAAAAAATGTCATCTGAACAATCCATTTCAAAGCGCACGCTCGGAAAAACAAACATTCAGGTCACGCCGATCGGGTTGGGAATGATGGAATTCTCCGGCGGCGGCGGCCTGATGGGGGCAGCTTTTCCCGTCATCCCTCAGCAGGAGAAAAATGCAACCGTTCAAGCTGCCCTGGACGGCGGGATCAACTGGTTCGATACGGCTGAAATGTACGGGCAAGGCCTATCCGAGGCCTCCCTGGCGGCGGCCTTGAAGGCCGCCGGCAAAACGGATCAGGAAGTGGTTGTGGCGACCAAATGGTTTCCTGTTCTTCGCACGGCCCGCAATATCCCGCACACCATCCAGAACCGCATCCGTTTCCTGGACGGTTACACCATCAGCCTCTACATGGTCCACCAGCCCTATGGCCTGTCCTCGCCTGAGGCTGAGATGGACGCCATGGCGGACCTGGTCGAGGCCGGGAAAATCCGCTCGGTGGGCGTAAGCAACTTCAAGCCAGACAGGATGCGGCGGGCTTTTCAGGAACTGAAAAAGCGCGGCCTGCCTCTGGCAGTCAACCAGGTTCGTTACAGCCTGCTAGACCGCTCGATTGAAACAAACGGTATTCTGGAAACCGCCAAAGAGCTGGGTGTAACCATTATTGCCTATACCCCGCTGGCCTCGGGCCTGCTGACTGGTAAGTATCACAAGAATCCCGAACTGCTGCAAAATAAATCGTTCATCTGGCGGGCCAGGCTGCAGCGCGGGGTCGAAAAAACCCGCACCCTGGTAATGGCTATGGAAGAAATTGCAGCCAAATACAATGCTACCCCGGCCCAGGTTGCGTTGAACTGGGTCATTAATTTCCAGGGCGAGACTGTAGTCACCATTCCTGGCGCCACCAAAGTGCACCAGGCCCAGGAAAGCGCTGCAGCCATGAAATTCAGGCTGTCCGGTGATGAGATGGCCCGGCTGGATGAACTCTCACGAAGCCTGAGCGCCTGAGGTTGAAACCTCAGGCTAATAGTACCAAACCTGCTGAAGCAGGTTGGCGTGGTTTGAACCCGCTTGAGCGGGTTTGGTTTTGATTAGTATGGAGATTGATCCCCATGCGGCCACCTCATGCGGCATCACGGCAGCGGATGCCAGAGCTGCGATAAGACGATGGCCACCGCCGCCAGCAGGGCGCCAAAGAGGGCGAAGAACACGCTGATTTCACTGATTTCGTGCTTGGCGATCAAGTAAGTGGGGAGCTTTTGGAAAACGCTTTGAAGCTCGTTGGCGCTGGCTGCCGGGTAATACGTGCCGCCGGTGAGTGCAGCAATTTGCATCAGCGTCGTCTCGTCAATCCCGCGGCGGAAACCGCCGCCCCCGCCGAACAGGCCGCCGCCCCCGAACAACCCGCCGCCGTTGCCTCCCTGTCCACCTTGCCCGCCAAACCCACCGCCCCCCTGCTGCTGGCCGGGCGCACTTTGTCCGTTCTCGGTGCCAAAGCCAATCGTGTAAACCCGGACGCCGCGATCAGCGGCCTGTTGGGCGGGAGGCCTAGGCAAAGGCCCGGTATTGCTCACCCCATCGGTCAGCAGGACGATGATATCCGGCGCATACGCGCCGGCCGGCACGGGCAGGGGTACTGTCCCGCTAGAGGGGTCGCTCACACTGGGAGCGACATTCTTATCCACTTCGGCAATGGCGTCCAGCGCTTTCAGGATGCCGCTGCCGATGGCCGTCCTGCGCCCGGTGGTCAGGCTCTCGATGGCGGTCAGCAGGGCCGACTGGTCGGTGGTGGGCGGTTGGATCAATTCACCGTAACTTGAGAAAGCCACGATGCCAATCTGTGTGGTGGACTTCTGGCGTTGGATGAACGACATGGCGGCCTGCTCGGCTGCCCCCAGGCGACTGGGCTGGATATCGGTGAAGCGCATGCTCAACGAGACATCCATGGCGAGGATAATGGTGGTCTGGTCGGTAGGCACCGTGATGATGGCGGCCGGGCGCGCCAGCGCCACCAGCAGCCCGGTCAGGGCCAGCACGAACAGGGCAAACGGGAGGTGGCGGCGAAGGCGTGATTGGTGTGGGAGCACCTCACGCACCAGCGACAGGCTGGAGTAGCGCACAGTTCACCCCCGCCGCGCTCCCGATGCCGACCGTGTAAATGCGCACGCCGCGATCTGCGGCTTGCTGGGCGGCAGCCAGCGGATCGGGATTTTCGTTATTCTCCCCGTCGCTGAGCAGGACGATGACCGCCGGGGTGTAGGTGCCCTGCGGCACGGGGGTTGGGGTGGGGGTGGGCTCGGAGGGCGTTGGCAAGGTGCTGTAATGCTCGTCAAGGACGGGTTGGGCGTTGACAGCGTCAATCGTCTTGAGCGAAGAGATAATGCCCTGGGCGAGCGAGGTGCCGCGCTGTGGCGAAAGGCGGTTGATGGCAGCCAGGATGGCATCCTGGTCGTTAGTGGGCGGTTGCACAGAAAAGCCGCTGTCGCTGAAAGCGACTACGCCGATCTGCACGGTGCGCGGCTGGGTCTTGATGAAGTCGCGGGCGGCGGCCTTGGCGGCTTCGATGCGGGTTGGCTTGAAATCATCGGCTGCCATGCTACCGGAAACATCGAACGCCAGGATGACATTGCCTTCGATGCGGGGCAGGCTGACGACTGCCTGGGGGCGGGCAATGGCGACCGCCAGGATGGTGAGGCCGGCCAGGAAGAGCGCCGGGGGAACGTGGCGGCGTGCGCCGAGCCCGCGCCCGGCTGCTTCTTGCACGAAGGCGAAACTGCCATAGCGTTCGGAGATCCGCCGGCGCCGGCGCTGCAGCAGGATATACAGCACGATCGCCAGCGGGATCAATATTAACGAAAAGAGCATGATGGGCCAGATGAATGACATAGCTTACGAATTCCGGCGCTGCCGGTTCTGCCGGCGCAGCGCAGCAAAACGCACAATGGAGCGCACCAAGTCCTCTTCGGTCGAGAGCGAGAGAACGTCTACCCCGGCGTGTTTGAAGGCCGCCTCCAGGGCGGTTTCACGCTGCCGGGCAGACTTTGCAAAGCGGGTGCGGAAACTTTTGTCGTGGGTGTCCACGTATAACTGCTCGCCGGTCTCGGAATCTTCCATGATGATTGGGCCGACATCCGGCAGCTCTATCTCGCGCGGGTCCCACAGGCGCACCGCGGTGACTTCGTGGCGCTGGTTGAGCAGGCTCAACGGCCGTTCCCAGCCGGGAGCGCTGATGAAATCGGAGATAATGAACACCAGCGAGCGCTTTTTGATGGCGTTCAGGGCGCCATTCAGCAGCGGCGACAGGTCAGTGAAGGGGGCGCGCGGCAACCGCGGCTGTTTGAGCAGGTCGTTGATCAGGCGCAGTACCTGGATGCGCCCGCCGCGGGCGGGGATGGTGCGTTCAATGTGGCCACCGTAAAATATGGCGCCGACGCGGTTGCCGTGGCGGGTCAGCAGGCGCGCCAGGATGGTGACGAAATCGATCAATACGCTGCGCTTCAGGCTGTGCATCGCGCCAAAATCGACCGACGGGCTGAGGTCGAGCAGAAACCAGGCGGTGATCTCGCGGTCTTCGACGTATTGGCGCACGTAGGGCGTGTTCATGCGGGCGGTGACATTCCAGTCGATATAACGAACATCATCCTCAGCCTGGTATTCGCGCAAGTCGGCAAAATCGACCCCGTAGCCGTAGAAAAGGGTGCGGTAATCGCCCTGCAGCAGGCCATCCAGGCGGCGGATGACCTTCCAGTCGAGGCGCTGCAAGAGGCGCTCAGGCGTTGACGCGGGCGTTGGCGTGTTCATGTAAGGGCACCACGGGGATCGGAATGCGGTCGAGGATTTTTTGCAGCAGGTCGTCGCCGGTCACATTGTCGGAGAGGGCTTCGTAAGACAGCACCATGCGGTGGCGCATCACATCCAGCGCCATATCCAGCACGTCCTGCGGCAGGACGTAAGCGCGCCCGCGCACAAAGGCCAGCGCCCGGGCGGTGAGGATCAAGTTGATCGAAGCGCGCGGGCTGGCGCCGTATAGAATGTAGTGCCCCAGTTCTTTCAGGCCGATAATGCCTGGCTGGCGGGTGGCGGTGACCATGCGCACGGCGTACTCGATCAGGGCCGGGTCAACGAATACCTGGTCGACCTTTTTCTGCAGCTCGACCAGTTGGGTGGTGGTCAGCACCTTCTGCACGGCTTGCAGCATGCCGGTCATGCGCTCGACGATGACAAATTCTTCGGTCGAGTTGGGGTAACCGACCAGCACCTTGAGCATAAAGCGGTCCACCTGGGCTTCGGGTAAGGGATAGGTGCCCTCGGTCTCGATCGGGTTCTGGGTAGCCAGCACCAGGAAAGGATTGGGCACCATGTAAGATTCGCGCCCGATGGTCACCTGGTGCTCCTGCATCACTTCGAGCAGGGCGCTCTGCACCTTGGCGGGGGCGCGGTTGATCTCATCCGCCAGCAGCAGGTTGGTAAAGACCGGACCGAGCGAGGTGTTGAACTCGCCGGTCTTCTGGTTGTAGATGCGCGTGCCGACCAGGTCGGCGGGCACCAGGTCGGGGGTGAACTGGATGCGCTTGAACTCGCCCCCAATGGCCTCGGCCAGGGTTTTAATTGCCATGGTCTTGGCCAAGCCGGGCACGCCTTCGACCAGGACGTGGCCGCGCGCCAGCAGCGCCACCACCAGGCGCTCCAGCAAATGGTCCTGCCCGACGATGATTTTCTTGACTTCGTACAGCACGCGCTCCATCGGCATGCGTTTTTCGGGGTTGGTATTTTGATCCATGGATTAGTTCCTTATGATTAGAACCTATTTGAAAATCATGAGAGCCGCTTTTTTGAGTTTGTGCAGCTTTGCTGCACAAACTCAAAAAAGCGGACTCTCTTAAATTTTCGGATAGACATTTAATAAAATGGCGAGCCGAAGGCGCCGCCGGCGCTGGTGATGGGTACGGCAAAACCGATGCCGACGAAGACGTCCTGCCCGGTCGGGTTGATGATGCCGGTGACGATGCCGATCACCTGGCCGTCACGGTTCAGCAGCGGGCCGCCCGAGTTGCCAGGGTTGACGGCGGTGTCGATCTGGATCATGCCCTGCAATTTTTGACTGCTGCCGGGCGGTTGGAAAGACCGGCCGAAACCGGAGATCACGCCGGCGCTCAGCGAGCTGTAAAGCCCAAAAGGATTTCCGACCGCATATACCTCATCGCCCACTTGCATGGCATTGGGGTTGCCCAGCACAGCGGGCACGATCTGGGCCGGGGGATGGTCGGCGTGCAGCACGGCGATGTCATTCTCAGGTGTTTGAGTGGCGATCTGCGCGCTGGACTGGCTGCCGTCGGCGAAGATCAAATCGATTTTGTCTGCCCCGGCGACGACGTGCAGGCTGGTCAGGATATCGCCGTTGTCGTTAATGATGACGCCGCTGCCCAGGCTGTCCTCTTGCTTGCCGCTGCTGCCCTTGGTCTGCGCCGTGATGAGGACAAACGAGGGTTGGATAGCCTGGTAGACCAGCTCTGAAAAGGCGGGTGGCGGGGTGGCCGAAGCGAGCGCCCTGGCGACGGTGGTGTTCATCTCACGCGTCGTCAGTTGGTGTGGGGCGGGAACGAGCACGTTATAGAGCAAGAGCGTGGCAAAGGCGGCTAAGACGCCAGCGCCAAACAGCGCAGCCCGCTTGGCGACGGTACGGAAATGTTTCAGGAACCCTCCTCATCGCTTTGGGTCTGGGACGGTCGGTTCGTTCATTCTGTTACTCTCGTCCAAACATGAGGGCGGGGCGCCCACCACGTGATAGATAGCTATTATAAAGCGATATATTAACAGATTCAGTATAGAATGGTTTTCTAAATTAAAAATGAGATTAAAATGAGACAAATTTAAGCTGGATTGGGCGGGTTCTGTCTGGTGGAAAGCACAGAAGAAAGCGGGTTTTAGACCGCCCCGTATTGAAAGCGGGTTTTTTCTTGAAACCCCGATTTCTTCTTGCCCACCCAGAAGAGGCCGGGTTTCGCAGCCAGAAACCCAGTTTCACGATCACAGAGCCTTCAGGCTTTATATCCCTTCCTGAAAACTACCAGTCTATCCCTACCTCGGCAAAATAATCAGCGACAGCGCTCACCAGCACAAACTTGCGCAGCTTACGGCCGTAATAACTAGCCCTGGCCTGCCGTTCGGGTCTGACAGCGATTTCTCCCTTATCCCCGCCAAACGCCTGGCAGGCTGGAGGACGTTTCCCGGTATATTTTTCGGCGATATTGCACAACTGTACCATCGAAATAAACTGGTATCCTTCGCATTGGGCCTGGGTGGGCTTTTCTTCTGGCGGTGTTTTGGGTAGTTCAGGCATTTTCAAATAACCTGTAACGGTTCCGCTTTCTGCGCTTACCTTGGGTGAAGCTTTGGGCGTGACTTTTTTGACCGTGGCCGGTTTGGCTGGGGCCGTTTTTCTGCGCTGCGGATATGGGGTGACGGGTTTGATACGTTCTTCGCCACGCTCTTCGATTGAAAAATCTGCCGCGCCGCGGATAAATGCGCGCACCAACTGTTCGTACTGTGGGTAATGCGGCCTGTTCACCGTATAAAAAAGGCTGCTGCGCGGGTGGAAGGTCTCGATCCACAGCACCGGATGCGAGTTGATCGTAAAGAACCTGACCTCAGTCAATTCGGCCGGCATGTAAACGGGCGTTTTCAGCCGCGGGAATGCCGCCTGCACCGCCAGTTTTGCCCAACTGCCCTGGGTGACGATGATCTCCGGGTCCAGAATGCTCACCTCGCCGGGGATGAATTCGCGGCAGTTCTCGAACAGCGCGGCATTCGCCTGGGCTCTGCCGGGGTTATTTTCACAGCACTTGGCGCTGTTTACGTGGGCAAAGTAGCGCCGGGCGTCTTCCAGCTTCAGCCCGCTTTTAAAGTTCCGCAAGAGGGTGTGGGCCAGCTCGTGCGTGCGGTACCAGTGGCGATTCCTGGGCAGCGCCAGCACGTTGCACTGCTCTTCTTCCTGCACGCGCACGCTGGCCTGCGTCCTTTTAGCCGGGTCGCGCTCGGCGCTGCCCGAGTCCAGTGAGATGAACACCAGCCGGGGCAAGCTGTGTTCGACATAGCCCAGGCTGACAAACGCCTCCTTGGCCTGGGTGAAGGTTGACGGACTGCGCTGCGAACAGTCAGCAAAATGTGGGCAGTGGAAAGCCAGGGCGGCGATTCCCTTTTCCTGATAATACTTTTCCAGTTCGGCGTACATGTTGTGCCTTTTTTGGGGCAGGCGGCTGCGCGGGGTGAGAAGGATTCGATTCGATATCGCTATTATCGCGCCGAATGGCAGGGAGCACTCTGGTGAAACCCAGCTTTTTCTTCAAAGCCGTGTTCCTTCGACAGTATATTTTAGTAAAGCATCTCCTTTCGCGTATCCCATCTTCGCAAACTCATATATAATGAATTAATCGTTCGATCACATTCTATTTCCTGGCGGGTGGGCTGGCCTGTCTGCCAGGAAACGGCACCTTTGCGGGGAGGGTCTCGATATGGAAAAACGTTTTACAATTCTCAGGATCGTCGGCACTATATATAAAGTGGTGGGGATCATCATCGCGGTGGTCACGCTGCTTTCGGCGCTGGGCTTTTGCGGGATGAGCGTGCTGGGTGGCAGCGCCATGGAGAGCGTGCTCAATAACCTGCCCGGCGGCGCCGGGGGGCAGGGACAGGGTCTGGGCCTGCTGGGCGGCGTGGTGGGGGGCGTGCTGTTTTCGCTGGCGATCATCCTCAGCGGCGGCATCTACGCCGTCACCATCTACGCCCTGGGCGAGGCGGTCTACCTGCTGATCGCCTTGGAGGAGAACACCCGCCGCACGGCGCTGCTGCTGCACAGCCAGCACGAGCACCCTGAAGCGCTTGTGCCTCCCCCGCAGGCTTAAACCGCGGCGCTGCCGGCAGGCCGAGTTGAGGGCGCCGCGCGTCCCGCAACCTGGCGCTATTTCGTTTGGAAAAGGTGGGTTGGGTTTGGAGATTCAGCCTAATAAATTATCGTGGGAGTTGTATGTACTTTGTGAAGATTAGTCCGCCGGATTGCACTATCTTTAAATAACTGGTTAGAAAAAATCAGAGCAGCCAATGAAGATTTCTATATTTATAATCATCATCCTTTTATCATTACTATTTTCAAGTTGTTCTATGAAAACTGAAAATATCAGTACTGTCGTCTATCAAACAATATCTGCCAATCTACTTCCAACCTCGACTTTCTATCCAACTTTTGCCCCCGCAGCCACATACACACCTGACCCTACGTATACTCTTGCGACCACTTACACCCCCAACCCAACCTATACCCCAAATGTAATCATTGCCACACCAACATTTACCAGCACCCCCATTCCGTCTCCAACTTTTTCTCCCACCATTACGCCTGTTCCTGGAATCGGGTCATTGGTATTATGTGGTTCAATTTTTTCGATTAAAGTGCTTGAAAAACCGCAATTTGAAACCTTTGTTTATAGTTCAAAATCAAAGGTTGGGAAATTCTTAATCCTGCGGGTTGAGATTACCAATTTATCATCCGTGAGTTTCCAGTCTTTGAACGCTAACGATTTCACAGTATTGGCAAATCTGGCTGGGAATTCCGTAAAATTTAAGTATGATTCATGGTCATCTCTTGAAATGAATTTACATACCTATGGGTTATTCAAATATGTAGATACCAGCCCTTTCCCGCCCGGAGTTGCAGTTAAAGCTATCGTTATTTTTGATACCAATCCTGCTGCCAATGAGTGGAAATTGGTTTTTACACCGCGGGATAATATGTTCTCTGATCCTGTCTGTTATGTAGAAATTCCGTTGAAATAATTGAAAGGTGTTGTTGATAGAAAAGGACTGGATTATGAAGTATTTTCCCCTTATTCTGATCATAATATTTTTTTGTTCCTGTAGCCCATCTGCGAGCGCGGTT
>Ga0315282_10003438_pt1 | contig 28423 bp, 20 predicted proteins | sample YL17G07_20_MG_FD_203693 | JGI IMG/M metagenome (GOLD analysis project Ga0315282, IMG submission 203693) | Sediment microbial communities from Yellowstone Lake, YNP, Wyoming, USA - YL17G07_20 | ecosystem: Environmental > Aquatic > Freshwater > Lake > Sediment | place: USA: Wyoming | collected... | reverse complement strand
GTTCCGAGGGGCAGGCTGTAGGCGTTACCGAAATATTTACCAACTCCACGCCCTCAGTGACTATACCTCTTCATCTAAACGAGCTGGAGAAAATGCAGCTCCTTGACCTGGATACTGGAATTCCCAATCGCCTTTACATGGAAATGTACTTAAAGAATAAAATCAATGAGTATCAGAAATATAACCTACCTTTTGGCCTGATATATGCAGACATAGACAATTTCAATAAAATCCAGGAAAGATTCGGCCGTTTCAATACGGCCAAGCTGGTCAGGATGATTGCCAGAACCCTCCATAAAAACATTCGTTATTTCGATGTCGTCTCCCGCTGGGATAATGAAGAATTCTTGATCGGTTTGCTCAACATCGATGAAAATCGTCTGGACATAGTCGCCAATAAGCTCCGGCTTCTGGTAGCTGAATCTTATATTACCGTAGAAACCGGTCTCCTCAATGCCACTATTTCTATGGGGGCAACCCTTGTCCAGCGATACGACACCGTGGAATCATTGGTCAAGCGGGCTGAACAACTGATGCTTCACAGCAAATGGCGAGGCCGCAACAAGGTCAGTTTAGCCTTTACCCAGAAAGAAACCTGACCTGAAATAAAACACCCCTTTTCCCGGGGGAAAAGGGGCTAAGAAAGGAGGGGTTAAAAGGGGGTAAAGGGGACTCAGTTAGAAAAGAAAGATTTATATCTTTTCCCGACACATTCAGCCACAAAAGCCACGCGATTATCAGAACCCGTCAAAATCAAGGCGACTTCCGTATCCCCCACCACCCAGGAAGAGTGAAACTCTAACTGACCGGAACCAAGGGCTTTTCCCCAGTACTCATTTTTATTCTGATAAGTCGGGTCAAGCCAGACAACCCGATCATTAACAGGCTGACCAAATCTGTTTTCCAGATAATTCTTTATTTTGAGATAGTCGGAGATGTAATAATTATTATCAGCATAGCTATCGAGCAGATGGTAGCGAGCTGAAACCAGTTCATTCCTCCAGAAGATGTATTCTATCAGACATTGTTTGTTCATTATTTCTCTGCGGTACTGATAAACTTCAGTTTCACCTGATTTTTCCTGGGCCAGGGGTTTGCCTTCGGCTCCAAAGAGCTTTTCCTGGGTCATACCCCAGAAAATCGGAAGCTCATATTTTTGATTCAGATCAAGTTCTTTTGGCTGGAAATCCTGTTCTCCAGAAGAGATCAAGATCGAGTTAACTTCTGGGAAAAGCTTCCTCAGCATCTGTTGTTTAACATATCCAGCTAAGGTCTTATCCTTATCAGGCGATATATAGTAAACAAATATCCAGTCATGACGAAATTTCACGGCGCTGGCCTGCGACAGGACCTCTCCCGCCGGGACAGTTACCACCACTGGACTTTTTTCATCCGGCTCCAGGTGAAGATTGGCTTTGGGAACAACCACCTGATATTTTTTAGTTTGAGCCTGAAGTGAGCCAGCAAAAACAAACAAAATGATCAAAGAAAAAATGATTAATCTCTCTGTAAAGGCTTTTTTTCTCATGGCCAGGCCTTCCCCTTTTAATCTGTCTTTTCTCATAATCTTTCCTTTCTCTTGATAAGATTATTCTAAGCCACTTTTCAGACAATACCCCCCAGAGATGATTTAAGGGGGGAGATTTTTTAACCCTGAAAGATTTCCTCGAGGTCAAGGGTAAATAAGAGAGTTTAAAGAGAGCCAGCGAGAGGATTCGAACCTCCGACCTGCTGATTACGAATCAGCTGCTCTACCGACTGAGCTACGCTGGCTTAAGAGCTTTCCGCAGGAAAAAGATTATAGCACAGCCTTTTAACTGGCGACAACGCTTTGACCGAATCCACTAGATCGACCTGGTGCTTTATAAAAGACCCGTTGATCTCTTATGAAATCTGGTCTTCAGCCAAATAAGACCGCAAAAAGCAAAAACTTGAATAATTCTTACCTATAAAAGCATCAACAAATTACTTTATAAAAAGAGCTTTTTGTTCGTTCCTCCCAAATAAGTTGTTACTCAAACTTTTCAATTTTCTCCATAAATTACCTAATTTTCTAAAGAACGTGTCCTGAGTTGTTAAAAAATTCGGCTCATCTCTTCTCAAAAGCTCATTATTTGATTACAATACTCATCTGTAAAGCCAGGTCCGCTGGTAGGAAGCACGGCTCAGAGCTTGACAGAGCTTGAAAGCTGCAGAATTATGTCTGGCTGAATTTAAACGAGGAATTGGCTCCAGATGTTCATAAAAAAGTTAGAAGCCCAGGGTTTCAAATCTTTTGCCGACCGAACAAAAATCCTTTTCCACTCGGGGATAACAGCTATTGTTGGCCCAAACGGCACGGGCAAGAGCAATATTGTTGATGCCATCCTCTGGGGACTCGGGGGGATGCGGTTGAAATCAGTCCGAGGCGACCGCACCGAAGACATCATCTTCAACGGCAATGCCAAAAGGCCACCTTTAAGCCTGGCTGATGTGGTCATTACCCTTGGCAACGAAGAGGAACTGGTAATCTCTCACCGGGTTTTCCGCTCGGGTGAAAGCGAATACCGGCTTAACGGTAAAGCCGCCAGGTTGAAAGATATCCAGGACGAACTTTGGAAGCATTCGATCGGAGAAAAAGAATATTTTGTGATCGAGCAGGGAGCCATTGGCTCGTTTGTCACTTCCAAACCCCAGGAAAAAAGAACTTTGATCGAAGAAGCCGCCGGGACTGCTTATTATAAAGATAAAAAAAGACAGGCTCAGTCGAAGCTGGAATCGACCGAACAGAATCTGATCAGACTTGAAGATATCATCATCGAGGTGGAAAAATCCAAGAATTCCCTTTACCGACAGGCGCTGGCTGCTGCTCGCTACCGCCGGTTGAGAGAGCGGCTTAGGGAGCTCACGGCTTTTCACTTTTACCGAAAGATGATCCAGCTGGACAAAATTCAGGAAGAAATTAATTCCCAACTGGGCCAGTCTCTGCTTCAGGAACAGCAACTAACGGCGAACATTAAAGAAGAAGAAAAAGAACTTTCTGGTAAACGAAAGGACCTCTGGGATCTGGAAAAGTCGTTAAAGGACAGGCAGGAAAGAGTTTTCAGCTTACGAGCCCAGCTCTCCAGAATGGAAAGTGAAATCGAGCGCGAAAGCAAGAGACTGGAATATTTAGAAACCGCCAGAAAAAAAGCTGAATCCGACCGATTTGAGCTCCAGCAGGAAATTCAGACGCTGGAAGCAGAGATAAATGGAATTCTCTCTCAACTGACTGAGTTAGAAAAAGCTCTGGTCACTCAGACCCGGGCAACTGAGGAAGATAAAAATCTCCTGCAAGAAGCCAGAGAGCTTGTCCGGGCTGAAGAAAGCAGCCTGTCCGAGCTCAGAAAAGTCCAGATGCTGAAAATCCAGGAGAACACCGAAGCCCGCAACAATTTCTCCAGGCTGGAAAAAGAACTTGAACTTTTCCTCAAGCAGACGGAAAAGCTCCAGCAGGAAAAAGAAAGGCTGGAATCCCAGAAAAAGCCAGTTGAAGCCAGGATTCAGGAAATCCGGCTGGAAATAGATCAAAGGCTGGAAGAAAAAAAGGAAAAAGAAACCGCTCTCGGGACATGGAAGGAAAAGTTCAGTCTGGTAAGCCAGGATTTATCTTTACTGGAAAACCAACTGGCTCAAATCAACAGAGAAATCGAAGAAATCTCCTACCAGGCCGAGGCTCTGACCAAAATAGCTGAAACCGAAAGGGATACTGATAGTCAGAACCTATTGCCCGAAGCCTTTGGTTGGTTCTCTGAGCTGGTGGAAATTCCCCAGGAAGAAGCAGCTCTTTTTGATCTTTTGTGGAAAGAAGAAGCTAAAGCTCAGGCCTGTCTTCTGGAAAATTTCAAGAAATCTTTACCCATTGAAAATAAAGGAAACATCCTTCTGCTGGCTGAAAAACCGGAGCGAAAAGTTCCAGAAAAACTCCTCCAGGAAGAGGGTGTTCTGGGTCTTTTGAAAAAGAAAATCAAAGTCCGGCCAGATCTGGAAAAATATCTGGGCTCATTAGAAGAGGCAGTCATCGTCAAAGATATAATGACGGCTGTTCGCCTGTGGGAACTTTATCCAGAATTTAATTTTATCAGTTTGAACGGTGATCTTCTCCATTCTCCTGGATTACTCAGAATCGGTCAGAAAAAAGAGGGTTTGTTTGGGTTGAGCCAGGAGAAGAAAAAGCTGGAGAAAGAAATCGAACGTCTGGAAGCTTTAAAAAGACCACTTCTTCAGAAAATCGACCTAATAAATAAAGAAAAACAGCAGCTGGAAGTATTCCTGCAGGAAGCTCAGAATCAACTGGCCGCCATTGAGCGAACCCTCTATGACTTGCCAAAAGAAAAAAACTTTGCCGAAACTGAACTGGAAAAAATTGCTATCAACCTGAATATTCTGAGAAAAGAAGAAAAAATTCAGCAGGAAGAAAAAGACAATCTGAGTCAGAAAAAACAAGTAGCTCTTTCTGAGCTGCAAAAAACGGACTCCGGACTTGAAGAAATAAAAGAAAAAATAAGGCAAAAAGAAGACATTCTGATCAAGCTGAAAGAAAAAGAAAGGACTGAAGAACAGAATTATTATCAAGTAAAATCTCAGCGCGACCTGCTTCAGGAAAAAATTAACAGCACCAAAACCGCACTTCAATCCCTGGAGAAAAGGCAACAGGCCATTAAAAACAAGCTGGGCATTCTGGAAATGGAGGTCTTTGCCAGCAATGAAGAAAAAGCCAATCTATCAACACTTATCGAAGAACTGAAACAAAAGTCAGCTATCCTGTCAGAAGAAGCCAGAAAGGAAGAAGAAGATCTGGTTTCTTTTGAACAGAAGGTGCAGGGTCAGCAGAAACAACTGGAAGAACTCGAGTCCCGGCTAAATGAAGCCCGAGAGATTGAAGAAAAAGCCCGGGAAGAGAGGATGAAGCTGGAAATCCGCAAAGCTGAAATCGAACGAGACCGGGTTAATCTCGAAGAAACCTGCTGGCAGGAACTCAAAAAAAACCTTATAGAGCTCAAACAGGAAATTGAAGGGTCGGAACAGCCAGTTCAGGAGCCCGCGGAGAACGAAGAAATTTCCAGAGCCCTGGCGGAAGAAGGCGAACCTGAAGAATCAGGAGCAGAAATCGAAGAAAAGGCTGAAGAAAAACCAAAGGAAAGAAGAAGGGGCAAGCCATCTGTTCCCGCTCGAGAGCTTTCTGACGAAGAGCTGGAAAAAGAATTGGAAGCTACCAGAGAAGCCCGGCAAAGATACAGAGCGGTTAATCTGATGGCTGAAGAAGAATATCTGGAACAGAAAAAACGCTACGATTTTCTGATTCAGCAGAGACAGGACCTGCGTGATTCCATCAACTCAACTCAGGAAGCCATAAAAAAGATCGATGAAGAAAGCAAGGCTCAATTCTTAAAAGCCCTGGAGGAAGTTAATAAGAATTTCCAGCAAGTTTTTGCTCTGCTCTTTCGAGGCGGCACAGCTGAAGTCAAGTTGCTCGAGCCTGATAATCCCTTAGAAAGTGGTGTCGAAATCATTGCTCAGCCGCCGGGCAAAAGAGTGCAAAATTTGACCCTTCTTTCAGGCGGAGAGAAATCCCTGATCAGCTTAGCCTTCCTGTTTGCTCTTTTCAGATATAAACCTTCGCCTTTCTGCATTCTGGATGAAGTGGACGCAGCCCTGGATGAGGTCAACCTGGCTCGCTTTCTGAATCTGATGAAAGCCATCAAACACCAGACTCAGTTCATCATCATCACCCACAATTACAAAAGCATGGAAGTGGCTGATTATATTTACGGGACAACCATGGAAGAACCAAACATTACCAAAGTTTATTCAGTCAGAATGGAGAAAAAAGAAGAGGCTCCTCTGAAAGAAGAAAATGTTCAGACGGCCGAGGCTCTCCCCATCGAAAATTCTACAGAAGAAGCCACCAAAAAAACTGTGGAAGAAAAAGCAGAGGCAGAAGCAGAGAAAAGCAATCCTGAGCAATAAAATACCATTAATAGCGACCAGGCATTTGCTTATGGCCTGGCAAAATTAGAACCGACTTTAAAAAGCCGTTAGTTTAGGGAATAAAGCGGCAAAAAATTTTTTGACTCTCTCCTGATATTTGATATATCATTCAGCTCGATGACAGGATTGGCTATATCCGATTTACTCTTTTTTCTGAAAAACTCGCCAGAAAAGCGGAGATTAATTTCCCATCCCTTTAACCTTAGATTCAGGAGGGCTTAATGTCTTTCTATCTCTACATAATTCTCGCCTATCTGTTGGTGCTCACGGTCATCAATTTCCTGCGGGCTAAAAAGGTCAAAAGTCAGGAAGATTTTATGGTGGCTGGCCGGAAACTTAAATGGTCGGTTATGGTTTTCACTCTGATCTGCACCTGGATTGGTTCGGGCACTTTTATCTCTGGAGCCGAGTTTGCTTCCAAGGCCGGTTTTTCTGCCCTCTGGCTATCAGCTGGAGCCTGGCTGGGGATAATCCTGATTTATTTCCTGACCGCCAAAATCCAGACCTTCGGGCAGTATACTATCGGCGACATTTTAGAAGTCAGGTATGGTCCTTTAGCCAGACTTTTTGGCGCCGTGGCTTTAGTTATTTCCTTTACCGCTATTGTCTCTTACCAGTTCGTGGCTGGCGGCTTTATTCTCAACGTGGCCACTGATGGAGCCATTTCTGAAAAACTCGGAATTTATTTAGCTGCTACCTTCGTCATCCTGTTTACAGCCCTGGGGGGAATGGTCGCCGTAGCTTATACTGACGTGCCAAATGGTATTATTATCCTCCTGGCCTGCCTGCTTTCAGTTCCCTTTGTCTATGCCGCTGCCGGTGGCCTGCAGGCCGCCCAGCATAGCCTGTCTCCCGGATATTTTTCAGTCATCAACGACCAATTTGGAGCCCATCCCACACTCAAAGCCCTCGGGTATTTTCTTTCAACTATGTTTCTGTTGCTTGGCGTTCAGAGTATGTACCAGAAATTTTACAGTGCTCGCAGTCCGAAAGACGCCAAGAAAGCCGTCGTTTTCTGGACAATAGGAACCATTTTTGTTGAAACTATGGTGGTCATCATTGCCGTGTTCTCCTATAGCCAATTCAAAGACCAGATTAATCTCAGCCTCCCCAAAGAGGGTGGAAAGGTAGTGCTACTGGCCGCCAGGAATCTGGTGCCGCCACCCATAGGTGTCTTGCTCCTGGGAGCAGCCTGCGCCGTGGTCATTTCTACCGGAATGAACTATCTTCTTTCTCCTTCGGGCAACCTCATTCATGATATCTATCAGCGGTTTATCAATCGCTCGGCTGATGATAAGAAGCTGGTGGCCCTGCAAAAAGTTTTCATTGTGGTTATCGGAGTAATGGCTTTTTTCTTTGCTCTTCGCTTGAAATCTGTTCTGGAAATGAGTTACTTCGCTTATACCATCTATGGCGTAGCCATCACTCCAGCCCTGATTGCCGCCTTAGCCTGGAAACGAGCCACCAAAGCCGGCGGACTGGCCTCCATCGTTTCGGGCACCGTAGTCTGTATCGCTATGAAAATTCTGGCCGAAGTCCTGCCGCCGGAAAAAGTCCCGGAAGGCGATCCTTGGGGCATACCACTGATCTTCCCGGCCCTGCTGGTGTCTCTGGGAAGCTTGATTATCGTCAGCTTGCTGACCAAACCACCCCAAGAAGAAGAACTGAAAATATTTTTTCCAAAGAAATAGGCATATTCTTTAATGAAAACTGGTGTAATTTTCGATAAGCGTTTCGCCCTGCATGAAACGGGTCCTGACCACATCGAGAATCCGCTCCGGATTATCGCTCTCCATGAAGTCATTACGGACAGACTTAAATCGGGCATTACCCTCATCGAGCCAAGAGCGGCCACAGAAGAAGAATTGGCTTATATTCATCTTCCTTCCTACATCAGTTTCCTGAAGGAAACAGCAGGTAAAGGCTATTTTCAGTTTGACGAGGATACCATCGCTGGTCCCCATACTTATGAAATTGCCCGGTTGGCTGTTGGCGCCGGCCTGGTAGCAGTTGATCTTATTCTCGAAGGCAAAATAGAAAATGCCTTTGCCCTGGTCAGACCACCAGGTCACCATGCAGAAAGTTCGAAACCGATGGGATTCTGCTTCTTCAATAACATAGCTATAACAGCTGAATATCTCAGGCGAAAAAAATCGATAAAAAAAATCCTGATAGTTGACTGGGATCTCCACCACGGCAACGGCACCCAGAAAGCTTTTTACTCAACTAATGAAGTGTTGTACATCTCGCTCCATCAGAGCCCGCTTTTCCCCGGTACGGGCTCAGCTTCAGAAGTTGGAGAAAAAGAAGCAGCCGGATATAACCTTAACCTTCCCTTAAGACCAGGGAAAACGGATGCTGACTACCTTTATCTTTTTCAGAATTTAATTCAGCCTGTAACTGATCTCTTTCAGCCAGAATTTGTTCTGGTTTCGGCCGGCTTTGATCTTCTTAAAGAAGACCCGCTCGGTCGGATGGAGCTAACAGCAGAAGGTTGTGGAGATATTACCCAGACTCTCATAGAAATAGCCCGGAAATGGGCTTCTGGTCGCCTCATCCTTTTCCTTGAAGGTGGTTACAACCTGAAGGGTTTACAAAACGGAGTTGCAGAAGTAATCCTCAGGCTAAATGGGGGAAAAACAAAAAAACTCCAGGAAATCAGCTGCTCACCCGGTTTAAAAGAAGAAATTCAACCAATTCTGAAAATTTTTGAGCAATACTGGCGGCTTTTACCTCAGAGATGACAACCGTCATCTAGAATAGACATTATGGAAGCCCGAACCTGCCTTTTCCCCCTTAAAACCTGGTTTTAAAACTGGCATAAAATATGCATATATAAAAACGAAAAGGAGCTTGCCATGAGAAAAAAATATTACCTCGTCTGGCTAGGATTAGTCCTCTTCTTTACACTTTTCACTTTTCTCAGAGCCGAAGACGAACCAAAATATACCAATGATTCTGTTGGTCGGGTTAGTTTCCTTGAAGGCAAAGTGTTCATCCAGAGAGCCGCAGATGTTGGCTATGAAGAAGTGGTCATCAATGACCCAGTAACTGAGGGAGATCGTCTGGGTACTGCCGATGGTCGATCAGAAATCCAGTTCGGCCGCCGGAACTTTCTCCGTCTGGATAATGATACCAAAATTGACGTCCTTAATCTTCCCAAAAAAGATAGCGAACTGACCAGATTTAGGGTCTGGTCGGGGCATATTTATCTCACGGTCAACAATCTTGATAAAGAGAAGAATATTGAAATCCATACTCCAGATTCTTCCTTCTACATTCTGGAAAAAGGGATCTACAGAATCGATGTAGATGAGAACAGGGGCACCGAAATTCTGGTCTTTAAGGGCCTGGCTGAAGCTGCTGGAGAGCAAAATTCTTATCTGGTCAAAGGTGAACAAAAGCTGGAAATAGCTGAAGGACGATTCTCGTCCAAACCCACTGGTTTCAGACCCGTAGTTGACGACGGGTTTGACCGCTGGAACGAATCCAGGGATAAACAGGTAAACAAATTCTACGCCAGTCGCTATTTGCCGGAGGACATGGAAGAATTTGAAGCTGAATTGAGTGAATATGGTGATTGGGTGGATGTGCCACCCTATGGTTATGTCTGGGTACCAAGAAATGTAGCCGATGACTGGAGACCTTATTATTACGGGCGATGGGACTGGGTACCTCTGACCGGCTGGACCTGGGTCCCTTATGAACCATGGGGCTGGGTGGCTTTTCATTACGGACGCTGGCACTGGGGAGTAGGACTTGGCTGGTACTGGATTCCGACTTCAATCTGGGGTCCGGCCTGGGTCAGCTGGTGGTGGGATGTCGATTACTTTGCCTGGGCACCTCTTGGCTGGTATGGATATCCAGTGGCCATAATAGATGGAGTTTTCTATGACCGTTATGCTGGACATTATCCTCTGAATTCTCGAGCTCTGGTAGTCGTGAGAAAAGACCAGCTCAAAGCTTCTGATATTTCCAGAGCTGCTCTCAGGCCAGAAAGCCTGAAAAGTGTCAACCTGGAAAACAAAATTACTCTTAATAGCACCAGGCTACCCTTCCGTCCCGAAGGTTCCAGACTATCAGTAGAAAAGCTGGACGGCAAAAGAGTGCTCCTAAGACAAGATAATCAATCTCTAAACCTGAAAGAAATCAAGCCTGATTCAAAGACTAAAGCCAATCCTGAAGCCGTTAAACCGGCCGCAGCCAGCCAAGGGAAATCTGGTGAAGCTGCAAAATCTTCACCCGGAAAAGTTACTCCCAAAAAAATACGCAAGAAAGAAGATGCTCCCTCAACAGCTTCGCCTCAGTACCGCTCTTCTGAATCTTTGAGAAATATTCCCACTTACCCTTCTTCCCAGAATATCACCACCAGGAATCTAAGAAAGGAACCTTCCGAATCACATCAGCCTTCATCCGGGTTGTTCAGGTACTTTAATCGTAACAACTCAGGTTCCAGCGGAAAAAGCTCCATTTCCAGGCCGAAAGTTGCTTCACCAAGAATTATTCGCCCCTCTTATTCCGGCTCAAGTCCGAAATCTTTCAGCGCTCCTAAGAGTTCTCCTTCTATCAGGTCCGGTTCTTTACACAGAAAAAAATAATAGACCGTTAGTGTCGTTCTTCGCGGGCTTCTCTTTCAGAATAATAATCAAGCACTCTCATATGGTCCTGTAAAGAGCAATAACGGGTCGGTTCAGTTCCGGGCAGAAAAACTTCCTGAAATGGATATTTGCAGAGAGGAGAAGCCAGCAAACCAGTTTTTCGGTCAATGGTCACAAAAACCAGGTGGGGTGGAACTTCAAAATCTTCTATGGGTTTAACTTCCTGAGTTGGCGTCTCCTGATCTTCACCTTCAGCCATACCCGTCTCTGAGACAGGGTGAGAAGCTTCATATTCTTTCTTTTTCTCTTCAATAACTCGAGCAAAGAAATCAACCCAGATGGGGAGAGCGACCACAGCTCCAGACTGTCTATTACCCATGGTAACTTTGGTATCATAACCAATCCAGACCCCGGCACAAAGAGATGGCGAAAAGCCAAGAAACCAGGCATCAGTAAATTTATTCGTAGTGCCGGTTTTGCCTCCGAGTGGCCAGTTAAGGCCTGTAGCCGCTCTGGCCGTTCCCCTTTGAACAACGCCTTCGAGTAGATAAGTCATCATATAGGCAATCTGGGGGGAAATAACTTCTTCTGTTGAAGGAATATTTTCTTCCAGGATATTCCCATCTTTATCTTCAATTCTAATGATAAAATAGGGCCTGGCCCGGATTCCTTTATTGGGGAAGACACTGAAAGCTGAAACCAGCTCCTGGAGAGTAACCTCAAAAGCACCCAGGGAAAGGGAAAGATAAGGATATATTGTTGAAGTAATACCGAATTTTCGACAATATTCAACGCCAACCTGAGGCGAAATGTAATCAAGAAGTTTGGCAGTAACCACATTTCGGGATTCTTCCAATCCAGTTCTCAGAGTTACCGCCCCATGATATTCGCCATCATAATTCTTAGGCGACCAGGGCTGACCTGTCCATTTATCTATAAAATCTGTGGGCTCATCGACGATGATGCTGGCCGGAGTGAATCCTTTTTCCAGGGCAGCGGTGTAAAGGATGGGTTTTATAGCTGATCCTGTCTGACGGAGGGCCTGAGTCGCCCTATTAAACTGACTTCTCTTGAAAGAATAGCCACCAACCATGGCTTTAATCTGGCCAGTGGCCGGGTCGAGAGCTATAAAAGCTCCTTCGAGCTGGGGTTCCTGGTCTAAAGACACCTGGGCAATTTTGCTGACTTCATCCACAGATTTAATTTCCACCAGAATGACATCTCCTGGTTTTATCAGCGAATCAAAAAATTTAGCTTTTGTCCAGTCAATTCCTTTATTAGACATCAGACCAAGATAATTTTTGATTCTGACCTTAGCTTCAGCTTTCCCGACATCCAGAACAATGCTCTCCTCAACCCTGCCTGGTTTCAGGTCGGAACCATCCCAGCTTTCCAGCCAGTACTTTTCGAGGTCGGCCCGACCTTCTGCCAGAAGATTACGTTTATCCTTTCTCCAGCCATATTTTTTATCCTGGGTTCTCAACCCTTTTGACAGTGCTTCTTCAGCATATCTCTGGTAATCAAGATTTATGGTGGTGTAAATTTTTAGGCCGCCGCGATAAAGGGCTTCATCTCCGTAGGTCTTTTCTATGTATTTTCTAACTTCTTCAAAAAAATAAGAACCGATTTCAGCAGTCTCGCGCTTTGAGGGAAGAACCTTTAAGGGCTGTTTTTTAATTTCTTCAGCCTCAGCCTTGCTGATGAATCCTTCTTCAGCCATCCGGTTAAGTACATGGTTACGACGATTCAGAGTCACCTGAGGATTATTATAAGGTGAATATAAACCTGGACCGCGGAAAATTCCGGCAATCATAGCCGCTTCAGGCAGACTGAGCTCAGTGACACTTTTTCCAAAATAAAGCTGAGAGGCAGCTTCCACCCCCCAGGCTCCATGTCCCAAATAAAATTGATTGCAGTAGAGCTCCAATATTTTTTCTTTGGTAAATTTTCTTTCAATTTCCACTGCCAGAAACATTTCTTTTAACTTGCGTCTGATAGTCTGTTGAGAATAGAGGAAAAGACTTCTGGCTAACTGCTGGGTAATAGTGCTTCCGCCATGAAGTCTTTTTTTACCAAGAACAACACGGAAAACATCTTCTTTTACTGCCCGCAAAATACCCCGATAATCAATCCCCTTATGAGCGAAAAACCTGGGATCCTCAGTGGCGATAATTGCCTGCTTCAGGGTTACCGGAATTTTTTCATAGGAAACCTGGATTCTTCTTTCAGCGGCAAATTCTTTTATCGGCTGCCCCTCGTCCGAATAAACGGCTGAGATGATCTTCGGTCTCATCTGTTCAAGTTCAACCACTGGAGGCAGATTTTCCCTAACCGCCAGATAGGCACCAAACATTCCCCCGAGTATCAAAGCAACTAAAAGAATAAAGATTAACAGAAGACCGGTTAATATTTTTTTCTGGCTCAGTTTCGGAACTTTAATTTTAAAAACTATTTTCTTTTTCTGGACCATCTTTTTTAGGCTAAATAAATTAAGGAAATAATATACCAGATTGCCTTAGAAAAAGACAATCAGGTTAGTTTTGACTCAAAAAAGGAAATCTACTCTTGATAATTTTCCAGACTTGCTGACTGACTTCTTTAGCCGGCTGGCGGCCATCGAGAACAACACACTCCGGCTCATTGAGATGAAGAAAAATCTCCCTGACTTTCCTGAGATAGTCTTTGTCTTCAAATAACGGGTAGATTACCGGTCTGTCTTTTATTCTTCGCAAACCCTGACTGACCGGAACATCCAGGATAAAGACTATGTCCGGTCGGGGAGCAAACTTTCGGTGTAATTGCCTGATTTTTTCCAAAGGAATCCCTTTAGCACCTTGGTAGGCTAGGGTGGAATAAAAATATCGGTCAAGGATGACAACTAGACCCGAATCTAAAGCCGGCTTGATGTTTTTCTTAACGTTTTCCTTCCGGTCTCTGACAAAAAGTTTCAGCTCATTTTCCGGAGAAACAGAGTTTTTACTTTTAGAAAGCTCTCGTATTTTTTCACCCCATTTTTCCCTGGTAGGTTCCCTTAACGTCCGGACATCCAGACCTTTTCTGGCCAATTTTCTAGCCAGCAGCTCTACCTGAGTAGATTTTCCGGAGCCATCCACTCCCTCGAAAACAATCAACAGTCCTTTTTTCAGTCTTTTTTTGCCCATTGGACCTTTTTCTTTTTTCAATTAATCTTACCGATGAAATTTTCTAAATGCAACTCTTTTTCCTCTTGAAAGGTTTTTTCTAAACATAAAGAGCTAAACTTTCGATTAATTGAATTTTAAAGACTAATATGCTAATTTTAAAGTAGGTCAGGGAGGATAAAGATGAAAAAATATTTCTGGATCGCTGGAATCAGTTTTTTAGCTGGATTATTGGTTGCTGCTTATGTTTTTCTCTCACCTGAAAAGCCGCGGCCACCACAGGGATTGGAAAAAAGCAGCCCTGCCGTGACCAGCCATCTGTTTGCGTCCCAAAAAGAAGAAGTAAAACCAGAAATCAGTCCCAATCTGGATTTTGTCAAAATAGTCGAAAAAGTCGGACCAGAGGTTGTTCGCATTGTAGCTGAACGAGTGGAACAAATGCCCAGCTTCGGTTTTGATGAAGGCTGGCCTTTTGAAGATTTCTGGGACAGGTTTTTTGGCAATCCCCCACGCCCCAGAGATAAACAGCGTGAATATCGGTCTCAGGCTCAGGGCTCTGGGTTTTTCATTTCTACAGATGGTTATATCCTGACCAACAATCATATCGTTGAAGATTCAGTGAAAATCACAGTAACCACCATTAACGGAAAGGAATATGTAGCTACTCCGGTGGGAAAAGATAAGGCTACTGATTTGGCCCTATTAAAAATAGAGGGCAAAAACTTCCCTTATGCTCTTCTCGGTGACTCTTCTTCAATCAAAGTCGGAGAATGGGTTTTAGCTATTGGTAACCCCTTCGGTATGGAACACACGGTTACCGCTGGTATCATCAGCGCTAAAGGAAGACAGCTGGGGCTTGGTGGCAATACCCCGACCTATGAAGATTTTATCCAGACTGATGCCGCTATTAACCGGGGAAATAGTGGCGGCCCACTGATCAATATGCGGGGGGAAGTCATTGGAATTACCAGCAATATCCTGACGCCAACAGGTGGAAACATTGGAATCGGTTTTGCCATCCCCTCTGATTTAGCCAAAAAAGTTGTGGCTCAGCTTAAAGAAAAAGGCAGGGTAATCAGAGGCCGACTCGGGATTAGAGGTGCAGACATAACTGAAGCTATAAAAAATCAACTGAAACTCAACACCACCAAGGGAGTGATTATCTCCCAGGTTGAACCGGACAGCCCGGCCGATAAAGCTGGCCTCAAGAAATACGACGTCATTGTCGAAATCAACGCTCAGCCAGTTGATAACTGGAAAGACTTAAGGTTTAAAGTTGCCGATATTCAGCCAGGTAATGTGGTAACCATAAAGATAATCCGGGAAGGGAAAGAATTGACGGTCAAGGCTAAAGTAGATGAACTTGAGCCTCAAGAAACCACCCAGAAAGAAGAAAAAGTTGACAAAGACGTGGGCTTGAACCTGACTGCCCTGACTCCATCCATCGCCAGAAGATACGGTTTAACCACTATGGAAGGACTTCTGGTAACTGATGTCCGGGATTACAGCGAAGCCGCGAGAGCTGGGCTTCAATCCGGAGATATCATCCTTGAAATTAACCGGTCCGAAGTCACTTCTGTCCGGGAATTTCAGGATATCCTGAAAAAGACTGAGTCAGGAGAAGAAATAATTCTTCTGGTCCGCAGAGAAGGCGACGGCCAGAAGATAGATTTTATCGTCACCTTGAGGGTACCCTAATGAACTTCACCAAGCTTCATGCCCTAGGCAATGACTTTCTGGTGATCGAAGATAGCCAGGCGTTCAAAGAAGAACAGCTGTCCGAGGTTTCTCGCCGACTGTGCGACCGGCATACCGGAATCGGAGCCGACGGCGTTATCCTGATTAAAATAATCGACAGAGAGAAAAGTCAGGTCAAGTTCAGGATTTTTAACGCCGATGGTTCTGAGCCAGAAATATCCGGTAATGGCCTGCGCTGTGCGGCAACTTATCTTTTTCATTACCAGAAACTACCTTCAAAAATCATCAGTTTCGAGACCAATGCCGGGGAACGCACCTGCGAATTGATAGCCAGAGACAGCACTCGCTTTGAAATCAAAATTGAAATGGGGGTGCCAAAATTCTCTTCCCGTGATATCCCTTTCGACGATGGCTCCGACCACGAAATCATCATCGACTATCCCCTGTCGATTAATCGTAAAATCTACTATATAACCTGCGTTTCAGTGGGCAACCCCCATTGTGATATTTTTGTTGAAAGATTTTTCCCGGCCAGGATTGAATGGCATCAGGTCGGTCAGGAACTGGAAAACCACCCCTTCTTCCCCAGGAGGACAAACATAGAATTCATCAGGGTTCTTAACCGTCAGGAAATAGAAGTCCTTTTCTGGGAAAGAGGAGTTGGAGAAACCCTGTCTTCAGGCAGCGGGTCCTGCGCCGCAGCTGTGGCCTCTATTCTAAAGGGGCTAACTGAGCGGAAAGTTAAAGTTTGGACCAGTATGGGAGCTCTGGTGGTTGAATGGGAAAAGGATAAGGTCTTTCAGACGGCTCCAGCTGAACTGGTCTTTGAAGGTCGGTCTTTCACGGAAACCTGATTTTCTGACGAGCTGATAGTCTCAGAACAGCCAATAATAGTTCAGCTAAAAGGGAGCAAGTTTCTTCTTCTGTAAGTTCTTTTTTTTATTTGACCGTTTTTTCTGGGCACCTTTTCCGGCTCCTTTCTTCTCTTTTTCGGGCCCCTTCCGGCCGTTATCCTGCCCCAGTGGTGCAGCCATGGCCTGACGCAAGACTTCCTTTACATCTTCTATAAAAATAAATTCTATCTTCTGCCGGATTTTCTGGGGTATATCTACCAGGTCTTTCTTGTTCGGCAAAGGCAGAATCATCTTCTTGATACCGGCTCTTTGAGCTGCCAGAACCTTCTCTTTAATGCCACCTACCGGGAGGACATTCCCCCTTAGAGTGATTTCACCGGTCATGGCCACATTCCAGCGGACCGGAATGTTGGTGCAGACCGAGATAAAAGCTGCAGCAATAGTCACTCCGGCTGATGGTCCATCCTTGGGGATAGCTCCTTCCGGGATATGGATATGAAAATCATTTTCCATAAAAATTTTGCTGTCTATACCGAATTCTTTGGCGTGAGCTCGAGCATAGCTTAAAGCTGCCTGGGCTGATTCTTTCATCACTTCGCCCAGAGATCCGGTCAGCATCAGGTTGCCCTTGCCCTGCATTTTATTAGCTTCAACGAAAAGAATCTCGCCGCCAGCCGCCGTCCAGGCTACACCAGTAGCCACCCCGACTTGGTCTTTCTTGGTCAGCTGATCGCGGAAAATCCGCGGCGGGCCAAGAAATTTCTCGATATTCTGAGCTGTGACCCTGACTTTTCCTTTTTTGCCCTCAGCTATCTGTCGGGCTATTTTCCGACAGATAGTGGCAATTTCTCTTTCGAGATTTCTGACCCCAGCTTCTCTGGTATATTGAGAGATGATCGCTCGAAGCGCACCTTCAGAAATATCAATCCATTCAGCCTTTAAGGAATGTTCGGTTATCTGCTTTGGGATCAGATGCTTCAGAGCGATCTGAAGTTTTTCTTCTTCTGTGTATCCGGGGAGTTCGATTATTTCCATCCTGTCTCTAAAAGCCGGCTGAATGGGATCAAGCAGATTGGCTGTGGTGATAAACATTACTTTTGACAGGTCAAAAGGCACCCCCAGATAATGGTCCAGAAAACTGTTGTTCTGTTCCGGGTCCAGAACTTCGAGCAGAGCTGAAGATGGATCGCCTCTGAAATCGGCTCCGATTTTATCCACTTCATCTATCATAAATACCGGATTGTTAGAACCCGCCCGACGCAAACTCTGGATTATCTTTCCGGGCATAGCTCCAACATAAGTCCGGCGATGGCCCCGGATTTCGGCTTCATCATGAACTCCACCAAGGGAAATCCGGACGAATTTACGGCCAAGAGCCCGGGCGATTGATCGACCGAGAGAAGTCTTCCCCACTCCCGGCGGACCGACGAAACAGAGAATCGGGCCTTTAATCTTTTTGGAAAGTTTTCTGACACCCAGATACTCAATAATCCTTTCTTTTACTTTTTCCAGTCCATAATGGTCTTCATCAAGTATTTCTTTGGCTGCGATCAGGTCAAGATTATCTTTGGTACCCTTATCCCAAGGAAGAGAAAACATCCAGTCTAAATAATTTCTGATGACTGCAGTTTCTGCCGACTCGGGATGCATCTGAGCCAGGCGGCTTATTTGCTTTTCCAGCTCTTCTCTGACTTCTTCGCTGACTTTAAGTTTTTTGAGCTTTTCCTGATAAACTTTAACTTCTTCCTGAAGCTCAGAGCCTTCGCCCAGCTCTTTCTGAATGGCTTTCATCTGCTGTCGCAGAAAATACTGCCTCTGGAGCTTATCCAGTTCTCCCCGAGCTTCATTGGAAATTTTAGATTGCATCTCCAGGAGTTCGAGCTCTCGCACCAGGAGCTCATAGACTCTTTTTAACCTTTTAACCGGATCAACAATTTCCAGGACTTCCTGACCTTCTTTGACTCTTAGCTCCAGATTGGAAGCTGTTAAATCGGCCAGCCGGCCAGGATCTTCCAGGTTGGCCGCAATTACCAGTATTTCAGGTTGTATTGATTTGCCCAGCGAAGTCGCTTTTTCCAGGCCAGACCGGACATTCCGGATAAGAGCTTCAAGTTCTAAGGTTTTTTCAACATTTTCAGGTTCCTGAAGAACACTTATTTTGGTCTGGATAAATTGCCCCTCATCTTCAAAAGTTTCTATTTTAGCTCTTACCAGACCCTGAGCCAGTATCCTTATTCGTCCATCGGGCAGTTTAAGCATCCGCATAATTAAAGAGACTGTGCCTACTTCATAAACATCTTCGCCTTTCGGTTCTTCTATCTCCATATCCTTTTGGGTAAGCAGCAGAATCATCCGGTTGGTCGAAAGGCTGTAGTCAATAGCTGCTTTAGATTTCTCCCGGCCCACATAGAGAGGAGCAATCATATAAGGGAAGATAACCACATCCCTGAGCAGAAGCACAGGGAGCTTTTCCGGTATCTGAAGCTTTTGCTGTTGTTCTTCAGTCAAACCGTTTATCGGTTCATCTGGTGAACCATCGAACTGGGACATTATTGACCTCCTCCGCTTTCTTCGTTCGATTTTTGGATCCTGACTTCAATTTCTTTATTAGCTTTTCTGATTTTTTTCAGAGTAATCGTTAGCACACCATTTTCCAGAACGGCTCTGGTTTTTTCAAGAGAAACAGGAACCGGCAGGACAATTTCTTTCCTGAAAAATCCCACCTCTCTTTCCAGCCGGTGAAATTTAAGCCTTTCAGCTTCAACCACTTCTTTTTTTAAGCCGCTGATTTCCAGGCGGTTGCCCCACTGAATTATCCGGAGATTCTTAGCCGGAATTCCCGGTACTTCCACCTCCACCACCAATTCCTGTTCTTTCTCATAGATGTCAACCGCCGGCTCCCAGAATAACTCCAGGCTCCCAAGGCTTTCTCGCTTAAAAATGATTTCTCCGGTTCCTTCTCTAATCTCGGTTTCTACCCTGAAAACTCTGGCCACTGGTCTTATTTTCTTTTTCATGTCTGGTTAAATCCGGGTGTTATTTTTCTTTAAGCAAATTTTCCAGGACATGTTTGAATTCTACCACATCTTTGAATTCGCGGTAGACCGAGGCAAACCGGATATAAGCAACTTTATCCAGCGATTTCAACCTTTCCATAACGATCTGACCGATTTCAGAAGACTCAATTTCTTTATCAGGTCTGTCCTGAACAATCAATTCTATTTCTTCGACAATCTCTTCCAGCTGGCTGATCTGAATTGGTCTTTTCTCACAGGCTTTCATCATACCCCGGAGCAGCTTCTGACTGTCAAAGGGCTGTCTGGTGCCATCCTTCTTAACCACCATATAAGGAATCTGCTCTATTCGTTCATAGGTGGTAAACCTTTTTTTACAGGACAGACATTCTCGACGACGCCTGATGGAAACGCCTTTTTTACTCTCTCGTGAATCAATGACTTTACTTTCGAGAAAACCACAGAATGGACAGCGCATCACTCTTTGCCTTCGCCCAACTTTTTCACCTGAAAAAGACTCAAGCCATTCTTCCATAATATAACATAACCGAGGGCACAAGTCACCAGAATCTGAACAGAATGAATGACTATGGTCATACCCACGGCTAAGTTAGGGTCGAGTCCATAGATGGTGGTGAATCCCAGTTTGCTGAAATAGTCAAATCCGCCGGCCATCCCTGGGGTCGGGATAGACGCTCCAACCATGGTCAGAAAAACATAGGGTATGGACAGCACAAACGGAATTTTCAATCCATAAGCCAGAAAAAAGACCCAGTAAAAAAAGCAGATTCCCAGCCAGACGACCAGAGACAGGCCAAAATAACCAAGAAGCCGGAAGAAAGAGTGGAAAAATTTGAGTCCCTCGATGAATTCCAGGGCGAAAGCCACAATTTTTGCCTGGAATTTTTCCGGAAAAGGTCTAGCCAGAAAGCTGATGACCTTCCCGGCTTTGTCTTTTAAAATATAGATGACCAGGATAATCAGGAAAAGTAATCCAGATAGCCCCAGTCCTACTTTCCCCCAGAAATAGAGATTAGAATAAGCTTCCGGCCTGGCCTGAAGAAAAGAAGCATAAAATGGCCGCAGCATCAGAAAGAATCCGAGCAAAAAACACATGACAAACATATCAAAGGTTCGTTCCACGACAATCGTCCCGATTAGATAGCCAGAGCTCAGCTTTTCTTTCTGGGCCAGGTAAACAGGTCTGACCAGCTCGCCCACTCTACCCGGAAAGATCAGGGTAACGGTAAACCCGACAGTGTTGGCTTCAACCGCCTTCCATAGTTTAAGACTGGATTTCAAAGGCCTTAAAAGAAACTTCCATCTGATTGACCTGGTTAACAGATGAAGCGGGACCAGCATCAGAGTAAAGGCCATCAGCAGAGGCTTTACCTGCTTTAAATACTGCCAGGTTTCGGCCCAGTTGACACTTTTGAAAAAAAACCAGAGAAAGACAGCGATAATCAGGACTATGATCAGGTAATTAAGGCCTCTCTTAGTCATATTCTCCTAAACGCCTAAGAAAATTTTAATGATTTATAATTATAGCCTAAATACAGACAAAGATGTCTAAAAAAATTAATAGCTCTCTTGAAAAATTGACCAAAATTGGCTATATTAAAGCGAACGCTGGGAAGTCGTCCAATGGTAGGACACATGACTCTGGATCATGTGATCTAGGTTCGAATCCTAGCTTCCCAGCCATCCCCAAAACCCTCCTTCTTGTATAGACAGGCAGCTCCTCCCCCTCCGGAGCTGCCACTTTTTTTATAAGAAAGAGTTCTTTACCAGATACCAGTTTTCTTTTTTCCCTCGCCTTTGACTCTGAATTCGAGAAGGATGCTTCCAAAATAAGGCAATGATTGCTTTTAAAAAAGGGGTTGATTGATTCATTACCCGCCGGATTTCTTTGACCTCATAACTCTCATTATCTTTAAGGCTACTTTTTCCGCCTGCTCCGTCTGGCCAGGTCTGAAAATCTCCTCAGGCTCAGTTTTAATCAGACTGATAAAATCCGGGAGCAGCCTGTCTCTCACCACCAGAAGGCAATTCACCCGCTTGCTGACCTCTGAGAGTTCTGGCCATATTCCTTTTTCAGAAATTTCGGCCGGGCCTACTTCATCAACAATAAGCAGTTCGGCCTCAACCCCGCTTCTGATGATTCCGGCGGCCGTTCTCAGCCCCTCAGGCAGAAAATAAAAAGCGCCGGCTGACAACAATTCATCCTGAAAACCTGATTTTCTCAGGAAAGCCTGACGTTTCCCCGAAGTCAACTCTATGAGGTCATATCCATCAATCTCTTGGCCCATAACCACCTGTTCACTTAAATAGCCGCTTAACAGCAGTCGCTTTTCTTTTAACCTAGTTACCAGTTTTTTCAAAAAAGTGGTCTTCCCTGAATGAACTGGACCCGTCAACACAAATATCATCTTCTGGTCTCAGCCTTAGAGCTTTATATTCCGATTGAAATTAATCTCTTTCCGGAAGAAATTACTTCGTTCCTGAAACAACCAGAAACTTTTGTCTGAATGGCCTCATTGCCTTCTGCCAACCTTGATTTCTCGGCTCTTTAAATTTTCCTCAACAAAAGGATAAACGATAAGCCTTTCAAGTTCCAGTTCAGCACTGACTGAATTGGCCAGGAGAAAAGTCCTGAACCTATTTATTTCCTCATTGCCGAACAGGTCAGCAGTCAGGGCTGGCCAGAAATCAACCCCGTATTCTTTCAGGTATAAAAGCGCCTGAACTGGCTGAAAGAAATAATCGCGGCTGGCCCCAGTGATGAGTTGAAATTTCTCTCTATCGGTAGCTTTCAAACATACTCTTACGGTCAAATTTCTGAATCTGGCTAAACTTCGGGCAAATTTTCTGGACTGACCCAGAACCAGGCCGTTGGTCTCCAGGATAAACCTGGAACCTGGGGATTTTTCGGCGAGCAGCTTCAAAACCTCAATCAGATGAGCAAAGGAGTCTTCTCCCAGAATCGGCTCGGCTCCACTTATCCTCATCTGGTTTAAGCCGCTTCGTCTGGCCAGGAAAAGGAGTTTATCAGCCACCTCATCCGGCGAAAAGAAACTGCCTTCTTTTTCCGGACTCAGATTCCGACGATAATTCCAGCAATAGGCACAGAGAAAAGAGCAGCCAACAGCATCAGCCGTAACAATCCCCCCGTAAAAACCGGTGACTCTGAACCGGTAGTATTTTCGCCGATTTCCGGACATAACCTGGTGCTCAACTTCATGGGACCGAAGGACAGGGTCAAAAGGCAGGGCTATTTCTTTCAAATCAGGACAGCTCCTGAAAAAGTCTATTCTTCCAAAATTCTGGTACCGGCTTCAATCCTGACCACGTGGACGGTCGGATCTTTTCCAATTTCTTTTCTGTAATCTGCAGAAACTTTTTCTTTGAATAATTCTACAGCCTGAGCCTCTACCAGACTGATGGTGCAGCCGCCGAAGCCCGCACCCATCATCCTGGAACCATAAACTCCAGGAATCCGGGAAGCTGATTCTACCAGCAAGTTCAGTTCTGGCGAACTAACTTCATACTCATCCCGAAGACCGGCATGCGACTGGTACATTTTCTGACCGAAAGTCACCAGGTCGCCTTTCAGCAGGTCCTGACAGGCCAGGTTAACCCTCTGATTTTCTTTAACCACATAAGCACACCTCATCCAGACTACCGGGTCGAATTCAGAACGATGGTTTTCGAGCATGGTCAGATTGACATCTCTTAAGCTTTTTATCTCTGGATAATGCTGCTGAAGCAGCCTGACCCCTTCTTCACACTGCTGGCGTCGGACGTTGTACTCGGATGAAGCCAGCTCCCGTCTGACTCCGGTATCGCTTATTACCACCCGAACATCTTCCCGTTCAAAAGGATAATATTCATAGGCTAAGGACCGGCAGTCGATTTTAAGAACCTTTTTCGGCTGGCCGTGGAGGTTAGCGAACATATCCATTATTCCGCATCTGACCCCGACAAACTCATTCTCAGCTTTCTGGGCCAATCTGGTCAGTGTCAGAAGGTCAAGATTCAACTGGAAAAGATGATTCAGGGTAAAAGCCATCCCGCCTTCTACGGCCGCTGATGAAGACATGCCGCCGCCGATGGGCACATTGCCACCAAAGGCTACATCTACACCCCATATCATATATCCGGCTTTCAGGAACTGGTCTATTACTCCCTGAAGATAATCTGGCCAGCGCAGCTGAGATTTTTGAAGATGGCCCAGGTCAGTTTCAAAATCCTGGTCAAAATCGACTGAATAGAAACGGCAACGCCGGTCCTCTCGCGGAGCGATGGCCAGAATTATAACCCGGTCAGTAGCTCCGGGAAGGACGAAGCCTTCATTATAGTCCGTGTGTTCGCCGATGAGATTGATACGACCGGGTGAAGCAATCACCACCGGTTTTCGGTTAAATTTTTTCTCAAAACTCTTTTTGACTGACTCAATCAGTTTTTCCATGATCACTCCATGACCACTAAATTTTAAGGGTAAGTGATATCAGGTAAAACAGAATTTGTCAAAGAGAGTGTCTTGTTTGAAAGATTAAAAAGCTGTTAAACCGCAGGCCCACCCTCCAGATAATTTACCATGGCTTAAATCGGAAGCAAAAATCGCAGGCGAAGCACTCTTTCTGCCGGCTTGCCATATGGAGTGTAGCTGGTATCATTCGGACCGCCAATGGCCGGGTCTGGAAACCATTGCCACCAGAACATCCCGGCAATATAGGTCTGACCGGCCACCATCCTTAAAGCAGCTTCATAGCACTTGCGCTGAACGACTAAATCCACAGGTCCGGTTTTCTGCCAGTCCCAGGGATTTTGCGCTCCTCCCCGGACGCTCCGGTAGCCGATTTCAGTAATCAGGACAGGCTTACCCCATTTTTCCGATAGAGCTTTTATCTTCAGAAGAAGTCGTCTCCAGCCATAACCCAGGTCAGAAACTGAAGGGTTAATTTTGGTGGTCAGGGTTGGATACAGGTCCTGACCAATAAGATCAAGAGCGTCCCAGAAACTAACCGCCTCTGGATTACTTTCTAATTGATCATCAGCATAAACCAGAGGGCCTGAGTATATCTCTCTGATTTCAGCTATTACCTGCCTCCAGTCCTGGACTCTCCTGACTGTGCCATCCAGCTCACAGCCTATGCAGAATTGCTCAACACCGGTCTGGGCCGCCATCTGGGCATAGTGGAGGATGAATTGACGATAAGAATTGAACCACTGTTGCCAGGCAGCTTCGTTAAAACTCTGACCGATCTGTCCTCGCCAGGGGTTGGGGGCGTTGAGCAGATCGACGTGGGGTTTGAGCATCACCTTCAGCCCAAGCTGATGAGCATAAGTAATGATCTGGATTATCGAATCGTCGGTCGGAGTGTAAGCACTGTTGCAGTCAATGTAGGTAGAATTGACATTGTCCTGATAGCCAGTAACCAGAAGACTCACCCATCTGGCATTAGTCTTTTTGAGGTTTTTCAGCGACTGCTTAGCCAGCCAGCCAGAATAAGCATCTTTTGAATAACCGGTAAAGGCAATTCCCTTTTGAAACTGCCGGGGTGTCTTAAGCTGATTTAAGCTGATAAAACGGGTCAAAAGCGGACAGCATCCAACCATCAGAAGGAAAATAATTAGACTCTTTGAATTTTTTATCGTATCTTGCCCCCTTTTATATTAACAAACTTTCCCCATTCGAGTCAAAGCAATATTTTAGCCTAAAAGAAAAAACTTTTGTCCCGCAATAATCAAAAGTAGACGTAATGTAAAAAACATAAGTAGACTAAAAGTAGACAAAAAGTAGACATTCGGGGAAGTGGATGTGGTAGAACCGGTTATCGAAAGGAGGTTCTACCATTATGAAGTCTCAACTGCACAAACGGTTACCACAAGATTTTGTGGAGGAGATTCTTGAGGCTTTTAACTCTCATCGTCTAAGCGAGGAGGAGGCCTGTGAACTACTTGGCCTTAAGCGTGCCAGGCTATACCGGCTCCGACAGCGCTGGTTAGAATGTCATGTAGGGAATAAATCTTTTTCTCTTTATGGGCGGCAGAATAGCTGTTTTCATCAGTTACCGGAAGAAGAACAACGCTGGCTTCATCAGGAGTTAGATTATATCCGACGTCAGGCCAAAGTGTTCAGAGGAAGGTTTAATTTTGCGGTCTTGGCTGAGGAAGCGGCCAAGCGTTTTGGTCATCCCTTTAACCGGGCAACGATTCGCAGCTTTGCTCTGAGGCATCACTATTATCACGCTCGTCAGGAGGAAAAGAAGAAGGTTTTCGTTCGGTTTGAAACGCCTGGTCCAGGCTTCCTTTTCCAGCACGATTGTTCAACGCATTGCTGGATACCCGGTCTGAGCAGCTATCAATATCTTATCCTGACCAAAGATGATTACTCCAGACTTGTAGTTGCTGCCCAACTCTTCGCAAAAGAAACCAGTTATGCTCATCTTGAGGTGGTTAGGAGTGCTGTAGAGCGTTATGGACGACCTCAAGCCTATTACGTTGATCAGCATAAGATCTTTCGTTTCGGAGAACACCAAGGAATCCACGTGCAGTATCGGCTTGGGTTGGATGAAGCAGATAGCCAGTTTAAGAGGGCTTTAAGGATGTTAGATATCGGGCTTATCTATGCTGCTCCTGATTCTCCTGAGTCCAAGGGTAAAGTTGAGAGGATTTTTGACTACTTTCAGAGTCGAGTACCTTACCTTTGCGAGCGGTATAGGGTTATGAGCGTTAAAGAAGCTCAAAAGATAGTTGATGAGGTCTGTAATTACTACAACACCGAGAGAGTTCATATGGAAACCGAGGAGATTCCCCTGAAACGCTGGAATGAGGCTATAAAGGCCGGTAAGGGAAAATTAAGACCTTTACCTCCAGACACTAACCTGGATGTAGTCTTTTCCCTCTATTACTCCAGAACAGTCAAAAAAGATGGCACCTTCAGCTTCCTGGGAAATATTTACAAACTGAAGCACCTGGCAGGAACCAGAGTTACAGTAGCTCTAATCCCAAAGCAAAAAATCCTGGTATTAAAAGATGGGCAGAAAGTAGCCGACTTTCCAATCTAATTTTTTCCCCTAACGTCTACTTTTGATTTTTACAAAATGTATACTTTTGATTTTTACGGAACATAAAAGAAAAAACTTTTTGACAATTTTAAACCCGGGTGTTAATTTTAGAGAGGATATCCCATGGGCAAAGGAAATTACTTGAATAAAAAATTCTTGACAATTCTTTTTACTTTGCTTTTGCTTTCAATAAGCTGTGGAATAAACTCCCTTCCTTCTAAGGATTCCTGGTACGCCAAACACTACTTCATTATGCAGGATTTAGAAAGAGATACCTACAAGCATCTGACAGCTGAAGGCCGTCTGGAATTCCAGAAGCTATTTTGGGAAACCAGACATCAAATCGCTAAAGAGCAGTTTGATGCCAGAATTGCTTATATCGAACGAGTTTATAAGACCGAAAACCACAGCCAGCCCTGGAATACTGACCGGGCCAGGGTTTATTTACTCAACGGACCACCGGCTTCGATTGATTACCGGCAGAATACTGACTGGGTAATGACCATGCAGCAAGGCACAGGAAGATCAGGTGGACAGGATATTAATGAGCGCACCAACGAAGACATCCAGGCTAATACCGCAGAAATCTGGGTTTATCCATATGACAAATATTTTGTCTACTACATTTTCACCTTCACTTCTCCCAATAGCTGGAAGCTCAGCCCATCAACTTTTCAAAACAATCAGTACCTTCAAGCCCTTGAGCAGCTCAACAAGGACTTGACTTACGGAATCATTGATAAAGAAGCTTACAAAACAAAATTAGAAGCTTTACCCCACAAAAAAACCTGAAGAAGGAAAAGGCTGGGAAAAAAGAAGTAGCGCTATGGGGATTCGAACCCCAGTTTGATGGCTGAGAACCACCCGTCCTAGGCCTCTAGACGATAGCGCCGCAGGGCAGAAAAATAGCAAATTCTGTTCACCCTGTCAATAAATCCGAGTCTAAAATCGCCAAACCTGAGGGGTCATCTAAATCTGCATCTCGAAGATCTTACCCGAAATCTGTTGCTCAGGAATCAAATATATTCAATTGTTGCCGGCGGCTTGGACGTTATTTCATAAGCCACTCTGGTTACTGCCGGAATTTCCCGAGTAATTCTTCGCGCTAATTTACTCAGTACATCCCAAGGGACTGGAGTTGGCTGGGCGGTCATGGCATCCTGGCTTTCGACCGACCTGATGATGATGATATGCCCGAACTTCCGCTTTCCATCGACCACACCTGTTCCCATATCATTCACCAGGACAGCAAAGGCCTGAAAGGGTTGAAGCGAGGCCAGTTCTTCTTCGACAATCTTCGTGGCTTTTCTGACCAGCTCGACCCTTTCTGGCGTCACTTCGCCGATTATTCTGGTGGCTAAGGCTGGACCAGGAAAGGGCATTCTTTTAAAAATAACTTCAGGTAAGCCGAGCTCTTTCCCAACCTGCCTGACCTCATGCTTGAACAGCTCTTTGAGCGGCTCGATTATCTTGAAGCCAAAGCCTTTTTCCGGGTCAATACCAATCTGTTCGAGAATGTTATGTTGAGTCTTGATGCCCCCCCTGGTTTCGATGATATCAGCAGCTATTGTTCCCTGAATCAGATATTTAGCTTTGCTTTTAAGAACTTCCCGACCAAAAACCTTGTAAAAAGCATATCTGAATGCTTTTCTCTTTTCTTCGGGATCAATTTTTCCTTTCAGAGCTTCGAAAAACTCATTCTTAGCATCGATAACTTCTATGTCAATTCGGAGTCTGACAAAAGCTGATTTAACTTCCTGGGGCTCATTTTGGCGCATTAGACCATGGTCGATGAAAATGACCTTGAGCTGAGAGCCGAGAGCTTTATGAGCCAGAACAGTGGACACAGAGCTGTCTACACCACCAGAAAGAGCTGAAATGGCTCTGTTATTTCCCACTGTTTTTTTGATTTCTTCGACCTGTTTTTCAATGAACTTTTTTACTTCCATGTTTTCCTCCCTGGCGATCGGTATAAAAAATCATACAACAACTTTAAGAATCAAGTCCAACCAAAAAAATTTCTTTCCTGGAAATTTTCCT
>Ga0315282_10003437_pt1 | contig 28435 bp, 21 predicted proteins | sample YL17G07_20_MG_FD_203693 | JGI IMG/M metagenome (GOLD analysis project Ga0315282, IMG submission 203693) | Sediment microbial communities from Yellowstone Lake, YNP, Wyoming, USA - YL17G07_20 | ecosystem: Environmental > Aquatic > Freshwater > Lake > Sediment | place: USA: Wyoming | collected... | reverse complement strand
ATGGCGGTCAAGGGGAGGCTTGCCCGCTACGGGCTTGCTTATCTTCCGCCGATTGCTCACATCTATCGGAGATGAGCCTGTTTTAATACGCGGCCTATGCCATACGGTATGCGACCGGGGCTACCGGCCGTTCGGCCGCGGGCCACGGCCCCAGCTCATGATTTCAATCATTCTTGAACCGCATGGATTGGCTGATGATAGGGTTGCTTCGAGCCGCCCGGGGTTTAGCGATTTTCGAGGCGGGAATAATGTCCAAGTGAGGTGCACGGCATCGCAGAGGAGATTTGAAGATGGAGAAATATCTTGAAGTAGTCGAAGGGGAGAAAAAGGATCACGACCTCCGCCTCTTCGCCCTTTCCACCTGCGGGTGGTGCCGCAAGGCCAGAAATTTTCTGGATGAAAACAGGTTGAGTTACCAGTTCGTGTACGTCGACCTCCTGGAGGGGGACGCCCAGAAGGAGGTCTTCGAGGAGGTAAAGAAGCGCAATCCGCGCAAGACCTTTCCCACCCTTATCGTGGATGGCGAGGAGGTAATCGCCGGCTTCAGCGAGGAGAGGTACAAGGAGGCTCTTCTTTGAGCGCGGAGTACCCGCGGGAGGTTTTGGATCTTTACCGGCGCCTGGATGAGGATGCCGAGTACGCCGGTTACCACCTGAACCCGGACCGGGAATTCACCCTGGTCATAGTGGACGGCCTGCTCCGCAACCGGGAGCGCTACGGCTATATGCTCTGCCCCTGCCGGATCGGGGAGGGGGAGAGGGAGAAGGACCTGGACATCATCTGCCCCTGCGATTACCGGGACGCCGACCTGGACGAATACGGCCAGTGTTACTGAGCGCTCTACGTTTCCCAGGAGGTCCTGGAAGGCGAAAAGAGGATAGAGGAGCAGATACCGGAGAGAAGGCCGGAGCCGGGGGAGCTGGAGGGGATCCACGCGGAGAGCGCGAGCGCCCCGCAGCGGGCAGACGGGACGGCGCGGAGGTCCATGCCCGTGTGGCGCTGCAAGGTGTGCGGTTACCTGTGCGCCCGGGACCGGCCCCCCGCGGTCTGCCCCATCTGCAAGGCGGGCCGCGACCGCTTCGAGGAGTTCCCCTGGTGACCGCCGGGGGTCGGAAGCTCAATCGCCGGGCAGCAGGTTGATATCCCCGCTGGAGGCGTCGATATTTATCTGCAACGTGATCAGCGCTTTTCTGAAGGCGTCGCCGGGCCGGACCTCTTTACCGCATTCGCCTCATTGCATCTCATCTTCCCCATAATCCACGTAAGCCGGCCGTCACCGTATTTATTTTACCCCATGGGGCGTTCGGACGGCCGCAATGGCGTTTTCCCTTGCCCGCTGCCGAATGCCCTGTAGTAATTTGCTCAAAATTCCGATTTAACTTATGAAATGTCTTCGACCTGTAAAGGTAGGCGGATTGGAAGAGGAAACCCGGAGCAGCGAAAACAATCAGGAAGAGATCGACAAGCTGCGCTTGCGCGTCAACGAGTTAGAGGAAGTGGAAGCCAGGCGCGCGCGCGTGGACAGGGCCATAGAGCAAAGCGAAAAGTATTTCCGCTCCATGGCGGAGAACAGCCTGGACATTATCAAAATCCTGGATAAGGACAGCGTACTCATTTATTACAGCCCATCAGCCAAAAGGGTGCTGGGGTACGAGAACGACGAGGTACTTGGGCTGAATGTCCTGGCGTTCATCCATCCCGATGATGTCGCCGGGGTGGCCGACGCCCTGACTAGCGTTGTCCAAGACCCGGGTTCCGAGGCGACCGTCGAGCACCGCTTTCGCCACAAGGACGGCTCATGGCGCTACCTGGAGAGCACCGGGAAAGGTATCTTCGAAGGATCCGAGTTGAGCGGAATTATCGTCAACTCCCGCGATATCACCGGGCGCAAGCTGATGGAGGAGGACCTGAAGAAACACCACGAGCACCTGGAGGAACTCGTCGCGGAGCGTACCCGGGAGTTGGAGGCGAAAAACGAGCAGCTCGAGAAGGAGATAGCCCAGCGCATCCAGGCGGAGGAGGCGCTGCGGGAGAGCGAGGAGAAGTTCCGCCTGATCTCCGAGCAGTCCATGATGGGGGTAATGATAATCCAGGATGACAAGATCAAATACGTCAACCAGGCGGCGGCGGACATCTACGGGTACACCATCGGGGAGGCGCTGGGCTGGGGGCCGGGGGATTATATCAACGCCGTGCACCCCGACGACCGGGAATTCGTGCGCGAGCAGGTGCGTAAAAAGCAGGGCGGGGCTGAAGACCAGGTAGTCAACTATTCTTACAGGATCGTCACCAGGGCGGGGAGATTCAGGTGGGTCGAAGTATATTCCAAGACCGTGGACTACGGAGGCAGGAAGGCGGACCTCGTAACCACCACCGACATCACCGACCGCGTGTTCATGGAGGAGGAGCTCAAGAACAGCGAGGAGCATTTCCGTTCCCTTATCGAGAACGCCCTGGACGTCATCTCGGTGATCAACGAGGAGGCCGTCATCACCTTCATGAGCCCCTCCGTCGAGGGGTTGCTGGGATACACCCCCGGGGAGATTACCGGCAGGGTGGGTTTGGATTTCGTGCACCCGGACGATGTCCCCAAGGTCGCCGAGGGTCTCCGGTTCGTAATGGAGAACCCCGGCGAGACCGCCACCCTGGAGCTGCGCGCGATACACGAGGACGGCTCGTGGCGGGATCTCGAGGTGAAAGGCCGGAATTTCCTCGATCATCCCTCGGTCCAGGGCATTGTCGTGAACTTCCGCGACGTAGCCGAGAGGAAGATGATCAGGGAGAGGCTGGAGAGGATAAACCACCTCTTCCTCAGCCTGGGGGCGGACCTCATCGGCAACATGGAGAAGATCGTCGGGGCGGGCCGCGACATCCTGGGTGTGGCGTTCGCCGCCTACAGCCGGATGGAGAAGGGAAAGTTTTCCATCCTCTCCACCGCCCCCGGCGAGGAGGGCCTCCTCATCACCGACCAGCCGGACACCTATATGAGCTGTGAGATCATCTCCCAGGACCGCGAGGACCCCTGGATTATCGAGAACCTCGGCTCCTCCCCCTACCGGGACATCGACCCCTTGGTGAAAAAATACGGGTTCAGGTCCTTCCTGGGGTACCCCGTGCGGGGGCAGCAGCAGACCATTGGCTGTCTCTGCCTCTTCGATGCGGAGAGGAGGAAATTTTCCCACGACGAGGTGGAGATTGCGGGCATGCTGGCCCGGGCCCTGTCCGTGGAGGAGGAACGCCTGTCCCGCGAGCAGGGCCTCAAGGACTTCATCGACGTCGCCTCCCACGAGCTGCGCCATCCCATCACCCTCATGAAGGGGTACGCCCTCACCCTGCGGGACTTCGGGGAGCGGCTGGGAGACAATGCCAAGCGGGAGTACCTGACCATCATCGGTGAGGGGGCGGACCGCCTGGACATGCTGATCAAGGAGCTCCTCGATGTCTCCCGCATCGAGCGGGGCCGCTTCTCCCTGAACCGGCAGGAGGTACGCCTGGAGCCCCTGATCGAGCGCTCCGTGAGAGAGATGAGGGGCAAGGGCTGCGCCGGCCGGTTAAGCATCTCCGTTCCCGGCACGTTGGCGCCCCGGCGGTTGGACCCGGAGAAGCTGGTCCGGGTGCTGGTGATCCTTCTGGACAACGCCGTCAACCACTCCCCGGAGAGCTCGCGGATAGAGATGGTGGCCGAGGAGAGGGACGGGGCAGCCCTGATCTCCGTTATGGACCGGGGGGCGGGGGTCCCCGAGAAGGACCGGGAGAGGATTTTCGAGCGCTTCTACCAGGTGGAGGACGCCCTCCACCACTCCGCCCCCGGTATGGGCCTGGGGCTGTACATCGCCCGGGAGATCGTGGAGGTCCACGGGGGGAAGATCTGGTACGAGCCCCGCGACGGAGGCGGCTCCGTCTTTCGCTTCACCATCCCGTGATACCGGCGCCCCTCCCGACCGTCATCACGAGGAGCCGCTAAAAAGACGGGGGTCAGTCGCCTTGACCTTTGCTCGATCGCCTGCCACTTCAACCACAACATTCTTTACGAATGATTTGCATATATGCAGCAGGAGATTCACTACATACAGTTATAGTCTATATTTCGATCAGGATTTATTGTCGAGCATACCTCTTCTATTTTCACCAACACGGCGGCTTTTGGCTTTTTCCTATGGATTTCGCTTAATCACCCCGGGTCCTGAATGCCTTCTCTCAAATGCCGCAATACAAAATAGTAACCAATACAAGGTGGCAGTGTTATAATTACACGGCTGGCCCGCTTTCCAACCCCCGTTCGGTTTATTGCCAACTAATATAACATAAACATGTTGACAAGCTTGGTTTATTTTATTATTATGTTCAAGCTTGCACCGGTATAGGGATTAGGCTTGGTAAACTGAACAACCGAGGGCATATGGGCGGAGAGATCATCGCGGAGAAGTTCGCTCTTCTGAAGACCCGCGGCGGCAACGGGGTGGCCTTCACCCACATCGTGGAGGACACCCTTGCAGGCCGGAGGGCCGTGGTAAAGATCAGCGACAAGCTGGGCTTTTTAACCCTGGAATATCTGAAGACCATGAATCTTTTAGGCGAGCTGGAGTTGCCCGGCATCCTCGTGCCCCTGGAGGGGGGCGTCCTGGAGGAGGAGTCCGGGTATTACCTGGCCTTTCCCGAGGTGGGGGAGCCCTCCCTGGAGAATTACCTGCGCATGGGGGTTCCCTTCACCTGCGGGGAGGCATTGGGGATCATCGAGCGGGTGCTGCATACGCTGGAGGGCCTGCACGGCGCCGGCTTCCGCCATCTCTTCATCAACACCCGCAACATCTTTTACCGGCCGCGGCGCGAGGTCACCCTCAAGGACCCCGCGCTCAAGGTAGAGTTCTTTAATCCCCTGCTGGAATTGATCGCCTCCCCGGACTTCTCCTATTTCAGCCCCGAGGTCATGGACGGGGGCATCCCGGGGGCGGAGGCGGACCTCTACGCCGTGGGCAGGCTGGCGGAGAGGTTGCTGGAGGAGGCGGCGGACGCCGGGACCTCACCCGCGGCGCGGGCCTTGAGTTGGGCGGTGGTTAAGTGCGGGCAATGTGGGACGGGGGCCGGATCGCCTTCCGCGGGCGAAATAAGGACGGCGCTGGCGGAGGTGAAAGAGGGACGGGCGGCGGGCCTGGCAGCGGGGGAGCTCCCTCCATCCAGGCACGAGGGAGGCTCCGGCTGCGAAGATGAGGCGGGGGAGGGTCTCTCGCCTGGTAATATGAGGAAGCCCGCGGAGGCCCCGGCGTCCGGCGCCGGCGGGGATGCCGGCACCGGCGCCCCCGTTGATGACCAGGGGGGCGATCTCGAGGGCGATGAAGCGGCGGCGTGGAGGGACCTGGCGGAGGGGAGCCGCGTAAAACGCCGGAGAAAGGGAGGAAGGAAGCGCAAAGCCCGCGCTCTCGCCGCTTTGGTGATGGTGGCCGTCCTGGCCGCGGGGGTTGCCCTGGTTTTGGGCTTAAGCGGAGGGGCGGAACGAGCGCCGGCCACAGGAAAGGCGGGGGGGTCGAGGGTTGGAACGGAGGCGGCGCCGGCCCGGCTGGAGGTGAACGGCGGGCCGGATAACGGTGGGAGTGAAACAGCCGCGGGAGACGGGACAAGGGCCGCCGGGGCCGCCGGTGGAGGGGTCGCACCCGCGAAGGTGGAGGGCGGCGCGGCGGGGGAGTCCCGGGATGTAAATCTACCTCAAACCGAAGCCGGCTCCCCTCAAACCGGGACCGGTCAGCCTCCGCCTGGGACTCCGGCGGAGCGCAGCCCGGCAACCCCGCTGGCCTCCTTTGGGTTATCCCCGGGCCAGGGCCAGTCCCCCCTGCAGGTCTACCTGGACGCCTCGGCCAGCTACGACCCGGACGGCTCCATCGTCTCCTATGCCTGGAGCTTCGGGGGGCAGGGCAGGTCCTTGTATCAAGTTTTCGAGAGCAACGTCATCCCGGTGACCTTGGCGGTTACTCTGACCGTCACCGATGACGGCGGGCATAGCGCGTCCACCACCCGTTACGTGACCCTTTACTGACGGGTTTCTGGCGGGTTCGATTTGCATCTTAGGTCGGGGAAGAGAGCAGGCTCGCCGGGGAAGAATGTAAATTCCTGGAAACAGGTGGAAAGGAGAGGGAAGATGAAGGTCGTGGTATTGAGCCCCGGGAAGGTCGTGCTGGCGGGCCTTATATCCGCCCTGCTGGTGGCGGGGAGCGTGCTGGGGGTGCTTGCTCTCGCGGGGGTATTTCGCTCCCAGCCCGCGGAGGCCTACGGCGCCTCCGGCGTGGGCGCGAAGCGGTGGTACTTCGCGGAAGGCTACACCGGCCCCGGCTTCGAGGAGTGGATATTAATATATAACCCTCCAGAGTTGGCGGGAGGAAGCGGGAATCGTGTGAGCCCGGTAATAGAAATGTATGGATCGGGAGGCCATATTGGCAGATATGACGTTCCCGGACTTGAGCCCGGTCAGCGGCGCTCCGTAAACATCAACGAGCTTTGCGCATATTACAACTATTCGGGCGACGTATCCATATATGTGTATAATCCTGATTACCCCTTCGTCTGCGAGCGGGCGCTTTACTTCAACTACAAGGGCCAGATAACCGGGGGGAGCCAGGCCCTCGGCTACAACGAGGCCGCCATCGAGCCGTAGGCGGCGATGATCATGGCGACGAGGAAAAGGCTTGCCGTCTCGGGCGTCTTGGTCCTCGCCCTCGCCGGCGCCCTCTCCCTGGCGGGGGCGCGGCCGGCGGGCTCCTACCCCGGGGCGGGCGAGGGTTTCCAGGGCTGGACGGGGGAGGTGGCCATGGAGCCTAACAACCCCCGCCACGTCCAGGCGACCTGCGCCGGCGGCTACCTCTACGTGGTGGCGGGCGACGGCTCGGACGTAACCTTCCGCCGCACCACGAACACCTCCGACCTCTACGATTGGACCGGCTGGCAGACCCTCGACGTGAACGCGGCCCACCAGGCGAGGGAGCCCTACATAGACGCCTCGGGGAATTGCGTGGCCGTCTCCTTCACCGAGCTCATGGGGTCGAAATGGGCCACGGTGGTCAAGATATCCTCCAACAACGGCGCTTCCTGGACCACCTGGTACGACTCCAACCCCGGCTGTAACAACTGGGAGGCCCACGTGGATATAGCCGGAAGCAGGGTGCACTGCGCCTACGTGTCCGATTACCCGGGTCCGGGGTACCCCATGCTCGAGGTCTACTACCTTCGCTTCTCCCTGGCCGGGGCCCTGGAGGCGCAGAGCTGCGCCACCGACAACCGCGACGGGGTGGCCGCCACCCAGCCCTGTATCGAGGCCACCAGCGCCTCCTTCGCCAACCTCTACTACGTCAGGGGCAACTCGTCGCCGCACCCGGTATACGAGGCCTGGACCCAGGACGCGGGGGCCAACTGGGGCATCACCGAGATCATCCCCACCGGGCCTGCTCCAGGCACGGACTTCTCCTGGCCGGAATGCAGCGAGTTCTGGGAGGGGTCCGACCGGCGCAAGATGGTGGTGGCGGACGGGAGAAACACGACAACCAACTTCCACACAATATACTACGCAAGATACTATAGCGGGGCATGGAACGAAAAAGGGACTTGGCTAACGAGCTTGGGCACCGACCTTTCCTACCCGCAGGTGGACGAGCGGGGCAACGACCTCCTGGTCGTCTACCGGGGATCCGGCGGGAACACCGGCAGCGAAGGCCAGGCGAGGATAAACCTCGACTCCGGCGATGGGAACTGGAGCTTCATTGACGGCCTCTTCTACAACAACATGCCCTACAACGGCTGCGCCCCCATCGACTGCTGCTCCGACGGCACCCGCTTCTATGCCGTCTCCGCGGGCACGGGATCCTCGCCTACCAACCAGGTGCTTATCAAGCGGGAGGACACCCAGGATCCGGCGGTCTCCATAAACGACCCCGGCACTTACCATAACGGCGACATCACGGTATGGGCCACCGCGTCGGACGACTTCCACATAACCTCCGGCTGGCTGCTCCATCCCCATGCCGAGCCCTTCGACGAAGGAATAATGCACGCCCTCTTCTACTACCGCTATAACGGTGGAGACTGGGAGCCCTTCAACAGCGGCGAGGTGGACTGGCAGGCCCCGTGGGGGAAGACGCTATACGCGGGCGGCTTGAGCGATGGGATCTACGACTTCAAGGTGGTGGTCACCGACACCGCGGACCGCGTGTCGGAGGATACCCACACCGGGGTGTTCTTGGACCGCACCCCTCCCGCGGCCGAGATGCAGATATCCGGGCCGGACGGCGACAACGGCTGGTACATCAACCAGCCGAGCTTCGGCCCCGTGGCGGCCGGGTCGGACAAGGGGTCCGGCATCAAGCAGACCTATTACCGCTTCGACGGCGCGGCCGACTGGATAATCTTCTCGAAGCCCTTCGCCCTCTTAGAGGGGGAGCACCAGGTCCACTACTACGCCGAGGACAAGGCCGGCAATACGTCAGGCGCCCAGACCTTCTCCTACAAGGCCGACTTCACCGACCCCCAGGGGCAGATCGTATCCCCTCCACCTGAGAATTATTACCAGAAGACGATGGGGGCGGAGGCCTCCTGCGCGGACGGCGGGTCGGGGGTGGAGTCCGTGGCCTGGCTGGTTGACGGCATCCCCATTACCTCCGGCGTCGGGCCTCAAGCCGTCCTGGACATCTCCGGGCTCAAGGACGGGCAGCATGTCCTGGAGGCCGAGATAAAGGACGCGGCGGGGCGGAAGTCCCGCACGGCCCAGGTGCTCTTTTACAAGGACGTGACCCCTCCCAGCGTGGAGGTGGTGGAGCCGACGGGAGAACACTGGGTGCGGGGGATGGTCACCGTCAAGGCCGACATCCGGGACAACCTCAAGGTGGGCCGGGCCGAGTTCTTCATCGACGGCGATAAGATCGACGAGCGCACCTCGACCCCCTGGATGGCCTCCTGGGATACCTCCACGGTCAAGAACGGCTACCACGCGGTGCGGGTCGAGGCCTGGGACGCCGCGGGCAACCGGGCCGAGGTGACCGCCTCCGGGGAGACGACGGTGTACGTTGGCAACAACATCTCCGAGACCAACAACTTCGCCGAGGGCTGCACCCGGCAGGGCTTCGATACCTGGCTGTGCCTGCAGAACCCCGGGGATGATCCGGCCAATGTCACTGTTAATTATTACCTGGGGATGGGACAGGGCACGGCGTCCACCCGCACCTATGCCCTGCCTCCCCACTCCCGCAGCACCATCTACGTGAACAACGACGTGGGGGCGGACAAGGACGTATCCATCCAGGTGACCTCGTCCAAGCCCATCGTGTCCGAGCGCCCCATGTACTTCGATTACCAGGGGACCGCCGCCCATCACTGGAAGGGCTGTCACACCGCCCAGGGGGCCCATTTCCCGCGCCAGGAGTGGTACTTCGCGGAAGGGTGTACCCGCCCCGGCTTCGAGACCTGGCTGTGCCTGCAGAACCCCGAGGGCCGGGAGGCCGAGGTGAAAGTGGAGTACATGATGGAGAACGGCGCCACCCTGGACCGCACCTACCGCGTGTCCCCCTGGAGCCGGGGCACCGTCCTGGTCAACCGCGAGGTGGGGCCGGACCACGACGTCTCCATGCGCGTGTCATCCAACACCCCCGTCGTCGCCGAGCGCCCGGTGTACTTCCTCTACCAGGGGATGTGGGACGGCGGCCACAACGTCATGGGGGCCGCCCAGCCGGAGAAGGAGTGGTACTTCGCGGAGGGCTGTACCCGCACCGGCTTCAACCAGTGGATCTGCCTCCAGAACCCCAACCCGGAGCCGGCCACCGCGAGCATCGCCTACGTCATGGAGGACGGCGGGCGCATCGAGCGGGAGTACGCGCTGGCGCCGCGCTCCCGCTTCACCGTGAACGTGAACAACGACGTGGCCCGCCAGCACGACGTGTCCGCCCACATATCCTCCGGGCTGCCCATCGTGGCGGAACGCCCCATGTACTTCCTCTATAACTCGTCCATCGACGAGGGCTCCAACGCCATGGGGGTGTGCAGGCCGGGATCCTCCTGGTACCTGGCCGAGGGCTGCACCCGGGCGGGGTTCGAGGAGTGGATCTGCCTGATGAACCCCGGGGGGGAGGCGGCGGAGGTGGTCCTGCGCTTCATGCTGGAGGACTCCTCCGAGAGGGAACACGTGGTCACCGTCCCGCCGGGGACCCGGGTGACGGTGAAGGTCAACGACGTGGTGGGGCCGGAGCACGACGTCTCCACCGAGGTGATGAGCGACCGGCCGGTGATCGTGGAGCGCCCCATGTACTCCGTCTATCGCGGCTCCTGCCCCTCCGGCGACACCCTCTCCGGCTACACCTTCAACCCGTAGGTTCTCAGTTATGCTAGAAAAGGTTTGGCGGGGGGCACGCCCTTCGCCAAAGCCTGCGGTGATGGGGTTTCGTCTCCCGCCCTGCTACCCGCCCTTTTTTTCAACCGGAAGGTTGAACCCCCGGGGGGCAGTAAAGGAGACCTGGCTCCCTGGGCCTGGCCCCTTGACTCAAGCAAAATCGATTATTTCCGATAAGAAATATGTCCGGGTGGGATCGTAATTCTTTGGAACATGGTAATGGATGCACAGCGGTCTGGCGAAAAAATCGAACAGGAACTGGATGTATTAAGGGGCCGCGTGTCCGAGCTGGAGGCGGCGGGAACCGGCCACCGGCGCAATGAGGAATATGGTCAGACCGACAATTATTTCCGCTTGCTGGTCGAAAACGCCTACGACGCCATACTCGTCCTCAACCGTGACGGAACCCTGCGCTACCTGAGCCCATCCGTGAAGCGAATAACCGGTTACGAACCGCACGAGCTGCTTGGTCGAGACCCCTTTGAGCTTGTTCACCCCGAAGATGTTCAAGGACTGCTCAACCTGTTTACCGAGGGGATAACGGAACCGGGCCGCACGGAACACGCGGAATACCGTTCCCGCCACAAGGACGGGTCGTGGCGTATCATCGAGGCGGTCGGCAAAAACCTTCTCGAGGAGCCGGCCGTGGAGGGAATAGTGGTCAACCTGCGCGATATCACCGGGTACCGGAGGATCGAACAAGTGCTGCGCGAATCCGAGGAGAGGTACCGCCACCTGATCGAGAACCTGAACGACGTTGTTTACACCGTCGATAAGCAGGGTGTGCTGACCTATATGAGCCCTGTGATCGAGAGGGCCAGCGGGTACAAGGCGGAGGAACTGGTCGGCCAGGCTTTCACACGCTTCGTGTACCCCGACGATCTACCCGGTTTGCTGCGCAGCTTCGAGCGGACCATCGCCGGAGAGCTCGAGCCCTACGAGTTCAGGGTTATAGATAAAGACGGAGGCATTCGGTACGTGCAGACGTCCAGCCGTCCCCTGGAGGAGGATGGCGAGACGGCGGGCCTGATCGGGATAATCAGCGAGATTACCGTGCGCAAGCAGGCGGAGGAGGCGCGCCGCCGCACCGAGGAACATTTCAGGGGTGTCATCCGCCAGCAGATCAGGTACTATCGCGGGAGCCAGTAGCCCCGCCGGCAAAAGCGCCCGGCTTCCCGGGGCGTGGTTTTCCCCTCAAATAATTGTGGGCCGCTGTCATTCCATGCCGTGGAAGATACGTACCACGGCAGGGGGTCAGGTCTTGTTTCTTGCTACCCCCCGGGTATTGATCGTCCTCCGGCATGTCCCGCCCCGAAAACGGGACTCCGCTTCCCGGGTACGCAGGTTATCGCGGAAGGCTCAAGGCGCGGGGATGAATATAATAAAGGCAGGAAGCCAGGGAAGGCGGGAGTCATGATCGCGTGTCCATGCACGGTGGGCATTTCCACGTCGAGAACTTCCCTTGGAGGATATATAATTAGCTTGAGACTCCAGGGTGTTGACCGCTTGATGCAGGGGGTGATGGGAATGCTTTGCGAAAGTTGTGGGATTCCTCACGGCATCTCCAGAGGAAATATATGGTATGCGGATGGGTCTATTACCGGGAGATATCCCCCCTATATCAAGGGGACCTTTTTCGACGTGGATGAACTTAATTACCTGTTTGGCGCGCTTTCCCGTTACATGCAGTACGACATAAGCGATATCGTGGCGGCCGGCAAGTACCACGACACGAAACAATACGTCACTGCGATGATCGAGAGGATGAAGGAATCCTCGGGCGGCAAGCTGCCGTCCAGCGAGGCATTGTTCCAGATGATGCTCTACCCCATTCGCGTCTGGGGTATCGCCGATGTTCGCATAGTGAGTATCGAGCCCGAGAAAAAGGTGATCGAGGTCGGGTATCCTTACTCCATCCCCCTTTTATGTGGAGACGCGGCTGGGGTGGCGAGTGTCGCAGAGGGAGTGGAGCACGCGGCTGAATGGGAGGGAAACGACGAGGAGGGGGTGGTGACCGTATTTTTCTCCGATGCCTACTCGACAATTGAGAGGCGCATAGAGGAGGAATTCCCGGTTGGTACGGAGCCCGGGGAGAGCGAGCTCGCGTGCGGGCATTGCGTGGAGTGTGGGGCACCCAGCGCGGTATCCGAGATCTTTGCGTGGGGAAACGAGCACCTTACGATCATAGAGCGATCCACGGGGAGGCGTTACTGTTTCAACAACACAAACGGTGTTAACGCCGTTTTGAAGCTGTTGGTGAGCGAGTTGGGGGAGGATATCCACCAGGGAATGGTAGAAATAGCCAGGGAGTACTCGCGTGATCTTCACGGTGATCTCCAAGGTGGAGTCGACCTGGAGAAGGAGTTGGGGAGCTTTCCCTTCCGGGGGTGGGGGGTGGCGAGGGCGGACCACGCGGAGAAGAAAGGGGATATCGTAACGGTGGATAATCCCTACAGCGGGATACTGGTTGCTGGAAGGATATGGGGCATGATGGAGGCTTTGCGGGGGGCTTCCCTGCGGATGGTATGGGAAGCGGCCGGAGAAGGTGCCGTGAAGCTGGTTTTCGAACCCGCCTGATGCAAGCCTCGCCCAACCGCACGGAGCATATATCCCCCGCAAGGGGGGTTCCCTCAAGGCCGGACCGCTTTTCCACAACGTCAGCTTGAGGCGCTGGCCATATATCATATGCGACTTCATCTCGCTGCCATCCAAGGCTTTTTCCACAACGTCAGCTTGAGGCGCTGGCCATATAGGACGGAAAATTCAACAAGACGCCCGGGGTCATGGAGGAAGCCATGGTTAAGATGGTTCTTCTCCCGGGAGGGTGGGTACCCAAGAGACGGTCTTCCAGCCCCAGGCGAGGCTCATCGTTTACTGGCGTAACGGGTGCCTCGCAGTTGGGGGGGTAAAATTTTCGTTGGTGGCATAGATGGAGTTGGATGAATAGAGCATTTATATATATACTGAAAACCTGACTCGTGGGGAAACAAAAGGGGGGAAAATGATAACGCGCCGGGGGCTAGCAAATGGCGCACTGGCGAGTATCATCGGTGCGATCCCGTTAATAATGTTGATCTTTATCCTGCAGGGAACGTTTGCCGTTGCCGGCGCTCCCTGGCCTGCGCCTCCGCCCGGGCAGGATCCCTATAAGTACGAAAATTACTGCTACAGCACGGGGATGCCCGATGATTACGGCCCGCAAAGCGAGGGTTTCTGGGAGCTCACCGGCGAGAGAAGCCACAGCTTATACCATAACCTTTTAAGCCTTTTCGCCCCCGACCTCTACCGGAGGGAACTGGAGGGGGTGATGGGGGCCGGCGTCGATAAGGCCTGGAGCATCACCACGGGGAGGCCGGACGTGGTCATCGCCGAGCTTGACTCCGGCATCAATTGGCGCAGCGCCAAAGACATGGCGGAGTTGTCGCGGAAATGCTACCTGAACGAGAGGGAGCTTCCGCCGCCGCTGGGATGCGATGGATACGATAAAAACCGGGACGGCGCGTTCAACGTGGATGATTACATCGGCGACCCCAGGGTGGCGGATGTGAACGGCAACGGCGTCCTCGATCCCCAGGACGTCATCTGGACATTCTCGGACGGGGACGACGACGATAACAACGGCTACATCGACGACATCTCGGGCTGGGACTTCCTCGAGGATGACAACGACCCCTGGGACGAGGTCGATGACGGCCATGGGACATCTGAATGCAAGTGGTCCAGCGCCGAGGCCGGTAACGGAGGGGGAACACCGGGGACCTGCCCCAACGCCATGCTCCTGGTGGTAAGGGTCGGGGATTCCTTCATCGTCGACGTAAACGACTTCGCCCAGGGGGTGATCTTCGCCGTCGATTCCGGCGCCTGCGTGGTCCAGGAGGCCCTGGGCAGTTATAATCACACTTCCCTGGGACAGGCCGCCATCGACTACGCCTGGTCCAAGGGGGTCGCGGTGATAGCCTCGGCCGCGGACGAGGGGTCCGCCCACCAGAGCTACCCCGGAACCTACGAGCACGCGGTGCAGGTGAACGCGGTTACCAAGTACAAGGAAATGGGCTCGTGGCCCATCGACCAGTTCCCGCCCTCCTATCTCTACCTGGGGGGATTTACCAACTATGGCGCCCACACCATAGTGTCCTGCCCGTCCGAGGGATATTCCTCGGGGGCCACGGGTAGGGCCGCGGGAATAGCCGCGCTTATCTATTCCGCCGCCGAGAACCGGGTGCGCCGGGGGGAGATGTGGCGCTACCCGGGCATGAACACGCCCCTTTCCGCCTGCGAGGTCAAGCAGTTGATGGCCATGACCGCGGATGATATCGACTTTTCCCCGGGCCGGTATGAAACCTGCTTCGGCCCGTTGAACGCCATCATCGGGAAGTCGACGAGATTCCCCTCCACCGAAGGTTGGGATCCCTACTTCGGTTACGGCCGCGTGAACGCCTACGAGGCGGTGAAGGCGGTGAGCGAGGGACGCATACCGCCCGAGGCGGAGATCCGCTCCCCCGGGTGGTTCGACCTGGTCAACCCCGGCCAGGTGACCCTGGACGTGGCGGGAAGGGTCGCGGCGGTCCGCGCCGATAATTTTCAGTACACCGTGGAATACGGCGCCGGCTGGGATCCCTCCGAGAAGGAGTGGATAACCGTGGGCGAGGCCGGGCCTCAATACGAACCGGTGGAGGGCGTCCTGGCCACCCTGGACCTGGGAAGCGTTTACAGGGCAATCCAGGAAACCACGCAGGCGCGGGGAGGGCCGCGGGACCCCAACCGTTACGCCTTCACCATCAGGGTCAGGGTGCGGGATAACCGCGGCAACTGGGGAGAGGACCGCAAGACCCTTTTCTGCTTCGACGACCCGGATGCCTACCCCGGGGCGCCCCTCTGGATGGGGTCGGACGTGTCGGCCTCACCGCGCTTCGCGGACTTGGACGACGACGGCTTGAACGAGTTGGTGGTCGCGACCGGCGACGGCCTGGTGCACGCCTACAACGATGACTTCAGCGAGTTGGCGGGCTGGCCGGTGCACGTGACCCCCCTGGCCTTGCACAGCGGCTCGGCGGCATTCTCCGAGGGGAAGCTCCCCAAGGAGGCATACGCATCGGTGGTCGGTACGCCGGCGGTGGGTGATCTGAACCATGATGGGTCCCTGGAGGTGGTGGTGGGGGACACCGAGGGCAGGATATACGCCTGGGACAAGGAGGGGCGGATTATACCCGGTCTCCCGGTGCGCTCCAACCCCCTCTATTCCATTCCGGACCGTGCGGACTGGTGGACCGAGGGGGCGCTGCCCGCCGATTGGTACGCGAGCAGGTTCGTCCCCGACCGGGTGCATCAGCTCAACAAGTGGAACTGCCTGGACAAAGGCTTCCTCGGGGGCCCGGTGCTCAGCAACCTCGATAGCTCCATGGACGGCAGCCTGGAGATAGTCGCCGCCTGCCTGGACCAACACCTGTACGCCTGGCATGCGGACGGGAAGCCCGTGGAGGGGTGGCCGGTGAAGCTGGTGGACCCGGGGAAGGTGGCCGAATTCGATTCACTGACCCACACCTGCAAGTTCGAGGACCAGGAGAGCGTTCCCCGGGGGAGCAAGATCGTCACCAATCCCTCCGTGGCCGACCTGGACGGAAACGGCGACCTCGAGGTAATCTGCGGCACCAACGAGTTCTACCCGGAGACCTTCAACGTCTCCTCCGATTCCTTCGGCCTGGCGCCTTCGTTGAGCCTGCTCAAGCCCCTTATCGGTGACTTGCTCAGTCCCGGAAACACCCGTGCCTATGCCGTCTATCACGATGGAGCCACTCACGGCCTGGCTCCAGGGGCATCGATTCCGCCCGGACAGGTTCCGGCCAACGCCTACCTGCGGGGTTGGCCGGTCAAGATAGCCATGCTGGCCCCGGGGATGCTCCCCAACGTCGTGGAGGGCGTCAACGGCCCGGCCGCCATAGCCGATGTCGATGGCGATAAGACCATGGAGGTGGGCATCTCCTCGGCGGCAGGGCCCGCTTTCCTGTTGGAGCCGGATGGCGCATCCCACCTGGGATATGGGGCGGACGGGCTGCCCTTGAGCCTGGAGTGCGACCAGTTGGGACCGTCCGCGGAGTCCGGGGACGGACCGGTGATGTGCGCCCCGGGGGGCGGCTGCTTCGCTACCCTTGGCGAGGGCGGCCTCTCCTACGTCGCGCCCACCATGGGTCTGGGCAGGACTATCGACCTCTTCTTCCCCGCCAGCCAGACCAGGTCGGACGACCAGTTGTCGGCGTGGAGCACGGCTGACGGCGGCTTTCTCGCGTCCTTTCCCCTGAAGGCGAACGACATGATGCTCTTCGTGTCGCCCGGGGTGGCGGACATCGACGGCGACGGTTCCCAGGAGGTGCTGGCCGGGAGCTCCTACTACGACGTCCGCGCCGTGGACGCGGCCGGGAGGGAAACCGCGGGATGGCCGAAGTTCAGCGGTGGCTGGAGCGTGACCACCCCCACCGTGGCCGACTTTGACGGCGATGGGGACCGGGAGGTGGTCACCGGCACCAGGGAGGGATGGCTCCTGGTTTGGCAGACTTCGTCAAGGGCCGGCGAGGGGGCCGAATGGCCCGAGTACGGGCACGACCCCTGGTCCACCGGATGGCTGGATGCCGATGCCCGGAGGCCGGGGCGGGTTACGGACCTGTCCGCGGAGACGATCATGAACGGGGAGGAGAATTCCGGGGCGAGGCTGGTATGGACGGCCCCCGGAGATGACGGCGATCAGGGCCAGGCCCTCTGCTACGATATACGCTACCTGGACCGGCCCATCGACGAGGGGAGCTGGGAAGACGCCGTCGCCCTGGAGGGTAAGCCCCTGCCCGGCGTGGCGGGAAGCGCCCAGGAGTTCGCGATCGACGGCTTCCCCTTCGACGGCCCCAGGGATGGTGTAACCTGCTACTTCGCATTGCGAACCAGGGATGAGGCCGGAAACCTCTCCGCTATTTCCAATATAGCCTCCATTTCGTACGAGAAAGAGATCGAGCCCGAATAAGGCGTATGCCATTGGCATCTGGAGGAGGGCCCCACCGGAAGGGACCCCGGTGGTTCCCTCGAGACCTGAGCCCCGGCGCGTAGCCCCGGCCTGGATACGGTTAAGCTAACCAGCGCCACACTCCCGGCCTCGGACTTCAGACCTGTAAATGTTCTTGACTGTTACAGTGTTACCAGATAATATAACATATATAACTTTGAGAATTTGAAAAGGAGACGGTATGGCGGTCAGGATAATCAGCACGACGGAATTGAGGTCCAAGGCGGCCGACATGGTCCTTGGACTGCGCCGGGGCGACCGTTTTCTCATCCAGCACTATAACGACATCGTTGGATACATAACCCCGGAAATCCCCAATGATCTGCTCAAGAAATTGGGCGCAAAGGGGAGCAAGCGCGAGGAGACCTTCAAGGCCATAGGCTAGAGGCCACGGGTAAGAGTTCATAGGTCAGCTCCCCGGCTGTTCCCCCCGGCACCCAGGCGGACGGCGTTCAAAAGGCGCCTGCCCCGGCCTTCCGCCCCAATCGTTAATGGGAGTTAAATTGTCCCATCTTTTCCCTCTCTTTCCGAGACGCCTGGCAAGGGCGGAAGGCGCCCAGGCCACGGCGGAGTTCGCCCTGGTGCTCCCCATGCTCTTGCTCATCTTCTTGCTCTTCGCCCAGGCGGTGGTGGTGATGCGGGCGCAGATAGCGGTGACCGCAGCGGCGAGGGAGGGGGCGAGGAAGGGGGTGGAGACCTCCAACCAGGCCATGATCGAGGGAGCCGCCGCGAGGGCCGCCGCCGGGCTGGACTCCGAGAGGTTGCAGGTAAGAGTGGAGAGCGGGCCGCGACGCCGGGGGGAATGGATACAGGTGGAGGTGGAGTACGACGTGCCCGTCACCATCCCGGCGGTGCAGAAATTTTTCCCGGCGATAAAGGTTAAGGGAAAGGCGGAGATGCGCATCGAAAACGACCGGGAGGGGATGTGAGGCCGCGCCTGTTCTTAGGCGAGAGAGCGGGAGCGACCCTGGTGGCGGCGGCGCTCATCCCGGTAATGTTGCTCACCGGCGTGGTGTTGCACGATGTGGCGGCGCTTTACAGCGCCCGGGGCGAGGCCCAGACGGCGGCCGATGCCGCGGCGAAGGCGGCCGGGCTCGAGCTCACCCCCTACTTCGGCGTGGGGTGCGATCCACGGGGAGCCGCCGGCGAGTACGCGGCCCTCAACGGCGCCCGGCTCCTGGAATATTCAACCAGCGGTGATGGCCGGTTCCTGTGGGTTACGGTTCGCGTTTCGCGGCAGGTGGACCTCCTGGTTCTGAAGCGCGAAGGGGCTTCGGTCACCGCTACCGCCCGCTGTTACCTGGACCTGGCTCCACGGCCTTAGCTCGTTCAATAGATAAAAAACGGGAAGATGTCGACCAGCCAGTCCCTGCCATCTCTTACCAGGCGGGCGCGGGCGGTCTCCGACTCCAGGTTACCCCGGGTCCCGAACTCTATGGTCAGGTCAACCTCGGCGGCGCCGTCCTTCAAGTCGATCTCGGCGGGGTTGAAGTCATAGGAACGCGCCGTCCCGAATATCCCCGAGAATTCCGCCGAGGTCCAGGGCTTCTCCAGCCGGTATTTCTCCCGGTAAGCCTTGCCGAGGTGCTCGAAGATATAATCGGTGCGTTGGTCGATACAGGCGGTGACGAAATCACGCAGCGCCTGCTCCACCCGCACGCGCTCATCGCCCTGGGGGACGGGCTCGGAGGTCCAATCCACGGCGGTAAAGCCGTCGACCTTCCATCCCCCGTCCTGCCGGCGCAGGATGAGGGTCTCCTCTCTCTCCCCCTTTCCCTGGATGTCCAGGGTAACGGAGACCACTGCCCGGTCCCCTTCCACGCTTATGTCCTCCTCCGGCACCATGCGGTAGGAATTCACGTACCCCAGGGCGGCGACAAGGTCGTCCCCGGTGATCGGGTCCGGGACCTGGTTCGATTCCAGGTAATCCTGGGAGAGGTAGGAGCGTACCTCCTCGACCTGCCGGTCTCCGCAGGCGTTAAGAAAAGCGGTGGCCGTCTCCACCACCTCGGACGTCTTCTCTTGCGGCGTGGGGCCTCCACCACAGCCGGCGAAAAGGAAGGCGGCGAGAAGGAGAAGGCAGGCGGGGGATATGGCCGCCGCCGCCAGCGGGCACCTCACCTTTTTTCCACCCATGGGCTTCTCCTTTCCTCCCATCTTTTCTCCGCCGGTCTCGCTATCCCCTCCCGCAATATTAGATAGGGCGCGGGAAGGACAAGGTTCCCGCCGAAAACGGCGGGCGCCGGCGTAGATTTGAGCCTTCGAGGGACGTTGCAGTAATCGAGGATGCAAATCGCGGAAAGGATGGAGAAAATGATGAACTACACGTGCAAGCCCGGAGGAGTGATCATCAATCCCCGCTACCGCCGGCCAGCGGTGCTCAGGGCGTTGGCCAACAATTTAGGGGACTATCCGGGGAAGGAGGAGGAAAGGGGTTGCACGGTCGTATGCCTGGACCGTGAACGCGATACCCCCCCGGCTTCGCTCGGGATTCCCGTCATCCGGGGAAGCGTTGAGGCGGAACCCTGAACAGGGTCGAGGGGGACCCGGGCAAAGTCGAAGGAGTAACCGCGGGCAATGCCGAAGGGGGATAAAGAGGCTGATAAGGGGGGATCCCCGGGTATTGTTGAGATCCGGAGGCATATACTATTCTAAGCGCATGTTCCCGCTTGGCCGGGAAAGCGCGGGGGCGGTAGAGACCGCCATCGTATACGGGGCTGTGATAGGCAAACCGGGTAATTATGCTGGGATTGCTGGTTCTACTGGCCATCGAGCGTATGGAGCCGGAGAGGGAGCGGGAGCTGGTGGAGAGGGCGCGCAGCATGGTAAGGACCCCGGGCGGCGTGAGGGCCGAGGTGGCCACAGGAGGCGAGAACCTGATCCGCCTCGATTACGGCAGTGAGGCGGCGATATCCGGGGTGGGCGAGGGGCGTGTCGCGGTAGAGCTCCGCTCGGGGAAGGGATATTGTCGCGCCCGGAAAGGAACGTCTTTCAGGGCCTCGGGAGGGGGCCTGGAGGCCGGTTTGACTATTAATTGTGGGGAGACTAATATACTTCGTGTCTGGAGAGGAGATACATAAAAATCAGGTTCTTCTCCCTGAAGTGTGGGTAGCGATGAAGCGTCAACGCAAGCTCAATAAATATAATGGCCGTTAAGGGGAGGCTTGCCCGCTGCGGGCTTGCTTATCTTCCGCCGATTACCCACATTTGTTGGAGATGAGCCATAAATTATAATTGGAGATAAAGGAGGGAGGTAAGTATATGCTCGCGATTTTCCAGAGTTTCGGCCTTCCCGAACTGGGTATTATCCTCTTAATCGCTCTTATTATCTTCGGCCCCGCGCAACTGCCAAAAATAGGACGTTCCGTGGGAAAGGCTCTCCGGGAGTTCAGGGCCTCGAGCACCGAGGTATCCAAGGCCATCCAGGAAGGCATCGAGGGAACCGACGAAGAGGAAGAAACGAAGACCAAGAAAAAGAAGAAGGAAGAGGAAGAGGAAGAGGAAGAGGAATAACAGGACCAGGGAATCCACCGGATACCGGCCCCTTTCCCTACCCCACGTAACCACCGGAGGCTTTTTTGGCCGACCAGAAAATGACCTTTATTGAGCATCTCGAGGAGCTCAGAAGGCGCATTATCGTTATGTTTCTCGCCCTCGCGGTGGCTGTATGCATAGGGTATATCTTTTCCTGGGACATTCTGGATTTTTTAAAAAACCCGGCGGCCAAGGCGCAGATACCCCTCAATCTCTATTACCAGACGGTGCTGGAACCATTCATGGTGCGCTTCAGGATCGCCATGTATGCCGCCCTGGTCCTGGCACTGCCGGTTATCCTGTACGAGATCATCGCCTATATCGCACCCGCCCTGCGCAAGCGGGAGAAGCGTTTCATGTACACCGCCCTGTTATTCATCATTATCTTTTTCCTGGGCGGCGTGGCCTTTTGCTACGTATATATCCTCCCGGTGGGCCTGAAGTGGCTTGTCGGCCAGGCGGGCGGCAGGATAACCCCGGTCCTCATGGCCGGGCAGTACATAGGGCTGGTGGCGCTGCTCATGGTGGCGGTGGGCCTGTCCTTCGAGACCCCGCTGGTGGTATGGCTGGTGGTCAGGCTGGGCATCATCACTCCCCAGAAATTGCACAAGAACTGGCGCTGGGCGATAATCGCCGTACTGGTCTTCGCGGCCGTGATCACGCCGGACTGGAACCCCATCACCATGATTCTGGTGGCCGTCCCCATGTTTTTTCTCTACGAGGGGAGCATCTTGATGGCCATGTTGGGCAGGAGGGGTGCGGAGAGAAGGAGAAATGCCCTGGATGACGAACTCGAGGGCTGAGACCCGGCCCGTAAACGGTTTCCCGGGTGGGGTGCGGGCGTTCTATAATTTAGGCCCGTATGGCACGGGTCCCATTCCCGGGGATGAGACCGCCCGGGCATGAGGTTCCTATCCGGGACATCGTTGGGATGAGAGATCAAAGGAGGAGATGAAAATAGGCGAGTTCGACCTCAAGCAGCGCAGATTGAACAAGAGCCTGATCAACCGCCAGGCGAAGAGATACATCGAGTCCAACCCCAGGCTCAAGGGGGTCATGGGTTTGTATCGCGAGGTCTTCTCCGTGCAGCGCAGGCTTTCTCAGCGGGTTCCCGACCAGTTGCCCCATATTAAGGGGGGCCAGATATCCTACCGCATCGCGGAGGGCAGGCTCCTTATCGAGCCGGACGAGCTGGAGGTGGATCTCCCCGTCCTGAAGGAGATGATGGGCGAACTGGGCAAGGTGTTGAGGGACAAAAGCGGCAGCCCGGTGGAGAACTTGGAGATGTTCCTCGAGGAGGAGCTGGAGGATGAGGAAAGGCTGCGCAACCTGGTGGAGGCCTTCCTTCAGAGAAACGGCGAGGACCTGGCCGGGATCGCGGATGGGTACTCCCTGGACCCCGCCGTCCTTTACCTGCTGCTTCATATCTCCATAGCCCCTTTCTTCTGGAAGAAGGCGGGATCCCTGGCCCGCAAGGCGGACCTGGGCCAGGTACCCCGGGGCGAATGTCCCGTCTGCGGGAACCTTCCGGTGATGGGATTTTTGCGCAGCGAGGACGGGCTCCGGATCCTGGAATGCTCCCTCTGCGGCTCGCGCTGGGGAGTGCCCCGCGTGATGTGCCCCTTCTGCAAGAACATGGATCAGCATAAACTCCGCTACATCTTCGCCGAGGGTGATTCCTCCCACCGGGTTTACCTGTGCGACAAGTGCAGGAAATATATCAAGATTACCGGAGAGGCGGGGGAAACAACCGAGGAGCTTGTCATGCCCTTGGAGGACCTGGCCACGGTGCACCTGGACCAGGCGGCGGAGGAACGGGGGTACGAGCGGGGATGCCGCACGGTCTTCTCCTAGGGTCGGGCGGCGTTCCGCCGATGGCGCCCACCCTCGCTGAAAGATATTGCCTTGCCGGGCTTATAAATAGTATAATGCGACCGATTTATTTCGTGTATTTATATGAGGCGTTGCACCTTGAAAACCGCATTTTAAGGGTTCAAATCCCTTCAGGGTTTATAGATATATAGATAATATTGGTAAGAGCTTTAGCAAGTGTAGGATTCGACCTAGGAAAGTGGGGGGAAAGTATGGAACTTTCGCGAAGAGGTTTCCTCAAGCTGTCGGGCGCCGGTATCGGCGTCGCGGCCCTCGCCCAACTCGGGTTCTCCACCCCCGCCTTCGCCGCTGGCGAGGAACTTCGCATCCGGGAAGCGACGGAGACCACCACGGTGTGTCCCTATTGCTCCATGGGATGTTCCGCCATCGTCAGCGTGATGGACGGGAAGGTGGTGGGCCTCGAGGGTCTCCCCGACAGCCCCATCAACCGGGCTAGCCTTTGCACCAAGGGCCAGTCCATCTATCAGGTCGCCAACAACGACAGGCGACTGACCAAGGTCCGTTACCGTGCCCCCGGCGCCACGGAGTGGGAGGAAAAAACCTGGGAGGAGGCCATCCCCAGGATCGCCCAGCTCATAAAGGAGACCCGCGACGCCACCTTTAAGGAAACGGAGGAGATCGACGGGCAAAAGGTGACGGTAAACCGTTGCGAGGGTATCGCCCAGCTGGGTGGGGCGGCCCTGGATAACGAGGAGTGCTACCTGGGGAGCAAGTTCGCCCGCGGCCTGGGCCTGGTGTACATAGAGCACCAGGCGCGCATATGACACTCCTCCACAGTCGCCGGTCTCGGCGGCACGTATGGACGCGGAGCCATGACCAACCAATGGCTCGACCTCCGCAACGCCGATGTCTTTATGGTATGCGGCGCAAACCCCAGCGAAAACCATCCCTGCTCATGGAAGTGGCTGGAGCATGCCAGGGATAACCGCGGCGCGAAGATCGTCGTCGTGGATCCCAGGTATACCCGCTCCGCCGCCAGGGCGGACGCCTTCTCCTTCATCAGGCCGGGGACGGACATCGCCTTCTTCGGCGCCCTGATCAAGTACGCCATCGACAAGAACTACATCAACTGGGAGTACGTCCAGAACTTCACCAACGCGCCCATCCTGGTGAACCCCGACTACAAGGGTCCGGGGGAGTTGGACGGCCTCTTCAGCGGCTACGACAAGGAGAAGAGGAAGTACGACATCAAGACCTGGTCCTACCAGGCCGATCCCACTGGAGAGCCCGTCCGGGTGCAATTAATTCCCATCGCCGAGGACCCCCTCTACAAGGGGCGGGGCGTTCCCTCGGGCCCCAAGGACGCCAATGGGAACTACGCCCCCAACCCGGATGCGGCCATAGCCGGAACCGTCTTCGCCAAGATGAAGGAGCATTACTCCCGCTACACCTACGAGGGGGAGAACAGCGTAGTGGCCAAGATCTGCGGCATGGACCCCGCGAAGTTCAAGGAGATAGCCGAGATCTACGTGGGCATCACCCACAAGCGGGAGAAGACCGGCAACCTCATGTACGCCATGGGACTCACCCAGGCCACCGTGGGGGTGGAGAAGATCAGGACCTTCGCGATCCTCCAATGTCTCCTGGGCAACACCGGCCTTCCCGGCGGGGGCATCAACGCCCTGCGCGGGGAGAGCAACGTGCAGGGGTCCACGGACTTCGCTCTCCTCTCCCACATCATCACCGGCTATATCAACGTGCCGAACTCCACCGATAACCCCGACCTCTCCAAGTACCTGGAGAAAAACACCCCCAAGGCGGGTTACTGGACGAACACCCCCAAGTTCGTCAAGAGCTACCTCATGGCTTACTGGGGGCCCTACGCCAAGAAGGAGGGCCTGGATAAGGCCTTCGACCTTCATCCCAAGGTGAAGAAGGGCAAGAACTACACCCACATCGGCCTCTTCGAGGATATGTACGTGGGCGTCATCAAGGGACTCATCGCCTGGGGCCAGAACCCGGTGGTGGGAGGACCAAACGCCAACTTGGAGGCCGCGGCCATGGACAAGCTGGACTGGTTCGTCGCCGCCGACCTCTGGGAGACCGAGTCCATGAACTTCTGGCGCCGCCCCGGCGTCGAGCCCAAGGACAACCAGACCGAGGTCTGGGTGCTGCCCGCCTCCTCCTCGGTGGAGAAGAGCGGCGCGGTGACCAACTCCGGCCGCCTGGCCCAGTACCGCTGGAAGGCCGTGGAGCCCCCCGGCGAGGCCAAATCCGACGGCTGGATGATGTACCAGATCATGAAGGCGGTGAAGGAGCTGTACAAGTCGGAGGGCGGGCCGAACAAGGAGGCCGTCACCGAGCTCTTCTGGGCATACGACGAGGAGCACGAGGGCGATCCCAACATGGACCAGGTCCAGTTGGAGATCAACGGCTTTGTCTGGCCCAGCGGGGAATTCTCCTGGGAGGAGGCCTTCAAAAAGCCGGTGTTCGGGTTCGGGAACCTCAAGGACGACGGGTCCACCGCCTGCGGGGTCTGGATTTTCTCCGGGCAATGGGCCTCGGATGACGATGTCAAGAGCGCCGCCAAATACCTGGGGATGAGCAACATACCCGATACCATCCCCCGCGACAAGCAGGCCACGGAGTGGAACGGCATTCCCTTCAACAAGGCGCAGTGGCATCTCCAGAAGACCCAGATCTACTGGCTGGACAAGGACGGCACCACCATCTACACGGAGAACCCGCCCGCGGGGGCGAAGGAGATCAACGTCGGGACCTACCCCGCGTGGGCCTGGTCCTGGCCGGTCAACCGCCGTATCATCTACAACCGCTGTGCCAATGATTACTCCGGGAAGCCCTTCGCGCCGGACAAGGCCCTCTTCACCTTCAAGCCCGACGGCACCCTGGGGATGAAGAACGACGTCAACGACTTCTACCTCCCCAAGGACCTCGAGGGCAAGGTGTCCCTGGTCAACTACTCCGGGGCCCATCCCTACATCATGAATCGCGAGGTGGGAACCCTGGTGGCGCGCCTGTTCTCCAACTCCCTGGTCGAGGGGCCCTTCCCCGAGCATTACGAGCCGAGGGAAAGCCCGGTGCATAACGTGCTCTCCGCTGTACAGAACAACCCCGCCGCCGTCCTGGAATGGCCATCGGCGAAGGAGGAGCCGGAGAAGTACGGCTTCGCCGAGGTGGGGGACAAGAGATACCCTTACATCGGCACCACCTACCGGGTGACGGAGCACTGGCAGGCAGGCCAGATGACCCGCAACAATTCCTGGCTCGGGGAGGCCATGCCGGAGAACTTCGTGGAGATCTCCGTGGAGCTCGCCGACGAGCTGGGGATCAAGAGCGGCGACCTGGTGGAGGTGGAGAGCCTGCGCGGCAAGATGCAGGGCGTGGCCGTGGTGACGGTCCGCCTCAAGCCCCTGGAGATAGGGGACAACGGCAGCACCAGGAAGGTCCACATCGTGGGAATGGTATGGCACTACGGCTACATAGGCCTGTTCACCGGCGGACCCGAGCGTGACGGTATGTCCAAGAGGAACTACGCTGCCAACCAGCTCTCGCCGCACGTGGGCGACGCCAACACCACCATCCCGGAATCCAAAGCATTCCTGGTGAACCTAAGGAAGGTGAAGTGATATGGCGAACCCTACTGATAAGGCGATCCTCTTCGATGCCAGCAAGTGCACCGGGTGCCGGGCCTGCCAGGTGGCCTGCAAGAACTGGAACCAACGTACCTATACCAAGACCAATTGCGATGGCACTTACGAGAACCCCCCGGAGTTGACCTCGCAGTGCTGGATGCGCATCCTCTTCAACGAACCCGAGGAGCGCCCCAAGAGCGACGACGAGATCTACTGGTATTTCACCAAGTACCAGTGCATGCACTGCACCGACGCCACCTGCGTCAAGGTCTGCCCCAGCGGCGCCACCAAGAAACACAAGGTGAGCGACGAGGACAGCGAGGCCTACGTGGTGAAGACGGATCCGAAGAAGTGCATCGGATGCAACTACTGCGTGGCGACCTGCCCCTTCCAGGCCTGCCGCTACAACGAGAAGGAGAAGGGCATATTCCGCTGCGTGCTCTGCCTGGACCGTATAGGCAACAACCCCGATGCCTTTCCCGTGCCGGAGCAGGGATCGCCGGACCTGGAGAAGGCCAAGGAGCCCTACCCCATGCGTAACCGGCCTGCATGCGTACAGACCTGCACCTCCGGGGCCTTGAGCTTCGGGACGCGGGAGGAGATGATCGCCAAGGCCGAGGCGAGGATGGCAGTCCTCAAGAAAGAGCGGGGGGTCGAGAACGCCCAGCTCTACGGCGTGGACGAGCTTGGGGGCCTCCATTACATCTACCTGCTTGAGGACGCACCCGAAAAGTACGGTCTGCCCGAGAAGCCGACCGTGCCCGCCGGCGTCACCATCTGGGAGGCCCTGGTAAAACCGGGAGCCCCCTGGGGAGGCGTGGCCCTGGTTGGGCTGGTCGCCGCGGCGGGTATCGGCTACGTGGTCAACAAGCGCAACGAAGGCCTGGAGAGAAAGGCGGGGGGTGAGTGACATGGCCGAGGCAAAGACCTTCAAGGGAGGCATCCATCCCCCTTACAACAAGGAACTGGCTTCGGGAAAGGCGATCAAGCGCGCCCCGGTGCCCAAGGAAGTGATCATCCCCCTGCAGCAGCACATAGGGGCCCCCAACGAACCCCTGGTGAAGGCGGGAGACCGCGTGGAGCTGGGGCAGAAAATCGGCTCCTCCGACGCATTCGTCTCCGCCCCCGTCCATTCATCCGTGGCCGGGACGGTGAAGGATATAGTCGAGGTGGCCAACTTCACCGGCGCCAAGGTGAAGAGCGTGATCATCACCGCGGACGCCAGCCAGCCGGAGTTCGCGAAGAAAACGGACAAGGACCTGGACGCCCTCAGCGGCGAAGAGGTACGCGCCATAGCCAAGGAGGCCGGCCTGGTGGGCATGGGAGGGGCCGCCTTCCCCACCCACGTCAAGCTCACCCCTCCCAAGGACAAGCCGGTGGATACGGTGATCATCAACGGCTGTGAGTGCGAGCCCTTCTTGACCTGCGACCACCGCCAGATGCTGGAGAGGCCGGACGAGATGATCATGGGCGCCCGGCTGCTCAAGACGGCGGTGGGGGCGAGCAAGGTGATCATCGGCGTGGAGGCGAACAAGATGGACGGGGTGGACGCCCTGCGCTCACGTCTGGCCGACACCTCGGACGTGGCGGTGGAGGTGCTCGAGGTCAAGTACCCGGAAGGGGCGGAGAAGATGCTCATCTTCGCCTTGACCGGCAGGAAGGTACCCCCGGGCAAGCTTCCCTCCGAGGTGGGATGCCTGGTCCAGAACGTGGGCACCTCTATCGCCCTCTACGAGGCCGCGGCCTGGGGCAAGCCCCTCTACGAGAGGGTGCTCACGGTTACCGGGCCCGGGATACGGGAGCCCGGCAACCTGATCGCCGCTATCGGCACCCCCATATCGGAGCTCATCGACGCCTGCGGCGGGTTCGTGGGCAACCCGGTCAAGCTGATCATGGGCGGGCCCATGACCGGTTGGGCCCAGGCGGAGGCCACCGCCACGGTGGTCAAGGGGACCTCCGGCGTGGTCGTGCTCACCTCGGACGTGGTGGACCTGGGCGAGGAGAGCGGCTGCG
>Ga0315282_10003436_pt1 | contig 28439 bp, 28 predicted proteins | sample YL17G07_20_MG_FD_203693 | JGI IMG/M metagenome (GOLD analysis project Ga0315282, IMG submission 203693) | Sediment microbial communities from Yellowstone Lake, YNP, Wyoming, USA - YL17G07_20 | ecosystem: Environmental > Aquatic > Freshwater > Lake > Sediment | place: USA: Wyoming | collected... | reverse complement strand
TCACTTTGCCCACAAAAAACCTGCCCATATTAAAAGAGGTACTTTCCCAGCTTGCCGCCGAACAGCTCGCCGGCGTTGAGCCCCGCCCCCGCCTGGATATTGACGCCGAGGTTACCCTCCCCGAGCTTGGCGGCACCACCTACCCGACGACGCTGCGGCTGGCCCCCTTCGGTATGGGTAACCAGGTACCCACCTTCCTCAGCCGGGGGGTGGAGGTGCTGCAAAAAGGCACCATGGGCGACGGCGGCGACCACCTGAAACTAAAGCTGAGGCAGGGCGGCACCGTCTGGGATGGGGTGGGCTTCCGGCTAGGTAACCATCAAACGGAGCTGGCCGACCTGATTGACATCGTCTACAACCTGGAGGCGGACAGGTGGGGCGGGAAAGAGCAGCTCAGGCTCAATATCCTTGACTTGGCCAGGAGCACCTAGCACCTAACCCGCCTCTTTCTTCACCCAGCGCGTCCTGACGGCCAGAAGCGGCACAGCGATGAGCAGCACCACGATGGAGATAACCTGCGCCTGGTGCAGGCCGAAGAGGAAGGGCGTGCCGTCCCGGATAAAGTCAATGCCCAACCGCCACACCGAGTAGAAGACCAGATAGACAAGGAAGAGCGAGCCATCGGGTTTAAAACGCCCCCTCAGCTTGAGCAGGATGCCGAAGACGATGAGATTAAAGATAATCTCGTAAACCTGCGTGGGGTGCACGGGGATGCCGATGGGGCCAAGGCTATTCGGATTGGTATAGACAATCGCCCAGGGCAGGTGCGTTTCACTCCCGTAGCAACAGCCGTTCAGGGTGCAGCCCACCCGGCCAATGGCCTGGGCCAGGATAATGCCGGGGGCCAGCATATCCGCCAGGTAGCCGAAGGCAAACTTCTTTGAAAAAAGGCTGAAAAGCCAGACGCCCAGGGCCGCCCCCAGCACCGCCCCCCATATGGTCAGCCCCTCGCCGCCGATAATCTGCCCCGGGTGCTGCGAGTAGTAAGACCACAGGTCAAGGACATGGAGCAGGCGGGAAAAGATAACGCCGGAGGGTACGCCCACCAGCGCCACAGCCAGAACCGTGTCGTAGGAGAGCTTCGCCCCTTTCTTCACCGACCATAATGCCCACAAAAGCAGCGTCACCACGGCCAGGGCCACCATGATGCCGTACCAACGGACGCTCACCGGCCCGAGGGTAAAGGCTACCGGGCTAATACCTATCTCAATCATCCTACCTCCAGTATATCAGGCGCAGAGCGCCTCCACAAAATCCGCAGCATCAAAGGGCGCCATGTCCCCCAGCCCCTCGCCGATACCCACCATCTGAATAGGCAGCTTCAACTCATCACCGATGGCCAGCACGATGCCGCCTTTGGCCGTGCCGTCCAGCTTGGCCAAAAAGATGCCGGTGACGCCCACCGCCTCGGTGAAGTATTTGGCCTGGGCCAGGCCGTTCTGGCCGGTGGTGGCGTCCAGCACTAAAATCACCTCATGCGGGGCGGTCGCATCCAGCTTAGCCGCCACGCGCCTGACCTTCTTCAGCTCCTCCATAAGGTTGTACTTGGTGTGCAGCCGCCCGGCGGTATCAATGAGCAATACATCTATCTTGCGGCTGCGCGCCGCCTGGAGGGCGTCGTAGACCACCGCCCCCGGGTCGGCCCCCGGCTGGTGCGCCACGACGTCCACCCCAACCCTTCCCCCCTGTACTTTAAGCTGGTCAATGGCCGCCGCCCTAAAGGTATCCGCCGCCGCCAGGAGCACTTTTTTGCCCTCCTTTTTTAATTGGTAGGCCAGCTTGGCGATGGAGGTCGTCTTGCCGGAGCCATTCACGCCCACGACGAGTATAACTTTCGGAGATGATGGGGCCGCCGGCTCTTTAGCCGGAACCGCCAGCATCCTCACCATTTCTTCTTTTAAAGCGGCACGCACCCCGGCGCCGTCAAGCTTCTCCTCGGCCACCCGCTCCCGGACTTTGGCAATCAGCTTCTCCGCCGTTGGCACGCCGACATCCGCCGCGATAAGCAGCTCCTCAAGCTCCCCCCACACCTCCTCGCCCACAGCGGCGCGCTCAAAGAGACCCATTGCTTTAGAGAAGGTCTCATGGGTACGTCTTAAGGCCTTCTGGAAGATATTTATTGACCTCACCCCCTGTGGTGTTTATTTAGGTAACCCACCCCCTGTATCCCCCTCCCTTAATAAGGGAGGGGGAATTTTATAAAAGAGGGGGTAAACCCCCTCTTAAACTCCCTATTTATAGTATAGGGGAATTCAGGGGAAAAAGGAATGTCTTGACAGATAACATCATCAATGCTACCATCTTGCTAAAGGCTGAAAAATGATACAATCAACCAATGCAAGTACTGGTCGTTCACCATCTCCCATATACTTAGACGTAAACAACGGAGAGCTCAAGCCAAACCACAAGATATATACTCGCCATCCTAAGCTCATAGCATTTGGCTGGTATGGCGGCAAATTCAGCCACCTTTCTTGGTTACTACCCCTGCTACCAAAGAGCCACCACTATTGTGAGCCTTTCGGGGGTTCTGCCGCCGTTCTTCTGAACCGCGAGCCATCACAAGTGGAGACTTATAATGATATTGATGGCGAAGTTGTAAACTTCTTCCGAGTGCTACGGGAGCAAAAAGACGAACTTATTCAAGCTATCGCTCTTACTCCATTTTCACGAGAAGAATACTACCTTGCTTTGTCAAATGACGCACAATCCCTTTCCGACCTGGAGCGTGCCAGGCGTTTCTTTATTAGGGCACGCCAATCCAGAACGGGGCTAGCACAGACCGCATCCATAGGCCGTTGGGCAAACTGCAAGAACACAAGTCGTGCTGGTATGGCAGGCGCTATTTCCCGATGGTTCGGAAGTGTTGATGCTTTGCCAGCTATTGCGCTTCGACTGCTAAGAGTACAGATTGAGAATCGTCCGGCCATCGAAGTAATCAAACTGTATGATAGTCCTAACACGCTCTTCTACTGCGACCCACCCTATATGCACTCCACTCGTGGAGATGACAAGGCGTATGGCTACGAAATGGATGAGATAGGGCATCGACAACTTGCCGAGGTTTTGTTGGGATGTGGGGGCTACGTAGCGCTTTCTGGCTATCGCTGTGACATCATAGACGAGCTATACCAAGATTGGCGCCGCTACGATGCACAACCCAAGACCTGCCACTCGGTCAAGCAAGTGCGTCAGGAAGCGCTTTGGATGAATTACCAAACAGACGAGGCAGGTAATGCCCATCGACTATAATGCCGCCCGCAAGCTATTAGAAGATGTCTTCACTCAAGCTGAAGGTGGGTTACTACAGCATTCTCCAATCCATATAGGCAATAGCATACGCGTTGCTTGCGATGAACTTTATAGTTCCAACACACAAGCCTACCGAGAGGTTCTTTTGGGCTGCGCTATCGCTAGAATTCAGGAGAATAAAATCAATATTCGGCAACCATATATAGACCAAGGTCCCAACGCTTTCAGTGGAAGAAGTCTCGATGAAAGAGTTGTTAACCCATTTCTCCACGAGAAACGAATCCCCAGTTCTCGCGGGCCATACCTTAGCGTGTTTCGCCGTTCAGTACAATTCGATTCAACGACTCGCGCCGGTCTGAGAGACAAGGCGGCGTATGATGCATTTCTTACTATGATTTCGACTATTGAATCTATGTCCTCACAAGCTGAACTCATGCAGTTCTTGAGGTATCTGCTGTACCGCTTTGCTGAACTTCGAGAAGAAGCTTTAATTCCACTCTCAAAACTTCAGCGCGTGAGCTTGTCTCAATACGATACGCTAATCTCCGGTCTCCTTGCCACGGCTAGTGGAGGTAGATTTCCTGTATTGCTTGTTCTAGCCACCTTCAACAGCATTAAGGAGTTTTTCAACCTGGACTGGCAGGTAGCCTGCCAAGGCATTAATGTTGCTGATACTGCCTCTGGTGCAGGTGCCGATATTACTATCACTTCTGGAGGTCAGACCCTTATGGCAGCCGAGGTGACGGAGCGTCCAATTGACAAATCCCGTGTTGCGGCAACCTTCAATACTAAGATTGCCCCATCTGGTATTGAAGATTACCTTTTCTTCGTTAGAATCTCAGGAGTAGCACCGGAGGCCAAGCAACAGGCCCATCAATATTTTGCTCAGGGCCACGAACTCAATTTTCTGGAAATTAAGGATTGGATTCTCATGTCTCTAGCCACGATGGGCAAGAGAGGCAGAGCCACATTCAACAAATCTTTACTTGACCTGCTTAATGCGCCCGACATTCCGCGTACGTTGAAAGTAGCTTGGAATGACCAAGTAGCTAGCATTGTCACCAACTAACTCGGCGTTTCTGACCTCCTGTTAGTAGCGCAGAACACATGGGGGAGTTTGAGGGGGCGATAGCCCCCTCATTCTATTCCTCCCCTTCCCCTTGGCAAGGGGAAGGGGACACAGGGGATAGGGTTATCGGAGTGGGGAGAGGGGTAAGAGTTATCCTCTATTTTCCTAGTAATCCCTCTAAAATAATCCTGGCCGCTTTCTTGTCCAGGGGCTTGTTGTTGTTGCCGCACTTGGGCGACTGAACACAAGAAGGGCAGCCATCCTGACAGGGGCACTCAGCAATCACTCTTAGAGTAGCCTGCCAAAGCTCGGTAATCATGCTGAAGCCCTTCTCCGCGATGCCGATGCCGCCGGGGTAGGCATCGTAGATAAAAATCTGGGCCTTGCCGGTATCGGGGTGGAGGGGGGTGGAGACACCGCCGATGTCGTTGCGGTCGCAGAGGGCGAACATGGGCAGGATGCCGATGGCGGCGTGCTCGGCGGCGTGCAGGCCCCCGGCGAAATCAAGCTGGGTATCCACGACACGGGCGGTAGAGTAGGCAGGCACGTCAAACCAGAGGGCCACCGTGGGGAAGGTCTGGGGAGGCAGGTCCAGGGGCTCCTCGCCGATGACCTCCTCGGTGAACTGCATCTTCTTCTTGAAGCCGACCACGGTGACGGTCACCTCTACATCGCCTAAATAAACATTTACCTGCCCCACCGTCTTTTTCTGTCTTACCCCCAGGATGTGCAGGTCATGGAGCTCCTTGGTCTGGGTATAGTAATTGGCCTGGGTCGGCTCGGCATAGGCGACATGGCTGGTCAGGTCAAGTCTGGTGATTAAATATGATTCGCCCTGGTGCAGGTAGATGGCACCGGGGTGCACCTGGAAGAAGGCGACGCTGCCCTCCACCGTCTCCATCAGCGAGCCGGTAGCCACATCCACCACGGCGAAGTTCTCGCCGTAGGCGGCGCGGATATTGATGGACTGCGCCGGGTGAGCCACCGAAGGCGCCGGATAGTAGCGGTGGCGGCGCTCCCGAAGCTGCCTCTCCCCGGCCAGCACCTCCCTTTCCTGAAGAAAAGTATTGCCGAAGATGGCCTCATCATCCTCACGCAGCGGCCACTCCCAGGCGGCACATAAAAGGTGCACCCCGAGGATATAGGGGTTGGCGGGGTTAATCAGGACGCTTTCAAAGCCCTTCTGGAAGAAGGCCTCCGGGTGGCGCATGAAGTACTGGTCCAGGGGGTTATCGTAGGCCACAAGGAAGCTCAGGGACTTGTCCTGGCCACGTCCGCTCCGCCCCGCCTGCTGCCAGGTGCTGGAGATGCTCCCCGGGTAGCCGGCCAGCACCGTAGCCTCCAGCCCGCCGCTATCAATGCCCAGCTCCAGGGCATTGGTGGCCACCACCCCCAAAAGCTTCCCCCCGAAGAGCTCCCGCTCTATCCGCCGCCTGTCCTCAGGCAGGTAGCCGGCACGGTAGGGCATGATGAGCTGGGAAAGGGCGTAGCTTACCTCGGCCAGGCGCTTCTTGGCCGAGATGTAGATAAGCTCGGTGAGGCGGCGCGTGTGGGCGAAGGTGAGGGTATGCGTCCCCTGGCCCACTAGCTCGGTAAAGAGGCTGGTGGCCTCGCTGTTGGCGCTTTTGCGGGCGCTCTTTTTCTCATCCACCAGGGGCGGGTTCCAGAAGACAAAGTCCTTAGCGCCGTGGGGGCTGCCGTCATTATCAACCACCACAAAGGGCAACCCTACCAATCTCTCGGCATGCTCGCCGGGGTTGGCAACGGTTGCCGAAGAGCAGATAAACTGCGGCCTTGAACCGTAGAACTCGCAGAGGCGGCGCAGGCGGCGCAGCACACAGGCAACATGAGAGCCGAAGACCCCACGGTAGATATGGGCCTCGTCAACGACGACATAGCGCAGGCGGCGCAACAGCCCCGACCAGGACGTGTGGTTGGGTAGGATGCCGACGTGGAGCATATCCGGGTTGGTCAGGATGATACGGCCGCGCCTTCTTATCTCGGCCCGCTCGGCGCGCGGGGTGTCGCCATCAAAGGTGGCAACACCCTCCTCCGTCATCAGGCCGGGGCAAAAAAGCTGGTGCAGGCTGCGCCGCTGGTCCTGGGCCAGCGCCTTGGTCGGGAAGAGATAGATGGCGCGGCTGCCCGGCTCGGTCAACATCGCCTGCATGACCGCGATGTTATAGCAGAGGGTCTTGCCGCTGGCGCTGGCGGTGGCCACCATGATGTTCTGGCCGCGGCGGGCAAAATTTACCGCCGCCGCCTGGTGCGTATAGAGGCGCGAAAGCCCGTTAGCCGCCAGACATTCCTGGAGCTCGTCGGCCAAAGGCTCTTCCAGCCCGGCATAGCTCGCCGCGCGGGCGGGGATATGCTCAATATGGGCCACCTGGCCATCATAAGCCGGCTGGTGCTCAAGGTGATGGAGGAAGGCAGCACTGTCCATAGCCACCCCTTAAATATCCAGAATCTCTATCTCGTAATCCAGGAGCTCAACATCAAAGCGGCTTTTGGTGATAAAATCAACCACGTTGGAAAGCACCTGGTTGGTATGCCGCTTATTGTTGCTGATGTAACCAATGCCTATGGTAGCCAGTTGCCAGGCATCGTTGTCATCAACCTCGGCCACGCAGACATCAAACTTGTTGCGGATACGGCTGGAAACCGACTTCAAGACCTGCCGCTTGCCCTTGAGGGACAGGTTCTCCGGCAGCCGGAGACTGACCTGACAGACACCTACGTTCATTTTTTATATTATATGAGATTTTCGGCGAGGCTACTTCTATCTCTAATCTACCACCCCTCCCCACAGGAGTCAAACAGAACTTGCTTGCCCAAGCCAACAGCCATATGCTAACATAAAGTATCGGGATTTAATTCCCCGCCGAGTTCGGTCAACTGAAGAGGAGGAGGGTGAGATGCCGAAGATATACATTATTGACGTGACCAACCGCGACGGCGTGCAGACCGCCAAGCTCGGCCTTTCCAAGCTGGAGAAGACCTTAATCAATATCTACCTTAACGATATGGGAATCTTCCAGTCCGAGTTCGGCTTCCCCACGACCAGGCACGAGTCCAACTACCTCCAGGCCAATCTAGAGCTGGCCGAGATGGGCGTGCTTAGACCCATTCGCCTGGAGGGATGGATACGGGCCCTCACCGAGGACGTGGAGAACACCTTCCGGATGGTACCTAATATCAAGCATCTCAACCTTTCTATCTCCACCTCGGACCAGATGATTAACGGCAAGTTCCAGGGGAAAAAGAAGCGGAGCGACATCATTAAGGACATGACCGAAGCGGTCAAGGCTGCCCGCGCCGGCGGTGCCGAGTCCGTGGGCGCCAATGCCGAAGACGCCTCCAGGACAGACACCAATTTCCTGGTTGATTTCGGGCTGGCCGCGAAAGAAAGCGGGGCAGATAGGTTCCGGTACTGCGATACCCTGGGCTATGATAACCCTTTCACCATCTACGAGACCGCCAAGCTCCTGGCCGAGAAAACATGTATGCCGATTGAGCTCCACTGCCACAGCGACCTGGGCATGGCCGTAGCCAACTCCATCGCCGGGGCCAAGGGGGTTATGGACGGCAGACAGGATGCCTATATCAACACCACCATCAACGGCATCGGAGAAAGAGCCGGCAACGCCGACCTGATTGCCGTTATTCTGGCGGCGACCAAATCAAAGGGATTTGCCGAGAAATACCCGCTGGCCGGTACGATAAAGCTGAAATTAGGCTCAAAAATAGCCAAGTTCGCCGAATATGCCTTTGATGTGAAAATTCCGATAAACCAGCCCGGCGTCGGCGCTAATGCCTTTGCCCATTCCTCAGGCATACATGCCGACGGTGTCCTGAAGGACCCGGGCAATTACGAGCTATACAGCTACGAGGAACTGGGGCGGGGTGAACCGATAAAAGTGGAAACAGGGCGGGAGATTATTGCCGGTCAGTACAGCGGCATCTCTGGCTTCGGTCATGTCATGGGCAAGCTGGATATCACCTTCAAAAGCCGAGAGGAAGCCAACGAGGTACTGGAACTGGTAAGATACGCCAATGTAGAATCCCACAAGCCCCTCGTTGAGGAAGAACTGCTCTTTATCGCCAGATACCCGGATATTGCCAGGAAACTGCTGACCCTTACGCCCCTGGAGTAGCTACTCAAGGGATGACGCCGATAGACCCCAAATTTCAGCTAATCTACCAGCGGCTCATGGAGCGCTATGGCCCCCAGTACTGGTGGCCGGCCAAGGAGCCGTTTGAGATGATGGTCGGGGCCATTCTCACCCAGGCAACCGCCTGGAAAAATGTGGCGAAGGCCATTGAAAGTCTCAAAAAGGCCGGAGCGTTCTCCCCGGCGGCACTGCGCCAGCTGCCCCACCAAGAGCTTGCCCGCCTCATCTATGCCTGCGGCTACTACAATGCCAAGGCCCGCCGGCTCAAGGCATTGGCCGAATGGCTCGGCGAGAACTACCATGACAACCTGGAAGAACTCTTCGCGAGCGAAGTGCCCCGCCTTCGCCAGGAGCTGCTCGGCATCTACGGGGTCGGCGAGGAGACTGCCGATGCCATCATCCTCTACGCCGCGGGCAAGCCCAGCTTCGTTATTGACGCCTACACCCGCCGCATCATCAGCCGGCTGGGGCTTGCCCCTGATGGCAGCAGCTACACCACCTACCAGTATCTCTTTATGTCAAGTTTATCCGCGGACGCCGCCCTCTTCAACGAATACCACGCCCTGCTCGTCCGCCTGGGCAAAGAAGCCTGCCGCAAAAAGCCCCTCTGCGACCAATGCTGTCTGAGAGATATGTGCCAATTTCAGGGCAACCCATCCCCCTGATGGGGATTAAAATCCACCCCCTGTGTCCCCCTCCTTTGCCAAAGGAGGGGGAAGAATAAAAAAGAGGGGGTAAACCCCCTCTAGGACTCCTCCTTAATAGGAGTGATGAGGTTTGTCCCTCCCGACTCTTTTTGGTGGGGTGGGGCTACGCAAGGAAAGGTAAAACACAGACGCCGCGAGGGCGGCGGGTGGGAAAAGATAAAGAAAGGTAAAAAGCAAAAGTCCCGTTGGGGGGTGATAACGGAAAGGAGAGGAGGATAAAGGGGATAAGGTTCATCAACTTGCATAAGATAAAATACTCTGCTAAGCTTTGAGCCAGAAATGAAAGAAAAAATGACCCCAGACCTATCCGTCCAGCTGGCCACTAAAAATAAGAGGGGCCTGCTCCTAAAAAACCCTGTGATGACCGCCTCCGGCACCTTCGGCTACGGCACGGAGTATAGCCAGGTATGTGACATCCAGAAGCTGGGGGCGATTATCTGTAAGGGGACCACCCTCAAGCCGAGGGAGGGAAATCCACAGCCGCGCCTCTTTGAAACAGCCTCCGGGGTGCTTAACTCCATCGGCCTCCAGAACATCGGCGTCAAGGCCCTGATAAAGGAGAAGGCCCCCATCTGGGCCACCTGGCGGGTGCCCGTTATCGTCAATATCGCCGGGGAAACACTTGATGATTACGCCAAGCTGGCCGCGGCGCTGGACGGGGTGGCCGGCGTCAGCGCCCTTGAGGTCAACATCAGCTGCCCCAATGTCAAGGCAGGCGGCACTGTCTTCGGCACCAACCCCAAGTCAGCCGCCGAGGTCACCGCCGCTGTCAGGTCGGCGACATCCCTGCCGGTAATCGTCAAGCTAACGCCGAACACCGGAGAAATAGCCCGCGTCGCCGCAGCTGTGGCCGGGGCCGGCGCCGATGCCATATCCCTGATTAACAGCCTCAAGGGCATGGCCATTGATATTAACACCCGCCGCCCCGTGCTGGGCAACCTGACCGGGGGCCTATCCGGGCCGGCGATAAAGCCGGTGGCCTTGGCCATGGTTTATGAGGTGGCCGGTGCTGTTGATGTGCCTGTCATCGGCTGCGGGGGTATTACCCGCTCAGGCGATGCCATTGAGTTTATCATGGCCGGCGCCAGCGCTGTGCAGGTAGGCTCCGCCACCTTCAGCAACCCGCGAGCTTCACTGGATGTTCTGGAAGGTATTGAAGAGTTCATGCAAAAAGAGGGCATCAAAAAGCTCTCTGAAATCATTGGCGTAGCACGAAGATAGCCCCTCCCTCATTATTGAGCCCTATAAAATATTATGCTATAGTTTAATAGTCAGACAAGACTCACTGCACGAATCTGGGGAGGGATCGCATAGTGGTCTAGTGCGGGCGCCTGCTAAGCGCTTACCCCGGGAAACTGGGGTCGTGGGTTCAAATCCCACTCCCTCCGCCATGCTAAAATGCCCCTGAAGAAGGGGCTTTTTATCTTTAGGAGAAAATGCCCAACTTTTATATCTGGACCATCGGCTGCCAGATGAACAAGGCCGAATCGGAGAGGCTGGCGAGCCTGTTTGAGGGGCTCGGCTACCAGCCCACGGAAAACGCCGCTGGGGCCGACCTCATTGTGCTCAATAGCTGCGTGGTGCGCCAGAGCGCCGAAAGCCGCGTCATCAACAAGCTCTATAACCTCAGGCCCCTGAAAAAGGCCAACCCCGACATGGTCATCGCCCTGACCGGATGCCTGGTGGGGGCTGATAACACCCGCCTGAGGAGGGGCTTCCCCTATATTGACCACTTCTTCAAGCCGGGGGATTACCCGCCCTGGCTTAAAAAAGATGATGTATCGTTACCTCTACCTCAAAGGCCGTCCCCCGCCGTCTTCGTCCCCATCATGCAGGGGTGCAATAACTTTTGCTCCTACTGCATCGTCCCCTACCGCCGCGGGCGGGAGCGAAGCCAGCCTATTGCAAAAATAGTCGGTGAGGTGAGGGAGCTGGTACGGCGGGGGGCCAGGGAGGTCACTTTGCTGGGGCAGAACGTGGACGCCTACGGGCACGACCTGCCGGGGAAGCCCGACCTGGCCGAGCTCTTGGCCGAAATCAACGCTATAGACGAGCTGGCACGGATAAGGTTTCTGACCAACCACCCCAGGGACATGAGCCCCCGGCTGATAGAGGCCGTCGCCAGTCTGGACAAGGTCTGCGAGAGTATCAGCCTGCCGGTACAGTCGGGCAGCGATGCCATCCTCAGCGCCATGAGGCGCGGCTATACGGCGGCGCAATACCGCGAGCTTGTCAAACAAATACGCGGGAATATTCCCGGCATCGCCCTGAGTACCGATGTCATCGTCGGCTTCCCCTCGGAAAGCGAAGGCCAGTTCCGGGAGACCTTTGACTTGCTCTCCGAGATAAAGTTTGATATAGTGCATGCAGCCGCTTACTCTCCCCGCCCCGGCACCGCTGCCGCGGGGCTTGAGGACAATGTACCGCTGGCGGAGAAGCAGGTGAGGCTGAGGAGGGTGGAGGCTCTCCAGAAGGAGATTGCCGCGGAAATTAGTGCCCGGCTGCTGGGCAAGATAGTTGAAGTCCTGGTGGAGGGGAGGGAAAAGGGCAAGTGGTACGGGCGCACCCGTACCGACAAGCTGGTCTTCTTCGGAGGGCATGACGGCTACGGGCAACTGGTGAATATCAGGGTGGCAAAGACCAGCCCTTGGTCGCTGCAGGGCAAAATTGAATTAGTCTCGGGAAAGGAAGGGAAGAAATGCTGAAAAGATGGCTCATCATCGGATTACTAATTGCCGCCCTGGTCTTTATGGGCGGCTGTGTCCCACAGGGAACCACAGGAACCTCGGGGGAAAATGGCACCACCAGCACGCTGTGGATGGTTGGTTTCCTGGTGCTGATATTTGCCCTGTTCTACTTCACCATGGTCAGGCCGCAGCGCAAGCGGCAGAAGGAGCATGAGACCATGATGCGCGACCTGCATAAGGGCGACCATGTCATCACCGCCAGCGGCATCTACGGAACCGTTGAAAGCCTTGACGAGGAGAGCATCGTCATTAAGGTAGAGTCTGGGGCGACCCTCCGGGTAACCAGGGGCAGCGTTATCGGCCGCCGCGAGAGGTAGGGACTTTAGACAAGCAAGCCCCAGCTATTATCAAGGGAGTCCTAGAGGGGGCGAAGCCCCCTCTTTCTAAAACCACCCCCCTTCCCTTCCCAAGGGAAGGGGGCAGGGGGATAGGTTAGAGACAAAATATGAACCTCCATGATTATCTGTCCAAAGAGCAGCTTGACAGTATCATCGCGGGTGCCCTGGCCGAGGACCTGGGCCGGGGCGACATCACCAGTGAGTGCCTGATACCCCGCGACCTAGTCGGCAAGGCCACAATATTAGCTAAAGAGAAAGGCGTCCTGGCGGGAGGAGAGGTAGCAGCGAGGGTCTTCCACCGCGTTGACCCGTCACTGGAGATAGAGCTGCTCATCAAAGACGGGAACGCCACTGGCCCCGGAGATATTATCGCCACCATTACCGGCAACGTGAGCAGTATTCTTAAAGCCGAGCGGGTGGCCCTCAACTTCCTGCAAAGACTCAGCGGCATCGCCTCGCTGACGGCCCAGTTTGTGGCGGCCACCAGGGGCTCGCCAGCGAAAATCACCGACACACGCAAGACCACCCCCGGCCTCAGGATGCTGGAAAAGTACGCAGTACGTACGGGCGGCGGCCACAACCACCGCCTTAACCTGGGCGAAGCCATCCTCATCAAGGACAACCACATCGCCGCGCTGCGCAGCCTGGGCATGGGCCTTGTGGATATCGTGGCCAGGGCCAGGCAGCATACCCCCGCCGGGGTCACGGTTGAGGTAGAGGTCTCCAACACCGCCGAGGCCCTGGAGGCCATTAAAGCCGGGGCGGACATCATCATGCTGGACAATATGGGCCCAGAGGAGATGCGCCAAGCAGTGCAGGCCATTGCGGGAAGGGCCAAAGTGGAGGCCTCCGGGGGCATCACACTGGCCAATGTGAAAAGGGTGGCGGCCACCGGCGTGGACATCATCTCCATCGGTGCCCTCACCCACTCCCCCAAGGCCCTGGACATCAGCCTGGAGCTTGAGCCACAAACCCTGAGGCTTCTCTAGGCTATCTATTGTTCCGGCCCGGCTAAACCGTGGGCGGCCAAGAGAGACCTGTCCGCGAGGATACGGTCGGCACTATCATCAGCTATAATACGCCCCCCATCCAGCAGGATAACCCGCCGGCAGAGCGCCCTGACCAGCTCCAGGTCATGGGTAGCGATGACCCTAGTGACGCCCAGCCCCCTCAAAAGCTGCACCAGCTGCCACTTGGCGCCGGGGTCAAGGTTGCTCGTCGGCTCATCCATGACCATGACCTCCGGCCCCATGGACAGGATGGTGGCGATGGCGACACGCTTCTTCTCACCGAGGCTGAGGTGGTGGGGCGAGCGCATCTCATAGCCGGCCATGCCCACCTGCGCCAGGGCACCGGCCACAGCCCGCCTCACCTCTTCCTCGGTCAAACCGAGGTTAAGCGGCCCGAAGGCCACATCATCAAAGACCGTGGCCGAAAAAAGCTGGTCATCCGGGTTCTGGAAGACCAGCCCTATCTTCCGCCTGATTTCCCTGATGCTTTTCTCGTCAACGGCCCGCGCGAGCACCTCCACCCGCCCGCTGCCATCAAGAAGGCCGTTTAAGTGCAGGAGCAGCGTGGACTTGCCGGCGCCGTTGGGCCCGATGAGCGCCACCGATTCCCCCCGGCGTATGACCAGGCTGATACCGACCAGCGCCTGCCGCCCGTCGGGGTAGGCAAAAGAGAGGTCTCTAATCCTGATAACTTCATCCATATATCAGCGCAGAAAATTTAATAAATAGGTAGCCAGAACCACGGCACAGAAAGCCATGCCAAAACAGGCATCAGCCAGCCTGAAACTCAGGCGATGGAGGGTGCGGCAGCTGCCATCGTAGCCGCGGGAGAGCATGGCGGCATAGACGCGCTCGCCCCGCTCGTAGCTGCGGATAAAGAGGGTGCCGGCCATATTACCGAGCGTCCGCAGCTGGGGCAAACGACGAGCGCCGAAGCTGCGGCTGTCCCGCGCCTGCTTCAGGCGCATCACCTCATCCGTCAGGACAAAGATATAGCGGTACATGAAGGCCAGAATCATCACCATCACCCGCGGCAGACGCAGCCGCTCCAGCCCAACAAGCAGGTCGGTCAGCCTCGTGGTGGAGGTGAGCAGGATGAGGCTGAGGATGGAAAGCCAGGCCTTGGCCAGAATATGCCATAGTACCTGGAGGCCGCTTGAGGTCACCGATACCTGCCAGAGCCAGATATGATAGCTGGCGACAACCTCACCCTCCCTGAAGAAGGGGATGAAAATGGCCACCAGCAAGACAAAGGGCATCACCGCCAGGGACCGCTTCAGGACATAGAGGACGGGGACCCCGGAGAGGCAAACCAGGGTGGCCACGAGAATAAAGTAAACAATAAAAGCCGGCCACATGTCCGGCGAGGTCAGGGCTACCGCCAGGATAAAAAGCAGGGCGGTGATAAGCTTGGTCCTGGGGTCAAGCCGGTGGACGAAGCTGTCCCTATCGCTGTATTTATCCAGAAAGCTGTGCCTCATGGTAGCTACCTGCCGGAACCGGCCGTCTCCCCTTTTTGCCTTGACCTAATTAACCAGGCCACACCGTACACAACGCCGAAGATAATGAGGGTACCGATAAGCCCCGCCAGGATGGTCGCCAGCGCCTCGTTCTCTATCCCGGGGAAGACATAATCGGCAATAACCTGAAAGGGTGGCTCATGCGCCAGATTCAGAAACCCCTTGTCTCCGGCGACCCTCTCCAGCCCATCGGGGGAAGAAGAAGCCAGCGGCGAAAAGACCGCCACCAGGAGACAGAGCCAGAGACCGACATGCCACCACCTGATTTTGCGCTTCATCTTCAATACTCCTATATCCTCTGTAGTTGCCACAAATCAGCCCTGACCGCCATCACCAGACTGAGGGCAGCCCCGGTAATCAGGCCTTCGGCAATGCCGATGAGGGCGTGCACCCCCGCCATGGCCGGCAGCACCACCCCCATAGGCGATGCCCCCGAAAAAGCCAGCTCTATAGCGCAGGCGATAGAGGCCAGGACCACCGAGGCCCAGGCACCGACAAAGCCGCCGACCAGCCGGCCTCTCCTATTTTCACCCAGGAACATGGTCACCAGGCGGTAGAGGTAGTAGGCGCTGAAGCTGGCGACAATGCCCATATTAAAGATGTTGGCGCCCAGGGCCAGCAGACCGCCGTCCTGAAAGATGAGGCACTGGGCAAGCAGCACACAGCTCATTATCAGCAGCGATGCCCAAGGCCCCAGCAGAATGGCCGCCAGGGCGGCACCAAGGAAGTGCCCTGAGGTGCCGCCAGCTATCTGGAAATTGAGCATCTGGGCGGCGAAGATGAAGGCGGCCAGCACCCCCATCATCGGCACATGCCTTTCCTTTAGCTTACGGTTGGCCTCCTTCACGGCATAGCTGATGCCACCCGCCGAAATGGCATAGGTAGTGGCTACCGTGGTCACGTTTAAAAAACCATCGGGGATATGCATGACGCCCCTCCCTTCCAGGCTATTACAATCCGATGCACCTGCAACTATTTGCAATAATAAATCAAAAAAATAAATAGCGCCCGGCGCAATCTGGCGCTATTATATAACCTCATTTAGAAAATGTCAACTACATGCAAATGCAATTGTTTGTAACAAGCCAGAGCGAGTTAGCCCGTTTAGCCCCCCGCCTTCTCCAGGAGGATGCTGCTGTTCCTAAAGTCAATCTCCTTAATAATTCCCTCTATCTCCCGCTGCTCCCCGAAGAGCGTTGTCAGAAGCAGCCGGCGGCCCTGCACCTTGAGCGAGGCAACCTGCTCCACCAGAAGCTCCTTCTGGCTATCCTTACCAATATAAGCCTTGGCCAAACACATTTTTAAACTCCTTCCTCAGGATTTTACAACCCACCCCCCTGTATCGCGGCTATCAAGCATCAGCGTTACCGGGCCGTCGTTATGGATGGCCACCTGCATATGCGCCTGGAAGCGCCCGGTAGCCACCTTCAGGCCGCTGGCACAGGCCTGGGCCACGAACGAATCAAAGAGCTTCTCCGCCACATCCGGCGCCGCCGCCTCGGTAAAGCTGGGGCGGCGCCCCTTTCTGGCATCAGCCAGGAGGGTAAACTGGCTTACTAAAAGCAGCTCCCCCCTAATATCCAGGGCCGAGAGGTTGAACTTGCCCTCACTATCAGCAAAGATGCGGAGGTTAACTATCTTTGACACCAGGTACCGCGCGTCTTCTTCCGTATCGCCACCAGCCACCCCCACCAGGACCACCAGCCCCTGCCCTATCCTGCCCACCTCCTCCCCCCCAACACTGACGGAGGCCCTGCTGACCCGCTGCAGCAATGCTCTCATGGCGTTACTTCCCCGGCCCGCTCTTACCCGTCTGGGGTTTACTATCCACCCCCAGCCTCCCCTTGGGCGCCTCCGGCCCTTTATTCTTGCGGCTATCGGTAACGTAGAAACCGCTACCCTTGAATATCACTGGAGTAGAGTGGAAGACACGCCGGGCCTGCCCCTGGCACTGGGGGCACATCACCTGAGACTCGTCATCAAAGCCCTGCTTCATCTCAAAACGATGGCGGCAGCACCCGCACTCGTACTCATAGATAGGCATAAATATCACCTCGCCAAAAATCATCCCATATAAAATATTCTATCGCAAAAGCCCTCTACAGACAAGCAGCACATGAGCTAGTTCAGATAGAGTTGAACAAACACAGCGAATTGTCGGGCAATCGGCTTGTCTGCTATACTGAAAAGGTGTGTGCCCCCATCGTCTAGAGGTCTAGGACATCGGCCCTTCAAGCCGGCAACAGCGGTTCGAATCCGCTTGGGGGCAAGTCGCCACCTCCAAATAAGCTCCGCAAATCTTTAACATGGCTGAAATGATTATCAAGAGACTGGTGGTGGGGGGGCTATCCGCCAACTGCTACATCGTCGGCGACAAGGCCAGCGGGGAGGGTTTAGTCATTGACCCCGGCGGCGACAGCGAGGCTATCGCCAGGGCCATCGCTGACTCTAGGTTGGCCATCATGACCATCGCGCTGACCCACGGCCACTCCGACCACATCGCCGCCCTGCGCGACATCCAGGACAGGACCGGCGCCGAGGTAGCCGTACACACAGCCGATGCCCAGTTCCTCCAGGGCCGGGGCACCTTCAGCTCCATGTTTGGCATATCCTACAAGACCCCTTCTCCACCCGACAGGCTGCTCAGCAAGGGGGATACCATAGCTGCCGGCGGCCTCAATTTTACCGTACTGCACACGCCGGGCCACACCCCCGGCAGCATCTGCTTCCTCGCGGGTGATAAGGTCTTCACCGGGGATACGCTCTTCTACCGGGGCATCGGTACGACGCTGATGCCTGGCTCAAGCCGCCGCCAGTTGCTGGAAAGCATCCGGACGGTGCTGATGGCCCTACCGGATGACACCGCCGTTTATCCCGGGCATGGCCGGGAGACCACCATCGGCGCCGAGCGCCAGAATAACCCCTTCCTGGGCAGCGCCTATGTCTAAGACAATACCTGCTGGGCACCAGCATAAGTGTGACATTTTTGTAAAGGCACATCCGCCTTTTGTGATACAGTTGTGAGACAACTTCTATTAAAATAAAAAGAACATTCGTTAATAAGGTCAATCGCGTGAATAGCGTTATCAATCTCCAGCCTACGAAGATAAATCTAAGCCAAGCATTATGGCATTCAGGGAGGCCTAAATTGTCCAAAAGACCGGTAAATAGAATGCCCGAATACCTAACCACCGGGGTCGTCGCCAGGCATTGCGGCGTCAGCAAGGTGACTGTCCTGAGATGGATTGAGAAGGGCGAACTGAAGGCCTTTAAGCTCCCCGGCGGTCAGAACCGGATACATAGGGATGATTTCTACGCCTTCGCCGCCAAGCACGGTATACCCATCCGGGTCACGCCTGAGGAGTAAAAGAGGTAGCCAGCCACCAACCCACCCATATCTGACTCCCCCCTTTCCCCCCACCACCCACATAATAGCCCTGCGCCCCTATTCCCCACCCGGCCAAAGCACCTTCGGCCGTCCGGCTTTTGTGACACTTCTGTAATACCCTGCCAAATATTTGTGATATTCCTGTGAGGCAGGCACCATATACTTCAAAGGAAATAATCACCGCTAACAACAAATGTGCTCATAGTACCATTTGCCTCCAGAGCATCACACACTACAAGGAGGCCACCTTGTCAAAACTACCGGAGCCGTGGAGCCCAGAATACATTACCGTCGGCCTTGCGGCCAAGCACTGCGGCGTCAGCAACACCACAGTATTAAGGTGGATTACTACCGGGCACCTGCCGGCCTTCCGGCTCCCCGGCGGCCATTACCGGATAGAGAGGGAGGACTTCTCCAGATTCCTAACAAGGTACAGCCTGCCGGCACAGCCCGCCTACCCTGAAATTAACAGGAAGTAGCTGCGGCAGCTAAAGCGGCAGTAAAGGAGGCAAGGCATGAGAATAGCCAAGAAAGTAGCCAAAAACATGGAAAGGAGAGGTATGACCACATTTCTAAAAAGGACGCACCACGACAATAAAGGCTTCACCCTGGTAGAGCTGCTTATCGTTATCGCCATCCTGGGGGTGCTCGCGGCCGTCGTCCTGCCCAATGTCACCGGGCTTATCGGCTCGGGTCAGACCGAGGCCGCCGCCGCCGAACTGACCACCGTCCAGACGGCCATGGATACCATGATGGCCAAGATTAAGCTGACCTCCGTCAATGCCACCGCGGCCACCTCCAACATGACCTCTTTCCCTACCGGTAGCCCGCTGTACCCCGACTTCCTGCGGAAGGCCGCCACCAAGGGCACCTATTCCTGCTCCACCACCGGTCTGGTCACCCAGGTCACTACCGGCTACTAGACACGGGTAAAGTGAAAAAACCGGGCAGAAGGCCCGTAAATACCGGTTAGAAGGACACAGCCCAGGCAGGGGGTAAACCTGCCTACAGCCCCTAGCGGGCAGAAAATATAGGCAAGGGTAGAAAATGAAGACCGGAACAAAACTAGCTATCGGATTTGCTGGTGTCGTTGTCCTGGTATGGATAGCTGCCATTTTCACCGGGAATATCTACGCCAACATGCAAAGGCAGTTCCAGGCACTGGAGGGGGACATTATTCCCTCCATAATGACAATGAATCAAATAGAAATAGAAGCTGGGGCCTCCTCCCATGCGGCTACGGACTACGTCGTCACCGGCGCAGCCCAGAGCCGACAGGCCAGCCTATCCGCCACCAACGACCTCTCCGAGCTGAGCCGGCAGTACCTAGAAGGCAAGACCCGTACTGGTGCTGAAGAGGCAAAGGCCGCCGAACTGGCCGGAAAAATCGCCACCTTTAATGCCGCCATTGCCGAGCTCATCCAGCAGAAAGACCAGAGGGCCAGTGATTTTACCCTGACGGCCGGAGAAAACGAAAAGGTCAGTACAGCGCTCTCCGACCTGCTGGCATCGGTTGGGGGACATAAGACGGCCCTTATAGAAGAAATGACCGAGATGGAAGAAGCCGTCCATAAAGCCGAAATATCAGGCATGTGGCATCTCCTTATCTTCGCCCTTCTGGATACACTCATCGCAACCGCGGTGGCATTCTTCCTGGCGAGGTCAATAATCAGGCCGATGGAAGCCCTGCGCCGTGGTACAGAGATAATAGGGCGAGGCAACCTGGACTACAAGGTAGGCACTAATAACAGAGACGAAATCGGCCAGCTTTCCAGGGCCTTTGACCGCATGACCAGGGACCTCAAGGCAACAACGACCTCAATAGACAACCTTAACAAGGAGATTGCCGAGCGCAAGAGGATTGAGGAAGCCCTGCGTCAATCGGAAGAGAAGTTCTCTAAAACCTTCCACTCCAGCCCCGATATCATTACCATCGCTACCATCAGGGACGGGCAATTTATTGAAGTTAATGACAGCTTCACCCAGGCCACCGGCTATACCCGCGAGGAGGTGGTTGGCCGCACCTCTACCGACCTTGGCGTCTGGGTCAACCCGGAGGACCGGCAGAGGATGACAGAGACACTGATGAGACAGGGCGGAATCCGCAATGAAGAATTTGAATTCCACACCAAGTCCGGCGAGATACGTACCTACCTCTTCTCAGCCGAAATCATCAACATAGGCAGCGAGATGTGTCTCATCGCCGTCCAGACCGACATCACCGACCGAAAGCAGGCCGAGAAAGAGCTCCTGCTCAAGAATGCCTTATTTACAGCCATGGCCGAGACTACCCTGGACGGCATCCTAGTGGTGGACGAGAAGGGCAAAATACTGCTCTACAACAGACGCTTTCAGGAAATAGGGAATATACCTGCAGAGTGGCTGGAGGCAAGAGATGATGCGCGCGTACTGCCACACTTTGCCTCCACGATGCAAGACCCCGAGGCATTCATAGAGAAGGTAAGATACCTCTATGAGCACAAAGAGGAAAAGAGCCAGGACGAAATATCACACAAAGACGGCAGGGTCTTTGACAGATACTCCTCACCCCTGGTAGATGCCGGCGGTATTTACCACGGCAGAATCTGGTTTTTCCGGGACATCACCGAGCGCAAGCAGACGGTGGAGACCCTCAAGGCAAGCGAGGAAAAGTACCGGGCTATTTTTGAGCAAGCGGCCGACTCCATCGTGGTTATTGATGAAGAAGACGCGAAGATTGTGGACTTCAACGATAAGGCACACGAAAACCTGGGTTACAGCCGCGATGAGTTCGCCAAGGTCCAGACAGATGAGATTAACGCCACCAGGTCGGCGGAAAAAGTCAGGCAGAATATTGAGGAAATCCACAAAAAGGGGATGCTCGTCTTTGAAGAAAAACAATTAACCAAGAGCGGCGAGCTACGGGATGTACGGATAAGCAGCAAGTCCATTAATATCGGCGGTAGGTGGCTCCAGATGGGCATATGGCGCGATATCACTGAACAAAAACACGCCGAGAAAAAACTGCGGGAGAGCGAGGAGAAGTTCCGGAACCTGTTTGAGCATGCCAAAGACACCGTCCTTCTCGCCGACGCACAGACCGGAATTATCGTGGATGTAAACCCAGCCGGATGCAGCTTGCTGGGTCTGCCCAAAGAGAAGATTATAGGTAGGCACCAGTCGGAACTTCATCCTCCAGAGATGGTTGAGGCATACAAACAACTCTTCCGCGACCATGTGGAGAAGGGGGCGGCCATCACCGAGGACGTAGTCATCCAGCGCGCCGACGGCACCAAGGTCCCGGTTGACATCTCGGCGAGTGTCATTGAACTAGCCGGAAAACGAATTATACAAGGGGTCTTCCGGAACATCACCGAGCGTAAGCAGGCAGAAGAGGCGCTCAGGGATAGCGAGGAATTCAGCACCGGCCTGCTGGAGAACGCGCCCAACCCCGTTTCCGTCATTGACCCCGATACATCTATAAAGTATGTCAACCCCTCCTTTGAAAAGCTGACTGGATTTACCACGGCGGAAGTTATCGGTAGAAAAGCCCCCTACCCCTGGTGGCCCGAAGAATCAAGGGCGAGGTTCAGCACCCTCCTGATAAAGGATATGGCCAAAGGCGACAATAGAATGGAGAAGCTCCTGCAGAAAAAGAGCGGGGAGCACTTCTGGGCGGTCATGCGCCTGGCCCCGGTAAAGCACGGTGACAAAATAGGCTACTTCCTGGTCAACTGGGTTGATATCACCGAGCGCAAGGCAGCGGAGGAAAAGTTGAAACAGGCGCTGGCCAACTTGGAACGCTCCAACACGCAGATGGCCGCCATCAATAAAGAGCTGGAGGCCTTCAGCTATTCCGTATCCCATGACCTGCGCGCGCCGCTGCGGACCATTGACGGTTTCAGCCAGGCGTTGCTGGAGGACTACCAAGATAACCTTGACAAAAAGGGCCAGGACTACCTCCAGCGCATGCGCGCCGCCAGCCAGCGCATGGGGACGCTCATTGATGACCTATTAAAGCTATCGCGTTTAAGCCGGAGCGAAATGCACCAGGAGCCGGTAGACCTAAGCGCGCTGGCGGGAGAGATTGCCGCCGAGCTGAAGCAGGCAAATAAGAAGCGGGATGTGGAGTTCGTCATCAGCCCGGGCCTGACCGCCGAAGGCGACCGGCAACTACTCAAGATAGCCATGGAGAACCTGCTCGGCAATGCCTGGAAGTTTACCGGCAAACGCAAGCAGGCCAAGATAGAGGTCGGCATCTCCGAAAACGGCGGCAGAAAAGCCTACTTCGTAAAAGACAACGGCGCCGGCTTTGACATGAAATATGCCGACAAGCTTTTTGGTGCCTTCCAGCGCCTGCACGATACTACCGACTTCCCGGGTATCGGCATAGGTCTGGCCACGGTGCAGCGCATCATCCACCGCCACGGCGGCACCATCTGGGCGGAGGGGGCGGTGGGCAAGGGCGCCACCTTCTACTTTACAATTAACTAAAGGAGGCTAAAAGTGCTATTTATGAGCGAAGATGTGATACTACTGGTGGAAGATAACCCCGACGATGTGGAACTGACGCTACGGGCCTTCAACAAAAACCGCATCGCCAACAAGGTAGTAATTACGCGCGACGGCGTGGAGGCGCTGGACTACCTCTTCCACACCGGGGCCTACGCCAACAGCGAAACTAACGAAACCCCCAGGATTATCCTCTTGGACCTGAAGCTGCCCAAGCTGAACGGGCTGCAGGTGCTGGAGCGCCTGCGCGCTGATAAGCGCACCGCCCTTATCCCGGTGGTCATCCTCACCTCATCAAAGGAGGAGCAGGACCTCGTCAGCAGCTACAAATCAGGGGCTAATAGCTACGTGAGAAAACCGGTTGACTTCAACCATTTCGTTGAAGCCGTCCACCAGATAGGGCTCTATTGGCTGCTCATCAACGAAGCGCCCACACCATCCCACGAGTATTACCCATCCAAAACCAGCCCATAAGAGTTAGAAACAGGTGGCGGGAATGGAAGACAAGACCATCAAAATTCTGCTTATTGAAGATAATCCTGATGACGCCGAGCTGCTAGAGAGGAAGCTGGCCAAGCCCGATAACGCGAAGTTCGCCGTCACTTCGGCAACAACGCTCAAAGAAGGGCTGAGGCTCCTGGCCCAGGAAGGGACTGACCTGGTCCTGACCGACCTAGGGCTGCCCGACAGCCATGGGCTTGATACCATCACCAGAGTCCTCTACCAATCAAAATACACGCCGGTGGTGGTCTTAAGTGGCCTTGATGACGAAGAGCTGGCCATCAGGGCGGTGCACCTAGGCGCCCAGGACTACGTGGTGAAAGGGCAGGTAGAGGGGAGGCAGTTGGAGCGCGCCATCCTCTACGCCGTGCAACGCTCCCGTCTGCAAAAAGAACTGGAGCGTTACACACAGGAGCTAAGTAAATCCAGAGACAACCTCCGCAAAATCCTGGAAAAGAACGCCGATGCTATTATTGTCGTCAGCCAGGGCCGGCACATACGCTTTATCACCCCGGCGGCCGAATCCCTCCTCCGGCGCCGTAAGAAAGAGCTTCTCTGCAAGCCATTCGGCTTTCCCCTGGAGGCCGGCAAGACATCGGAGATTGAGATTATCCACCCGGGCGGGGAGGTAACCATAGCCGAGATGCGCGTGGTGGATATAGACTGGGAGGGCCGGCCCGCCTACCTGGCCTCGCTAAGGGACATCACCGGGCGCAAGAAGGCGGAGGAGGCGCTGAGATTTTCGGATGCCGCCTTCAGGTCCATCAATGAAAGCGTCATTGCCACCGACCTGGACTACACCATCACCCGCTGGAACGAGATAAGCGAACGCATCTACGGGGTCAGCGCGTCCGAGGCTATGGGACATAAGCTCCTGGATGTCATTGAGATAGCCGAGTCATACCCCGGCGAAAATACCGCGCGCTTTGCCAAACTTGAAGCCAACGGCTCCTATCAGGAGGAGCAGCTGCACCGGACAAGATACGGCGAGGTATGGGTTGACGTCCACATGCAGGCGATAGAGGACAAAGGCATGCGCTACGGCTGGGTGATACTGGCCACAGCCATCACCCAGCGCAAGCATGCCGAAGAGGCCTTAAGACAGAGCGAGGAGTTCGCCTCCAGCCTGCTGCAAAATGCCCCCAACCCCATCGTCGTCATCAACCCGGATACCTCCATAAAATATGCGAGTCCGGCCTTTGAAAAGCTGACCGGCTTCAGCTCGGATGAAGTTGTCGGCATAAAAGAGCCGTACCCCTGGTGGCCGGAACAGGAAGAACGCAGCCATGCCCTGCAGGAAGCCATGGCCGGCCGCAGCTACAGAATAGAGCGAACCAACCGGAAGAAGAACGGCGAAATCATCTGGGCTGTGTTAAACTCGGCACCGGTGATGAGCCAGGGGACACTGAAGTACCTGCTGGTAAACTGGGTGGACATCACCGAGCTCAAGCAGGCCGAGGAGAAGCTGCGCCGGATTGACAAGATGAAGTCCGAGTTCCTCTCCAACATCTCCCACGAGCTGCGCACCCCGCTCCAGTCCATCGGGGGATTTGCCAAGCTCTTGCTGCGCGGCCAGGTGCCGGACAAGAAGAACCAGCAGGAGTTCCTGGAGATTATTGACCAGGAGAGCCAGTACCTTGCTAATCTCATCGACAGCCTGCTGGATATGTCGCGGCTCGAATCGGGCCGATTTGAGATAAACAAGCGGCTCGGACCGGTGAGGGACACCATCGTTGACGCCGTGAGGATATTCAAGGGTCTGGCCCGCGATAAAGAAATCACCCTCGTAGAGGAAATAGCGGAGAAGCTGCCCGAGTTGGAGGTAGACAGCGGCAGGCTGAGACAGGTAGTCATCAACCTGGTGGGCAACGCCATCAAGTTCAGCGACCCCGGCGCCAGTGTCATGGTTAAGACGGAGTGCCGGGACAGAGAGCTGGTCTTCCAGGTTGCCGACCGGGGCATCGGCATCTCTGAAGAGTCTATGAAGCACCTTTTTGAAAGGTTTTACCGGGCCGAGGATCAGATGGTCAAGGGCGGGGCGGGGCTGGGGCTTTATATCTCCAAGCAGATTATTGAGGCACACGGCGGGCGTATCTGGGCAGAGAGCAAGATGGGTGAAGGCAGCACCTTCAGCTTCGCCTTACCTATCAACAGCAAAGGAGGAGGCACTCATGGATAAGAAAATCCTAGTTATTGAAGATGACCCGGCAACATCAAGGCTGGTTGACTACGCCCTGCGGCATGAGGGCTACCAGGTGCTCACCGCCCCAAACGGGCTGACCGGGATACGCAAGGTGCGGGAGGAAAAGCCCGACCTCCTCATCTTGGACGTCATGCTGCCGGGCATGGACGGTTTTGAAATCTGCCACCGCCTGCGCTCCGACCCGGCTACCGCGAGTCTGCCTATCCTGATGCTCTCGGCCAAGGCCCAGGAGATAGATAGAAATACCGGCGCGAAGGTCGGCGCCGACGAATATCTAGCCAAACCCGCCGACCCTTCGGAAATAGTGAGCCGGGTAGCCAGCCTGCTGACCAAGAAAAGCTGCCCCGCGCCTGCCCAAGAGAAGGTGAAACGCTAAGAAGACCATCCCCAAAGGCTTGGTGAGATATTTTCTTAAGGAAAAGGTGAATGGATATAAAGGACAGGGCCATACCCCCCGCCGCCGACAGGCCGGCCAAAAAGAGCCTGGGTGAGATGCTGATTGAGGAGAAGCTCATCACCCCGGAGCAGCTCAAGAACGCCCTGGCACGCCAGCCGGGGGGTAAGCTAGCCGACATACTGATAAGCCAGGGGCTGATTAAGCCCGAGCAACTGGCCGCTGTGCTCAGCATCTACCTAAACCTGCCGCTGATAGACCTCAAAAGGCACGTGGTACAGCCCCAAGTTCTCCGCATGATACCCGAAGAAATGGCCCGCAAACACAGCCTCATCCCCCTGGACATCATCAACGGTGCCCTGCTGGTGGTTATGGCCGACCCCGAGGACATCAGCATCATTGGGGACATTAAAGCCCAGGCCAAGATGAGGGTTGATACCGCCCTGGGGGTGCGCTCCGATATTGAGCGTGCCATTGACCTCAACTACCGCTCCAGCGGCGAGATAGCTAAACAGGTAAGCCAGTTCGCCCCCACCCCCACCGGGCCGACGGAGGCCACCCCCACCCCCACCGCCAAGACACCAGTGGCCGAAACCCTTGACCTGCTCATCGCCCAGGCAGTCAAGGACAGGGCTTCGGATGTCCACATTGAGCCGCAGGAAGACAGGCTGAGGATACGCTACCGGATTGACGGCATCCTGCATGATATGTTCTCCTTCCCCTTGAATATCCATGCCTCCCTGGTCTCCCGCGTCAAAATTCTGGCCCAGATGGACATCTCCGAGCAGCGGCGTCCCCAGGACGGGCAGCTCTCCATCAAGCTGGGCGGTAATGAGGTGGACATACGCGCCGCCACCATGGAAACACCCTACGGCGAGAGGGTATCCTTGAGGATTCTGGATAAATCCCTGGCCATCTTTACCCTGGCCGAGCTTGGGTTCATGCCCGATATTCTCAATAGGTACCTGGCGCTGCTCAAAAGCCCGCTCGGCATGCTCCTGGTGAGCGGCCCCACCGGCTCCGGCAAGACGACCACCCTCTACGCCTCCATCAACGAGCTGGACAGAAACGAGCTCAACATCATGACCATTGAGGACCCCATTGAGTACAGCTTCCTGGACATCAACCAGAGCCAGGTCAACACAAAGGCCGGGCTTACCTTTGCCAGCGGCCTGCGGTCCATCATGCGGCACGACCCGGATGTCATCATGGTTGGTGAGATACGTGATAGCGACACGACAACCACGGCCATCCAGGCAGCCCTCACCGGCCATCTGGTGCTCTCTTCCATCCACGCCAACGACGCCGTCGGCGTGCTGCCCCGGCTGATGGACCTGGGGGCGGAGCCGTCCTCCATCTCGTCAACACTTATCGGCGCCGTCGCCCAGCGTATGGTGCGCCGTCTCTGCACCCACTGCCGCACGCCCTACAAACCGCCGGCAGAAGAGCAGCAGACCTACGAGAAGGAGATGGGCAACGCGTCCACTATCTTTTATACCGGTACCGGCTGCAACCTCTGCGCTAACACTGGCTACCGGGGGCGCATCGGGGTTTACGAACTCATCGTCATGAGCGAGGAAATCAGGAAGATGCTGCGCAGCCATGCCAGTACCAGCGACATCAGGGCACAGGCCATGGCCGAAGGCATGGTCACCATGAAACACGATGGCATGCTCAAAGTAAAGGAAGGCATTACGTCTGTAAGCGAGGTAATGCGCAACATATTTTCCGTTAGCTAAAAACAGGTTAGAGAGGCAAGTATGCCCTACAAGTACATCGCCTATACCACCGATAGAAAGGTCGCCCAGGGCACGATTGATGCCACCTCGGAAAACCAGGCCGAGGAAGCCCTGTACCGGGCCGGGTACCAGCACGTCCTCAGCCTGAACGAAATGCCGCCCCAAGCGAGCCTGGACATATTGATACCTACCCTCTTCGGCGCCAAGCCCCAGGATGTGATTGACTTCTCCATCCAGCTAGGCACCCTGCTTGAGTCCGGCATCACCATACTCACGGCCCTTAAGCTGCTTGAGGGACAGGCTTCCAAAAAATCGCTGAGAAAAATCATCGGCAGCCTGATGGCCGAGGTGCAGGGTGGCGCCTCCCTCTCCCAGGCGCTCAGCCAACACCCGCAGGTATTCTCCCACACCTACTGCCAGGTAATCAGGGCCAGCGAGCAGGCGGGCAACCTGGAGGTGGGACTGAAGCAGGCCGCCGCCTATATGGAGAGCCAGGCCGCCATCAAGCAGAAGTTCCAGCGCGCTATGTACTACCCCACCTTCGTCATACTCATGGCCATCGGGGTGGCCGCCCTCCTCATCACGGTGGCCCTGCCACCGCTGGTGGAGCTGTTCAGCTCGCTCGGCGCCCAGCTACCCTGGACGACCAACCTCCTCATCAGCATTGCAGGCTTCGTAACCGGCTACAAGCTCTATATCCTAGTTGGACTGGTTGCCATTATTATGTCAATTATTATCATGGCCAGAACACCGTCGGGTAAGCTGTTCATGGACGGCCTGATCCTGAAGACGCCGAGCATCGGCAAGATTAGCATTGAGCGCAACATGCAGCAATTCTGCCAGATGACATCCATGCTGCTGAAGGCCGGGCTGCGGTTGCCCCAGGTCATGGATATTACCATCCAGAC
>Ga0315282_10003435_pt1 | contig 28446 bp, 22 predicted proteins | sample YL17G07_20_MG_FD_203693 | JGI IMG/M metagenome (GOLD analysis project Ga0315282, IMG submission 203693) | Sediment microbial communities from Yellowstone Lake, YNP, Wyoming, USA - YL17G07_20 | ecosystem: Environmental > Aquatic > Freshwater > Lake > Sediment | place: USA: Wyoming | collected... | reverse complement strand
GTGACGAAGGGCGACGAGAGCATGTTGACACCCCCGCTCCTCCCGGCTAGACTCGCGGCAAGATGAAGGCCATGCGACTGACGACAACGATCGGGCTTTGGTGGCGCCGCCGGGATCCAGGGGCTCCCGCGGCCCGTCGCGCATGACTCAGTAGAAGAGCAGGTTACCAAGAGCGCCCGCGGGACCCCGCGGGCGCTTTCCCTTTGCGTGCGGGAGCCGCTCGCCGGGGTCGGGGCATACCGAAGGTCATGGGAGGGTGTGCGAGATGAAGAGGGCTCTGTCAGGCATCCAGCCGTCCGGGAAGCTGCACATCGGGAACTACTTCGGCGCGATCAGGCAGTACGTCGCGCTTCAGGATGAGTGCGACGCGTTCTATTTCATCGCCGACTACCACGCGCTCACCACCGTTGAGGAGCGCGACGCGATGGCCGCGAACTGCCACGAGGTGGCCGCGGGGCTGCTCGCGCTGGGCCTCTCGCCGGACCGCGCCACGGTGTTCCGCCAGTCCGACGTGCCCGAGGTCACCGAGCTCACCTGGCTGCTGTCCTGCATGGCGCCGGTCGGCCTCATGGAGCGCTGCCATGCCTACAAGGACAAGGTCAGCCAGGGCCTGCCGGCCAGCATGGGTCTGTTCGCCTACCCCGTCCTGATGGCCGCGGACATCCTGGCCTACGACTCGAACGTCGTCCCCGTCGGCCAGGATCAGAAGCAGCACATCGAGGTCACCCGCGACATCGCCGGGAGCTTCAACAGCCGGTACGGCGAGGTGTTCGTCCTGCCCGACCCTTACATCCTCGAGGACGTGGCGGTCGTGCCCGGCCTCGACGGCCGCAAGATGTCGAAGAGCTACGGCAACGTCATCGAGATCTTTGACGACGCAAAGGCCATCGAGCGCAAGATCAGGCGGATGGAGACCGATTGCACGCCGGTCGAGGAGCCCAAGAACCCCGACACCTGCAACGTCTTCGCCCTGTTCAGGCTGTTCGCGAGCCCCGAGGAGCGCGAGCAGATGGCCGCATGCTACAGGCAGGGGGGCACCGGCTACGGCGAAGTGAAGCAGCGCATCGTCGAGCTGTTCTTCCGGTGCTTCGGCGAGGCCCGGGCCAAGCGAGAGGAGCTCGAGCGCGACCCCGACCTGCTACGGGCCATCTACGTCGACGGGGCGCGCAAGGCGCGTGCGAAGGCGCGTGAGGTGCTCGACCGGGCGCGGGACGCGTGTGGGATCGGGGCGGCGCTCTAGGGCGCGTAGAGCGGCGCTTCGGCGACGACCATGAACGGGTCGCGCTCACGGCCGGAGCGCGCTATGACGGAGACCGCCCTCTGCTCATATCGCATCGGCTGCCACTCGGGCTCGAGCTTGTCGCGCGCGATCCTGGCCTCCGAGCGCTTCAGGAACACCCCCACCGACATGTGGGGCACGTACCCCGACCGGTAGCCGGACGCTTCATCGCAGTACGGGAAGGCCGCCTCCAGGGCCGCCTGCAGGCGCTTGACCGGATCGGGCTGCGACGGGCTGAGCCAGAGCGTCACCTTGCCGCCCGGGTGGTTGAACACCGAGAACTCCGCGAGCTCGACCGTCAGGCTGTTGTGCCGGCTCGCGACAGACGCCACTTGCTCAGCCGCCGAGGGAACTAGGGCGTGGGGGACGAACGGGTAGAGCAAAGTGATGTGCGGCATCCAACGCTTGATGTTCGGGTCGTGCAGGCGCCGGATGCGCTGGATGGGCTCCCACACGTCCTCCGGCGGGATCAGCACGACCGCGGTTAGGTGCGTTACCTTGCCACGGCGGGGTGAAGTCATGGTCGCGTCTCCTCGCGCGCTAACCCGGGCCCGGGGACGCGCGGCAGGTCTATTCGCGTCCATGCGAGGGGCTCCTCGTCTCGGCCGGACGGGAGGTGCGCGATGGTGCGATGTAGAGGAATCCTGCCTCTCCCTCTGAGAGAGGGGTTGCGTAAGGGCGAGCCAATGTGCTCGCCCAGGGGTGGCTACACCGGGCCGCCCGTAGGTAGCGAAGGCGTGGGTGGAGGCCGGGCCCGGCCCTCCCTGACGGCGCTGCTGGCCGCCTGCTGCGTAGCCCTGGCGGGCGCCGGCGCGGCCCAGGCGCCCGCGGGAGCGGCCGGCACACCGGGTGCCCTCCTCGCACAGGGCAAGGCCCTCGTCGAGCAAGCTGAGGTGGCCGCTGCGGCGGGCCTTTCGGCAAGCGCGGCGGCGGACCAGGCGGTCGAGCTGCTCAAGGCGTGCGTCGCTGAGCCCAACCCGCCGACCGAGGCGTATTACTACCTCGGGCGAGCATACGCGCTCGCGGGCTACCCGAGGCAAGCGGTCGCGAACCTGGTCAAGTTCCTCGCGGCAGGTGGCTTGGACCCGCTGGCGGCCCAGGCCAAGAGCTACGTCTTCACGATCAGGTTCCTCGAGGGCTGCCACGCGGTATCCGCGGCCAGGGGGCGTGCCGCTTCAGAGGCGCTGCTGAGCGCTATGGAGATCCAACCGGAGAACGCCGTCGTCAAGCGCAAGCTCGACGCAGCCACGTCAGGACTCTACGACCCGAGCCGTGAGAGCGTACTTCAGTTCGAGCCGGAGGAGCCCGGCGGGCTCCCGTTGGTTGTGCCCAAGGCTGAGGTGTTCGAGCGATACGCGCCGAGGGCCCTCAGCAGACTCGCGGCAGGGAACCTGGCCGGAGCCGGCGCCGACCTCGACAAGCTCATCAAGGCTCGCGGGGCGGCCGCTCCGATCGCCGCGCTCCGCACAGCCGTGTACGCCCAACTCGGTGACGCGCAGGGGGCCGTCAGCAAGTTCGGGACGGCCTTCGCCGACCCTGTGGACCCGGCAGACTCACGCGTGTTCACGACCCGCGTCGCCGCGATGGACGGGGTCCCGTTCGCGTTGGTTCGCTTCTACGGCCCGGCGGTGGTGACGTCGGCCATGCTCAGCGGGCTGGGCGCTGACGCGGACAAGATAGGGGCGTTCTTCGCGAAGCATGAGCTCGTGGCGGTCGGCGTAGTCGCCGAGGGGCTGCTCACTACGACGAAGCCTGAGCGCCTGGAGGTCGCCATCGTCCCCGCCACAGGCGGCCCGGTCGAGGCGGAGTCCGCCGCTGTTCCACGTGAGGTGACCGAGGCTCTGGGACCGGGCATCCCTGACGCGACGGCGCTGCAGGTGTTCCCGAAGCAGACGCCTGGAATGGCGATCAACGTGCAGCTCACCCGCGGTCAGGCTCACGCCACCGTGGCGTTCGAGGACCCGCCCATCGCCCCACCCCAGTGGGCCGAGTACGCCAAGGCAGCGCCCACGGCTCCGGGCGTCGGACCGACGGTGCCCACTCCGCCCGGGGTCACGATCGAGGAGCTTACGTCGGCGTGCGTGCCGGTGTTCTCGAGCGCCCCCGAGCCTTCGGCGGAGGGGATCTCCGCGGTCTGGATGACAAGGGGCTTCGCGCACGGGCTGCTTAAGCTGGCCGGCGAGGCACCAGACGCGGGCGACCTGAAGGCCCTCGCGATGGCCACCGAGACACATCTCGTGTTCCTGTTGGCACTGCCCGCGCAGCTTGACGGCGGCGAGTGGGCCCGCAAGGCGGAGCTGACGGCCAGTAGCGCCGATCGCCGCGCGGGCGTGTATCTAGACGACCTCGTGGAGGTTAGGGGGCTCTCGGAGCGCAGCAGAGCCTACGGGATCGCGTTCCCGATCAAGAGCAGGGCCGGGCGCGACATGCCCCTCGATCTAGGTGAACTCACGCTCACCTTCCCCCTGCAGAGCGGCCAGACCGTGACGTTCAAGTGGCACCTTCCGTTGGCGGAGCCGCCGCTGCTTAGCCGGGTTCTGGGCGGTGGGTCGGGTGCGCCGGGGGGTCTATAGCCGCTCGCGTGAAGAGCCCACCCCCCCGTCCCCCTTCTGCGCTGGTGGAGAGGGGGCATGTAGGGGCGAGCCAATGTGCTCGCCCACGGGCGTCCACGTTGGGCCGCCCCTACGCCAAGCGTCGGGGGGTGAGGTCGGCCATAACGGTGACGCCGGCCTCACCTCGGCGTACGACTACCACTTGCCGGAGGGGCTGATCGCGCAGCATCCGTCGGAGGTGCGTGACCGGTCGCGTCTGCTCGTGCTCGACCGGCGCACTGGGGCGACGCAGCACCGCGTGTTCCTCGACCTCCCGGACCTGCTGCGCCCCGGCGACTGCCTTGTCATCAACGACACCAGGGTGCTGCCGGCTCGCCTGCTCGGCGCCGCGCCTGGCGGCGGCCGCGTCGAGGTGCTCCTCCTATCGCCTGTCGCCGGCGATGAGTGGGAGTGCCTGGCGAAGCCAGGCAGGCGGTGTCCGCCCGGCAGTGTGCTTCGATTCGGCGGCGTTCCGTGGGTGGAGGTAGAGGTGCTCGAGCGCATCGACGACACGGGACGGCGGCGCGTGCGGCTCAGGGCGTCGACCGACCTCGAACGCGCGCTCGACGCGGTCGGACACGTGCCACTACCCCCCTACATCCGGCGCCCCGACGAGGCGGGTGATCGCGAGCGCTACCAGACCGTCTACGCGGCACGGCTCGGGTCGGTCGCCGCCCCGACAGCCGGGCTGCACTTCACGCCTGAGCTGATCGCGCGGGTCGAGGCCGCCGGCGCGCGGATCGCCAGGCTCACGCTTCACGTGGGCCTCGGGACCTTCCGCCCGATCTCGGTCGAGCGCATCGCCGACCACCACATGCACTCCGAGCGCTACAGCGTCTCGGACAAGTGCGCCACAACCGTCAACGACTGCCGGGGTTCCGGCGGCCGCGCGATCGCGGTCGGCACCACGTCCGTGAGGGTGCTTGAGACCGTAGCCGACGACGACGGTCACCTCGCTCCCGGCTCGGGTGAGACCTCGCTCTTCATCAGCCCGGGGCACGGGTTCCGCGCGGTTGACGCGTTGGTGACGAACTTCCACTTGCCGCGTTCGTCGCTGCTGGTCCTGGTGTCGGCGTTCGCGGGCCGGGATCGCGTGCTCGGGGCCTACCGCGAGGCGGTCAGGCACGGGTACCGGTTCTACTCGTACGGGGATGCGATGGCGCTCATGTGAGCTTCGGCGTGACCCGGCGGCGGCGCCTGCGTATACTCTCAGACATGCGAACCGCGGTCCGGTACGCGATCCTGATCACCGGTGGGCCGGCGACCCGCCTGCGGCCGCTCACGGATGTCATGCCTAAGCGCTGCGTGCCCGTCGGCAACGTCCCCGTCCAGGATCACATCGTGCGCTGGCTGGCGCGCCACGGGGTGCGCGGCGTCCTCCTCGGCTCGTCCGATCAGGAGCCGACCGGCTCGCTCCCCGACCCCGGATCCCTCGGCGTCGAGGAGGTGCGCGCCGTCCGCGAGCCCGAGCCGCTTGGCACCGGCGGGTTCGTACGCCTGGCGATGGAGGGACTCGACGGTCTCGTGGCCGTGATGAACGGCGACATCCTCACCGACTTGGATCTGACCGCGATGACGGGCCTGGCGGCGAGCGAAGACGCCGACGCGGTGATAGCCGTCCGCCGGGTCGACGATCCCAGCTCGTTCGGCGTTCTCGAACTCGCCGACGATGGCACAGTGCGACGCTTCCTCGAGAAGCCCGCCCCCGGTGACATGGGCTCCGACCTCGCGAACGGCGCGGTCTACGTCCTCCACCCGCGCGCGCTCGCACACATAGCCCCGGGTTCCGCGTGCTCGCTGGAGCTGGAGCTCTTCCCGTGGCTCGTTGAGTCGGGCCGGAAGGTGCTAGGCTGGAATGCGGGCGAGACGTACTGGCTTGACATCGGAACGCATGTTCGCTACCTTCAGGCGAATCGGGACACGGCGCTCGGGGCCTCACCGCTCGCCGCCCGCGGGGTTCGCCGCGAGGGCTGGCTTGCCGACGAGGGCGCCCTCGTCCACCCCGCCACGAGCGTCGGAGGCGGCTCCGTGTTGGGGAGGGGCACCATTGTGTCCGATGGGGCGAGCGTCCAAGGCAGCGTGCTCCTAACAGGTGCGCGGGTCGGGCCGAACGCTGTCGTGGTCGACTCGGTACTCGGTCCCGGAGCGCGCGTGGAGAGTGGACAGACGGTTCGTGGCACGATCCTCTGCGCGGCCATAGCGTAGCGCCCCTGGAGCTTGACATGGCTTCGACGATCAGCGTCCGCGGAGCACGCGAACACAACCTCAAAGACATCAACCTCGACATCCCGCGCGATAGGCTGGTGGTGTTCACCGGCGTCAGCGGCTCGGGGAAATCCTCGCTCGCGTTCGACACCCTGTACGCCGAGGGCCAGCGTCGGTACGTCGAGTCCCTCTCCGCATACGCCCGGCAGTTCCTCGACCAGATGCAGAAGCCCGATGTAGACCACGTTGAGGGGCTCTCGCCCGCGATCGCCATCGAGCAGAAGACGGCCAGCCGTAACCCGCGGTCGACGGTCGGGACGGTAACTGAGATCCACGACTACATGCGCGTCCTCTGGGCCCGGATCGGCGTGCAGCACTGCCACCTCTGCCGCAAGCCGATCAGCGGCCAGACCGTGGAGCAGATGGTCGATCGCGTTATGGAGCTCCCCGAGGGGACCCGCATCCAGGTCCTCGCGCCGCTAGTGCGCGAGCGCAAGGGCGAGTACGAGGACCTGATCGAAGAGGCCAGGGGCGAGGGCTTTGTCCGCATCAGAGTGAACGGCGAGGTCCTCGACATCAGCGAGAAGATTCGGCTCGACAAGCGCCGCAAGCACAACGTCGAGGTCGTCGTCGACCGGGTCGTGGTCGGGCAGAAGTCGCAGTCCCGGCTCGCGGAGTCGATGGAGATAGCCGTCCGCAAGGGCGACGGCGTGGCCGTCATCGACGTGGCGGGCGAGGGCGACGTGCTGCTGTCGCAACGGGCGGCCTGCCTTGACTGCGGCGTCTCCTTCCAAAAGCTCGAGCCCCAGATGTTCAGCTATAACTCACCCCAGGGCATGTGCCAGAACTGCGGCGGGCTCGGCATCTCGCTCGAGATGGACGAGACGCTCGTGATCACCTACCCTGAGCTGTCATTGCGCGAGGGTGCCATCGAGCTCCTCGGTAATCCGGACACCCAGAGCACGAAGTGCACGTTGGAGGCTCTCGAGCGCGAGTTCGGCGTGGACGTCGATGTGCCGTTCCGGGATCTCCCCGACGACAAGCGAGAGATCGTGCTTCGCGGCGATCCCAGACCTATCGAGTTCGTCTTCAGGTCGGCGTCGAACCCGAGGCGCTGCTGGCGGTTCCGGCGGGCGTTCGAGGGCGTTCTCAATCGCACGCAACGGCGCTTCACGCAGGCCGAGGATGAGTCGGAGATGGGGCGCTACCACGCGTACCTCGCACGGCACACGTGCGAGGCCTGCGACGGCGGCCGGCTCCGCGCGGAGAGCGCCGCCGTCAGGGTCGGCGGCGAGTCTATCGTCGACATCGGGCGCCTACACGTGTCGAAGGCTCAGGAGTGGTTTGGCGAGCTCGCCATCAGGATTCCCGCGCGCGACAGGCAGATCGCCGAGCGTCTCATCAAGGAGATCAACGAACGCGTCCGCTTCATGGTCGACGTGGGCCTGGGCTATCTCACCCTCGATCGGTCGGCGCCCACGCTGTCCGGCGGCGAGGCCCAACGGATCAGGCTGGCGACCCAGATTGGCAGCCACCTTGTCGGGGTGCTCTACATCCTCGACGAGCCGTCGGTCGGCCTGCACGCGCGGGACAACCGGAAGCTCCTGAACACTCTCCTCAGGCTCCGCGACCTGGGCAACACCGTGATCGTGGTCGAGCACGACGAGGAGACGATCCGCTCAGCCGACTTCATCGTCGACTTCGGGCCCGGCGCGGGCCGGCTGGGTGGCGAAGTCGTCGTAGCCGGGTCGCTGGAGAACGTCGTCGCATGTGAGGAGTCGCTGACCGGCGCGTATCTCACCGGCAAGCGCGGCATCAGGTGGCGCAGCAGCAGGCGGGAGGCCGACCGGGGCTTCCTGGTCGTGCGCGCGGCGTCGCAGCACAACCTGAAGGCCATCGACGCGCCCTTCCCCGTCGGCCTGCTGACCTGCGTGACAGGCGTGTCCGGGTCAGGCAAGTCCACGCTCGTCAATGAGATTCTGCTGCCCGCCCTGATGAGGCGGCTCCACCGCGCAGGCGGCAAGCCGGGCGCGCACAAGGGCCTTGAGGGCGCGGAGCACTTCGACAAGGTCGTCGCCATCGACCAGGACCCGATCGGGCGCACCCCGCGGTCGAACCCGGCGACGTACGTCGGGGTGCTGGGGCCTATCCGCGAGGCGTTCGCGATGCTTCCCGAGGCCAGGATGCGAGGCTACAAGCCCGGGCGCTTCAGCTTCAACGTATCCGGCGGCCGATGCGAGGCCTGCAAGGGCGACGGTCTGATCAAGATCGAGATGCTCTTCCTACCGGACGTCTACGTCACGTGCGAGTCCTGCGGCGGGAAGCGGTTCAACCGCGAGACGCTTCACGTAAGGTTCAAGGGGAAGTCGATCGCGGACGTTCTGCGGATGACGGTCGACGAGGCGGCCGAGCTGTTCGCGAACATGCCACCGATCCATCGGCATCTGCGGGTCCTACAGGACGTCGGCCTTGGGTACATACAGCTTGGACAGCCGGCGACCACGCTCTCCGGCGGCGAGGCGCAACGGGTGAAGCTCGCCAAGGAGCTGTCACGCCGCTCGACCGGCCGGACGCTCTACTTCCTCGATGAGCCGACCACGGGGCTCCACTTCGCGGACACTGAGAAGCTGCTCCATGTGCTGAACCGCCTTGTCGATGCGGGCAACACAGTGGTCGTGATCGAGCACAACATGGATGTCATCAAGTGGGCCGACTGGATCGTGGATCTGGGGCCGGAGGGTGGGGACGCCGGCGGCGAGCTCATCTGCGCCGGGACGCCGCAGGATGTGATGGCGTGCGAGGCGAGCGTCACCGGGCTGATGATGAAGAAGGCTTTCGCGGGCCGAGTGCCGGGAACCCGGGCAGGAGCCGCCGCGATCGGAGCGAAGTAAGTGCTCCCGGTAACGTCCGGCCGGGAGACCCGCGTGTCGCAGCCCAAAGCAGCGATCTTCGACCTTGACGGCGTGCTGTGGCGCGGCGACGCGCCCATCGAAGGAGCCGCCGAGACCGTCGCCGAGCTCCGCCGACGGGGCCTGCGCATCGGCTTCTGCACCAACAACTCGACGCGCCACCGGCGGGACGTGGCGGCCAAGCTGCGCTCAGTAGGCTTCCCGGCCAACGAGGAGGATGTGCTCACGGCCGGCGCGTTGGCGGCGGAGATCGTCGCGGCTCGGCACCCCGGGGTGGCGGCCTACGTGATAGGCGAGGCCGGTCTCGCGGATGAGCTCGCGGAGGCCGGCGTCCCCGTGACGTCCGACTACGGGGTTGCGGGCGTCGTCGTCGTGGGCTGGGACAGGGCGATCTCGTTCGAGAAGCTCCGCGCGGCGCACCGAGCGATCGTCGGCGGAGCGGCCTTCTTCGCGACGAACCCGGACCCGCGCTTTCCGGAGGAGGATGGCGGCTCGGCGCCCGGATGCGGAGCGCTGACTGTGGCGCTCGAGCGATCGACCGGCGTCACCGCGGAGTGCCACGGCAAGCCGAGTCCGTCGCTGTTCCTGTCATTCGCGCGCGCTTGGGGCGTCGAGCCGGCCGACGTACACTGCGTGGGCGACCAGCTCGTGACGGACATCGCGGCGGCGAACAGGTTCGGGGGGACGAGTGTGCTGGTGCTGACCGGGGTGACGACTCGGGGGGCCGCCGAGGCCGCAGTGGGCGAGTCCCGACCCGACGTGGTCCTGGAGAGTGTGGCTGAGCTTCCGGGGAGCCTCGGCGTGGCGTGACACCAGTGGTCACCGGCGGGGGCGCCGGTGCCACGGTTCTGTTGGAGGCGTGCTGCATGGCCAAGTTCATCTTCGTGACAGGCGGCGTGGTGTCGTCGGTCGGCAAGGGCATCGTCACCGCGTCCCTTGGTCGAATGCTGCGCAACCGCGGGCTGCGGGTGACTCTCCAGAAGCTCGATCCGTACATCAACGTCGACGCCGGCAGCATGAACCCCTTCCAGCACGGTGAGGTCTTCGTCACTGACGACGGCGCCGAGACCGATCTCGACCTGGGGCACTACGAGCGCTTCTGCGATGTTGACCTTACCACTGCCAGCAACGTCACCACCGGACAGGTCTACGGCAACGTCATCCGCAAAGAGCGCAGAGGGGACTACCTTGGCGCCACCGTACAGGTCATCCCACACATCACCGACGAGATCAAGAGACTGATCCAGGTCGCGGCCACCGACTACGCGGACGTGTGCATTGTCGAGATAGGCGGCACGGTGGGCGACATCGAGGGTCTGCCATTCCTGGAGGCCATCCGTCAGATGAAGTACGATCTCGGAAGTCACGAGGTGTTCTACGTCCATGTCACGCTCCTGCCACACCTCGAGACGAGCGGGGAGATCAAGACCAAACCGACCCAGCATTCGGTCCACGCGCTACGCGGGATCGGCATAACGCCCGATGCGCTGGTCTGCCGCTCGAAGCTCCCTATCGGCGCCGAGCAGAAACGGAAGATCAGCCTGTTCTGCGACACGCCGCCGGAGTTCGTTATCGAGTCGTCCGACGTTCCGAGCATCTACGACGTGCCGCTCAAACTCGAGGAGCAACAGCTTGCCGACCTCGTGATGTCGCGGTTCGGCCTGCAGGCGACCGACGACCGACGGCAGGAGTGGGCTCGGCTCGCGGACCGCATCAAGAACCGCTCGCAGCGCTGCACCGTCGCCATCTGCGGGAAGTACGTGGAGCTCCACGACGCCTACATCAGTGTGGTCGAGGCAATCAACCACGCGGGCGCGGCCCTTGACACGTATGTGGACATCAGGTGGGTGAGCACCGAGGACATCGGCGACGGGAACGCGGCCGAGCACCTGTCCGAGGTGCGGGGTATCGTGGTGCCCGGGGGCTACGGCGACCGGGGCGTCGAGGGCAAGATCGCCTCGATCGGGTACGCGAGAGAGAACGGCCTGCCGTTCCTCGGGCTCTGCCTGGGGCTGCAGTGCGCGGTGGTCGAGTTCGCCCGAAGCCGCTGCGGCCTGACCGGGGCGAACAGCCTCGAGTTCGATCCCGACACGCCGCACCCGGTGATCCACATCATGGAGACCCAGGTCGGCATCGAGGACAAGGGCGGCACCCAGCGGCTGGGGCAGTACCCGTGCCATCTCGAGCCCGGGTCTCTGGCGCGCGAGCTCTACGGAGACGACCTAGCATGGGAGCGTCACAGGCACAGGTACGAGGTGAACAACGCTTACCGCGACCGTCTCACCGAGAAGGGCATGGTCTTCGGAGGGCTGTCACCGAACGGGAAGCTCGTCGAGATGATCGAGCTGCCCGATCACCCGTACTTCATCGCGTCCCAATTCCACCCCGAGTTCAAGTCGCGTCCCAACAGGCCGCACCCCATGTTCCTCGGACTCGTGGCGGCGGCGCTGAAGACGTAGCGGCGGCCCAGCGGGCCCGCCCGGGGCCGAGCACATCGGCCGGCCCCTACGCGCCGCCCCCAGCGGCCCTCTTGGCTCTCCGGAGGACATCCTCGTAGATCCGCGGCAGGTCCTTCGGGCCGCCCGCCGGCGTCCACCAGCGCGGCACCTCGGTGTATACCCAGACGTACTCGTCGGCGACCGAGAGTGCGTTGGTGACGGCCTCCTCGAACTGGGTGGGGGTGAAGTAGTTCATGAGAAGGTGCCGCGTGTCCCAGCCGCGGCCGCGCCAGTCCATGTCGAGCCATACCCCGAAACCGAAGCTGAACTTGGCGGCGTAGCGCTCCTTGTCCGCGATGACTGGGAGCACCCCGGTGCGCATAACGTCGATCGCTCCGCGGAACTGATCGACCGTCCTGTACGGGTACGACGCCTCATGCCCGTCCACAAACCGAACGCGCGGCCCGGCGGCCTCGAGCATCCCGTCGAGCAGGGGCGCGAGGAGCCCGTAGTTGGCCTCTGAGAGCGGACGCCCTCCCGACTGGTACCATGGCAGGCAGTAGCCGAACGTCAGGAAGATGACCACGTCCGGGCACTCGGACTGGAAAGCCTCCATGAGCTCCCGGCCGCGCAGCCGCACCTGGGCCGCGTACTCGTCCCAGCCCTTCGACCCCGCCTGCGCTTGCCGCCCGTACTCGAAGAGCTGAGCGTTGTACTGCTCGATGTCGAACAGTATGCCCTTCACCGCGGGGACTGCCCGGACGATGCGAGCCGCTTGCCTCGCATTGCCGAGGATCGCGGAGAAGTCGTCGAACCAGTCCACGTCGCCGGGGCAGACGTTGAAGCGGAGGAAGTTCTCGGTGAAGCGCCCGAACCGCGTCGCCTTCAGGTCCTCGAGCGCCGGCGCGAGCTGCTGATCGGTGATGGCGCGCTTGCCCCAGTCGTCCCAGCAGAAGTTGCGGGAACCCTCGTTCTCCTGGTAGAGCAGGTGGAACACGCAACCGTCGAACGGGGTGCGCTTCATCTCCTCGATGTGAGCCCTGATGAACGCGGTGTCGGGCTCGTCCCAGCCGAACTCAATGACCTTCTTGGCTGCGCTCACGGGCGTGATCACACACCCGAGCATAGCCAGCGCGATGATCCCTTTGCCGAACGAACCGCTCATGGGGACCCCTCCCTCTGCTCTCCGATGCACTTGCCAGGGCCGTGGCGACTCCGGTCCGCTGCCACGACTCCGCCCCGATCGGCCTCCACTGTCCGTGCGCTCTGTCTACGGCCGGCACACCGCTCCCACCTGTCAGTCGGCCAACCGAAGTTGCCGCGCGTTTCCCCCGGCCCCCGCTATGCCCTTGCGGGTCACTCAGGACAGGCCCTCCGCCGGCGGATAGAAGGTGCGTGAGCGTGGCCAAGGGGGCGACGGTGTGCCGCGCACCTGCCTACCTCACGTACTCCGGCCCCGGCCTTCCCCAGAAGGTCCCTTTGAGAAGCGGGCGGATCTGCCCGCGCTTCACGATCAGGTCGAAGTTCCGCGCCATGAAGCCGGCGATCAGGTCGCGTTCATGGTCGGTCGCGGCGTCGGCGTAGACGGCGTAGGCCGAGCCCCACACGAACGGTTGACGCCAGTGGACGCTCGCTCCGACGAAGGCGCCGGCGCCCTCATCCCAGAGTGTCGCTAGGCCCTTCTTGACCCGCTCGCCCTCGGCTCGCCACTCCGCAGCCTTCGCGCCGTTGCCGGCCGCCTCGTACAGCTCCGCGAGCCTCCGGCACGCGTCCCAGAACATGACGGACGTGAACAGCTCGTCGCCGACCAGGGGGATCATGTCCTGGAAGCTCCAGGGTCGGAAGAGGCTGGCATCCGGTATCGTCACCAGCCGGGTGTCGGGGTTCCGAGGCGTGAAGCGCATCGCGCGCTCGAGGCCGTCCTGTGTCCGCCTGAATGGCTCGAGGTCGCCGGAGAGCTCCCAGTACCTGTGGCAGAGGAGCACCACCATCGGCGACTGGTCGGTCGAGCCGTTCGTCGAGAGCGGGTTGTCCTCGCCGCCGGGCGAGTAGACCCCCACGCCGTCCGCGCGCACTCGGTCGGGCATGCAGCCGTCGTCCCGTTGCCCGGCGGCGAGGAACAGGTAGCCGTCGCGGATCTCCTCGCGCGTGAATGCCTCGGGCAGCCCCTCGATCATGTAGTACCAGTCCCGCACCCAGAACTGCCCGTACCGCCCCGTCGCGTCTGGGGTGAACATCCGCACTCCGCTCGCCGAGAGCTTGCTACCGCCCCGGATGATCTCCCTGGCGCGCGCCTCCAGCCAGACGCAGTCGTCGGTCATGCGGCGTTCGAGTTCCGGCGCGAGCGACTGGCCGGTCTCCGCGAGGTACGCGCGCAGGAGCCGGACGCCCTCGAGCGGCATGGCGGCGCTGGCGCAGTAGTCCTTCACGCCGCAGGCGTTGTCGTTCACCCACTCGTTGATGTCGTCGTGTGCCCGGAAGTCATCCACTGCGGCGCAGAACGTCTCAGCCGCCTTGCCCGGGTCGACTCGCATGAGGGCGTCCATGAACCAGGGCAGGGGCGTAGCCCAGTATCCACCGTCGTGATACGCCCCGTCATCTCGGAGCCGCGACGCGTCCGCGGGGTCGATCAGCGGTCCGTTGGCTGCCAATGTGAGCAGCGAGGCCAAGCCGAGCATCTTTGACCCCCTGTCTGATGATGCACCCGCGGATTCGCCGAACACATGCGCTATGCCCTGCGAGGATCGCGCCGACGGAAGTGGAAGTCTGTGGACGGGAAGGTGGTGGTCCCAGTGGTAAGGCCGCTGAGAGGCAACCGCCTGGCGTGGGCTCTGCTGATCGCGAGCGCGCTTTCGCTGCTCTGCCTGGCCAAGATTCTGTGGGCCGTGTGGTCAGGCTGGTGGTGGCACAACATGAACTCCCGGGTGGTGGACGGCATGTTCTCCCTCGCCGGCTTCACCCACGAGGACGTCAAGGCCGTCCGCCACCGCCTACGCCACGGCGGCTGGGTGCCGTTCGCTACAGCGGTCTCCGAAGAGGAAGTCGAGGACGCTCTCGGCGAGCCCGACGCAACGGCAACGGCAACCTTCGCTCCCGGCTCGGTGCCGCGGGACGTGCTGGTCCTACGCCCCGTGACCGACCGCGTCCTCGTGTATGAGGACCACTCGGCGGCGGCCTATGTGTGGGTCGACGCGATGGGCAACGTCGAAGCGGTGTACATAGGGCACAAGTGACACGTCTCTGTGCGCCGCCGCCTCCCGGAGGGTAGAATGTCGCCGGTGTAGGCGATGAAGGTCATCCCTGACGGATTGCTCGAGGAGATCACACGCCGGCTGGTGGACGAGTTCCAGCCGGAGGAGATCATCCTGTTCGGCTCACATGCCTGGGGAACACCCGACGAAGACAGCGATATCGATCTCTACGTCGTCGTGGCCGAGTCGGACGAGCCGGAGGTAACCCTGGATGCACGAGCGTACCTGCGGCTCTCCGGCGTGCGAGGGCCGAAGGACATCCTGGTGCGTACGCGCCATCAGTACGAGCGCTACCAACACATCAGGCCCAGCCTTGAGTGGCGCGTGGCCTCGCAGGGGAGGAGACTCTATGGATCAGGCGCTCGTCGAGCTTCTCCGTGACTGGCTCAACAAAGCCTCCGAAGACTTGTCGTCGGCGGAGATTCTGGGGAAGGCGACGCCGCCTCAGCTCGGGACCGCGCTGTTTCACTGCCAACAGGCGTCGGAGAAGGTAGTCAAGGCGGTCTTGACGCACGCTGACGTGCCGTTCGAAAAGACCCACGACATCACCGAGCTCCTGCGGCTGTCCCCGGATAGGACCCGAGCATTCGAGCCACTGCGCGACAGCGCTGGCGCACTGACCCCCTACGCTATCGTCTTTAGGTACCCCGGGCTCTCGTCGCCACCAACGCAGGAGCAGTTCGCCCGGGCCTTCGCCGATGCCCGCGAGTTCATGCGCGTCGCGCTCTCGGTGCTGCCCGACGAGGTGACCGAAGGCTTCACGGTCTGACGCGAGACAGGGGATGATGCTCCGTGATCGCCCGTACGCTCGCCGCTTTCCCCGCCATCGCCGCATTGGGCTGCACCGCCGCGATGGCACAAGAGCCCCCGCTCGGGTCGCCCTTCGGCGAGATGATGACCCTCCGAGCCGCGCACTCGGCCCGCACGTCGAGCTACGATCGCTCGGGTGGCAATCACGACTGGATCGACATCCAGCCGGGTGAGACGGCCACGCTCGCGGAGGTCGGCGGCGCCGGATGCATCAAGCACGTATACGCGACATTCATCATCGGTGATGAGGCCCACCGTAACGCCATGCTCAGAGACGTGATCGTGCGGATGTACTGGGACGGCGAGGAGACGCCGAGCGTGGAGTGCCCGTTCGGCGACTTCTTCGGCATGGGCAACTGCCAGCTTCGGCCGATCCGATCCCTCGTGCTCGTCGCGAATCCGGGCGCCGGAGCCCAGCCGCAGAGCTGGGGTCTCAACAGCTACTTCCCCATGCCGTTCGCGGGCGGCGCGCGAATAGAGCTCTTGAACGATGGCGAGTACCCGGTGGGCGTGTGGTACCACATCGACTACGAGACCTGGCCCGAGCCACCGGTCGGCTTGTCCGGGCTCGGCCGGTTCCACGCCCAGTTCCGGCGTTCGGCCCCGACCCCCGTCGACACCGACGCCCGCGGGATCAACCTGACCGGTGACGCGAACTACGTGATCCTCGAGGCCGAGGGGCAGGGCAATGTCGCGGGTTATGTCCTGAACGTCGACAACCTCGTCGGTGGCTGGTGGGGCGAGGGCGACGACATGGTGTTCATCGATGGTGAGGAGTGGCCGCCCTCCTTCCACGGCACCGGCACCGAGGAGATCTTCGGAGGCGGCGCCTGCCCCGACGTGGAGTACAGCGGGCCCTACACCGGCTTCCACATCGTGGAGAACCGCGATGGTGACTCCTTCTACGGCAAGAACTCGATGTACCGCTTCTTCGTGCACGACCCGATTCGGTTCGCGAAGTCAGTGCGCGTCACGATCGAGCACGGCCACGCGAACGACCTCCCGAACGACTACTCCAGCGTGGCCTACTGGTACCAGCGCGAGCCGCACGCGCCCTTCCCGCCTTTGCCTTCGCGCGCGGGGCGCGCCCCGACCGCCGTCTACCCGGGCGATGTGGGCGTCGAGGGCGCGATCGACGTCGAGGCCCTGGTGGCGGGCGCGCAGACCTCGGGGGAGGCGGTCTGGGCCGCCCGGCTGCCCGGCGACTGGAGCCGAGGACGCATCGTGATCTTCGCCGCCGGCAAAGTGGGGAGCTTCGTGTCGTTCCACGCTCCGGTCGAGCGCGAGGAAACCTACCGCGTGAAGGTGCGCTACGCGAAGGCGAGCGACCTCGGCACGGCCCGACTGAGCATCGACGGCCGGCCTCAGGGCGAGCCGTTCGACAGCTACAATCGTGAGGACGGCTGGGGCGCGACCCATGTAGTCGGGCCCGCAGAAGCGGATCTCGGCGAGGTGGACCTGGCGGCCGGCGATCACGAGCTCAGGTTTGAGGTCGTAGGCAAGAACGAGGACTCCACCAACTGCATCCTGGCCATCGACTGCATAGTCCTCACCCCCAAGGGGTAGCGTCGCGGGAGACTCGTACCCGCTGGACCCCGCGTCGGCTCAGGCGGTCCCGCATGTCGGTCGGTGGTGTACAATGCCATCGGCAGCCGCTGACAGAGGAGTGACGCGCATGGCCGCTGAGCATCTTCTGACGCGCATCACACGGAACCCGAACGTCTGCTCCGGAAAGCCGTGCATCCGGGGTCATAGGATCTGGGTGTCGCTGGTCCTCGAGTGGCTCGCCGGCGGCATGACCACCGACGAGATTCTCAGGCACTACCCGGGCCTCGAGCCGGAAGACATTCTGGCCTGCCTGGCATACGCGGCTATCCTGAGCCGTGAGCACTTCGTGGACATCCCCTTGGAACCTACGTCGTGAGGCTCAAGCTTGACGAGAACCTGAGCACTTGGTGTGCCGAGCTCCTTCGCGACGAGGGCCACGACGTGGTCACCGTCCACGGGCAAGGCATGTGCGGTGCGGCCGACCACGACCTGATAGCGGCGTGCGCCGCTGAGCGAAGATGCTTGGTGACCCTCGACGTGGGCTTCGCGAGTCCACTGACGTTCCCCCCTTCTCGGTACGCTGGTATCGCAGTGCCTCGGATACCAGACCCCCGAAGTACGGGGACTTGCGTGACGCCACGTGGACGCTTGCCGCTCGTCTCTCGAGGGAAGACATCACCAGTCGCCTGTGGGTGGTAAGGCCGGGCCGCATCCGGGTGTACCACGAACATGACCTGAGTCATGAGGAGGTGCGGCCGTGAGCGTCCTCCCGGGAGCGCTCACGATCGCCGCCCTGGTCGTCTCCGCCGCTCCCGCCCCGGGGCCCGGGTGCGTCGGCCCGGCCCCGATTCCCACACCATAGCTGCACACTGCCTCCATGACCCCTCCATACTCGCGAGCTACACTTTGCTTTGCGGACGTATCGTTGACCCACAAGGAGGGAGTCAGCATGTCAGTTGTTGGCGGCATTCGAGGACAGGATTCGTCGATTGCCCTCTACTTCAGGCAGCTTGCTGGGCTGCAGCGCAGCAACGATGCCACGACCACCACCGAGACAGGGACACTAGCCAAGAGCACCGCAGCCGCCGCCGAGGAGCTCGACAGCCTGCGAAGCCAGATCGAGAGTGCGGTGGAGTCCACCATCGAGAACTACAAGGGTAACAACCGCGATGAGCTGATGGAGAAGATCGCGGCCGCCGTCGACAAGGTGCTCAAGGACAATGGTATAGACCCCGACCAGATCAGGAACCAGATCGAGTCCGCACAGGCGCAGGCGTCGGCAGGAGGCGCGGTCGCGCGCCCCACGGGGCCGCCTCCTGGCCCGCCGCCGGGTCCACCGCCCGGAGGAGCTGACAAGGCGTCTGCCACGGACGACACCAGCGATACCACGACGACCGACACCACTCAAACGCTCCTCGAGAAGATCGAAGAGCTCCTCAACGAGATCCTCGCCGGGAACAACGACGAGGACAAGGCCTCCACGCTGGCCGAACTGATGACGCAAGCCCTGTTCGGCCCCAGCGTCGACGCCTACGCATGAGCGGCGGTACCAACAGGCCTAGTGGCCGCCCCAAGCCGGCCACCCCCGGCTTGGGGCGGCCCCGTGCGCCCGGGCCTCTTGACAACGGTCCATCGCTCCCACAGCCCGGGTCCCTTACTTCGCGGGCGCCGGCTTGACCGCCTCCGGAGGACAGCAACATACTACGGCGGCCGTGCCGACTGCAGGGAGGCTGCGTAGATGGCGCATGTACTGCTGGCCGACGATGACAGCGACCTGGCTGTGGCCGTCGGCTGGTACCTCGAGGCCGAGGGGGTCCGCGTCACCGTCGTGGACAACGGCCACGCCGCGGTGGAAGCCTTCCGGAACGATCCGGCTGACACCCTCATCCTGGACATCATGATGCCGGGCATCGACGGCTTCGAGCTCTGTCGCAGGCTGCGGAAACTGACGGATGCGCCCATACTCATGCTATCCGCCCGCGGAGGAGAGGCCGACAAGGTACGCGCGCTGGGGCTCGGCGCGGATGACTATGTCACGAAGCCCTTCGGCGCAATGGAGCTTGTGGCCCGCGTCAAGGCTCTGCTCCGCCGAGCAGGCCACAAGGACGAGACACATCTCAGGGCCGGCGGGGTCGAGCTGTGCGCCGAGACGCGCTGTGTGTCGTTCGACGGGCGGAACCTTGAGCTCACCAAGCTGGAGTTCGAGCTCCTGGCCGCTCTGATGCGCCATTCCCCGCGAGTACTTAGCCGCGGCCGCCTCGCCGACCTCGTCTGGGGCTCGGACTTCTCGGGCGATGAGCGCCTCGTCGACTCTCACATCTACCACCTGCGAGAGAAGCTGAGCGCCGCGGGCGCTCAGCCCTGTCCGATCGTCACATTCCGCGGGGTGGGATATGCGTTCAGGACCAACCATTAGCGTCCGTGCGCAGCTCTCGCTGAGCTTCCTTGCCGTCATCCTGATGAGCTGGGCATTCAGCACATGCGGCCTCATCTACGTGAGGTGGGTTGTGCACCGCGACATGGAGCGTCAGTTCCGAGCGGCGATGGCCATGAACCCGGGTCGTCCGCCGTTCGATGACCAGGGGCGGCTGCCGCCGCCACCGCCGCCGGAAGGCGAAGGGCCACCGTTCGCGTTGTTCGCCCGTGGATTGCCGATCGACTGGCGCGGCGGTCTGTTCCCCGCTCATATTGTTATGGCATTGGTGCTGTCCGTAGCCGCGGGTGCCTGGCTCAGCCGTCGCTTCACCAGGCCACTCGCGTCTCTGTCGGCGGGCGCACGAGCCTTCCAGGGCGGTCACCTCGAGCATCGGATCCCTGAGGGGCGACAGGGCGAGTTCGCAAGCGTGGCCCAGACGATGAACGACATGGCGAGCCGCCTGGCCGACCAGATAGCCACGCTCGAGGAGGACGCTCGGCGTCAGCAACAGGTGCTCGCGGACATGGCGCATGAGTTGCGCAGCCCCGTGGCAACACTCAGAACAATGGCCGAGGCGCTGCGCGACGGCCTCGCGGATGAGCCGCTGCGGAGGCAGCGCGCCCTGCAAGCAACCGTGTCGAGCATCGAGCGGCTTGAGAAGCTGGTGGACGATGTCATGGTGCTTGCCCGCCTTGACCTGCACCAGCTCCCGCTCGACAGTGCCCCGGTGGACGTGCGCGCGCTGGCGAGGACGTGCGTTGAGACGCACCGAGGGCCCGCCGAGAAGGCGGGCGTCTCATTGACCCCCGTCCGGGAAGGCGAGCCGGTCATCGCGGACGCCGACGGCGTGCGTCTGGCCCAAGTGCTCGACAATCTGCTCGACAACGCAGTGAGCTACGCGGGCGCGGGCGCCCGTGCCAGCGTGACCGTTGAGGCAGGGCCCGTGTGCACGATCGTCGTGGAGGACACAGGACGGGGCGTGGCCGAGGCGCACCTCCCCTTCCTGTTCGATCCGTTCTACCGCGTCGACGCGTCGCGCAGTCCGGGCGACCGACACGCAGGTCTGGGCCTGCGGATCTCGCGCGGCCTTGTCGAGGCCCACGGGGGCACCCTCGATCTGCACAGCGAAGAGGGCCGAGGCACCACCGTCACGATCAAGCTCCCGGGCGCGGAACACAAGGAGTGAGACACTGTCGGCCGCGCAGTGGCCGCGGGCCTCTTCTCTGCCGGGCAACGTACGCGGGCCGAGCTTGACGGTGTACAATGGGCACCGGCGATCGCTGACGAAGGACGGTCCGCTGTGAACGTGCTTCCATGCATCACGACCCTTGTCCCCCTCGCGCTCTGTGCCGCGCCGGCCACTCTTCCCTGGTCTGTCCACGGCCCTCTCACGGTCTCCGAGACCCACCACTATCTCGTCCATCGCGACGGCACGCCGTTTGTGTGGCTGGGCGATACCGCGTGGGTGCTGCACGAGAACCTGAGCCGTGAGGACGCGATCACGTACCTCGACGACGCGGCGGCCAAGAGCTTCACGATCATCCAGCTCATGAGCGTGAACGGATGGGCGCTCAACGATCAGCGCAACTACTACGGCGACGCGCCGTACATCGACGACAAGCCGTGGCAGCTCAACCCGCCCTACTGGAAACACCTCGCTTGGGTGATCGACCAGGCCGCGCAGCGCGGCCTGTACGTCCTGCTGGTGTACGGATCGCCGGGGCGCAAGGACGAGAAGGTCCCGTTCGTCCATACCCCGGCAGAGGCGTACAGGTATGGGCGCGCCATCGGAGCGTTCCTCGGAGACAAGCCGAACCTGATCTGGGGCGGCGGCATCGACGTGAATCCGGACAGCAAGCGTTCCGTCAGTGACATGGGCTTCGACGGCTGGCCCGCGATGGCCGAGGGAGTCGCCGACGGGGTCAACGGGGAGGATGCGTTCGACGGCAGGGCGGACTACGGTACCACTCTCATGACCTATCACCCCAGCGGCGGCAGCATCACCACGACATGGTTCCGCGACGCTCCCTGGCTCGACTTCGACGGCGCTCAAATCGGTCTGAGCGGCGATGACATCGTCAGCAAGCTCCGCGCCGCGTGGGAGCTACCCGACCCCAAGCCGGTCGTGAACCTGGAGCCCTGGTACGAGGGCTGCACGTGGAAGAGCCCACCCGTCAACGATTGGGAGTGCCGCGCCGAGGCGTATCAGTCGCTCTTCGCCGGCGCCTGTGGCTACACGTACGGCGGCGACCTCGTGTACGCCTTCGACTCTCCGGGCGACGAGTTCGGGCGCCGCTGGCGCGAGGGGCTCGACGCACCGGGCCGCTGCCAGATGCGGCACGTCCGTGAGCTGTTGGAAAGTCGACCGATCCTCGAGCGCGAGCCGAACCTCCCGATCGTCGTGGCGAGCGACGGCGGGGGCCATGAGTCGGGCTTGCCGACGGAGAGGATCGCGGCCTCGGGGTGTCTCAACGCAGGCTGGGCCTGGGTCTACTCGCCGCAAGGGCGCTCATTCACGGTCGACACGGCGCGGTTCGCGCCCAGACCCCCGCGGGCCGCTTGGTTCGACCCACGCACCGGGGAGCGGAGGCCCGCGGGTCCGGTGCCGACCGAGGACGAGATCGAGTTCGACCCACCCGGCGAGCCCGGCCCCGGCAACGACTGGGTGCTGATCCTGGGCCAGCGAAGGTAGTGGGCCCGGACGCCTGCCCCTTAGCGCAGGCGAGCGCGGGGACGAGGGCACTCGGCGGCCTGCGCCGAACCGATGCGTGAGGCCGAGCCGGCCCTGTCGCGCGGTCTGAGCCCGTCTGAGCCGCACCTCCCGGAACCGATCGGAGGCAGGTGTAATGCGCTCGTGTGTCGCGATCGTGGCTGTTGTCTTGCTCGCGGTGCCCGCGGTTGCCGCGGTGAGGGTCGGCTTCGTTGACCCGTCGGCACGACCGGGGCTTGAGGCCGCTGAGGGCCTCGCGCCGCGCAACGCGGCGGCCTTCGCGTTCGCCGCGACCCGATACGAGGCGGTCCGTCTGGCCCCGCGGCAAGCCGGCGGCTGGCTCGGAACCGATGGCCAGACGTACGCGCCTGAGGAGCTCGATCTGCTCTGGTTCCACCAGGGCGACGACCCAGCCGCTACGCGGCTCTCGCCTGCCGCGCAGGCCGACCTCACCGCCTACGTGGAGGGCGGCGGGTCTCTTCTGCTCACAGGCGCGGCCGGAGTGCTTCTCAACGAACTGGGCATCGAAGAGACGCCTCTCCGGGTGCTGAGCCCGACCGACGCCGCCTACGTATCCGGCATCATCGTGCCCGAGGAGCATCGCTCGCATCCTATCTTCGCCGGGCTCGACGCGGCGGGGCCGATCCTGCTGACCTCCCTCGGCGGCAACGCACTGGCGGACTTCTACGGGACGAGCGGCCCGCACGGCGAGCTACTCGCGGACGGCAACGCGGGTCTTGGGGAGTGCCCGCTTGTTGAGTACCGCCCGGGAGACGGCCGAGTGCTCTTCGTCGGCTGGCGGCTGCCTGACTTCACGACCGCGAGCGACGAGTACCGGCCCAACTTGGAGCGGCTGTTCACGAACATCCTGTCATACCTGTCGACAGCCTGCACGAACCGCGCGACGCTGGCGCGGCCCGACGCTAACGCTACCTATATCCGGCTGCTGGGCGTGCCGTTCCTGCGGGCCGACCAGCCCGCCGATCTGGAGGCGCCCGCCGACGGCACAACCTACGCCGTCACGCTATCCAGCCAGGCGGCCCCCGGCGGGGATTATGTGGTGGAGGGGCTGCACGTCGCGGAGCAGCCGGTCACGGGCGACGCCGTCAGCGCGGGAGGGGCGTTGGGCCTGACCTTGACGTCGCGCTCACGCCCGGCGGCCAGGTTCGTGGAGACCCGTGAGGCCGAGCGGCAGGCAGACGAGCGCGCCGACCGCGAGCTCATCGGCAACCTGAAGGTCATCTCCCCGGCCGCCCGTTTCGGCGCTGGGCCGGTCCGGCCCCTGAAGGCTGTCGAGCCCGAGCAGAGCGTGCTCCTCGGCCGGTCGCCGTTCATGGCGCCGGGTGACGGGAGAGGCGACATTGCGCCGGCCTACGAGCCGATTGAGGACGGCGGCTTCCGCATTTCCGGCAGTCGGAGGTCCCTGAACAGACCCATCGTGCAGGGCCAGAGCCGCGTCATCACGGGTGACGCGCCGCTCTTCAGGATGGACACTCTCACCGGCCAGGGGTGCTACAGTCCGGATCGCATCTTCCCGCTCTGGCCACGGCCCGACGCGGCGGCGGGCGGCGGGTCGGTGTCGCTCGGCACGCTGAGGCTAGGGGTCGCCGCCGGCGATGCCGTGCGATGGATGGACGAGCAGCCGGGCGTGACGACCACCTTCCGTCCGGGCTACACCGAGTACTCGGTGCCCGGGCCCGCCGGCGAGTGGAACGCCGAGATCGTCGCGGCGCCCGCTCCGACCGGCAACGGGATGCTCGTCCGCGTGGCGCTCGACCGGGACACGCGGCTTGTGTGGCGATTCGGTGGCCTGTGGTGGCAGCCCCAGGAGAGCAACGCCAACAAGGTCGAGCTGGCCGGCGACCGGGTGGTCATCACGGAGCCCAACCTCCCGAACGGCGTGAGCGCGGCTACGTGGGACGGACAAGGCGACGGCCGAGTCACGGAGGAGTCGTACGGCCAGGGGATCGTCTTCACGGCCTCCCGGGCGCAGCGTGTCTACCACATCAGTGCGACGTGGGGCGTCACTTCCTACGACGAAGCTCGCGCGCGGGCGACGATGGACCGCCTCGACACGTGGGCGACGGCCGGATGGGCACCCGAGTCGCGCGATAGGCTCAAGCGACAGTGGTTCGACTGCTACGTCGGCGGCGCCCTTCGCCCCGAGGCGCGGCTCGATGAGCTGGCCGCCGACCCCGAGGCCGCGCTCCGCCAGGTGTGCGACCGGTGGGACGCGCGCAGAGCCGAGTTCCGGGTTCACACACCCGACGCGCGACTCAACGCACTCGCGAACTGGGTCCGGTGCGCAAGCGAGTACCACAGGATGGGGCCCGGGCTTGTGCTCGGCGCCTTCTACTGGCAGATGTACTCGCACATCTCCACCGGCTGGTACGGGAAGCAGTGGGGCGGCGACCACGAGGCGCTGGCTGACTGTTTGAGGCTGTACGGCGCAATGCAATCCGAGGACGGCTTCGTCCGCTGGATCTCGCCGTCGCTTGCGGCCTTCGACGCCGAGAACAACACGCCGTACTGGGTCGACCAGGTGTGGTGGCACTACGCCTGGACCGGTGACGCCGAGTTCCTACGCGAAGTGTGGCCGTCAGTCCGCAAGGCCGTCGAGTGGCAGCGTAGGCGCAACGACCCGGACGACGACGGGCTCTTCCGCGATTGGTACGAGTACTGGAACTGCGACTCGAACGGCAAGGGCCCGAAGGCCGCCGCGCCGAGCGCGATGTCGTGGGCCATGCTCGACCGCGCGGCCCGCATCGCCGCGGTTCTGGGCGAGGATGCCGCTGCCTCCGAGTACCGGGGCCTCGCCGACCGAACGCGTGAGCGGGTGATGGCCGAGCTGTGGCGCGAAGACAGGGGGCGGCTGGGCAGCATCGGCGCCGACGGAATCTGGCGTGGACACCCGCAGACATGGGAGGAGTACCTCGCCATCAACGCGGGCCTGCTCAGCCCGGACCAGGGCCGGCAGGCCATGCGCTGGCTCGCGGCGCGCTACGGCTTCGAGCCACAGCCCGGTGTGCATCTGCTGGCCTGCAGCGACTGGTATCCGATCCGGTGGAGCAACCAGTGGGTCCCGACGGGCGACACGTGCCTTGCGGCCCTCGCGGGCATGAGGTGCGGCGATCAGGATCTCTGGTGGACATACCTTAGGACGGTGGTCGGGTCGGCGTTCAAGAGCGACTTCCCGGGCGTGAACATGGGGATCTCCAACACGGGTGCCGGCGGAGGCGACCGCGAGGACGTCGACTCGGAGGACCCTCACATCCACGCGATCGTTCGCGGGCTGTTTGGCATCGAGCCGGCGGTTCACGAGGGGCGGATCGACATTCGCCCCGCCTTTCCCTCGGACTGGACCGATGCGTCGATCAGCACGCCCGACATCAGCTACGAGTACCGCCGAGAGGGCGACGCCGCCACGTTCACGATCCATACGCCGCGACCTTGGGCGAAGCGGGTGCGAGCCAACCTTACCGGCCAGGAGGTCGAGACACCGGCTGAGATGGACTCGGTTGTCGAGGTGCGGATGGGAGCTGGGCCCGAGCCGCCCGGAGACCCGGACCCGGCCCCGATCCTTCGAGACATCACGGGCGGCGAAGTGGAGGCTGAGGCCGCCTCGCCCGCTGCCCCGGTCGCCGCTGACCAGGCGGCACGACTCGTGCTCTTCGACCTGGCGAGCTCGTACAACCGGCGGATCGAGGCTCTGGGCGACACGCCGTTCGTGTTCGACCACGCGGACACACCGCAGCCCGTGTCGAGTTGGTGGGGCAACCCGCGCATAACGGTAGGGCCGTCGCGGCGGGCCGTGCGGACGCCCGGAGGCGTCGTGTTCCTCACCGCGGGCAGGCCGCGCCCGGGGCTGGGTGATCCGCCGAACGACCTACTGATGCTGTCAAGCTGGGCGCCGCAGCCGGTGCCCGCCGTGGTGACACTGGACATTGGGTTGAGGTGCGACCGGCTATGGCTGCTGCTCGCGGGCTACGTCCACCCGATGAAGAACTATGTGCCGAACGGCGAGGTCGTGCTGCGCTATGACGACGGCGCCGAGCAGGTCACGTCCCTGGTCCCGCCGTACAACCTCGACTGCTGGTTCCAGCACTTCAGCCTGGAGGGCGCCCCGGTGAAGTGGGGCCGGATCGACTGGGGCGGAGGCACGTTCGTTCAGGCCGGCCTCTCACACGCGCACGCGGATGTGCTCACCATCGACTGTGACCCCGCCAAGGCGCTCGTGTCCGTCGAGGTCAGAGCGACTTGCAGCGAGGGCGTGCTGGGCGTCGTCGGGATGACCGCGCTGAGGGCGGAGGAGTAGAGGCCGACCGGCTCAAGCCAGGAGGCCGATCAGGCACGCATGGTGCTCCGCGTCTTCGAACAGGGCTCGGACGGGGATGACGAAGCCGTCGACGGCGACGCTCGCGAGTTCGCCGGTGCCGGACTTCATGCGCAGCGTGTACTCCTCGCCCGCCAGCACGTACTGCTCGACCACCTCAGTGTCGGGGTCGACGATCCAGTACTCAGTCACTCCGTGAGCCGCGTAGTCTTCGAACTTGACTCCCCGGTCGACGGCCTCCGTGCTCTCGGACAGCACCTCAACAACCAGATCGGGCGCCGGGAAGCGTATCTGGTCCGGCGTGAACTCGCGTGAGCTCTCGGCCCCATAGAAGCACACGTCAGGTTCATAGTCATTGCGTGTCAGGGAGACCATCAGCTTCTCCACGCCAACCATGCCCAGCTCTCGCGCCACACAGTGCGCGGAAAGAAGCGAAGTGACGCGGACGGTGCAGCGGTTGTGCGCCGCGCGTACCGGCGAGTGCGTCACAACCTCCCCATTGATGAACTCCTGGCTGTCGTCCTCGGTGAGATCGTCGATGAAGTCCCGCCGGCGGCGGGCCTCGTCGGCGAGGGTCTCCTCGAGCCGACGCATGTGCCTTGGCAGCAACGGGGATTGGAGGAGAGGTCCCAGGATCGCGTTCGTCATGGCGGTCACCCACCGGCGCTGTCGTGCTACGCGTACTAGCATACACGCTGTGGCAAGCCGAGTGGAAGACACACCCGGTTGTGGTATCATCGGGTCTCGTGAGCATCGGGTGGCGGCTGGAGCTCCGCGGCAGGGGGCATTGGTAGTGGGCAATGGCTGACCCACTGCGCCGTCGACCGAGCTGGCTGGGTTTCCTCCTCGGCTACTGGTTACCGATCGGGGTTCTCGTCGCCCTCGGAGTGATGTTCGACATCCTCAACGAGCGAGTGCCGGCCCTCGAGCCGCTGCGTAGGGAGCCACGCGACAAGCTCGTGCACCTCGCGGCCGCGGCCCTTCTTGAGGTGCTGTTCTGGCGGGTCGCCAAGGTCAGCCCCATCTGGGGCCTCACGGAGCAGCCGGCGCTCGCCGGCGGCTTAGTCGCCCTGGTGCTGTGCGGCGTATCGGAGATGGTACAGGCCGACACGCTGAGAGGACACGACGGGGCGTCTCACTTCGCCGCGGACGCGGCGGGAATCATCGGCGCGGCGATGGCGATCCTGACGCTGGAATCGGCGGCCAGGCGCGGACGCGAGGCGCAGGCCAGGCAGCAGTTGATCCGGGACGTCAGGTCCCGCGCCGTGGTCCGCCGTCGGGGCCGGCCCGGCCTCCGCGCCGGGCGGTAGAGCCGCTGGCCGGCAGGAGTGTGCGGCGGCGGCGCAGAATGTGCGGTGGAACCGGTGTGACTGGCGCAGAATCGGCGTGCTGTTTGTCTGCGCCCGGTGTTGTGTACCTCTCTTCAAGTGGACGGTTGCTCGGACCGCCGGGCCGGCCCGGTGAACAGCCTGGTGCGGGGGCTAGTTATCCGCGTAACAGCATTGGTGGCGCGCACGCGATGACCGAAAACACACGTGAACTCAGGTCCGTGGACCCTGGGTGGGGCCTCGCGACGGGGGGTGGCGCGTCCATGCGGGTCATGCTCGTGGGCCTTGCGCTCCTCTTTGCTACGTTTACCGCTCTGGCTCAGGAGGGGTCTGTCCGCCGCGTTGATGACACGGGCACCGATACCACCGAGCTCAGGCTCATCCCGGACGATCAGCTCGCACTCAAGGTTGTCGATGAGGCGGAGCTTACGGGCACCTACATCGTGCGCGATGACGGCACGATCGTCATACCCATCGTCAACGCGGTCAAGGTCGGCGGCATGACACTCGCGGAGGCCACCAACGCGATCGTCACCGCTCTGAAGGTGCCGATTATCAACCCACAGGTCTCGCTGGAACTCGCGAAGCCGGCGCCCCGTCGCATCTATGTAGCGGGCGAGGTGCTGGC
>Ga0315282_10003434_pt1 | contig 28447 bp, 28 predicted proteins | sample YL17G07_20_MG_FD_203693 | JGI IMG/M metagenome (GOLD analysis project Ga0315282, IMG submission 203693) | Sediment microbial communities from Yellowstone Lake, YNP, Wyoming, USA - YL17G07_20 | ecosystem: Environmental > Aquatic > Freshwater > Lake > Sediment | place: USA: Wyoming | collected... | reverse complement strand
TGGGCACGTGGGGGAGGATATCGCAGTCCAACTTGGTAAAAGGGAGAGGCAGGAGAAGCTCTTCGAGACTCTGAATGGTATCTTCGGTGCTTCCTCTGTGGAGGACGCCAGGAGGTCTCTCGACGACTCGTCCGAAAACTACGAGGACATCTTCGAATGGGTGTACGAGTATCTCCCAAAGGTCCTCACGAATGTCGAAGATCTCGGAAAGGCCCTGGAATATCTGGGCAAGGCGGATGTAATGCTTAGAAGGATGAGGAGGACAAATCAGTGGTCGCAGCTTCCCTATTTTTTACAGCTCTTTACAGCGGGTGCAGCTCTATCGAACACCACGCCGGGAACCCCGCACGTGTTCTATCGCGATAGGCCAGATCGGCTGAAGAACAGGTGGAAGTACTTCAATGCCTCCAAGCGACTGGCCTCTTCGAGCCTTCTCCTCTCCAGCAGACTTCATTGCAGCAGCCATGGGGCGAGGATTGAAGCGCTGCCCCTCTACATGTTGGCTGCCAGATCGAAGGGCGGTGGCGGGATATCGCAGGCGCTGAGGGATGCGGGTGTGGAACTTGAATCCTAGAATTGGCAGGTCCCAGTTTCCACCTCCACATGGAAAGGTTGCTGGTGGGTCCAGATTGGCCCAAGTAGTCACCTTTTTCCTGGGTTACAACCTTCACCTGAGTGTGGATGCCGACTTAAAGCTGTCCATCGTATTTGCGGTTACACCGGCCAACGTTCGAGATGTAGAGGAGGCTCCAGATCTCCTGAGGGCTACGAAGAGGAAGCTACCGAGGGGAGAATGAACATGAAGTAGAAACTACGCCGGAGCAAGCTCCGGGGCTCTACGATGCATCCTATTGTCTTCACGTTGCATCCACTCAGAGCAAGTACCTGGGTGGGGGAATTCATCACCCGGGGCAAACCCCGGGGTTTTCTTCCCCCACACCCATAAATAAATAAAGCAATAAAGGGACAAGCTCTTAAGTAAGTAGGAGCGAACTTACCTCAATATTTCCTCAGCATCGTGGCCAAACTAATGCTTTCGTATCCTATTGTATCGCTATCTCCTTAATCCTCTTCCATGCTTCCGCAAGGGCTTTAGCATGCCTCTCGATCTCGTATACCTTCTCATATGACCTTAGCCCCTTGGTCTTGAACTCGGTCACCAATACGGTCTTTTCTTTCATAACCCGAATATCCACCTTAAACTCCTTGCTGGCTTGCTCGGCGACGCCCTTAAGGAGCTCTGGGCTTATGATGGTCTTCCTGCCGTACTTCATGGCCTCCTGCGATGTGATCGGCCTGGCTATTTTCCTCCCGCGTTCGTCAACCTCGTGGTAGTACGTGAAAATGCTGCTTAACCGCGCTTCATAATCCCCAGCGGTGACCCCTCCCATCAGCTTGATTGAATTGTACTCCAGCTCATTCCTCGCGTTGATCGTCTCGAAGTTGTCGGAGAAGATCTCTATTCCCTCCTTCGTCTCCTTGACATACCAGGCACCCCTGTTCGCGTCTAAGTACCTCTCGATCTCGTTCGATCCCACTACGGACCATAGAACTCCAGGTGTCTCGTATCCAATGATATACGTGCATTTCGCGATATCCTGCAGCTGTGATTTCACGTCATTCTTGAATTTGATCATCTTCAGCCCACTCTTCTTCGTCTTCTTGTATATCTCTGTACCTACGGTGTCAGTCCATTTATCCCAACGTTCCCACGCCTCAAGCATTGCCCTCGCGTACCTCTCTATCTCGTGTAACTTCTCGCCATCTCCCATCCCCTTGGCATCGAAACTGGTCCCAAGATATGGTCTCGCGCTTGACCAGAGTGTGATGTTCGTGCCGTACTTTTTATTCATCTCATTCGCTATCCTATCGGTAGCTTCCAGCTCAGCTATATAGCGCGGCACTTTCTTCCTGTACTTCTCCCAGTTCTTCCTGTCTTGCAGAACGTTTACATCCCGAAAATGGATGCCATAATCCTCTAAGGCCACATCATTTATATCAGAGAAGTTCGATGAATAAATACGTATGACGCCATCTTTCTCCTCGTGTATCCAATAAGCACCTTCATTCAATGAGAACTTGTCTTTCTCACTAATTCTGTCTTCGTCGATATATATTGCCCATATGGACCTTCTCACTTGGGACTTCTCAGCGATTGCATAAGGCTTTCTTGTTATCGACTCTAGGAGCTCCTTGACCTTTTGAACGAATTCATCATTGGCTTCGTGCGTGATCTCAGTTATAGCTCTCCACCTTCATATCAGTTCAGCCCCACTTCTATGTGATGGTGCATAGTTCCTAGAGCCAGGATCTTTAGTGCCTTTGCTGCTATTGTTGCTGTTCGAGGGCGCTGGCTTTTCGTTGTCTTTTGTGCTCTCGCTTCCTTTCTGATGCGTCTGCTGTCCATGCTGAGAATCACTTTTGTTATTCTTATCTGAGGATACTGGCTTGTTTTCGTCTTTGGTGGCGTTGTTGCCTTGCTGCTTTGTCTGCTGTCCTTGCTGCTGCGTCTGCTGTGCTTGCTTTGTATTTACTTTTCCTGAGCCTTCTCTATCCTCAAACTTAATCTGGTTCTGATCGTTCTGAGCTTTCGAAGTCTTGCTACTGTTTTCTGCAGACGCTTTCTTAGAGTTGCTGTTAGTGGTCTTGCTTACCTGCTCCTGCTCTTTAACTTGGGTTGGAGTATTAGGGGATTGATTCGATGATCCCGTAAAGGTCAGTCCCAGGGATGGTTGATCTGGAGCGCTCGTATCTATAGGGCTGAGCCCAGCAAAAGCCGCATCTTGGGTGTTAGGGCGTACAATGTCATGTTTGTATTCGAAGGAGCCGGTGTCCTTGTCGATGTATACGGATGCGGCAATTCCTACCTTGTATTCGCTATTCTCTTTGATGCGACCGCGCACCTGAACTATTGCATCTCCGAGCCGCTCATCCAGTTTCGACTTGTCTGCCGTAGCCTTGGCCTCAAGAACGCCATGCTCGCTATCGAGCATAATCTTCCGGTCAGGTCCAGTTTCCCCTCCTTTTGGGGAAACTTTTGCATCGTACTCCTCCTCCGCGATCTTCGCTGCAACATCTTCGCCAATATTGCCCATCTCCTTTTTATTATCCGACTTGACTGCTTCCTCCCATCTGAGCCTCATCTCTTCGGGTATCCTATGCGTATCGAGGTCGATGTTGTCGGGCGGTTTTATGAAGCGTAGAGTGGTTCTGGGGTTCTGGTCCATTCCGTGATCGTATTCTATCTTGAGGGAATCCACCTTGGGGTCGTAATCAAAGCTCTCAACTGTATCGAAGCCGCCTCCCATCTTAATCGTGAGGCGCGGTTCTCCGAATCCATTATCGTAGAGTCTGAACCGCCCGACTTTGCCGGCTATATCTTTAACTTGAAACTCCATATAGGCCGCCCCACTTATGCCTTGACCCTGAGTGTAGTCGTAACTGAACGATTCGATAGGAATCTCCTTACCGCCGATCGGAATCTCTTTGCCGTCGAGATCGGATATCAAGACGCCTTTCCTGAACTTGATAACCTCCGATGCCTTGCCATCTATCTGGCTCAAGAAATCCAATATTGGAAGCTGCTTCATCTTCACCACCACTTCCTGACCTGCCTGAAAGCTATCCGTCATCTCCTTTGGTATGTCCATGTTCGGATCTTCCACTTTGTGTTGTAAAAGCTGTAGGTCTCTCCCGTTGCGAGATTGATAATCTCGGCCTGCACGGGCCCCTCTCTTACCATCATCGCGTCGGTGAGATTCGGTGGAATGGTCACACGCATGTTTTTTCCTTCCGATGTTGTACCCTTTAGAACGAGGCTCAGATCCACGTTCTCATAATAGCTCCTCAGGGTTCCCAGGTCATCAGCGACATCAGCTAGAGCCTTAAGGTTGCCATCTTGGACAGCCTCACTGATGGCTTGCTTCCAGAAAATTAGAGCCTGTGCTTCAATGATATCTTTGTTGCTTAGAGCCTCAACTGTCTCTTTGACTTGGGTTGCTGCCTTAACATGAGGACACGGCTCCCCATACGTATCGACGGGCTGGCCTAGCCCGAATCTTCTCGCCATCTGTGCCCGCCGAGTACCACCCCCCATCTATCCGAACCTCCCTACGATCTGCAGGAGGTTGTGGAGGCAAGTGACTTGATGTCGTCCTTTAGCTGATATACCATCCTCCCCTTACAGGTAGCGCAGTGGCATTCCTCAGACCTGATGTTGTTTTTAGTAATGAGGTGCGTGGGGCTTCCCTTGTAGTAGTATCCCATCTTCGTGCTGATGAACCATGACATCCCAGAGCAATTAAAGCAGTCCTTCCCACATTCGCCCCGCGTCTTCAATTCAATAAAGAGGATATAGTAAACGTATATAATCTCCACTATGTCAGCTATGTTTTAATACATTGCTCTGGGTAACAACGAACCTTTGTCTCACTTGAAGCTTCTTCTTTCGTGTCATTTGCTGTATCGTTACAAGACTGACGATATATCTAAGGAGTTCAGAAGAAGCCTTACAGGGCTGGCGATATTTCCACAGCTTCTCGACTGGACTGGGCGGACTGATCAGCGATAGATATAATTCCATGAATGTCTCAATCTGATGATGCGCGCAATCTCTCAGGTCAGTTAGGTATGGTCATAACGAATGCTCTAATATGCAACCCCGATGGTAACATGGAGCTCTTTACAGCAGGGGCAGCTCTGTCGAATTCGGCCGCAAGTGTTCCGCAGGTGTTTTATCGTGAGAGACCAGACAGGTTGAAGAATAGGTGGAAGTACTTCAATGCTTCAAGGCAAATGACGTACTCGAGTCTTCTTCTCTCCCGCATACTTCACTGCGACAATCACAGGGCAAGGGTTGAAACGCTACCCCTCTATGCGTTGGCAGTGAAGTCGAAGGGCGGAGTAGGATTTTCGCAGGCACTAAGTGATGCGGGAGTTGAACTCGGATCTTAGAATCTGCATGTCTCAGTTCTCCACCTTTAAGCACAGCGATGACTCCTGGTGGGTCCAGATTGTCTAAGGAGCTTGATGTAGCCGTCAGGGCCGCCCTTGAGGCTGGCGAACTGCTCCTGAAGAAGTATGGAAGGGTCCGCGTCCGCTACAAGGCGGATAGGAGCATAGTGACCGCAGCCGATGTTGAGTCCGAAAGGCGCATAAGATCTATCATTAAGATGGATTTCCGGGACGATGCATATCTCGGTGAGGAGATGGGCTTAAAGAAGGGGAGCACTGGTCGGACATGGGTCATTGATCCCCTGGATGGGAGTACTAACTTTTGCATCGGAAATCCCTTCTTCGCCGTCTCGATCGCCTTGGTAGAATCGGATGAACCCATTCTTGGGATCGTCGACTATCCCTGCCAGAAGGAACTCTTCTACGCTCAAAAAGGATCGGGGGCACATCTCAATGAAAATGGGCTCAGGGTCTCGGATACACGAACTCTAGAGCATTCCACGCTAACCTTCTGCCATGGTTCGGACCCAGCTTCTGTCAGGAGGATATCGAGGATATTCCGAAGGCTGAAGGAGGCAACGAGCAGGACTAGGCAGATGGGCGCGGCTTCCCTTGAGCTCTCCTTTACAGCTTGCGGCAGGGTCGATGCCTTCATCATGGTGGGTGTCAATAGCTGGGATGTAGCGGCTGGTGTTTTGATGGTCAAGGAGGCAGGAGGCAGAGTGACCGACCTATCGGGTGGTAAATTCACATTGAGCTCAACTAGCCTCTTGGCATCAAACGGTAGGATCCATAGAAGCTTGCTTGAACTTCTCTCAGGATGATGCTTGTAAATGTTGTCGGTGCTACCAATATCCGAGTGAACTTAATGGTCTCCTTGTGAGTGCGATTCCAGGGCCGTGAGAACCCATCTTATCCTGCTATGATAATGCACTATCCTTAATCTACTGCACTATTGATTTCAGATTAGGATATCGTTGCCCCTTTTCTTGCTCTCGTCCTCTACCTTCTTCTGCAACTCGACTATTTGCTTGTCATGCCAGAGCTTCGTGACATCCCTGTCATATTCCAAGAGCGAGAATCCGATGCGGAGAAGGTTTTTCGCTATATCGCGCACAAGCTCACTGTCCATCTTCTCCATTATGGAGAAATCTGTGAACCAGGCATCAAATCCCTTCAAGCTCTGTTGGCAAGCTTCTATGAGCTGCCTATCGAACGCCACCAGCTCTGCCTTGCCCATTTTCTCCAATTTTTCCTCTATATTCTTCCTTTCCTGAATAAGGAAGTTGAGATACTGAACCCAGGATGCCATGCGAATTTCTTGCTTGTTCCTCGAGACATCAGCCGTACTTAAACTTTCCATATGCCCCATGCGATAGAGATATCTACCAGGCCTCTGCCGCAGATATCTTCGAAGTGGAAACATTGACATGGGTGCCATTTGTAGAGTCCCCTGAAGAAGTCGTCCGCAAGATGCTGGAGCTTGCAGATGTCAAGGCGGGGGAACTCGTCTATGACCTAGGTTCGGGTGACGGCAGAATCCTGATCGCAGCGGCGAAGGATTTCAAAGCGAGGGCCACAGGGTACGAGATCCGTGAGGACCTCATAAAGCGGGCTATGGAGAAGATCAATAGCCTAGAGCTCTCCAATGCGATCACGATAGTGAACGCCGATCTCTTCACAGCTGACCTCACTAAACCGGATGTCGTGACCCTCTACCTAACCACAACCGCAAATGAAAAGCTCAAGCCCAAGCTGGAGAAGGAGTTGAAGGACGGCGCAAGAGTAGTGTCGCACGACTTCTCATTCAGCGAATGGAAGCCAGTAACGGTCTCAACACAAGATCCTGCTGGTCACACGATATATCTTTACGCAGCTCCTTGGAGCTATGCGCACAGGAAGCCGAAGTAATTCCTCTCCCGGAGCAAATCGACTTTAACTTCCAAGTCTACTTCTGAAAAGGAATCCTTTTGAGGGCTCACCGTGAGGCGGAGGGCAGAGCCCTTGAGTTCTGCGATAGTTGCTGTTAATCTGTCTAAGGCATTTGGTGATTTCATTGCAGTGGATCATCTCAACTTCGAAGTTCCCAAGGGCGTCGTATTCGGTGTGCTGGGGCCCAATGGCGCGGGCAAGACCACATTCCTAAGGATGCTGTCAACGGTCCTGAGGCCCACGGAGGGGACTGCGAAGATCTTGGGCTATGACATCATAAGGGAATCGATCGAGGTTCGAGAGAGAATAGGAGTCCTACCGGAGGATTCCGGTTTATATGATAGGTTGACGCCAACTGAGACCCTACTGTTCTACGGAAAGCTTCACAGGATCGAAGTATCTAAGCTCCTCGCCAGGATCGAATCCCTTCTCTCCCTTTTGGGTCTGGAGGAGAAGAGAGACGTAAAAGTCGGGACCTTATCAAAGGGCATGAGACAGAAGGTCGCCCTGATGAGGGCCATTCTTCATGAACCCGAGGTATTGTTCCTTGACGAACCCACGTCGGGCTTAGATGTGATGAGTGCAAGGGAGATAAGGAGACTGATAATGGATTGGGCCAAGAGGGGCGGAACCGTCCTCCTCTCGACTCATAACCTCTGGGAAGCTCAACAGCTCTGCAACCTTGTAGCCATAATGAATAGGGGGCGCATCATCTCCATCGGCACAGTTGAGGAGCTCGGACACATGACACAAGAGAAAACCCTGGAAGACGTGTTCGTGCACCTAGTGAGTGGGGAGGTGGAGAGATGAAGCGAGCGAGGACATTAAAGATCTGGATTTCATTGCCCAAGTCGCAGCTCGCAGATATAGTCTGGAAGGAGCTCCTTGATGCAATGAGGGATAGGAGGACGATGGCGGCCATCATACTCTTCCCGATAGTCCTAGTTCCCATTTCGCTAAATATCCCCTTTTTCCTCATATCACCGAAGAGGAATCCTCCGTCTTTGGGATTGCTTCAGCTTGACCCCGATGCTGGCAACTTCACATCCATGCTTATGGCAATAAGCGATATACAGGTCACTGAGATCTCAGCTGGTCAGAACATCACTGAACTCGTCTCCAAGAACATCTTCGACCTCGTGCTGGTCATACCGGCGAATTTTACGCAGCTCATACTCGCTGGAGGGCAGGGATCACTAATGGTCGTATACGATGTGACCAATACCAGATCCACCACTGGGGCAAGCATTGTGGATTCGGTAAGATCCCGTTACTCCGACATGATCGTCGAGGAAAGGCTGAAGAAACTGAATGTAAATCCCAGCATCATAGAGCCCGTAGATCTCAGGTTCGCGAGCATAAGGGAGGTAAGTGGTGCTCAGGCATTTGCGGGTATGATGGTGCCCTACTTCATCGGCATAGTCTCCATTATTTCAGGGGCAAGCTTTGCGACGGACACTACGGCCGGAGAGAAGGAGAGGAGGACCTTGGAGGCTTTTCTAACGATGCCCGTAACGCGCGTCAGGATCGTTATCGGCAAATTCATCGGCGTGCTCGTACTCTCAATAATCAGCGTCCTCTTTGATCTCCTCGGTGTAGCCATAGGCGTGGGCTTCAACTCATCGCTTTTTGCGGAGGTGGCAATGGTCCCTGGTGCAACACAGCTCAGCATCTCTCCAATTAATCTGCTCATCATCGCTGTCTCCGCATTGGTGGTGAGCATGACCGGAGATGCCATCTTGATGATCGTGTGCATCTTCGCGAAGAGCTTCAAGGAGGCGCAGCAGTACTCATCGGTCCTCACAACAGCGTTTACGATCCCCATGATCGCAGTCATGTTCTTTCCTCCTTCCATCCTTGAAAATCTCATCGCCGCCCCGATCTACGGGCCCATCGTAGTCATTAGAAATGCGGTCTTCAACATCTCAGCACCTGACCAGCTCCTCCTCTGCCTTGTTACTTCGACGCTCTATCTAGTGGTTCTCCTCATCTTGGCAATTCGCCTATTTTCAAGCGAGAGAATTCTCTTCAGGATCTAAGGCCGTGGGATCGAACCTGATTCATTCGTAATCATATCGTCAAGTCGATGGTCAAGTTAGATGACGGGCAATATCGTGGATGGAGATCGAGATCCATTCAGGGATGCCACTCTCAATGCGATGATTGCCTGGTGGACAATAACGCTGAAATAGAATGGTCATCGGGCATTGCTCATGGAAGGACCAAGGGGCCTCGAGGAGAGGGAAATCCCATCTGCGGCTGAACTCGCCAACGCAGTCTTTAGGAACGACAGCAAATACAAGATGGAGGATGAGTATCCCCTCCTCTTCTCAAGGGATAACTTGGACGATATGCGTGTCTTTGTCGACGCAGGGAAGGTTGTGTCTCTAGTTGGCATGTCCATCAAGGATGTAGTCATCATGGGCTGCAGGCTGCGCACAGTGAGCATTGGATCGGTCTGCACGTATCCCGAGTATCGTAATAGGGGATTAGCAACGAAACTGATGGAGGATGCGACGCAGAGGGCACTCGATGAGGGGGCGGTTGTGATGCTGATCTCCGGTGGACGAGGCCTCTATAGGAGGCTTGGATGCATCAATGCAGGATTGTACAAATCGTTCTTCGTAAGGAGGGATCAGCTCGGTGAAGCCAATAACAGCCTGGTCATCAGGAAGTACGACGAGGAGGATATCGTCGATCTAGTAAAGCTTCATCAGTTAGAACCGATAAGGTTCATCAGGCCATACGAGGATTTCAAAGTGCTCCTCGCCACAAAGAGGCTCTGCGACCGCGTTTCTGAAACCTATGTCATTGAGAACGAAGGGGTGGCCGTGGCATACGTCTGTCTTCAGTTGCCTGAAACTAAGGGCAAGCCCTTGATCATAGAGGAGTTTGCTGGCTCCCGTATGGCTGTTCTAACGACGTTGGGAGGTCTGATGGATGAAGAAGGGACGGAGTCCGCGGTGATAGATATTCCTTCAGCCGATATCGTTATGGAGCACCTCCTGTTTGCCCTTGGCGTAAAAGAGAGCAAGAGGGGGTTCATGGGGACGGTCAAGCTGATAGATGCTAATGGATTTTTCGAGAATATCGACACATACATAACCGAGATACTCGGAGCAAAGAGGAGAAAGGATTTGGCCATAACGTGCTCTGCCAATAAGCCAGAGCTGACCTTCGAGTATGCGAAGGAGAGACTCAATATAAGTGGATTTGATAGGATAACGGCTTTCGTATTCGGAACCATCGAGGAGCCGCTACAGGTTGAGACGGATGAGGTAAAGGCAACAGTCCCAGAACTTGGGAAATTGCTCACCACGATCTTTCCAATGCCCCTCGTCGACTATGGCCTGAACTATGTTTAAGAGTAGAGATCCAGTCGCGCGGACCTAGCGTTCCTTATTCCTAGAAGTCATCTCCCTAACTACCATGTATTGAAATAGGATAATCGCTATCAGAAAAGGTAGGAATACGAATGTGAAGAAGAAAACGTTGGGGTTAGTACTGGGATTTATGATGCGAGGAGGCGGTATAGGAAACATTTGAATTAGAATTATCAGTATGACCATCACTGGTATGAATAAACAAGCAGAAGCATGCCCCAGTCCGCTTCTTTCATCCTAATACAAATCAAAGATTAGCTCCATGACTTTTAGTGCTTTCGTCCTACAAAGCGATCGCTATTTGAGCCATCAAGCCATTGCCCGAGGCACTCTCATCCGAGTGAGGGTTAGTCGAAGTAGTTCTCGCACACGATTTCCTCCATCCCTTTTCTAAGGCCTGTTTCTGAGAAAATTCCCCTGGGGTATCCCAAAGGTGTCAATGCGACGACATTCGCTTCTGAAGGTATCCTTAGGAGCCCTTTGATACCAGAGTTATCGAATGAGCCAATCCAACATGTCCCAAGGCCTTCAGCCCTCGCCGCAAGAGTGAGGTGGTCTAAAGCGATCGCCACATCGACGAGCACGCTCATATCCCCCATGTATCCGCCTCTGTTGTAATTTATATTGCTACCACACGCTACTATCACAATGGGCGCTTCCGCTATGAACACCTGCCTTCCTGCAAGAGGGACGAGTTTCTCCTTCAGATCCTCATCCCTTATCACGATGAACTTCCACGGTTGACGATTGGAACCTGAGGGCGCTATACGAGCGGCACCGAGGATCCTCCTCAGCACATCATCCGGAACAGGATCAGTCCTAAAGGAACGTATGCTTCTTCTTGTCCTGATTACCTCGTAGAAATCCAATTTTCATTCAACTACAATTGTCCCTGGAGCCCTTTATGAAATTTAGTCATGCCCCTGAGCATCTTAACCCGATTCTCAGCTCTCCTGCTCGCGATATTCGTACAGAAAGATTCAAGTAGAAGCTAATCACTCAATATGACAGGAAAATTCCCAATTAGGATGTGATGGTATATTGACTGAAGCTTCAATTCTCAAATATCAAATAAGGCTCACCTATGAGGTGGACGGGGTCGTGGAAAAGACCTAGATCTTAGAGATAACTGGGTTTCCAAACAGATCCGACCTTATAGGGGCTATATTCGGGCAAACAGAAGGCCTTTTCGGAAATACACTTGATTTAAGGGAGTTGCAGAAATCCGGAAGGCTTGGTAGAATTGATGTTGAACTGAATACCAAGGATAATAAAACCTTTGGTTCGATATCCGTTCCTACTGGCCTTGATCAGGCCACGACGTCCCTCCTTGCGGCCGCCATCGAGAGCATTGAGAGAGTCGGCCCATACAATTGCAATGTCCAGTTGAATAACATCGAGGACATCAGGGAGAAGCGAAGGAAACAGATCGTCGATAGGGCGAAGAACATACTTCAGAGGTGGAGTGCTGATACTCGTTCAGGTTCGGCCGAAGCCCTGAAGGAAATTACAGATGTGGCAAAAATACGCGATATCGTCTCCTATGGACCGGATAACGTGCCCGCGGGACCTGAGGCGGTTTCCTCGAATGAGCTGATAATCGTCGAGGGTAGGGCGGATATAGCACTTCTACTGAGAACGGGATACAGGAACTGCGTCGCCGTAAATGGCGTTACCGTGCCCAAGTCCGTCGTGGACCTAACAATGAAGAAGGATAAGGTTACGGTCCTTGTCGATGGGGACAGGGTTGGGGATATGATCCTGCGCGAACTCGTCAGAGTTGGCAAAGTAGACTTTGTGGCCAAGGCCCCTTCTGGAAGGGAAGTTGAGGAGCTCAGCCCATCCGAGCTGATCGAACTTCTAGGCAAGAGGATGCCATTGGCGGATTACATGTCGAAAATGAGCCAGAGAGCCCCAGAGCCACAAGTTGAAGCAAGGGAGGCGCAGGTCATTGCTAGGGAGGCGCAGGTTGCAGCCAGGGAGCGACCAAGACCACCTGCGGAAATGCCAAGACGCCCTGCGGAAATGCCAAGAGTCCTTTCAAATGAAATAAAGGAGAAGCTGAAGCCATACGCTGAGGCAGTTCAGGGCAAGCTCACATCATATGTCCTTGGCGAGAAGGGCGAAGTCCTTGCCGAAGTTCCAACGATACAACTTGTTGATAAGCTGAAGGAGATCGATGCCTTCTCCTTCGTCGTAATGGATGGGATCATCACCCAGCGCGTCATCGACATAGCACAATCTAAGAAAGCCAGTGTGATAGTTGGGGAGAGGATCGGTGAATTGGAGAGGCGCCCTTCAGGCATGAGCATTGTGACCCTAAAGGAGTTCTCAACCTAGTCGAGTTTGAGTTCCATTGAGATGGCATCAGAGCTGTCGTGATAGTATCGCGGCATGATGCCCACTTGTCTGAATCCCAAGCTCATGTAGAAGCTCACGGCCGGGTTCCCTCTCTTCGATTCAAGGGTGATCTTCGAGACCCCTCTAATCTTCAACTCCTCTATGATATCCTTCATCAGGCTTCTGCCAACGCCCTTTCTCCTCTCCTTTGGGCTGACAGCTATGGATAGGATGTGACCTCTTCTGCCTCTGATTGAAGCCACAGCATATCCGATCACGGTGCCATCTCTTGCGGCAACTATGAATGTGCCCTGACCGAATCGCATCAGCATCTCCAGATACTCCGGAGTATATGGTTCATCGAAGCTCGTTCGTTCGATCTCAACTATGCTGGGGAGGTCCGCAAGTTCAGCATGGCGGACTTCTAGCCCAAACACATCTGAGGCCAAGTCACTCACCTAAGTACTGCTTTAACCTCTCACTATTCAGGAGAAGAAATGTGCTTCCCCACTTGAACTTCGAGAGTATCTCCTCTGCCAGTTCATCGAAGCCCATCAGGAACAACGCAGCAGCGAACGCCTCTACCGAGGAGAGCTTCTCGGGAACAGCGTAATTCGTCGGGTTGGCAGCGAGGAGAGGGGGGAGCTTCCTGTGGTCTCCTCTCTTCACTAGGTAGAAGATGTTGTCAGACTTCTTCCATGAACTGTCGATGACGACCAGACCGTTCTCAAGGGCTTGGCGTTTGTCATCGCCCGTAAGCGTTCGAATCGCTTCAGGATTTAGGACGATCGCTCTCCGGGGTATTGATGATTGGTGCCTGAAGATCCTTGCAAGCCCATGCCTTCTGAGCACATTGGATGTGCACTTGCGCGGATCATCCTCTTCGAGGCGATAGACCAGTAGTACTGGAGCCTCACGTGGCGCAGGTCTCATCGTGATTGGCACATCCGATGCCTTCTAGGTACGCTCTCCAGATATATAATTTCGATAGGAGCCGCCAAGAGGAACAGATAGCCATGATGCCGATCTTTCACGATTACCTCCATTTAGTAATAATCCTTCCCGAGTTTTCATTTAAGGCAGCGTATCGATGTCGGTGAGATCCCTACTGAGTTCGATCAAACTAACCTCGAATTCCGGCTGGTAAACGGGTCCTACAACGAGCAGCTTGCGGTATCGTACAGTAACGCAACCGGCATCTACTCCTTGGTCTCCCCCTCATCGGAGATTCACGTGTCCGCTCAAAATATCCTAATAATTGTAAGAATAACCAGAGCCTTCAGGTTATAAGAACGATTAGTACAGAGCTTGGCTGAGGTTTGATCTCTCCTCAATGGAGTTACTATAACGAGCGCCCAGTTCAACCTCTATGTCACGAGCAGCTCTAAAGCCGTGGTCGAACCCTTATCAGGAACGTACTCAGAATAATCGATCTCCTACCCTTCAAAAAGTCTGTATCTATTTCTAGCCTTGTTAGTCGAAAGCAATCGGGAATAAGGCGTGCCGGCCATAACCCCCCTTTTGTTTTAGGTGGGATTCGACTATGCGGCCTACCCGGCCCTACCGCGGAAGTGGTCATAAGGCTCTGCTTGGCCTTGCTCATCGAGGGTCGGCCGTTTCATCTCCGGTCTCAACATAGTCATCGGCCTCTCAGCCGAATCATCCACACCCGTTGAGCCGAGTGTCGTTTCTGTTCCGTTGCCAAGGGTCTCCCCTTGTGCCTCGCGGCACCTCGCCATCCGCACAGAGGGGGGAGTTTCCTCAGACCTTTTCGGCCCGTAACCCACTCACCGGCTCGCCTCAATGTTCCGTTACTTTCGTCGATAATAAGACTTGTTCAACTGAGGTGCTAAATGGCTCACGCACCTCAAGAAAAGCTAAGCACGAGCTCTACGAAGACAGAACACAAGTCCTAAACTTCGCGTTCATGAGGAGTAGATTCTGACTATGACTTGCTGGGTGTCTTAGTCCCAATTAGGGTTTCTGTTCACCCGTGGAGGTGGATCAGCACTAGAACCCTCTCCTTGAGGACCCGATGTCCAGCAGGCACCCTCAATCTTCGCTGCTTCCAGCGTTACAAAGGAGAGTGTCTAGCATGAAGAAGCCATTGGAAGCCCTCCTGGCGCTCATGATACTCTCTCCCCTGATTATGGGCAATGTCTATGCCTGGGATCCCACGACGAGCGACCTAACCGGCACAAATAGCTCAACGAATAGCTCCGTGAGTGGAGCCAACAGGAGATTCGACATCGACGGGTCCTCCAGTCCCACGGTTTATGGCATGCAGAAGGGAGATGACTCGGACAGCCTGGCCCACCTGATGAAGATGGGCACGATTCAAACGTCATCAGGCAGTCCAATCACAGTAGGAACCAGCACGGTGTCAAATGCCACGTTATTCGACTACGAGAGGAAATCTTTCTACGCCAATGGAAGATATTGGGTCTTCTATGTGGATGGCACGAACATGGTCTATTCTACCAGCACGGATGGAACTAGTTGGACAGTTGGCCCTCAATCTCCAATTAGGGGTGGAGATTGGGGTGGTGGAAACTTCTTTTCTATCTACTTCGATGGGACTTATGTTCATTACGTTTTTGGTTATTATAATGTTCTGAATTACCCACTCCTTTATAGGAGGGGAACTCCGAATTCCGACGGAACCATAACTTGGAGTAAGGCCGAGTAGACTGTTCTTGCAGCCGTTTCCAATAAAGAATATGACATTCCTACCTTGACAGTCGATAGTGGAGGCTATCCTTGGATTGGATATGATAATTATAGTGACTCCACGGGATATTGTTTTCCATACGTGACGAAGTCTTCCACTAATGACGGCACTTGGAGCACGGCTTCGGGGTTTCCCTATAAGCCGAGTACTGAAGCTGGTCAATATCGTATGTGCTTTTGTACAGTTATACTGCTGACTTCATCGAAAGTCTATTGTATATACGGGCATTATAACTATCCATTGAAAGGTAGGCTTTACACTGGTACTTGGGGCGCTGAGGAAGCGGTTTCTACGAGCAACATTCAAAGTGGGCCGGCTCCGGTTTCGGATTATCATAGTGCTGTTGCATTGGGTGATGATGTTTACGTCACATTACTCGTTACCAGTTCGAATAATATTGTTTCAGTCAAGAGGACGTATGGTACAGGTTGGGGTAGCGAGGTAACTGTTCAATCGGCGGTTACTAGTACTTCAGCACCTGTATTGAGTGGAAACCCAGCGAACAACGAACTGTATGTGTTCTGGGCGGGGTCTCCAACTGCAAATCACATTTATTATAAGAAGTATCGTGGAGGCTCATGGGATGCGAGCCCTTCGGACTGGATAAACGAGGGCACGCTGCCGGATAACCAGGGGCTTACTTGCTTCTACCAATCCTACGGGAGCAGAATAGGCCTCGCTTACAGGACAAAGGCAGGAAACCCCTACAATATCAAATTCGCCTACCTCACGCTCAATGGCTTTCTGGTGCCGGGGATGACGACCAATGACCAGTATGACATCAACTTCACGATAGGGAGCAAAAACTTCTGCATGCTTTTCATAGCCACGGGATCGAATTCCGGCACGCTGAAGCTCTTTTACAAGGCCACGGGAGGTGGCAGCTGGAGCTCTGGCGAGACATTCACCCAGAGCGGGATAGCCTCGGGCACAACCTATCAGTCGGGGAGCACGAACATCGGCTTCAGGCTGACGAGCTCCACTGTTAGCGCAGATGGTTCGGTTAAGTTCGTCGTCGAGAAAACCTATCTGAATTCGCTAGGAGCAACGGGATCATCTGTCACAAACACATTCTCAACCACGTTCGTGTCCGGAAATGGAAATCCGGGGAGCGGGGGGGCTACGCCCAATGACAGATGCCCTTCGAGTGGCACCGTATCATGGACCTACACCCCTTTATCTCCTACCCTCTTAACCTTCAACAGCAAATACGTCGTTCCGGACAGCACACATGCCGTAACCACCACATCCACTACTTTATCGAATGATACCTATGCAAGCCAGATGTTCAGCCTGACCGCCTCCCAGACGGTCCTCGTCATCTACCAGGCGAACAATGTCTATGGTACTGCTATGCCCACTACGGGGATGCAGAATGCGATCAGCGTGGATGGCACGGATTACGCCAACTCCTGGGACTCGCCTTATGACACTACTGACTGTATTACTCGGAATACGGTCTTCTGGATAGGCACCTTGGCCTCCGGCTCCCACACCATCAAGGGGAGGTTTGCGAGTGGCACTTCGGGCTCTACTGCCACCATCAGCAACAGGGTCTTATTGATATACATCCTGAATGGTGATGCATTTCTATACCTAGACAGCTCGACCACTTCAACCACTACCAGTGTTGGCCCACCCTTGGTCGACGACCCTGAGGCGTCATTTACCTTTACGCCCCCTAGCCAATGCAAGGCCCTGTTCCTCTACAACGTCGCCAACAGCGGGGCGACCGAAGATATCAATGGGAAAATGGCCGCCATAAACATCGGCGGAACCGATTACAGCCAGGCTGAGAAATCGCCTAATCAAAATGATATGCCAGATAGCATTTTCACCGTATGGGCCCAACAACTTTCAGCCTCCACAACGGTAAAGGGAAGTTTTGCTCGTAATGGAGGAAACGGCTATGTAACGATCAATCGCAGGCAGCTCGGCGTCCTGATGTTTGCCGATACCACCCTGTTGGATGTCCTCTCTTCGGATAATCAGATCCAAACGACTTATACAAGTTTGCAAGACGATACTTATGCCACTATCAGCAGGATCACAAGCGATACTCGCGAGCTGTTGGTTGTGGCCATGGGAACGAAAAGGCATAGCGTATCGTCAAATGAAGTGGGGGAATGCTATGGAATCAAAGTGAACACCAACGACAGGGCCAACTCAAGAGGCTCCGCGTCTAATGGGCCGCAGAGCGCCGATAGCGCGGCTACGGCTTACGCTGAAAACTTAGCGGCGGGAAGTCAAACGATTCAAGGCAGATACGCGACGAATAACGCAGGAACTTGGGATGGAGTCATAAGTTCTCGGCGAATAGTGGCCCTGTGGTTGAGTTATACTCCCCCTGTGCCAGAATATCCGTTCGGCACTGCCATTCTAACAATACCGATGGTAGCCATGTATTTTTACCTCAGGAGGCGCTTATATCGCGATAGGAAGGGACATTATAGAACAAATGCATCCCCAAACGGTCTATTAAACCGGGACTACGGGGTACTAGATATCGAATAGGACCCTTACCTCCGAAATGTTCTCACCACAAGCGATCTTCATGCCATGATAAGTAACGGCCTTTACGGCCACTTCTGCGGGATGAATTGCGGGATCAAATCTTTCCCCCTCCACATTAGCTCTAAGTATGTATCCACTATCTTGCTTATTGATCTTGACGCTGTGCTTTGAGAACACCAGCCCGTCCACTTCAAATATGACCAGAAGGCGTTCAAGCCACCTGTAGAGGAGTGCCTCAAGATCGTCTGCTACCACCTCAACCGCGGTGCTCACCTTTGGTCGAATGTTGTTCGGATCAGTCAGGATGTCACTCATCGCGAGGGCGGCAGCAGCGAAGGCCTCCTCCAGGGTTCTGCCATAGGCTGCAACATATGCATCTGAGGTGTGTTCCAAGAACTCGTATGATCCTTCGGACACTTGAATTCATACCCTGTAGCCTCCATAACCTATATGGAGGTTACTTCCTAGAATGGATGCCGTTCCGTTTAGCGAGATCGCGAGCCAAAATGATAAAGCGTCGACTCGTTTCTAAGGGCGCGAGGGAGCTGATAGTTGACGGATGGATTTACAGGAAGGGACCTGATCTCGATCAAAGATATCTCCAAACACGACATAGAGGAGGTACTGGGCCTCGCTGAGAGGATGTCAAAACGGACGCGGCTCGACATAGCATATGATAAGCTAGCGACCCTCTTCTTCTTCGAGCCCAGCACTAGGACCAGGCTCAGTTTTGAGGCGGCCATATATAGGCTTGGAGGACACTGCCTGAGCATTCACGATGTTAGAAGCACATCGCTGGAGAAGGGGGAATCGCTCTCGGATACCTTCAAAATTCTCGACTCCTATGGTGATGTGTTGCTCATTCGCCACTCCGACCCAGAGGTCGTAAGGCTTGCCGCTGAGGTCGCCAAGAATCCTGTCATAAATGCGGGCGCGGGATGGGATGAGCATCCGACACAGGCCCTCATCGACGCCTATATTATCAGAAAAAGCCTCGGGCAACTAGATGGCCTCACTTTCTGCATATTGGGGGACTTGAAGTATAGCAGGGCTGCACGCTCACTGCTCCTGCTCCTGGACAAATTCAAGTCAAAGGTATATTTGGTGTCGCCTCCTGCTCTTGATATGGACGCTTCCCTAATTGCAGGAAGGGAGAGTGCGCCGATCAAGAGGAGCCAGCTCTCCGATGTAATCCGCGAGATCGATGTGCTTTATGTGACCAGGGTGCAAAAGGAGCGCTTTCCAAGCTCAGAGGAGTACGAGAAGGTGAAGGGATCATATAGGGTCACATTGGATTCCCTGAAGGGATGTAAGGATGGCATGATCGTCATACACCCCTTGCCGAGGGTCGATGAGCTCAGCACGGACATAGACTCCACACCCCATGCCATGTATTTCCAGCAGGCGGGACTCGGTATAAGCCTCAGGATGGCCCTTTTGGCGCTTACACTTGGAATCGAGGAGAGGATGAGCATCCAAGAGCTAATCTAAAGGCTCTATCTGCCACGCCACTTTACGTTGTTCACATACTTGCCAGCTATCATTACGAGCCCTTCCATCTCGCTATCCTTTTGAGGGGACAGCCTCCTCAGGCTTCTCCTCCATGCGTTCTCGGGGCGGAACTTCTGCAGAACATAGGATCTAGCCCCTTGGATCCATTTGGCTATTTCCTGGATGTCCCCCTCCGAATGCAAGCTTGGGACAACGGTGGTCCTGAATTCGTAATCCATGTCGGAGTCCATCAGAAAGGATACGCTCTTCATGACCGAATCTAGAATCCCTGCAGATTTCACTCCGATGGCACGGCTGTAACTGCGATCATCGGGTGGGGCTTTAATATCCATAGCAACATAGTTGACTAGGCCATCCGAGACAAGTTTGCTCAGAACATCGGGCCTGCTGCCATTCGTATCCAGCTTCACCTTCATGCCAAGTGAGATAGCACTTCTACAGAAATCTTTCAGATCTCTGGCGAGGGTGGGCTCCCCACCGGTAATGCAGACTCCATCTAAGAAATCCCTGTTCCGCCCCATGAATCCGGTTATGATGGAATCTGGGACGTTGGGATATCTCTCGGGATGAAGTATTAGATTGTGGTTAAAGCAGAAAGGACAGCGAAAGTTACACCTCGACACGAAAACAGTTGAAACTATCTTACCATCCCAATCAACGAAACTCGTGTCGATGAAGCCTTTGACGCGCATCGAGTCACCATTCTACAGGGGTGCAATAAATATTCACTTGCCACCAAGTTGCCTCCTGACCGTCTCTATGTCTGGGAAATCCCCTCGCCAGGAAATCGTCTCGTTCCCCTCTTCGTCAATGACTATCGCAGTTGGCGTCGAGGCCACCTGGTAGAAGGCGGCTTCTGCCATTCCATCTACCGTATCGATATCGAAATACTCGACGTCGAGTCCATCGACCTCAAGCTTCGAGCAGATGGCCTTTGCCGGGATGCACTTTCTGCAATCATTCCGCCAGAATAATTTCAGTTTCATTCTGGTCACCCGTTGAAATCGCGAATTCACCCGAAGTATCTCTTGTCACGAGCTCTTCTATCCCTTAACTCGGCTATTTTGCCCTTGTTCCATCCTTCCACTTTCGAGAAGAAGCCCGTCACCCTTGTCATCCTCTCGATGTTGGTAGAACCGCAACAGGGACACTTGTCCTTCAGTCCTCTAAAGGTCGGCCCATCTGCCATTACTGCTTTGTCACCTCCATCTGACTTCTCCTTCCACAATCTAAACAGCAAGTGAATTCGGGGCTGAATGCGATCTGATCGTTCATGGTATTCTTGAATGTCTTAACGATGAAGTTTGAGATCGATTCGGGATCCGGCCTCGATTCACCGATCCAGATGTGGGAGAGACATCCTGCCTCGATCAGAGGGTGAAACAGCCCCTCCTTCTTCACCCTCTCGATGGGGCTCATGTCAACTCCTACATTCAGATAGGTTGAGTTCGTATAGTAGACCTCACCACTAGCGATGTCTCCCTTCACTACCTTCCTGGCCTCACCGTTATAGTGCCTAAGATCCAGCGTCGCAAGCCTGTAGGCTGTTGACTCCGCAGGCGTCTGTTCGAGCACAAATCGTGTCCTATATTCACGGCCTAGTGCTTCAGCTTCCTTCTTCATGAAGGCGATTACCTTCAGGCCGAACTTCAGTGCCTCATCGGACTCGTGCATCTCCTCGCCCAGATGATACTGCACGAGCTCATTCAATCCCAACATCCCGAATAGGAATGTCGCCCTGTGCATCCTGAAATATTGTTCGCCATCTAGGTCCATGGCCAAGAGGCCGAGTGGTCCTAAGCCCTTTAGGCTTAGTAGCTTCTCAACGAATCCTCTCTTAAGCTGATGAGCCTCAGCCATTAGCCTCATGCGATCTGAGATGATCTCGAATAGCTTCGAATCGTTCCCTGAGGCCTCGTATGCGATCCTGGGGAGGTTGAGAGTGACATTCTGAACGGCCGAGTATCTCATCTTCCAAGGTGTCTTGGCATCATCGAAGTCCGACTTCTCGAGCTTGAAGGATAGCCTACAGCACTCGCTTATCTTCGCAGTTCCTCCTCTGTCGAATACATAGTAAGGATTGCCCTTCTCGGAGGAAGCAAGTGCCACAAGGCGTAGGAAATCCTCATGTCCCTCGCTGCTGAAGAAGTCCTCCGTGATGTGGATCTGGGGTTTCGGGAAGAAGAACGGCCTCCCAAAGGCATCTCCCTGGATGTAAACCCTGATGAGGGCACTCACGAATTTCCTCGACTCCTCTATGTAATCCCCGTAGTTATTACCAGTGAATTTTCCAGCCGGTCCGATGGCTGGAACGTCCTGAAAGTGCTTGGGCACTTCCCAATAGAGGTTCAGATCGCTGAAGATCGATTGTCCGCCTCTCGCAACCGCCTGCTGAGCGAACTCGAAGATGAGCATCTGTGCGAGCTGTTCCATCTGCTTTTCGTCGACTCCGACGAGGAAGGGAGCGAAGAAGAGGTTGACGGCGTCCCAGCCTATGGCGCCGGAGAAGACCCCCTGGAGAGCGGCTGAGAACTTTATCATCTGCCCTATGAGCACTTCGGGGTGTTTGGGTGGCTTGGCTATCGAAATGGCATTCGGAAGATTGAGCCCGAACCTCTTTATGTACTCGAGGGAGTTGCCCGAACAATATGGCCGATCGACAAACCCGAGGTTGTGAAGGTGAAAGTCCCCCTTCTCATGGGCTGCAGCGATCTCGGGAGTAAAGACCCGTAGAAGGGCGTATTGCCTCTTTATCGATTCGGCCAGCACGAGATTCGTGGACTCCGGGCCATGTGGTATGTTCGCGTTCTCTTTATTCTTGTAGATTATCATCTGCTCTACATCGTATATCGGAAGACCGAGGCGAGTGTGCTGTTTTCGCTCCTCCTCCAAGCCCTGTTCGATTAGCTTCTCGTTGACGACCTCCCTGATCAGAGGAGCGGTTATGAATTTGATCTTGGAGTCAATTATCGTCCTCTCTACATCTTGGCTGATGTGTTCGGCGATCTCAGCTGGGATCTTGGTCTCCCTCAGTAGGGCTTCTACTATCTTCGTCCGATCCCACTTCACGATATCTCCTCGAGAGATCTTAACGAATAATGCAATGTCCGTTACATCCTTCCGCGCCTGCACCGTCCGGGCTTTGCTCGGAGTCTTGTAGCGCATTGTCTCTTCTCGTGTGGCTTTGTTCAAGTCATAACTTCCTTCGAGCTGGGCTTTGCCCACTCAGTTCTACAGCATATTATATCTTTCGCTCACATATCTTGTATTTTCTATTCATGTAACAGTACGCCATTTGTGCTTAGAATAGCTTTCTAGCCTCTATTACCCCCTTTTCAATGTCAGATGTAGCTCAGTGCTGTGACGATGCCCTTTGATTACATATATAGAAAAAGTAGATTTAAACGCCATTCGAATAAAGGAAAGTATACAAAATTGTGATAAACGCTATCCAATCAATCTCTACTCCCTAAACATCGATGGTGTTTTTGTTGAGATACGAAACGAAGACCGAATGGCTCTCAAGAACTTAGTTAGGAAGAAGAACAGTTAGGCTCACCACCATTAGTCAGATCGAGGTCGACAAGGAGTGTAGGACATCTCGGAATCCTTGCAGCAGGCGACCAATCCTCCCTACATGCAGGTGGTTATATCAGCAGGTCAGGGCGCTATGGCTGCTCCCTCGGCTTACCAGTGCGTTCAAAGGCTCAAGGCAGCAAGAGTTGATTGGATCCCTTGCCATGCCCGGCACATTTTCATAGACGCTGCATAATCTGGCGAGTATTCGACAACGAGCTTTCCCACAATAATAGCTTTCGTGACAGTCGGGTCGAAGGTGATGCAAAAGTTTAGTCACTTAGACAGCTCTTCTCTCAGATGATAAAATGGCACTTCATGGTGAGGTAGCACCACATAGCATCAAAATATAGAATGGAACTACGACACTATAGTTCCATCCCAAATCTTCTCACTAAGAATGCTTTGATAAGATCATTTAATAGAAGACAGGTAACAAATGAATATGCAAGAACCGTCAGAAGTTTTGTAGGACTTATCGGTGCGAGTCCTGGTATCCCGACTATCGAGATCAATGAAACAATCATCATATTGATCGCAATGGACAGAGTAAGAGCCCTACTTGGACTATATTCCCAGAAATGCTTCCTCTCCCTGACTGTGAAATATCCTGAGAAGGTGAGCCAATTGAAGACAAAAGTATGCAGCTGATCTATGTTGTCATATAGGCCGAAATACGAGAAGCCCATATAGAGCAAGAGGAACGACTCAACTACCATTAGAATCCCCAAGAATGCCCCCGCCTTGATCAACCCATTTATGTCCCATTTCCCATCCCTCTTCACCCTCGCATTTATCCTCAACCTTTGCCTGAGGAGCTCAAGGGCGGAATTCGCCTTTTCCTCCTGGAGAAAACTCAATATCGCGTTGAAAAACAGGAGGCCAATTACTATGTACATCTCCAGATATTTTCCGACGAGCCATTCCAATGCGATTGTCATTTCCAACATCCATGGCGATAGGCCCCAGAATTTTTTGAAAAACATTACAACCTTACTTGTCTTCCTTTCGGTTACCTCGTTGTAACCATATTCGTTAATTCTTCTCATGGCTTCCTCTGATGTCAAGCCTACCCCCAGAGCCGCAGCGGATTGGCTTGATCGGTCACCCTCGTCTTTTGTCATTGAGGACATCCGCCCATTGAAAAATGTAAGATACACTGCCAGGCATATCTATCTATCATCTCAGCCACATAGCTTAGCGTGTCTCTTACGAGCATTATAATTCGCTCTTGATTCAACCTCGTATCCAGTTACCAACGTTCCGGAAGGGCCGTAACCCGACCTAGCATACAATCCAGCTCTCAATGACGGGTGCTCCATCACCAATCCGCAATTGGCGCAGATGTGCTCCTACACAGAAGAACACCCAAGGTCCAGCCTTTGGAATCTAATTACTTGCCCACAACATGAATAGCATCTAACGGTTGGTTCCTTCTCGTGCTCTGGTTTGGGAGGGACCGAGTACAAGGCAACCGAACTTGGAGCACGTGCCCTTCTTTTCCTCAGTTCTGTTGCCCTACTTGAGATCCCTTGTGGATGAAGGAACATTACCTTCTCATCGTCTCAGCAAATGCTAAGTTTCAAACCCACTCTTATGTCAATGTTGCTGTGGCCCAACAGTCACACGCGTTAATAAGAAGTCTTGAGTTATATGTCGAAGAAGGAATCAACCAGGCCATCGCACTAGATTGCCACTCAGATGCTGGCTATTAGTTCTAGAACTTTTTTCTCTACCTCATCTCTTATCCTTCGAACCTCTTCTATGGATTTTCCTTTAGGGTCAGCTAACTTCCAGTCCGTCACATTTTTGAGTAGTGGGGCTGGGCAGATCCCTTCAACGCTGCAGCCCATCGTTATGATCATGTCAGCCTTTTCGGCCATCTCCGCAGTCATCATTTTTGGCTTCTTCATTGACATATCTATGCCTTTTTCCTTCATGACCTCGATCACTAATGGATTAACCCTTTCAGCTAACATCACACCAGCGCTAGAAGCGTATAACTTTCCATTTCCATATTGATTTGCGAATGCTTCAGCCATCTGGCTTCTACCGGCATTCTCGACGCAAATGAATAGTACCCGCTTCAATCCAGTCACATGTACACACTCGTAACAACAGATTTAAGTTTGTTTAGATTGATGGAGATTTGGCTTCGCCCACAATAGGAGGGTTGAACTTATGACTACACTGATGCATCCCGCCTCCTGGAAGATCACCATCACCGATTATCTCGAGCAAGGTTGCTCAGAGGAGGTTAAACAACAGCCTGCTTGCAGAAGATGGTCGTTGAGTTCTTAAGCCATTAAAAATTGCACTTTGCCTCTAAAGAGAACGAGCCAAGGATGGTAATTATCCATTCACGATGGCTGAGATGACTCTTGCTCAATCACGGGCACGAAGAGGCGTGTTGTGGAACCGCAACTATTGCACCTAACTGCCTCGCCCCCCATTATGGATCCACAGTAGAGGCACATGGACCTGCTGATGGAATATATCACCGACTGTAGCCCGGAATCCTTCAGGGCCGATTGAGTGAAATGGAAAGCGTGATCGCAATCGTTTACCTCCAACATATCAGGCGTTATGACGAATGTATGGCCACCACTGAGCCTTTTCTGGAATTCGGATTCGATCCGCAGCCTCGATTCGAGAGGAAGTGAAGGGCCTGTGGCCTGAAGCGTTCCGTACGGTCGATCACGACCTCCGGAGATCTCGCTCCACCCAAACCTCTCGGCATCGATCTCCGCCATCCTTTTGGCTGCGACAACATGTCTTCCCGAGGAGGGCGCAAGCCTGAGACTTGATCTATCAGTCCTTTTAGTCAACTGAGCGGGCACGTGCTCTAGGATCTTCCTCATTACGGAGAAAGAACCCTCGACCGAAGCATCAGCCCCCAGGAACGCCGTTCCGGCCTCTTCGATGCCTAAGAGCTCGATGAGATACAACCCCTTGTTATGGTTGAAGTATGATTCGGCTGGCGTATGGTGGGATAGCATTGGCAGGAGGCCTTTCGCCATGTTGCTTGCGACCCAATCCCTTTTGACCTCCAGGGCCTTCGATGCCAACCGCAGGGTCTTGTCCAGTGTCTCGAAGAGCCTCCTCTCATTTCCCGCGGTCGAATGCGTGATCCTTGGGAGATTTATCGCTACGCTTCCCACGATCCCGCTCCTCGATACTTCCGCAGCATAGTCGCCCCCGTTATTAGGCGCGATCCTTCCGCAGTTCCACGTATAGATCGCGTTGTTCTCGTTGTTGAAGTTCCTCGTGAATATGACATTCCCCTGTTCCAGTGCGAGCTTATGCGCGAGCATCAGGGGTGAATCTTCTTCGAAGGCGTCAGTGCTGTCGATCCTTACTATCAGCCTTAGATTGCTCAGGAGGGAGTTATTTGATAAAGACAGAAGTTGTGAGATGATCATCCCGGCTATCGATTGAGCTTTGTCGGAGAATTCACGCAGTTCGGACAGAGGTGGATTAGTTCCTAGATCCAGTGTCATTCCCACCGGTTTCCCACGGGATACTAGGTCGAAGAGGAATTCACGAATGTAATTCTCCAGTTCACCCTTCTCGCAGTCCGCGGCCCATCTTGCAACTATGAAGTTGAAGCAATCAAGCGTCTGGCCACAACTCACTTCGGAAGTTGCCTTCTCGAGACCGAGGCTCAAAAGCCGAAGGGCATCCTTGATGTCACCAGAGAACTCAATGGCTATCGGAGCGACGCCCCATCCGGAAGGGACCTTCTTGCCTTTGAGTAGGAGTGCGGCATCGTGAACGACATCCTCTGGCCGCAAACACCAATCCGGTGCGTGATTTAAGTGGATCATGCCCGAGAGGTGCGCGTCCGCCACCTCCCTTGGGATGGCGTTGAGGAGGAGATACTGCAGCAACGCAGCATCACCAGCTTGTTTCTTGACGTTCTCACACACCTCCCCCGTCTTCTCGAAGAAGGTTGTGACATCGTAAACGGGTAGGCCGAGTCTTGTGAGCTTATGGCGATAATCCTCAAGCCCCCTTTCGATCAGCACGGCATTCACGAACTCCCTTATCAAGGGGGCTGTCAGATATCTAACTGGTATGGAGAGCAAGCGCTCCTCGACCTCCGTAGCTATCTGAGCGGCCAGATCGGCCCTCAGGGAGGCCTCCTTAATCAAATAATTCTCGATCTTGGTCCTATCGAATGGCTCCATTACCAAGTTGGACTTCCTCACCTCAAGCCTCCTCGTCTTCTTCGTGAGGAAATCCCCTATATTCCTGTAATAATCCAAGACCCTTGCGCCGAGGTCGGTGAGCCTGTACTTCTTCGTGTTCGAGTCGATGTCAACAAGTCCGCTCTGCAATAATTTTCTAAGATGGTATGCAAATCTACCAGCATCCTTGAACTGATCAAGTCCTATCTGTCTCATCAACTCATTGTACTTTGCGCTATCCACCTCCAGAGTCTTGAGTATGTGAAGCCTAACTGGAGAAGCAACTGCCTCAAAGACGATCTCAGCTTCGTCAAAAGCTTCCTCGGACATCTCGCGCGCCACTCTCGCCATCGACTCCTCCGAAGCATGAGACTTTTATCTGTTCCATATGGGTATGCATGATACAAGGCTCGACTCCTGGTGGCTCAATGATCTGATTTTCTATTCGAGCTCACGGCTTCTTTCCCGATCTCGAATGCTCTTAAATTCACGTCTTCAGTTCCAGCGGGGACAGAGCTCTTTAGGATCTCGAGGATTATCCCCTCTTTTATTCCCATATCGAAGGCCCCATACGACGCCCCGAGCAGCACTATGTTGACGGTCCTCACGCTTCCAGAATCCCTTGCAAGACTGACAGCATCCAAGCCAAAAACTCTGGATGAGCACCTCGCAATGCACTTGCCTACCTCATCTAGGGACGGATATTTTTCTGCGCCGTATCTCATCGTCAGAGGCAGAATGGATTTCACGCTGTATACGACCACTCCATCTCCTTCCCTGAGGAAGGGCAGCGCCCTGAGGGTCTCGATTGGCTCAAAACCCAATACGATATCGGCTGTCGCCTTCATTATGAGTGGTGAGTCGATGCCATTCGTGCCATAGGTCAAATGGCTCATCGTTGAACCACCCCTTACAGCCTGCCCGTGGGTTTCGGCCACCATGACCCTGTAGCCAGCCTTGATTGCAGCCTCAGAGATCGTCCTCGTCACTAGCATAACGCCTTGGCCACCGACGCCAGCCAATAACATCCTGACCCTAAACCCATTCACTCGACTCGCCTTCTATTGCGCTTTGGTGATGGCATTGAACTTACAGATCTTCGCGCAGAGGCCACACCCACTGCATTGATCGGGGTCTATCCAAATCCTTTCGTCTTCAACCTCTATGGCGGGACAGCCGATCTTCGAGATACAGAACTTGCACCTCGTGCAAAGCGATACATCGATCTTAAAGTGAGAGAGCCTTACTCCCCTCATCCTTGCGAGCCTTCTCTCCTGTATTGCACACTGCCTCCTGAAGACCACCATGGCCGGTTC
>Ga0315282_10003432_pt1 | contig 28450 bp, 38 predicted proteins | sample YL17G07_20_MG_FD_203693 | JGI IMG/M metagenome (GOLD analysis project Ga0315282, IMG submission 203693) | Sediment microbial communities from Yellowstone Lake, YNP, Wyoming, USA - YL17G07_20 | ecosystem: Environmental > Aquatic > Freshwater > Lake > Sediment | place: USA: Wyoming | collected... | reverse complement strand
GTCTTCTATAGCTCGAACATAATTATCGCAAAAGGCATGGCTAACTGGGAAACACTTACAGAAGTGCCTGCGCCTTGTCCTCTGATGTATATATACCGTACAAAGTGTGAGCCTGTAGCTCGAACCGTCGGGGCTCCCTTGAATGTGAATATCGCTAAGCTAGTTCAAGTCGGTTGGCATTTGTAAATTTTTAAGGGCTTCTTTAATCTGCTCAGCCGTAACTGGACCTTTCCTTAGAAGCCAGAGTTCCTCTGTTGAGACATCAAGGACTGTGCTAGATTCAGTTCTTTGGCTTGGGCCTCCATCCAGTATTATATTCACTTGTTGTCCAACCTGCTCTAAAGCCTCTTGAGCTGTTAGTGCTGGTTCTTTGCCACTAATATTCGCACTTGTGCTGACAAGAACACCCCCACTCAACTTTGTTAACCTGCTAGCTACAGGATGATCAGAGATTCTAACCCCTAAAGTTGAGGACCCATGCGTAACCCACATACCATATTTCATCTTTGAAGGTAGAACAAGCATTAGAGGCCCTGGCCAGAATACATTTGCAAGGCGTTCAGCTACAGGATTAAACTCTACTATTCGATGGGCGGCTTCCATATTTGCACAGATCAGTGGGAGAGGTTTATCCGCTCGACCTTTTATCTCACAAATCTTCTGTGTAGCGTCTTTGTCGCCTGGATCACAGCCCAAACCATAAACCGTTTCAGTTGGGTAAATTACGATCCCCCCATTACGAACCACATTAGCAGCGAGTTGTATGTTTTCCTCAGTTGACTCTAAGAGCTTCATATCCTGTCTACAACAAAAAGACTGATTTAAGAGTATATCAATAAGACTTACTAGTGATCCAATATTTACTATCATATTGTTTTAATTATTATATCATAATAAGCTTAACATACTCATTATCTTCGTTATGCTGAAGCTCAGCAGCTAACTCTCTAATCCTCTCAGCATCTCCATCAAGGATGAAGAGCTCCATACACTTACCAGAGTTAAACCTATTATGAAGCTGAGTGTGAATAACATCAAGATACTTCGTTTTTAGCTGAGTTACATGATGCTCCGAGTTTTGGGGATGTATAGCTAGTAGAAGAACATTGACATTTCCATGTATCTTTTGTTTTTCTCGGGAATCAGTGAGCAGGAGTCGAACAGCTGCTCGAAGAACCTCACTCCGTCCGGAGTAACCAAGATCCTCCTGCAATTTATCCAGGTCTGTGAGTAGATTATCATTTATGCTTAAACTGACGATGGGCATTAATCTCATTTTAATAAAATGCAGGGTAGTTTATAGTGTTTTTTATTAACTTTAACTTGATGTTTATTAGGAACTTTTGGGGGCTAACGGCGTTACAGTTGAACTTCAATTTTCGTAACACAGTTATTTCATCTGTTCTAATTGGAATTACTTGCGTATTTTTTGGTGTCTTCGCGTCAGCAATATTTAACGTAGCAACAAGCGAAGTAATCGCTTTCACTCCTGTCGCTTGCTTTCTCATTGTCTCGACATGTAGAAGACTTGTTAAACTTTATCAAATACCACCCAGTTGATATGCATATGCCACTCTACGAAAATCCACATAGAAACCACAAGGAACATCTTTGTATAATGATACAGGAAGGAGCAAACCTATCCGATTATAAGGATTTAGTTAGAAACCCAAGATTCTTATGTAGAATTTGTGGCAGAGCAGCTAAAAACTCAGAGAACCTCTGTGACCCAATTCCTCTCTAATTTTTTTTCTTGATATCAAGAACATTTATGTTAAAGTAGGCTTGCGTTTGAAGCATGTTCGACGGCACAGAGCGCGCTTATACGCTTCTAATTCTATATGTAATCCAAAATATCAATCGTATAGGTACCGATCCAGCGTTAGAGGTGTTACAAGAAGCAGCTGAGAAACAGGGTATTATAATAGCAAAAAAGATGCGTCGTGATTTACCGCAAGATCTACTACCACTAGAACTCGGAGCTGAAATTTATCGCAGGTTTATGATTGATGCTGGTGCTGAAGTCTCAATTCACAAGAAAGATGCGAACAGTATAAGTTTTAGAATCTCTCGATGCCCATTCTATGAAGCATTCTTAGATGTTGGCGTTGACTGCGGATATTTCTTACACGGTTTATGTAGTAATCTAACCCTACCTTCTATTCAAGAGACATTAAAACAATTCAATCCTAATCTAAGAGTTGAGACACTTATAATTCGTGAAGCAGCGGAGGATATGTGCCTAGAACAAATAATATTAACAATCTAAAGGGAAACATTAATTATCTATAATGTTTAGTCCTTTTGATTCAAAATGCAGAAGATTCTTGATGGAGTACGTGTACTAGACTTTACACATGTATGGTTTGGACCATATTGCACTATGATGCTAGGTGAACTAGGTGCTGAGGTCATCCTAGTGGAACCCCCTTGGGGTAATATCGGGCGCCTTGGGCCAGGGGAGCTATATAAAGGTTCAGCAACGAGTTTCTATGCTCTCAATCAAAATAAGAAAGGCATATCCATCGACATGAAGCAACCTGAGGGACTTGAACTCATCAAAGATTTAGTAAAAGAGTCAGATATACTAGTCCAAAATTATGTGCCTGGAGTGATGGAGCGTAATGGACTTGGCTATAATGATGTGAAAAAAATAAAGCCAGACATTATTTATGCTGCGCTCTCAGGGTTTGGACAGAGTGGCCCATACAGGGAATATGCAAGCTATGCGGTTGTGGCTGAGGCATTAAGTGGTCATAGCTATGCTAACGGTAATCCAACAGAACCAGATGGAAAGCCAAAAAGCCTCGCAGGAGCTATCGGAGATCTTGCCCCCGGAACAATGGCTGCTTTTGCGATTATGGCTGCACTTTATCATAAAAAAAATACTGGAGAAGGCCAGTTCATTGATGTTAACCAAGTTGACACCATGGTGAGTTTCAACGCATGCAGTACAACCGACTACGCTCTATTCGGTGAACCTTCATCTGAAAGGAGAAGGAAACGGCAGCAAGACGCTGATCCAGATAAACCTCAAGGCCCACAGCAAATCTGGGGGGTTATCAAGGTTAAGGATGGCTGGATCCAAATAGCAGGTAGCAGACCTAAAGCCACAGAAGAGCTGAAAAAATATTTGGGAGTCGAAGAGTTAGATACTAAGGCTATAGATGGTCTTAAAGCTAAACTGGCCGAGATGACTAGGAAGGAAGCTTTTGATTTTATGGTAAAGTTCGGATTCCCAGTCGCACCCATATACCAAGCACACGAAGCAATCACTGATCCTCATATTATTGCAAGAAATATGTTTGTCGAAGTTGATCATCCCATAGCAGGCAAATATAAAACACCTAACAATCCTATTGTTTTCAGTGCCACTCCAGTAGAAGTCAAGACTGCAGCTCCGGTCCTTGGTCAACATACTGAGGAGGTTCTCAAAACGATCCTCAAGAAAACCCCGGAGCAGATCTCTGAATTAGAGAACAAAAGCGTCATTGTGTGCTGGAAACCTTAAAACCTTTATAAATTAATATTATACACGTAAAAAAATTCATTTATAATCAGCAATAATAAACTTTTAATAAAATTTTTGGGTTTAAAAGTAAACTCTTGTAGTGACTTTTTAAGATAAACACTCAAACAAACTTGTTAAAAAGCCAACATAAAGTCAAACAGAAAAAACACTATATCTGAATAAGAATCTCCATAAAAGCGCGTGTTTTTATTACCTCATCGGGAAGGACCAACGGAGCAAATCTCTTGTTGCTTTATTAACATACTCACCACATCTACGAGCGATATCACTCGAAGTAAGGACACCATAAATGATTCCATTCTTCTCAACAACTAGGCGTCTGACATTGTTCTTCTGCATAAGCTCAGAAGCCTTAAGAAGATCTTCATCCGGATCAATAGTAATAAGAGGAGATGTCATAACCTCCAGAACTTTCACTTCCTCTGGAGACCGACCTTCTGCGACAACCTTAATGACGATGTCAATCGAGGTTACCACGCCCTTTGGTACCCCCTTATCAGTAACGATTAGGAATCCCTGGACTTGATTGCCAGCAATTATTGAAGCAGCTTCACGAATGGAAGCATTGATATCAACCGTCTTAAAGAAAGCATCCATGTAATCCTTTACTTTGTAAGACAACTCAATATACCACTAATAGATAACCAAATATTCGAGAGATATAAACGAAGCCCGTATTAATGCTTAGAAATGTAAGGATTATCCCGTACATAAAAACGGAGATCGATGGAGAGATCCCTTGCCACCCCTATACGATGAGAACTAGCAATGCTTGGAGTTATACTTGTTTTGTAGAAAGCCACATCACAACTAACATCGGTTACAGAGTTGCCATTTAAGTCACGTGTTATATCAAGAGCAACTGAGAGCTTACCAGGCCCATTTGTCAAATTAATCAGATTTTTTGAAATTCTATTAATCTGCATCACATCAATCCCTATCGTAGGTTCAATCGCCCGAAATAGTACTCCACCAACATAATCAGTTTCATGCGCTACAACATTTAGCATCCAATATTTGTGATAATTGGCATAAATATTAGTAATATTTATAAATGTTTATAAATATATGATAATAACCCTTATAAACTCCTATTATTATAATTATATAATTAAAATGGTGTCTCTGAAAGTCCGTCCATATAAGAAAAGAAATTTGCGAATCTCCCTATCCAAGGACTACAACGCATACCATAGGGAGTATTATCGCAGAGTCATTAGGTTAAAAAAAATAAATGAAAAGTAGAATTCCAATATTCATATTCGTTTTCCTCATTATCGGAGGTCTCTTTACTGCGCTGGCTTTGCCCCCAACCTTTAACGGTATAGTAGGCAATGATCTATCCATTATCGGCATTTGTGGGGTTTTCACCAAACCAGACGCTTGGAAAGAAATTGTTGGGATGGCTGTTTTTGTATCTATCCTAGTGTTGTTTGGTAGCATATTTGGTGGTTTTTAATTGTTTAAAATAAGTAAGCTATTTTCAGCCATCCTTCTACTTGCCATTCTTTTTTCCTCAATTGGGCTGAATTTCACCTTTTCCCAGATCATCTCAGGCGTAAACTTCACCACCTCAAACGGTGTAGATAAACACCTCGATGCCTCCACTGGCACACTCACCTTTTCTAAATGGTATGGCGAATCGTGGTATAGCATTAAAACCTTAGGCTCTCCCACTAAAACTTCTGAGATCACACCCAAAGTCTACGAGCAGGAATATCTCGGCTATAAAACCCGAATTTATGAAATTGCAGGAGGCATAGAGTACGAAGTCCTGCTGAATTCCATTCCCACTAGCAACGTATTTTCATTCCCTCTCAATGGAGATAATATCCGTTTCAATTATCAACCTCCACTCACCGATGAATATAAATCAGGATATATAGCTGAATTTGGGGCAACCTGCACCGTAAACGCTACAGATGTTATCGGGACTTACAATAAAATTGTCTATGCTCATAGACCTGTAAACATAGTTGGTAGTTACACTGTTTATGGTTTAAAGAAAAATGATATCTATGGCACAGGTAAAATAGGCGACATCTACCGTCCTAAAGCCATAGCCTTAGATGGTAGCTGGATATGGGCAACCCTCCAGATAAAAGACAATTTCCTCACCATCACTGTAGACCCTGTTTGGTTGAATTCTGCTAAATATCCTGTAACCATAGACCCAACCTTTGGAGATATATCAACAAGTGGCACAAGTGTATCATATCCAGTAGACCAAGTTATAGCTCTAAGCGCAACACCATCAACTTCTGGCGAGGTAACGGGTGTTTATATTTATGTATCAGATTTTACTGGATCATATACAAATAATGCAAAAGGACTTCTGTATGATTCTTCTGGAAATCTCTTAACAGATGGTGTAACACCTGCCTTTGCCTGTGCTCTAACTACAACACCAACATGGTTTCACGGTACTTATGCTTCTATGCCATTAATTTCAGGTGGAACACAATATTGGCTAGGTGCTGTACAGGATGCAGCCGGAACAGCAAATATGTATTTCTGGTACGATGCAGGCTCAACAGACTATATTTTAGATACAACCAACAGCTATACTACACCTGCATCAATAGGTTCCTCAGCTACAGGTCAACGTGATTACAGCATCTATGCCACTTACATTGAACTAACAACAGTTTCAAGTAATACCTGTGTATCCACCACTGTTCTAACCACAACCTGCTTAACCGTTTCAAAGATGACAACAACGGTTCTTTCAACTCAAACATCTGTTACAACAATGTCCTCAACCCAGACCGTTACATCTCATACAACCTCGACAACAGCCTCCACCTCATTCAAAACAACGAGTGAAGCAACCTCTATAACATACGCAACCTGTGTTAGCCGTGTCGGGACAACATCAACTACTTGGCTTTGGACAACAAATACTGCAACCTGTACAACATGGAAAGAGACAATTCCACAAGATGGCATAAACACCTATGTAAAAAGCATCACTACATATTACGCCACCTCTAAGGTAGGAAGATCATTCACTAGCAGTGCTTCGTGGACGAGCTATGGCTGGCAGACAGATCAACTAGATGCAACTACTTATACTAGCTATATTGACTCACAGACAACAATTTCTGGAAATGTTCTCACGAGTAATTTTATCACTGTAGCAGGTACGATTACAGTATTTTTCCCTGTAGCTGGAACCCTTACAGGCTTTGAAACAACCTGCACCACCTCAACAAAAATTTCTTCAACCTGTACATCTACCTGTACCTCCACCTGTTCCACAAAAAATACCTGCACAACTACGTGCTCAACAAATAATACCTGTACGACTACCTGTTCCACCAATAAAACATCCACAACGACCTGTACATCGACCTGTAGCACTTATCAGACTTCCACGACAACCTGTACCACATCTTTTGAAACATCAAAGACTAGCACAACAACGTGTTCAACTAATACCTCAGTAAACACAACCTGCACTAGCACCTGTTCAACCTCGTCCTCTGTTAATACCACCTGCACCACTTCCTGCACTACAACTAGCTCAATTAATACAACCTGCACCTCTACATGCAGCACATCGACCTCGGTTAATACTACCTGTACATCGACCTGTAGTACCTCAACTTCAATAAATTCCACCTCGACAACTAGCTGTTCCACCTATACTTCAGAGGATACAACCTGTACCTCTACGTGTTCAACTACCACTGAAAACACCACTACCTGTACCTCAACCTGCCTAACTGAGACAGATAATACCACCACTTGTACCTCATCCTGCTCAACATTTACGGAGGATACAACAACCTGTACTAGCAGTTGTTCGACCATTATCGATAAAACTTCTACAACTACGTGTACGAGTACGTGTTCAACCTATGAAACCTCTACCACTACCTGTTCAACTCTCACAGAGCCAACAACCACCTGCACTAGCTCTTGTTCAACGTTTACGACTGTTACAACCACTTGTAGTTCTACATGCTTAACAGATACCTCAATTAATACGACCTGTACCTCTAGCTGTAGCACCTTTGAAACCTGTACCACTACCTGCTTAACCTCTAATACCTGTACTTCAACGTGTGAGACTGCAACAGAAACCTCTAAGACCTCAACCACAACCTGTACCACCCTAGCTGAAACCTCAAAAACTTCGACAACAACCTGTACTACGTCAATTGAAACCTCAAATACCTGCACCACTACTTGTGAAACTTTTAAGGAAACGAGTAATACATCAACAACAACCTGTTCTACATTTATAGAGACTAGCCAAACCTGTGAAACCACCTGTGAGACTGCAACCGAAACCTCTCAGACTTGCACCTCTACCTGCTCAACACTCATTGAGACATCAAACACCTGTACTACCACCTGTTCAACAGCAGCCAATACCTCGAATACCTGTACGACTACCTGTAAGACCTCTATTGAAACTTCAAATACCTGTGAAACTACGTGTACGACCCTAGCTCAAACAAATAAAACTTCCACGACAACCTGTACTACGTCAATTCAGAGTAGCCAGACCTGTACTTCTACGTGCTCAACAATATCTTACCTAACTACCACATGCACCTCCACCTGTTCGACATCTGTATTATCGGAAGATACCACAATTATTTGCTCAACGGCAACCTCTGTTTCAACCATCTGTGTAACTGCCTGTGAAACATCTACAAATGAGACTGTGACAGCCTGTGAAACTTTAACATCTATTTCAACATACTGTACCACGAATTCAACAGGAACGGTCTATAATACTAATCCAATCTTTGGTTCAATCCTATTAGTGCCAATAGCGATCTTTACCCTATTAGGTGTAATAATTTTTATGAAAAGGAGAAGTTAAAAAAATGAGACGAGATATGATCTTTGCAATTGTTGGCAGTATTACACTATTAATAGCTGTAGTCCTGTTTATGTCTGAGTACGGAACCGACTTAGGTTTTGGTGCTACTATAGGTACAGATTTTATTACCATTTTACCGGGTATATTCTGCTTTGTTGTGGGTCTGCTAATTCTAGGAACTATGCGTGCCTCAATTTTCAGTTTTCCAGCAATAGCTCTAATTGGTGTAGGGTTTGCGTTCCTAATCTCGGAGCTTTACACTCTAGGAATGATCACCGATATAATGTTAGAGGGACTTACAATTCAGCAATTGCAATTATGGTGCTTAGTGATCGCATGCCTAGTAGGTGCTTTAGTGGCTGGCTTGAGTAGGCGATCCTAATGGGCAGAACTTCAGAGGAATTCTTTAAGTGGTATTCTGGGCAATCCCCTAGAGTCCACAAGCGTACCGATCCTATCCTCAGGCGAGGGCTGGCTGTTAAAGATAAGATTCATCCCCTAACCGAAGCCTCTAAAGCTAAAGGAAAAGAATGGGCTAAAGGTAAAATAGGTTTCCCATTCTTAGCTAAGAAAAAGAAACGCTGATAATTTACGTATATACTTCAACCTTCACACTTCAAACCTTTCTAGACTTCACCCACCAATATTTTCTGGATAAGCTGCTTTGCCGACAGCTTAACATAGAAGCTAGGAATCTCGTGTCTTTTCCATCCAAAGTATTCCATCAGCGTTAGCACATCAAAGTTCTTCTCGGAAGCCAATTGCGAAGCCCTCTCGCCTCTAAACCTGTGAGGATACCACTCCCCGTGTTTCTCCCCCGCATTTTTCTCTAAGTCCCTTATCCTCATATACAGTTTAGAGTACCCAAACGGGAACAGCAATTCTCCCTCTTTCTTAGTTCCAATAAACTCCAGTAATACGGATGCTAAAGGATCGTTCAAAGAAATTGGGAAAGTCCTGTCGTCCAGTTTTTTAACACTGTACTTTATGGGCTTCTCTTCACCCATGTAATACCATTCATTTCCATCCTCATCTTTGAACACGACTCTCTGTCGCTGCTTAAGGACAGGCATCCTTTTCACGAGAACAACCCTGTCCTGAATTTCAAAGTTATCTTTCTTAAGCGCAAGGCATTCTGTAGCCCTGCCTCCTGTCTCGAATAGAGTAGACACCAACCCCTTGTTTTCTAAGTCCAAAGGTTCTACCAAATTCTCTAGGGTATTCCATCCACAAAAGCCATCGAAACTTTTCTCTATACTTCTGCGATGGTATGTATGATCGTTCCAGTATGAGTATCTAACCAATACGTAGCCATCAATATTATTATATTAACCTTGATATATATAGTTTACGGTTGAAATATATATTTTTTCCCCACCCTATATAATCTATATAGTGTATAATCTGTAAATAAAAAATGCCTATTTCCTGTTTTCTCTGGGTAGTCTCGCTATAAAGTCTGGTTCCTCTCTTCGGAGCCTATTTGCAGTGGAATAAAGCGTTGAATCACTTACTCCACTACTTTCACCACTAGGATCACATACCCTCGCAACAGTCGCCATTATCAGATTTCCATTTTCATCCACACGTAATATTTTGCCACCATCCTCTAAAAGTAATTTCTTTCTTGAGGCATAGGTATGTTTTATTTTCTTTTCATTTTTCTCTGCATTCTTCTCTCTGCTATCGACAGCAGCATTACCCAGAAACTCCCGTTTCTTTCTCTCGTACTGTGCCCTAACATTATAGCAAATTTCCGAGTCCAATCCCAATTCTTCCCATTGTTCTCTCTTTTCCCATAAGCCTTTCTGCATTCCTGAAGCTTTACACCTCAAACACGAATCTATACACTTGCACTCTAAGTAACCGGGTAGTTTCTGTTTCAAATGTCCGATTTCGTTCCTGTAAGGCTCTTTCCTCCACTTCACCTTATTGAAGGCATCCAGCACACCCTCGCCTCTCTTAACCATGTTCAACTCATGGGTAATGACAAAGTTCCTCGCTATATTATCCAGAATGTCTTTGTCCAGTGCAACTATTATAATAATGAGGTTCATCCTTCTAATAGACTGAAGCTGATTCATCAAATCTTTCTGTAAGTCTTCATACCAAGACCTTGCGCCTGCTACAAATTGCGCTTCGTCCACCAGAATTGCCTGCCCCATATCCAGAGAAGAACCTTCAGAAATAAGTTTAAGAAATTCATCTGTAGTAAACACAACCTGTTTCTGAACATCGAACTTAGGATCAAGCACTTCAGCCAATCCCAGACCTGCATAGGTTTTACCCTTACCCGGTGCACCTGTAATAACGATGATAAGTGCCTCGATCTCATCCAGAATTCTCTGGAACTCGTTCAGTACAGCAGGGTTAGCATCATCATCTACTCTCACATAATATCCATGCCAGTTCATCCATTTCGAAGTTCCCTCATACCCTTCGGGTGGGTCTACAAACTGAGGGACATCATTTTTTTTTAAAGTTGGCGTTGCAGGATATTTCTTTAACTTATCCTCAGGTATTTTTCCCCAAATCTCAGTTGTATAGGACTTTCTCCAGAATAAATTAGCTTCCTCCAGCTTTTTTATTATCTTTGAGAACAGCTTATCGTAGTTCGTTTTCATCCTCGGAACCATAATTGGGCTAATAAGCACAGGTTCCCCGTATGTGGTTTCAATGATATCGTGCCCATCATCGTCTTTACCAACCACCTTATCTTGCCTGAACTTAGGATCGTAGTCCAAATCTTCTTTCAAATTCGTAAAAACAGGGTTCTCTACACTTCCCAACTTTACCCCTGCAAATGTCTTAAAAACAGGCTCCAGAACCTCATCTGTATAGTCCTTAGCCTCTGTCTCGACCTCTTTTCTCTTATTACTAGGTAGAATACTCAGTAGACCCTCTACTGAATCCTCAAAATCTGCCTGTTCGCCTTTACCCCTAGCTTCTAAGCACAGCCATACAGCTTTGTATGCCAACTGTTCTGGACTTAGGCTTTCTCGAAACTGAATTTCATCTTTATTTATTTCGTCTGATTTACTCGTTCCTTTTTCACCTTTTCACTGACTAAATACCTGTAACCCAATCTGGAATATCGATACACTTTATCGGATGGGTTATGCAGAGTCACTTTTCTCAATTCGTTCACGTTCCTTATCTTCCCAATCTCTGTTCCAAAGGTTCCTCGCCAGAATACCGGGTTTCTTTGGTTCCTCATCCTCTCTGACTGATCCACCTTTTTCGACAGCGATAGTCTTGATAGCCTGTTTTCGACCCAGACCACCTAAACTTACAGAGTGGTTCAATAGGAAATCGTAAGTAAGTTTCCATCTACGATTAGTTCTTCCCCTCATATCTGCGTATAATAGTAAGACCAAATTCACCTCGTCCTCAGTGCCCAAATTGGAGAAACGAGACATTTGGACATTTCCAGCACCTAGTTTCTTAGCATCCGATCCTAACTGTGCAGCTAGAGGGCTACCCTGTTCTGGTTTTTCTTCATCACTCATCTTACCTGATCCACTCCATATGAGTCGCTAAGTAAATGATGAATGCGCCTGCGAAAAAGCCAAAGGCAATTTGTATGTACTGAACTTTATTTTTATCAGCTTTTTTCTTTCCAGCCACTAAATCCTCTGCGAATTTTTTATCCTCTTCATCATAAACAATATCTGAACTAAGTGCAGGTAATTCCTCTGTCTTTATGGGTTCCATCTCAATTGTAAGACCCCACTTTGATCTCTCTATTTTTTCTTTGATCTCGGTAGGAATTTTATTCTCGTAATACTCACCACTCACAATAAGCCTCAAAGCTTCAGCAAGTGTAATTTTCATATCCTTTGGATAGTCGGGGCTAGTTGTGTAAGCTGTACCTTCCTGTGCAAAGAATTTAGTTGTAGTTTTAAAATTCTTAACGAATGTCCACGCCCTACCAACTTTCACGAAATATTTGTATGTCTTATCAACTTTTCCGACATCCAGACCCGTGTCTGTCTCTCGTTTTACCTTAAGTGTAGCCCCACGACCATCTCTCGGTCTCAGTAAATCGACAACTTTTACAGGTTTTATTGATTCATAGGCAAACCATACTAGGAATATTCCTAATCCTGCTAAGGTTGCTACCAATATAGTTCCAATAGTATCTAGCCCAAACATTTACTTTTTTCCATCTCTTTCGTATTTTCTTTTCCAATACAACTGCCTGCAATAGTCAGCCCATTGTACGTGAAATTCATCCTCAAACTTTCTTTGAGTGCCGTGTCGAACTTTTTCTTTAGGTGCATATTCCTTTTTTTCTATTGTTGAACACCCCATTTGTCCTCTTTTTTAGTTGTTATGGCAACATAATCGAGCAGAATGTAAAATGTAATGAAGAATATCCCACCAACCGCATAGTCTTTCGTGAACATCGTGAAGCTGAAGAAACCATAGATCAGCAGTAAACCCATAGCAATGATCCTTTTCATTCCATGAGAACCGGGAATAGCCCTATCCAAATTGGCTTTATATTTTTCTTTCTTAGGTTTTAATGTCTCAACCTTTACAGGCGCATCCTCTATCTTAGGCTGATCTACACCCCAATCGGCTTCGACTTTCTTTTCTTTTTTAACTACATTCCTGAGTCTGTCTAAAATGCCCAAAACTTATCTATATAGATGGCATAGTATCTATATATAAATCTTATTATCATATTAATCTATATAGAAGATAAGCCTTATATATATTAGATTAAGATATCTGACATAGATCGTGTTGCGTTACCACTCTTCACACTGTAGGTTGAACTTACCTCCCTCTAAGAATAAGGATGATTACAATAAGCAATACTATTTGAAAGTAACAAAGAGGCGAAGAAAACATTGAGGAAGAGTCCATACCACCACTCCGTAAGCCATCATATCAGGGCTGGAGTTAGTGTGCATGAATACGAGAGGGGGCATGGTAGGAAACCTACCTCGACCTCAGTTCAAAGGCTATCCACCTCAGGCAAATTTGCTGTGACCGTTGTCTACAACACAGGCAGAGAAAAAGTAAATGTCGATTCAAACGGCTATCTAGGTGCACTGGATTCAGGCTTAATGCACCGGAACGATACCGACAGTCCCAGAACCGTAATAATCAGGAGAACTTAAATGAAATTCAAATTCTTTACCCTGTTCCTATTAATGCTAATTCTAGTTCCCCCAATCTTTGCAGAGGTTCTAGTTCCCAAAGATGCTACAATCTCCAAACTTCAAACTGCATCGGGTGTCGAGGCAACTGTATCTAAGATCGATGGAACACTCACATTATCCAAATGGAATTCCCTCGCAACCATAACTGTAGGTGAAATAGGTAGACCTAGTTCCTTTTCAAATACCCTTGGAACTAACATTTTAGACTATTCTGGCTACACTGTTAAAATTTACAAGACTTCCATCGGTGTCGAGTACGATATCATTCTCAAAGAAATTCCAAAGTCCAACATTTTCACCCTTCCCATAACCTCAACAGGCTTAGACTTCTTTTACCAACCTCCATTAAATGAAGAACTTACAGGTTCTCAATATACAGGATGGACAATCACAGCCACAACCGCTATCAACGAGAAAGGTGAGATAGTAAATTCCCGTCCTGAAAATGTAGTTGGTTCCTATGCAGTCTACTATTCTGAAAAGAATAATGTCTATAAAACGGGTAAAGCCTTCCACATCTATCGCCCCTATGTTTCTGATGCTAAAGGCAATACCGTTTGGGCTAGTCTGAACTTTGATGGATCAAACCTGATCGTAACAGTCAATCAAAAATGGCTTTCTAATGCAGCCTATCCAGTGGTTGTTGATCCATCTTTCGGCTATGATTCTCAGGGTGGAACGGAATATTCAACCTCTTCCGCTAATATTGTAATAGGATCAGCCTATACTACCCCATCCACTGCTATTGGTATAACCCTTACAGGGATGGCAGCGTATGCTAAGAAGTATTCAGGTGCAACCAACATCAAATTAGGATTGTGGGCAAACACTGATGATGGTGCACTAATAACAAATGCCCTTACTGGTGGAGTAGCTCTAGGTGATGCACTTGCATGGAAATCAGCAACATTCGCAACCAAACCAGTCGTGCCAATTTCAACTACTTATATGGTTTCTGTTCTAGTAAGTAACGGAATTAAAATTCAATATGATACAGGTGGAACATCTCACAGAGATTCAGCAAATTCCTATGCTATTCCAGAAAACTTTGATTGGGATTTCACTAACGACTACAAATATTCAATTTATGTTAATTATACGTCAACTTACCCCGACTCAGCAGCCATTACCGATAGGACAAATTCCACTAACTGCTACGGAATGTACGATTACTATACCTTCACCGTGAATGCTGTAGACACATCAGGCAATACCAACATCAGGAAGGTCTACTTACAGGGAACACAGGGAGCAGTTGTTCGATTTGAGGTTAGAGGCACAGCCTTAGACACCGTACCCGTTTGGGCTATCCAGACAGGTGCTACTATTATCGACCTAGACGATGCCTCCTGTACGTGGAATTCCACTACGGGTGTAGCCACGTTTAAGATCAGGTTTGAATGGGATTTCACTTCTGAGGACAATTTAGAATTATATGGTTATGTAGAATCCATTAATGGTGCAAATTCAGGGTATGTGCTCAAGCAGACCAACTATTACAACATAATAACAGTTCTTTTTGCAACAATCGCAGCCGATGATGCCAGTCTCTATCTGGGACAGGAAGCCCATGTTCAGGGCAACGTTACCTATCCCCTCACAACGGCAGGTGCAGCCAGCAGCTTAGTAGCACCTCCCGATGCACAATTCACGAGGGTTAGAGTTCTGAATGAGGACGATTATGTTTACGGTACAGATACAACTATTGTCGATGGGGCATATTCTATAGTTTTTATTCCTCCCTATACAATTCAGGTAAACACCTTCCATCTTTGGCTAGACCTAGTTCCCGACTATACAGATGGTGAACCACTAAACAATCCAACTGTAAATATAAGTGTCCTAAGTTCTGTTTCGGTGATTCCTAGCATATTTTCAGCTTATGGAATTCTAAACTTCTTCACCACTATAGATGCAATGCTAACCTCGATCTCAGCTTTCTTTGTAGACAGTATTACCCTAATTGTCGATTCAACAACCCTGCTTTTCCGCTTTGTAATAGGTGCAGGTACATTCTTCCTAGATTGGGGCAACCGTGTCGCAACGATAGTTCTCCTCATAATTTCAACAGTTCTCGGAATTCTAGATGGTACAGGCAGCGTCACGTCTGGACTCGGAAATATTTGGACTTTCTTTTCAGTTGGAGACTGGATCGATTTCATTCCCATTTGTATTGTCATAAGTTGGTTACTGTCTCTCGACAGCCGTCAGAAACAAACAGGACAAAGCTATGTCCTGATAGCCCTTAATGACATTCAAATCGGCTATGGTCTGCTTTCAATTATCACTTCTGTTGCATGGAACACCTTCAATTTTGTTATTGATATCGTGATGCGTTTCATGGATGCGCTACTATAGGGAGGTGAAAGAGAACGACAAAGAAAAACACCAGAAAAGGCAAAGTATTCTTGGCAATTCAGACTCCCTCAGGGATTCTAATACCGAATGCTGCAACCTTAAAGAAATTGAAAAAAAACTAGAAGGAAAAAGTAATGAGTAATTACAACCCAAACGACCCGAACAGTCCTGCAAACCCGTTTAACCCGGCTAATCCAAATAGCCCTGTTCATCAGGCGCATGTAGAGAATACTGAGAATCCTAATAGCCCTAGAGCCAAAAGGCAAAGAACAGTCAAACAAAGCACAGCACCAAAGCCTGCCGTACAAAGCACTTATGCTGAAAAGCAGATGATAAACGCTGTAAATGCTTACAATAGTATGCCTTTATCACAGGCTAAAATGGAATTTGGATTACAGAATAAAGTAATTTCCCAATCCCAATACGATGCAGGTGTACGTGTTGTACAGTATAATGCTGCTGTTGAAACTTATAATAAATTACCAACAGCGAAAGCCAAACTAGAGTATGCTAAGGAATATGGTTTCATTACTGTTCCTGAATATAACGATATTATACAAAAACAAAGTTCCGAGAGAGCTACCTTTGCTGCACTTACACCTAGAGCTAAAATAGAATATCTAAAAGAGAAAGGGCAACTCACAGAAACCGAATATAAAAATGAGATAGAAAAGCTGAGAGAATTCAATGCAAAGGTACAGAACACCAATACTAGAAATGAGGCTATTGGTGGCTATAATACTAAGATTGAGACTTTCAATTCTATGCCCTTTTCTAAAGAGAAGGTTGATTATGGTTTCTCAAACGGTCTGATCGATCAGAGACAGAGGGAGGAATATCTAACCTACTTTGATAATCTCAAAGTTATAGACGATCTAGAGTCTGCAAATGTGATAAAAGAGGAATCCCTTTCTGACAATAAAAAACAGTACACTCTAATCAAAGATGTAAATTCCCTATCAGAAGGCGAGAGGTATAAACTACTCAATTTAGGTTTTAACCTACCCAAAGCCTCAACCCCCACTGCTGAACAACCACCTAAAAACAATCTACTAATTGAAATTCCCCTAGTTCTGAACAGCCTCATAAGCGGAAGGATGTCATACGATGAATCAAAAATGTTCAGGGATGTAGTTGAACAACTTTCATCCTCTACTGAAAACTATCTAGCACAGCAGGGTGAGAACCTTAAGACCCAGATGACTAGAACAGACCTTCCGATCCTTTCACGTTTCGGCAACCTACTAGCTTACGATATAGCTCAACTAGGTGTTGGATTTGTGGGTGGTACTACATTCATTGTTCGACCTAAGGCATGGGAAGAGACTATCGGTCTTATCGATGCTGAGAACAGGGCTGTTCTAGGAAAATATATTTCAGAGAATCCAGTTGAATTTGGAATTAGAACTATTGGTGCATTAGCAGGTGGACACCTAGCAGGCAAAGCTATCAAATCCGTTATGCCTCAGACTGAAGCCAAAGTCGATGTTATGATGGATATTAAGGAGACACCCGAAGGTTTCAAAGCTGTTTCAAAGACAAAGGGTGTACCTAACACAGTCGGTGAAATACTCAAAGCTGAAAATCCTCCCCTCACAGGCGAGGAATATGTTGTAGGAATTACAGGTGAACGAATTCCTGTTATCCGGCAATATGGTAATGCTCTAGCAGAATTACAGAAAGGAAATAAACTTAGCGAAGTTGCATTTAAAAATGCAGTCTTAGATACCTTGCCAGCAGAACAACGTGCTCTTTTAATCATGCGTGGTGGTGAAATTGCTGAACTCTCAGCAGAAGAACTACGTGATCTAATGGTTAAAGAGCTAGGTGTAGATTCCCCTTGGAAGATAGTTGAGGGCAAACTAACCTATAGTAAGGCTGGCACTATTGCTGAAACTCCACTAGAAAATGTTGCCTCTATGAAGATCATGGGAATGATAAGAGAGGACTTAACACCTGAACAGGGAACACTCTTTGCAAACCTCAAAGAATCTGTACCCTCAGACCTGCCATTCACGTCTCTCAATAAAACCTTCGGCTACCAAGCCCCAGATATTGTTGCTAAACTTAACACCGTAAATAATAGTCTCATTGATAGTGGAATTTCACAGGAATTATCCACACAATTAATACAGGAAATGTCCGGTGCAACACCGATAGCTGCTGTAAAACTGGCTGAAGGTGCAGGTTTAACCGATGCACAAATTCAGTTGGTTGCTTTCTCTGCCCTCGCAGTAGGTAAAGATGCAGGACAACTTACGGCTACAATTGAGGAACAGGGTTTCTCAACCAAAGATGCTGGAGGCGTACTTTCAATTTTAGCCAACCCAGACCCTGAGAATATAGCAAATACTTTACCAACTCTAACGACACAGGCTTTATCTCCCGTCTTAGAAACGATGGAACCTAGCCTTTTAGGTAAAGTCCTCGACAAACTTTCATCCAATGAGCTAGTAGTATTCGTTCCCAAATTGTCTAACGACAGTTTGAATGCTATTCTACCTGATCTCTCATCCTCACAATTAGCTAAAATAATTCCAGCTATGTCTCACGAACAGATAGTAGATGTAATACCTAAGTTGGATTCAGACACTTTCGAGAAAGTAGCACCTGCTATGGATACAGAGCAGATCGCAAGTGTTGTTAAGGATTTAAGCAGGACACAGATCGCCACATTACGGGAAGTTATCGGTGAGAAAGCATTTCTAGACATAATGATAGAACCTGCTGCTATGGTGGCTAGGCTCAAACCGGGTCTAGGTGTTAATGGCAATTTCATTAACAGCAGACTAGCAGATAAGAAGTCCAAGAAACCCGATAACTATGTTGTCACCTTCGACTATCATAAGAGTTCGGAAACCCTGCACACAGTAGCCAACAACTTCCACCAAGCCCTAGCTCAGACTATCGTCATTAGAACCAACAAGTCCTACATAGTAGAGTGTTCCATATCCAAACGGTAATTACTACTATATAGTTGAATGGTAAACTATATATATACCCTATTGAGTATATACTCACCGATTAGCCACTAGTTGGTGAAACATATAAAATGGGACTTCTCGATACCGTAAAACCAATTTTGGGGTACGTAATCGCAATTGCGATTGTACTTATACTCGCAACTTTAGGTTTCATGGCTTCTGCGTCAACAGCCCTTGTTAGTTCAGGGACGGTGATGGCGCAAATTCTGATCATAGTTGCCTTATTGGTCGGAGTAGCCGCAGCCTCTAGAGCAGCGAAAGAATCCTAAGATTCTTTCGTGGTTCTAAGCAATTTTGTACGACTAGGGTTCTGCCCTAGCAATGACTTACTTCCTTAATTTTAATTGCCAATAGGCAGGTGAGTATAATACCAAAATGTAAAATTCACACTGGCTCTCGTGGTGGGAAATTCAAGATGGTTCGGAAAAAGGGTGGGGGAACCAGACGGGAATACCTAAGATAGTATTTCTATTTCCTTTCTTATTTTCTTAGCCTCCAAGTATTCTTCCATTGTGTACTCTTCCTCACCATTCTCTCTGAGGTCTCTATTGAATTCCTCAAGTGTTTGTGGGAATATACCCAATGGTTTTATATTCTTTGTATTCATCCTATCCAGCCTACTCTTACATCGAGGGCATTCTTTCGGAGTTACTTTTCTAGTAACCCATTCGTAGCTACATTTTAGACATCGCATAGCGTCCTCATAGTCATAATAGTAGTATATATTCTTCACGGCTTAAAATATTCCTATTCTACACATTGTCCATAAATATATATTATTTCTAAAAATATGAGACAATACTACTCATAATCATAGTAGTAATATACATCATACTCCCTTTCTATCTCACTTTTCTATACGTATATATATATTCTCAGTCATAACTATACTGCTTTTCTCCCCTTATTTCCTTATTTTGTCGATAGTTTTTGTCCACCCATGTTCGTTAATTTCCAAAAATATGAGACAATAATTCTACACACAAATAACACCTGAATTCCCTCTATCTATCCATTATGATAATTTCCATATATACTTCAAACTCCCGACTCCCAACCATTTATAATCGTTACTATTCCACCTCTATGATATTCTTATGATATTCTTATGAGAATATTATGAGTAGTAAACCTTATATATATAGAATGTGTCCCTGCGCCCCGATCTCAATGGAAGAAAAAATTTCCCCAACCGATCCAATCCCCTATGTTCCCCACATAGGTCGCCCCCGCAAGTCTACGGGTTCCGCTTCCGCTAAACGCCTCCACCTCCGATCCTCTTGGCGCAAAGCCTCTGCCACCCTCTACCAGAAAAAGAGAGCAGCCAAGATCGCTGCATTCCAGTCCCTGTTCAAGGAGGCTACCTAAATGGGTATGCCCCTCACCAAACTCCCAAACGGTATTGAAACCTACCTAGACAAAGACACCATATCCAAACTATTCGCAAACCACCTGCTCTACATGGACGCTTCAGCAACAATTCGCCCAGACAACACCACAACCAAAAAGTGGTTCCTCTTTAAAGACCAAAAAATGAAACTCCTCCTAGAACCAGAAACCGTATCCAAACTTCTCAAACTCAACATTATCCACGAAGTCTACCTAGAGGAGGAAACCCAATGACCGCTAAAATCACACATCCTAATGGTCGCCCTCCTCTCACCAACCTCACCCCTGCCCAACTCCTTATCTACAAAAAGAAGCGTGCAACCGCTAAGTCCTACTACTACCGCATAGTCCGACCCCGTAATATCGCCATAAAAGCTGAGAAAGAAGCCCACCTCCGTTCCCTCTTTGCCAAAAAGGAGGTTCCCACATAGCCATGTCCTACTGCACCAACCCCGACTGTAAAGCCATATTCATTCAGGAACCTTTCACCACCTGTGCCTATTGTGGTTCCCCAACAAAACCCTACCCCCCAGAAACCCTCAACCCACTCAACGAACCAACCAACCCCACAATCGAGAAATTCAAAACTCGCCTAACTATAGCCCTAATTCCCATAATGTCCGACATTCGTGACCACCTTTCCTCAAACGACCACGAATCAATTCGTACCGACATAAACACTATAATGCAAAGGATTCGTGACACACAATGAACGATTACAACCTCGAAAATGGTAAATCTGTTTCTCTAGACTATCCAACCATACTTGTGCTTTGCAGTCATGGTCTCATAAACATTGACAAAGATTGTATCATTCACTCAGGTAGAAGCCCATATCCCGAAACAATGAGCTGTGAAAACTGCCAAGTCTACCAGAAATGCCAAGATTACAACAAAACCCACCAACCAAGGTGCATTTTGACAAAGGAGTTTGACACACAATGAACCCGATCCAGCCCCTCCATGAATTCCCACAACTCGAACTAGAAAAAATGCTCAACCTCACCGTCCACATGCCACAATTCTGCGAAGCCTGCAACGAACTCATTTTCGACAAACATGGGAACACCCCCGATTCCCTAGTGTTTCATACCATGAATGGAATTCACACTGACTGGCGTATGGGAAACAAAGTGCCCATGCACAAGCACTGCCACACCTCATTCCACTCTTCCACCAACCCCGACAAATACCTCAAACTATCCACCTCCCTGAAGTCCAGAATGCCCTACCACACCGACTTTGAACACGTCCTCTACATCCTCTCTCGCCACCCCACCCAATTCTCAGCCAACTACTTGCGCCAACAAACAAATTGGTCTAAGTCCAAATGTTCCACCATCCTAGACTCTATGGTTACTTCCAATTCCCTAGCCCTCAAGCCCACCCAGATCAACAACAAATGGTACTTTTTCTACGAGGTTGCTACCCAATGAATTCCGACTCCAATCTCAAGTCCACGATCCTGCACCTGAAAATTGTAGGCACATCCCTAGCCCTCGTAATATCCATCTATTTCTCTCTAGTCTTTTTCTCCATTTACACTACAGGCATTTACACCATGACCGTGACCAACCCCACCATGCTAACCTTCCTCACCATAGCCTACCCCACTCTACTGTGTTACTGCCTCTACCTCATCTTCACCCTACTCAGACGCAAAAAAGAGGTTCCCACCCCATGAATTCCCACCTCTGCCTTTTCTCAATCGCCATCCTATCTGTTGCGTTTGGCATTTACACCTTATTCAATGGAATTAATACTTCCCTGCTTACCATCAACCTGATCCTCATATTAGCCCTCAACCATCTCAGAGGTGATTCCGAATGGTAGAAAACATTTACCAAGCTCTGGGCTTCGTGTTCGGTCTGTACGTGGTCTACAGGATCATCCGCTATCTTTTCTTTGCTCCCCCGAAACCAAACCCGACTTAGAATCCTTCTCACTCTTTCTAACAACATCGCCAGCTAAGTTCATAAGCTCTTTTTCCATATACTCATACAACTCATTACTAATTCCCTCCATCTCCACCTTATGCCTAGCCTCAGCCTCTTCCAGCTTCTGCTTATACGTCTTTTCAGCCTCACTCTTAATTTCCTCTAACACCTTTCTTTTAGTCTCGTCCAGTTTGCTTTCCCAATTCTTTAAGAATTTCTCAGCCAATTCCTGATCCTCAGGCTTCTTATATGCCCCTTTCACCCCCAGACTATGCCCCATCAGCAATTCCCTAACCTCGACATCCCCCGTCCACCCGGTAGCAAACCCTTTCCTCAAACTGTACGGATGAATCTTATTCCTCCCCGAATTCACATCCTTTTCCGTTAGTCCAGCCTTTTTACAGGCATTTCTAAAATTATGGGCAAACGAATTATAATCAATTCCAAAGATGATCTGTTCAGGCTCGATCCTACTATCCTCGATATATTCCTGTAGTTGTTTCCCCGTCTCGCCATCCAGAAATGTGATCCTCTGTGTGCTAGTTTTCGATATCTCAGCCGGAATTGTGATCGTTACGGGGTTTGTATTAAAGTCCACATCCCTTGCCCTTATCGCCCTCTTTCCCACGATCTCGCCAGTCCTCATCCCCGAACTGGAACCTATCAGCGTGATCAGCCTATCTCTATAATTCAGGTACTTACCCAATTTCTCTATCTGTTCCTGCGTTAATGCCTTATCCCGTGTCCGAACCTGCCTGTTTCCTCGATACCTTTTCAGAAGAACGAGATCAAGCTCGATATGGTTTATTTCCAGCCATCTCCCCACAACAGTAATGTAAGTTCCCCTACTCGTAGGAGCCATTCCCTCGATGCTCTTCCTGAAATTGCTTAAGTCTGTCATGCAGTCCCTTTGCTCAGACTTAGCCTCGCCCAGATACCTATGGCTGAGAACCTCATAATCTCCACCACCATACACAAAGTCTAAAAATTTCCTCAAAGCCAGACTATACGAAGCCCTCGTATTGGCTTTCATAGTAGCCTCCTCTAAGAACCTGTTGTAGCCGTATTCACGTTCCATATTTCTGGCTACGTTTGTGGGTATTTAAACATTAGGTAAAATATGCCCAATCATTGTGAACATTATAAATGAATAGGCGACCAGGCTCCTCCCACATTACTCTATTGTATTGCTTTAACCCTTTGGAAGCACGACTCGCCGGATCATCCTCCCCGAAATAGGCTTCTGTCTCCACAATTATGCCACCCAGCGCTTTTTTGCCTATGCGTCGGACCAATAATTTACCTAAAAGCTCACTTGCAACGACATCAGGTTTTCTCGAATAGAAATTAATGGGCAGAACTTCGCTTAACAACAAATTATTAACATTAATTCCAATATCCATTGTCTTTTAAAAATGCATGTTTTAGTTAAACATCTCATATTTAGGCCTAACCGCCTTTACGAATGCTTTTAACAGTGTATATTGGAGGTAAATTTGCGAATCTGAAGAGGCGATAAAATGGATTCATCTAATTGGTTAAAGATCCTCGAGAATGCAGCTAAACATGTTTATGTAAAAGTTTCTGAGGCTAGGGTTAAAAGAGAGTTATTTGAAACTATAGAATTCAAAAACCTATTAGATAAGACAGCCCAGCACGCAATAATCGAATCTCTAAATGGTACAGGCATATCATGTAGCTTCGTAAGTGAGGAGGGGGATACAACCATCGGATCAGGGGGCTCCTCTATAGTAATTACAGATCCTATTGACGGGACAACTAACCTTGCTTGGGGACTCCAACCAGCTGTCACATGTATTTCATACTCTGAGACTTCTCTACTTTCAGATTCTATTGCAGCAGTAGTAATGGACCTCTACTCTGGAGATACATATACAGCGGAGAAGAGTAAAGGTGCTAGGCTAAACGGGAAGCCTATAAAACCCTGCCAACCAAGGGTTATACGCCGATCACTCCTTAGCTTGGATATAAGTAAAAACCTGAAATTGGAAAGAATTGGACCACTGCTATATGAGGCCCAATACATCCGAATGCTCGGATCCTCAGCTATGGACATATGCCATGTCGCTTCCGGTGTTTTCGACGCTCACATAGATATAAGGGGAAGTCTCAGAGGGACAGATGTAGCAGCTGGCCTTATGATCCTTAAAGAGGCTGGTGGCGTATATGCGGTAAACGGTGTACGCCTGGGTGAACTTGAACTTGCTAAGGAAACAAACCTCGAGCTTATCGCTTCATCTTGTAACTCATTAATGAATCAGCTCCTAGAGTTAACGAGGGAGAGTATGTGAAGCTTTCAGAACTCAGTCCAGCAGTACTAATAGATCGCCCATCACGCTTTCTTGGTAGAGTTAAACTTGATAACAAGATGGTGGAATGCTTTATACCGAATTCAGAACGAATGTAGGAGTTACTCTACTCAGGAGCGAACGTATATTTAACAAAAAACAAAGGAGTTAAAAGAAAAACAAAATGGGATCTCATCTTAGTAGAATGTAAAGGACAGCTTATTTCAGTAGATTCAAGAGTTCCAAACATAATTATCAACGAGGCTATTGAAGAAGAATAAATTTCGGAACTTGTAAATTATAGAGTAGATCAGAAGGAAGCTTGTTGCGGTAAATCCCGCTTTGATTTTAAACTAACTAATAATTCAAAACAAATAATGTTAGAGGTCAAGTCATGTACTTTGGTTAATGACGGTATTGCCCTCTTTCCAGACGCTTAAACTGAGAGAGACGTAAAGCATGTTAAAACTTTAATGGAAACTTTAAAATTAGGAAGGAGCGTGATTCTCTTCGTAATTCGACGATCTGATGCAAAGCTTTTTCGTCCAAATAAAACTAGTGATCCAAGTTTTACGCAGGCTCTTATAGAGGCAGCATATAAAGGCGTAGAGGTCTACGCTTACGATGTTAACATTGATTTCTCGCGAATATTTTTTAACAGACATGTCTCTGTTGACCTCGAGAACTAACTAACTTGATTTATATGAGTCAAAACATATAGCCTTAAATTCCATTTATTGAGGCTATCCTGTTAAAAAACGTGGTTTTAAGGCTTTTTACGAATGCAAACCATTTTTAAGTCGCTGACTATGGCTTTACACGTCGAGGTCAGAGAATGGGAAAGAAGAAAGTACTCAGCGAAAAAGACCTCCACAATATTGTAATGCGAGCGAAAATGATGTACTGGGAGTTGTCCAAAAAATGCTAGGCTTCGACCGAGTAATAGTCAAATGTCAAGATGGAAATATACGGATCTGCCGTATACGTGGAAAAATGAAACGTCGAACTTGGATCAGAGAGAGTGATATTATTCTAATCTCACCATGGGACTTCCAGACTGATGAGCGAGGAGAAATATTCTGGCGTTACACCCAGAACCAAGAAGATGAGTTAAAGCAGAAAAGTATACTAAAAATAGAGTAGGCTGAGAAATGTGCCCAGCCGGGAGAAAATAGAACAAAAAGCCGATTACCGGGAGCGTCAATACGAAGAGAATTCTTTGATGCTTAACAAGAACCAAGAAGATTACCAAGTCACTGATGCCGTTTTCGACAAACCTACACTTGAGGGGTTAAACAGACTCATAAATCGTAGAATAATAGATACAATCAAGGGTGCAGTTAAAGCAGGAAAGGAAGCTCATATTTATTGGGCTGTTGACCCAAATGGGCAGGAACTCGCTATCAAGATCTACTATACTTCCACATCAGATTTTAGAAGAGGAATGATAAAATATATTGAGGGTGACCCTCGGTTCAAACATTATCGCAACGACCCGAGGAGTATTATCTATACATGGACTCAGAAAGAGTTCAGTAACCTTCAACTTGCAGTCCAAGCTGGCGTGAACTCGCCTAAGCCCCGGGATTTTTATAGGAATATACTAGTTATGCAGTTTATTGGCACTGATGGTGTCCCAGCCCCTCTTCTAAAGGAGTTACCATTGAAAGACCCCATTGAGTTTTATGATAAACTCACAAACGATATGCAACTCTTATATCAAAGTGCAGGTCTCGTCCACGGGGACCTTAGTGAATATAATATTATGGTCTGGGATGAGAAACCAGTGATATTTGATCTCTCTCAAGCAATGTTGAAATCACATCCAATAGCCGATGAGTTACTTCGTCACGATGTGGAGACGATAAATTCTTACTTTCATAGACTCGGGGTGGAGGTCTACGATAACAACGCATTAATGGAGTGGGTTAAGAGTGGAGAGAAGGAACTACGTTAGGATCCCAAAGGACAGAGTAGGTGTCCTTGTAGGGCTTGGAGGAAAGGTCAAGGATAGAATAGAGAAGAACTTCAATGTTATGCTTGTCATTGATAGCGATGATGGTAATGTGGAGATAGTTGTTCCAAGAGATCATACCGATGTTTCAATATATTTAACAGTCTCTAACATAGTCAAAGCTATAGGTCGAGGCTTTAACCCCGAAAGATCTCTAAAACTCGCAAACGAAGACTTCGATCTTGCCATTATAGAGCTTGAAGATTATGTTGGGACAAGTGACAGTGCTCAGGCTCGTGTACGTGGAAGGATTATAGGAAAAGAAGGTAAAAGTCGTGCACTTATTGAAGGGCTAACCGAGACCCAGATAAGCGTCTATGGAGGAACAGTAGCCATAATTGGTAAGATAGAGGCGCTTCCCGCTGCAAGAGAGGCAATTATGATGCTTATTAGAGGAAGCTTCCACAAAACAGTTTGGAATTACCTCTATGCCTATCGACGTAACCTTAAACGTGAACGAGGAGAACTTTGGTATGACCAACCTCCAAGAGCTGAAGATCGTAAAGTTCGAGTAAAAGCATCTACAGTGAATGATGAAGAACAAGAAGATGAAAAGGGGGAACAATAAAAAACGACACAACAAGAGTACCAATCTGTAAGCCCAAGCGATTTCTTCTATAGAAACAGGGAAATTGCTGGTTTCAGCAATCCGAGTCGTGCAATATATGTTGGCGTCCGAGAGCTCCTCGAGAATAGTTTAGATGCTTGTGAGAGTCGACAGATCCCCCCTGATATCTACCTAAGGTTAACTGAATTATCATCCAGTGGAGGAGAAAATGGTACTGCTGTATATCTTTTACGAATTCAAGATAACGGGACAGGAGTACCAGCTGAACAAATCCCTGCCTGTTTTGCCCAAGTTTTCTATGGAAGTAAATACACACTCAAGCAAAGCAGAGGAACATTTGGCATGGGTGGGACCATGACGATTCTTTACGGTCAAATAACTACCCATAAACCTGTCATTGTCACATCAAGTATCGGCAACGATATTCATGAATTCGAATTAATGATAGATATCCAAAATAACTGTGCCCAAGTACTTCGTCATTCAGTCCTAGCAAACGATAAAGATTGGACAGGGACAATAGTTGAACTTCAGATCGAGGGCGATTACCCGCGGATAATGTCTCGGATGATTGAATATTTGAAGCAGACAGCAATGGTGAATCCATACCTTGACATGACGTTCATTGACCCCAAAAATAGACTATATAGATTCGAGCGGGGTACAACCAAAATGCCCCCTCTTCCTAAATCGGTTCGTCCGCATCCTTACGGTATCGATGTAGAGACTTTTCGACGACTCCTCTCTATAACAAAAACTAAAGATATGAAAATCTTCATGATGGAACACTTTCAGGGAGTTGGCCCTATAACTGCTGAAAGGTTCTTAGCAACAGCTCATATAGATCCTAAGCAAAAACCGTTGAGTCTGACGCCTGAAGAAATAGTGAAAGCAGTCCAAGCTGCGAAAGAATACCCAGACTTTATACGCCCAGATCCAAGTTGCCTAAGCCCTATTGGCGAGGACCTCCTTGAAACAGGTATACGTAAAGAGTTAGAACTTACAGATGAAGACTTCATAAAAACAGTTAGAAGACCTCCCTCCACATACATAGGCTACCCCTTCATCGTAGAAGCAGCAGTCATCGCTGGAAAATCAATAAAAAAATTAGGTAATGGCATTACTTTATACCGCTTCGCAAATAGAATACCTCTCCTATTCGATGAATCAAGCTGCGTCTCTTTCAAAGTTATATCTAAAGACATTAACTGGAAAACCTACAAAGTTGATAATGACACACCACTAGTCGTTGTTGTTCATGTTTGCTCCACAAAAATACCATACAAGAGCGTAGGCAAGGAATTTCTCGCTGACCAGGTAGAAGTAGAAAAGGAAATTACAAATG
>Ga0315282_10003431_pt1 | contig 28459 bp, 32 predicted proteins | sample YL17G07_20_MG_FD_203693 | JGI IMG/M metagenome (GOLD analysis project Ga0315282, IMG submission 203693) | Sediment microbial communities from Yellowstone Lake, YNP, Wyoming, USA - YL17G07_20 | ecosystem: Environmental > Aquatic > Freshwater > Lake > Sediment | place: USA: Wyoming | collected... | reverse complement strand
GTTAGGGAACACTTATTTTCTGTGATATCCAAATGAAGAGTTAACGCTATGGGGCTGTCGGCTAGCTTGGTCTAGGCTTGGAGACTCGGGCTCTCTAGACCCCGGTTCAAATCCGGGCAGCCCCACCATTCTGGAACTGAATAGGTACGGTTTCCTCAAACACCTCCCCATTTTTTTACGATTCAACTGAAAAAGCGCATGTTTTTGTGTTCATGTCTCACTCTTACTATATTCGTTGAGCCATCTGCGCCTTGGATGCGTTTCTGTATGTTGCACCTAGAAACTAGTAGGCCGGGATACGTGACTTGTTTAAATTTCTCACTTCGGATTAACTAAAATAACGGGTTGGCCCAGACGAAAATATCGGCTGAAATATCGAAGTTAAGATCGATTTTCTTCATTTGGGAAATATAAAAACATGAGGCGTGCTCAATCCACGCGTTCTCTTTGGAAGTGTTTGAAAAGTGATATCATCCGACTGTAAGGGGTTGCCCTTTCAGGGTGAAGTTCCCATTCTGCCTTCTCCATGATTTTTCTGAAGTATAATAACTGGATCATAGTCCAAGTACCATTTAGATTCACCGTAATCATCCTTTATTACGTCCCCGGGTGATACGCCCTTTTGCTTTAATTCGAGAAACATTTCATCGGTAATATTATCCTCAAGAGGGTTAAATCAACTGATGAATTGATTCTATTTGCTACCTTTCAATTATTACATCCCGTCGTATAAACTGTTTTTAGGTGTTGGCTGCATCCCAAAAAAACGTAAAATCAAATTTGAAATGGTAGCCCGGGAGTTACTGTTCCCAGACTGTAATTTATACTAATCCTTTTTTTGTTACGCGTAAGATTATCGTCTAGAGTAGAATTTGAACCTAGCGCGTACTCGAGGCTAAATGTCTGCTGTTTCTCCAGTCGCACGCTTGATTTTGCATCTAAGCATGAGGGAAAATGGAGGAGAAGCTTAGACAGTTAACGCTTCTCGCATAATTTATGATTAGGGGCAAGAAGATCAAACAAATCCATAGAGCGATATTAAGTAAGTAGAACCAGATGAAGGCGCGTCTGATCTTCAGATATTTCCAAATCCCCTTATTTAAGGGAACTACTGCATATTTCTCTAAGTCTGGTTTGTTCTCATTCAAAATCTCTTTGAGTTTTCTTATGTGACTTTCAAATTCTGAAGACAATTTGGATACGATTATGAAGCTCAGAATCGAGAACATCAAAAGGAAGACAACAAGGGGCATATACATAACGTCCGCAACTTCAATGCCTATTCCTCCCAGATAAGCGAGAACTGCCGCTACAATGATCACATATATATTTGTGAACCACATTCTTTGGTCTTCAATGTGTCGCGCGTTTAACCATGTCTGTTCAAAAAGACATTTAAGAAATTCTGAATCCTCTTTAGACTCTTTCCCGCTTTCACCTTGTGGTTTCGTTTTTCACACCAAACCTATTCCATTCTTTTAAATTCCTTTTATTTAATATATTTATAAGGAATTTTGGTAAGGAATTTTGGAAAAAAAAGCAGTGTGCGCGTTAACCTCTTATCACCCCTAATAAACCTAAGAGGAGATGCTCAGGCCTTACCATACGCTATTTATTGTTTCGGGCACGGTGGTCGACTTCTGTCAAGTAAGCTATGTTTTCCAAGTCGAGTTTCCAGTTCCTGCCTATCTATTGGTATTATTCCTTCGCGTTTTGCATAATCTTTTAAATGGTCATTCCATCCATAACATGCGACCAACCAAGTTTGGAAACGAAGTTCGTATTTCCATAGCTCTGAATCTTTTCGATAAATCTCATGGATTGCTTTGCTTGTTTTGGAATGGTCAGTTATGTATTCATCTTTAATAGTCGTTTTGACTTCAATAATAATCACATCTTTGCCCTTTAAGCGTTCTAGATTTTCAAATCCGACGCTGTAGTCCTTTTCTGCTCTTACGTCAACTTGAACATCTCCAATCGACGTATGAACTATTCGATGTTTTGTAGTGTAGCCTTCTCTTTCCATTAATTTAGGAAGGTAATAACGTTCAAGCATATCGCCTACTAAACTATTCTGGATGACGGAAACTTTGGGAAGAAGATTGATGGATCGCAAGTAAGAAGTGACTTCTTTGAGACTTTTACGGACTAGAGAGTTAATCGACTCCCTGAACCTTTTGAATTCATCAGCGGTTTCACGAGCCAGAACATAATCTCTAGGAAGTCCTTCGAGCGTTTCTTCAGATTTCTCGACGCATTTCATGGCCGAAACAGCCGATTCATAGAGATTAGCGTGAATTAGAATTGGGGCGATATTTTCATGCAACTGTCTAAGGTCTCGAAGCTGTGGTTCACGTATCAGATCGTAGGAGGCTTCGATTTCTTGGGCTAGCAATTTTACATTCTTCAGAACCTCCTCACTTCTCACATCAATTGCTTCAATTGACAATGCGTCTTTGAATTTGTTCAAAGAACGTACAAGTCTGTTGATTCGATCTACCTTGTTCTCCTCTAAAATGGGTGCATCCAAAACTGTGCAACTCCCTTAAATTCCATCATAAGACCAACAAGCTATAATTTCGCTTGGTATTTATAATTTTTAGCAGTATGAAGAACTAAAAGCGAACATTTCTATGAGTTTTGTTAGTTTTCAACCTAACATTTTAAGGTTTTTTTCTCCATGCGTGAGACAAGTTTCGGACTCACAAATCGGATCTGAGTTTGAGAATAATCCCCCGCACTTACAAATGCCATGCTGAAATTTAGGTTCTTTCGACGAAAAATAGCACGGAATTATGGATTTAAAAAATAGATCTTTCAGATTAGTTTGCTCAAAGCCATGTTTATTCGATCTTCTCCTGTGCCACTTATGATGTATTTATCGTTCGTTTTTAGGATGTAGCGCTCTTTCTCTAATTCTTGCAATGCCTGAGTGACTCTTCCTTGGGTATAGTATCTACCTAGGATACTTCCAACTTCTCTCCTGCTGATTCCATTAGGGGAATTTAACAGCAGTAACAAGATTTCGCTTTGGCAGTCAATTGGTTTGGTTACAAATACTTTACCTTCATGTGTCTCAATGAACGGAGCCTTTCTTTGCACTAATCCATTTATGATTTCAACAATCTTCTTTGGGTCTGATGTATGATATAACCTTACAAATTCGGCCAAAATCCAACTGCACGCCGAGATGACAAGATTCGCGTCTATATAGTCCGGGTTTATCTCCTTCACATGAACAGTTGCTCTTTTGCTTCTTGGATCGTAAATAAGTGAAGAAGCTATTCTGGGAACAAGAATCCTAATTGATTCAGGCAGTTGTTCTGATGAAATCCTTTCTAGTTTTTCTCTGACTTCGTGAAAACTTGGGGCCTCTTTCTCTACCTTACCGGTAAGCAAAAAAGCGAGAATTCTGAAAGTGTTTTCAGCAAACTTGCCAGCTTTCCAGAGAGTTTCTTCCCAACAACCTTTCCTGTATTCAACCAGAATTCTTTCGTAAGATGATGTAAGATCTTCTACAAGTTCCGGTGGGATTTTCTTAGAAAGCTCTTCTATGACACTTTCCTTTAACGTTTCTTTGTTTTCCATGATCTCACGCAAAATAGACCCAAGTTTTCCTTTTACCTATCGACTGCCGTTCACGTTTTAAAATGTCATTTCTAACTAGTTTGAGAAGGTAAGGTGGCAAATCAGTTATTTTAACAATTCTACCTTTGGCATGGAGGGCATCCCTTATCTGTGATATCGTTCTTTTCTCATCAAAAAACGAGGTATCTTTTAACTCGATGAGTAGCTCTTCTGTACTTTTCCTTTCAGACGGAACCATCTTGGGTTTCTTTTCTGTGATTTTTTCTAGTTCTGCAATTCTTTTTTCATGCGCATCTAATTTCTGCCTTAATTCAGCGATTTCTTTTTCCATTTTCATTTTCCCGCCTTGTACTTGTTTTCCAAACTCTTTAACAAATCATCTATCTTGAAGGGATTAACTTTGTAAACGCCTTTGCTGACACGAAAAGCGAATTTCTCATCTTTTAGTTCCTTTAGCCTCGCCAAAACCTGATCCTTTGGAATCATCAAAGAGTTGCTTAACTCTTCACCATTAACTTCAGGAGAAATTTCAGAGTCTAAGGAGTTCGCCAAGAACCTTGCGGTTAGAGCAATTTTAATTTTTTCAATGGTAGTAAGTTCAGCCTTCTCGATAATAACTCCTCCACCTTCTGTCACTTTACAGAAGGGCAATAGCCTTTCTACGAATTCGTTTATCCTCTTTTCGTCGATCTTTTCACTAACGATGAATTTTTCTTTTAGGTTTTCCATCTAGGTCACTTTTGTATATTGTATTTCAGTATTTAAATCTATTGTTTTCGCATTCCAAACCATGGATTTATTAGATGAACATCAAGCGTTATTCTTTTAGCGCGATTTCCTGAATTCAAAAATTCACTTACCACACTGATGTAAATGCCGCAAGCACACTCAGAATAATGTCCTCGGAAACCTTCTCGATGAAGTCATCCAAGTCAGTTTGATCCAATAGCATGGCCAAGTAAGCTCTAGCCGCTAACTTGTAAAATGCAGCCACAAAACCTGTCTTCGTCCTTTTTTCCCCGACTCTTTCAATAAAGCCTTGTTTCTCTAACGCCTTGACTCTCCGGTTTACTATGTGATAGCGAATGTATGTAAAATCCTTTTGTTCTCTCAACTTGCGCCAAATATCGTAGATTGTTAGTCGTCCTTGTTGGGCGAGGATCCAGAAAATAGCCTTGTTAAGTCTTGCTTCTCTTCCCTTAAAGACGGAGATCTTCGCCATTTTGTCCTCATGTTCTCATGTTTGCTATCAAAGAATGCACTAAAAGGTTGAATGCCTCTAGCGGTCAAGAGGGAGACCCTCCCTTCTAGACCTTTGTAGATATGTCCGTTTTTGGATACTGTCCTTTGGAAGCCTCTGCAAAGGATAGTGTCCTTTGCGAGGGGCAGAAGATTCTTGTGGTTTTCTGGTGAATCCCTAGTGAGGCGAGGTTTGATGGTGGAGTTTGTCATTCGAGTGAATCAACAGAGAACAGCGTATATTCCTAAAGAAGTCATAGAAATCCTTGGCTACGAGTGGTTGCTAGTGCCCAATGCGAAGGCGGCAGTTGTCTATCCAAGGCGGTGCGACTTGAGGACGGCGATAAAGAGCGTTCTGGTTATCGTGAAGGGCTTGAAGCTCATGTTATCGGCTCGAGAAGGGAGAGGAGAAAACCATGACGCCTAAGGGCTTTAGGGCTTGGTGTAAAAACATTGTCAAAAGTAAAATTTTACAACTGTAGTGTTCGGACTAGGCTTATTCCTATCCTTAAGCGAATTGACGAAAACTATCCCACGAAGGTGGCTAGGCTCCTTGGAATGAGCCGCCAGCATGTACATTACTACCTGAAAAAGTTGGAGAGGGCGGGTTTAGTTAAGCGTGTTGGTCCTAGGTGGCCAGCTTTCTACGAGACGACTGAGGGATGTAAAAAGTTTCTCACTGGATGTGAGGGTTTGGCGCCTAGTTTTGTTTTTAGGCTTCACAATTGCGTTTTCAAGTATCCGATTTTGGAGGAATCGTTTGATCCGGTTGACTGGCGCCGAGTGGAGAAGATGAATTGGAGTGCGTTGATTGGTTCTGAGTTGGGGTTGACTGTTGAGCAGACTACGAGGCATGTTCTGGTTTATTGTGATGTTGTTGAGGGTAGGGATCCTAGTGAGCTTTTGCTGTTGGCCAAGGATGAGGCTGATCGGGTTGCTGCTCATTTGCGGTTGAAGTATGGTGTACGGTTAGGCGATGGTCGACTGGCCCGTAAGGTTCATTTGGGCGTTTATGATCCGGTTGCGGCTTTGGTTTCTCGGTATTGGCAGATTAGTGATGACGTGGCGAAGATTGACGAGTCGGAGACTTTTGGAGAGATCGACTGGCTTTCTTCTGAGGCTGCTAAGGAGTATTTGCTGATGCCTGGGAATGTTAAGCGGCTTGTTCAGATTCAGGAGAAGTTTGCTGAGGCTATGCATGAGCATTTGCAGTTGGTTGAGTCTCTTCAGGCTGTGACGGAGCAGATGAGCAGGCTCATTGAGGAGTTGAGGTCGGGTGTGAAGAGCTCTGGGGAGGTGAAGGGGGTTTGAAGGTTGAAAGGATTGTGGTTGGGAAGGGCAAGTCTATTCTTGTTGACGGCCCTGACGGCGAGTGGAATAAGGTTTACTACGAGCTTGAAGCTGTGCCGGCTGAGGGCGAAGACTTTCAGGCGGCTAAAGTGAGACTTGAAAGCATTTTAGATAAGTGGCTTTCGGTTGAAGCGAAGCCCGAAGGCGAGATTCCGAAGCTTGACTTGGCTGAACTTGACCAGTTGCCTTGGACCACTTACAAGACGAAGGAGCCCGCTAAGGAAGGCGAGGCAGGCTGGATCTTCGCTAACACTAAGGGTGCTGAGGAGTTGGTGAAGGCTATGCAGAAATGCGAGGGAAAGCTGGAGCTTGGCGCCTACGAGTATCGCTTCTCTGGAAAAGAAAAGAACTTCATAACTAGAAAGCCGGTGAAGAAATGAGCAAGCTGTTGTCTTCGGATTTTCCCTGCGGGGTTTGCACGAAGAAGGGAGAAGAGATCGAGGAATGCCCCGTTTACCAATACAAGTTCAAGGTGTTTGGTAGGCGTTGTCCTAGGCAGGAGCCTAACGAGCCCACGGTTGTTGCGGAAGAGGAGGCGGCCGACCAGTATTTGGAGCTTCCCCTTGAGCTCATTTATTGGAAGGAGCCCATTCGAAAAGCCGTCAGACAAGAGGACATTGAGAACATGGCTATGAGCCTCCGTTTGCATAAGCAGATTCAGCCCGTTGTCGTCAAGCCTGCTGATGAAGAGGGCAGGTACGAAGGCGTAGTCGGCAGACTCAGATACGAAGGAGCAAAACATGCTCACTTGAAGACTGTTCTAGCGCGAGTGCATCAGTTTAAGTCGCAGATGGAGGTTCGGGAGTGGCAGCTGGTGGAGAACCTGCATAGAAGACAGCTTACGGAGCTGGAGAGGGACGATGCCTACAAGGAACTCTACGATCTGACTAAACAGGAGCGAAGCGGAGTCTATAAAGAACACATCGTCAACGATATGGCTAAGAAGATTGAGGAGCTTACTGGTGAAAAGCCCTCAGAAAAAACCATCTGGAAACGCATACAAATCGCTGAAGAACTGCCTGAGTGCGTTAAGAGAACTCTGAAAAGTCTCACTGGTGAGAGTTTTGGGGTTAGGCATGCTGAGCAACTGTTGAGGCTGAAGGACATGCCAGACAAGCAAGTGAAGTTCGCTGAGGAGTTTGCTGCCACCGTAATCAAAGGAAAGCCCATGACAGTGGAGAACCTCAAGAAAAAAGTTGACGACTTAATTATGCCTCCGAAGCCAAAGAAACCTGTCTTCACATGTTTCTTTTGTGGAGCCAAGCTTAGCGAGGAAAAGCTGAAGAAAAAAATTCAGGAAGTCGAGGAAGACCCGGTTCTCCACGTTGTTATCAAAGAAAGGTACAGGGAGGTTATGAACATCAATGAAAAAAGAGAAGATGGTTGACTATAGAGATGTCTTGGAAGCTTTAGAAAAGGTTAATGGGTTGGATTTCATCCAGCTTGCCTCCTCTTTCGGTGGCAGAGGTGAAAAAGCATGGGAGTTGTTGAAAGAAAGCCGTGTCAAACTGTACGTGTTCTGGCCAAGCGGAAGGGTCATGTGGGTCGTGGTTGGAAGAGATCATGAGTACATTATCTATCCAGTTGTGGGCTACTGCAGCTGCCTCGATTTCTACTTCGCTGTAATGAAAGGCAAAGCCCTCGTTTGTCACCATCTAATCGCCCAGAGGCTGGCTGAAATTTTGAGCTGGTACGACCTAATCGTGGAGGAGGACAGGCTCTACCACTCTCTGATGGAAGAGTGGAAGAAGATTGAAACTGAAGAGGTGACGCAAAGCGTTGTCCAGTGAAAAGCCGCCGCCATTGTGTCCTATTCGCCGTGCCGATTGCATACGCGATGTGTGTGCTTGGTGGGTTAAGGAGTCGCAGAGTTGTGTGGTTGTGGACTTTGCAATCAGTTTGAGGGCTAAGGCTTTGAAGGTGAGGCTAGAATGAGCGATGCAGTTATTTCGCCAGCTACGATAGAGAGCGACGGAGACCTTGAGCTTAACGTACACGACTATATGATTAGTCAACCCTTGGCAATCATTGGAATCCGCTGGATTGGCAAGAGCTACGAATCGGGCAAGATGTGTGAGCAACTCTGCGAGGTCAAACAGCCTTTTGTTGTGATAGATCCCGAGGGTGAATATTGGACTTTGAAAGAGCGGTATCCAGTTATTGTTGCGGCTGTCGGCAAGCCCGTGGGGCGCCCTAAAGGCTACAAGGCTGATTTGATAGTGACAGCTGAAACTGCTGCGACTTTGGCTAGGCGGATTGCGGAGAAGGGTTACTCTGTCGTTCTCGATTCAAGGAACGCTACCATGGCGGATCAGTATGCTGTTTTGGGAAATTTTCTCGAGGCTTTGTACGAGGCTGAGGGACAGTACAATAGGCCTTTAGTGGTTTTCATGGAAGAAGCCCACGTCTTGATTCCAGAGATTGGCAGGGTTAGGTTGCCAGGCATAAAGAAGCTGCAAGACAAGGTGATTTATTGGGCTTGGGAAATAGCGGCTAGAGGCAGGCACCGCGGTTTAGGCTATGTGTGTATTGCTAGGCGTGCGGCTGAAGTTGCGAAGGCTGTGCTGAGCCAGTGTCCTACTAGGTTCATTTTCAAGCTCGTTGATCCTGCGGATTTGGCTTGGCTGAGAGAGAGTGGGTTCACGAAGGAAGAGATTGATGAGATTCAGAAGTTGCCTAAGGGAACAGCGTTCGTGAGAGGTCTCACTGCGGAGCATATTAAGGTACGTAGTAAAGAGCGTTTGTGCACTCATGGTGGTAAGACGCCTATTGCGAAGGCTGTGGAGACGCCTGAGCTGGAGCATGCCATCGCCGACTTGTCTAAGATTGTTAAGGCTCCTCTGGTGACGCCTGCTACGGTTCCTGAAGAGATAATGAAAAGGGTTGAAGTTCTAGAGGCTGAGAAAAAACAACTTCTCAGCAAAGTACAGTCTTTGGAATCGCAGCTTTCTGAAGCTAAGACTGGCAAGGAATCCTTGAGCTTAGAAGCTGAGCGTTTGAGAACTCGAGTCAAGGAACTAGAATCTCAAGTCCTGACGGTTGAAGAGAAGTCGAAGCTACTGGGTAAGATTAAGGCTTTAGAGAATCAGGTGGGCGACCTTGAAGGACGGTTGGCAGAGACTCAGAGGATAGCTGGGGAGTTTGAGGAGAAGTTTGAGCGTATTCGACAGTTGTGGGGTGACTGGGCTGATTTGATTGTGGAGACTGCTGATCATTTGGATTTGGAGTTGATTCCCAAGGATGTTAAGGCCCTGCAAGAAGAGCGTGACAGATACAAGGCTGAGCTTGAAACCTATAGGCGAGAGGATGAGTTGCGCAAGGAGCTTTTCCAGCAGACGCTGGAAGATTCTAACATTAAGAGTTGGATTAGGGATGCTGAGGCTTTTCTGCAGGATTTGAAGAGGCGTGGTCAAGCGGGTAGTGCTGTCTTGAAGGCTTGCCTGCGTATGGATCCTGAGGTGACTTTTCTGCCCGAGGAGATTCAGACGGGTTATACTCAGAGCACGAATGCGACGTACATGAAGATGTTGGAAGCTAAGGGTTTGTTGTGGGAAGCCAGCAAGAAGGGGAGGAAAGCCTTCAGGAACCGCTTTCCATATTGGGTTGCAGAGAACATTCGGAAGATTCGTCCTAATGCGCCTGACGGAGCCATAGACGAGATTGTGGATCGCCTAAAGCGAAGCGTTATAGGAGGCTAGTGAGATGCTTTTTGGAAGTTTGTTGGTGCACGAAACGAGCCATCTTTCACGGGGCTTCTGTAGGGGCTGATTTTTTGCCTTTTCTGAGTGAAGGAAGCCTGAATCTAGCCGCTATGAGTGCCTATTTTGTTTGTCACTTATGTAGGTGATTTGAGACGCGAAATGTGCGCGGTGTCCATGGTTCAAGGGAAGGAAATGTGCAGAGTGTGCATGATAATTCTGGAGAGGCTGCACAGAAGGGATCTGTTAGGCGTAGAAGCAGGGCAGAGAAGGTTGGTCGATTAAAGTATATTATCGAGTTGTTGAAGCGTTTGGAGCGGCAAATAGGCGAAATTGATGTTAGAACAAGAACTTTGACGGCTGGTTTGCGTGAATGGATAAGTTTTGAGCCTAGCTATATTCAGAGAGTTGCTTGTGAAGATGAGGTAGATATTGAAATAATTACGTGTCTGTTGCAGAAGGGTGTTGGGGGTTTACTGCCCTCAACCATCGCCTCAGAACTAGCTGAATACGGCTTAAAACGGTGGGATGTTACTCGTAGGATACAGCGCATGAACAAGAAACTGATGAAGGAAATAGGGCAGAAAGTAGCTGAAAAAAGAGGGCATCAATGGGCACCGACAAGTTTTTTGATGGATATTTGGGAATAAAAAGAAGTCAGGGAAGCGGACACTGACTAAGCTTTTATTGTCTTCTTCTATTTTGTTAATAATCGGAGTTGGTATCATGTCCAAGATTGTGCAGGAAGATTTAAGATTGGTTGGAAGTCTTAGAGACACTGCGAAGCAATACTCTGGTTTGAAAAAAGATAGGGCGCAAACCGCTGTGAAACTTTATGAGACGTTTCTAAAAGATTATATTTTTTCCCTCAAATGCGATAAGAGAAGTGCGGCCAAAGAACTAAAGGATTTTTTCCATAAGAGCAAGATAAAGATTGCTGCGATTGATGGAACTAAATATGAAAGAACTCGACGAGGATGTATTGCTTTCTATGTATTAGCGACCCCATTGGTATACGAACTTAACCTCGATGCAGAAGATTTGAGACCAAGGCGTTTAGAGGAAGAAATATTAAGAAACAACATCATGGCGCTAATTCCTGTACCACTTTCAGAGATTTTTTTGATGTCGGCGCATCCTCTATTGGAAATCGAGAAGATTGAGGATGAAGTAGAAGAACCAGAGGAGGAACTTGGTGATTTTTTCGCTCCTCAGAAGATTGGTAGGATTGATGTGGTCATGATGAAACTAGCTGAGGCCTATGCGGTTTATTGGTGTCTAAAAAACGTTAAGCCGGATGCAATTATGATTGATGGTTCATTATTTGAGGATTATTCGTATTCAAACAGAAGCGTTGACAGGTTGACGATGTTTAAAGGCGAAGTTCTTGGACAAAAAATGACTACGGAAGATTTTATCATGCTCAAGTCGCTTCCAATAAGCGCGGATTTGGGGATACCTTCACCCGAATTTACAAGAGAATTTTTGGTAGCGGAACTTTTGGCTTCAAAAAAGGTCGAGATAGATAAGAAGAGTTTAACATTTCAAAGTACACTTGCGAAGGGCAAAGTCAGTATCACCAGATTTCAGTTGAATAACTGGAAAAATTTGAGCTACTTTGAGATAAGTGAAGACAGCGATAAAGTAATCGTAAAACTGAAAGACGAGTGTCACCAGAGTTGGAGTAAACTCCAATCGTTCTTTCTGAAAGTTTGTGATGGAGGCTTTGGAAAAAACAATTTGGAGGCCTTCAAGGTTTACTCTTTGGAGGACGTGGGGAAATCTTATCGGTATATGTGTGAAGAAGATATTGAAACCCTTTGCAGAATTGGATATAACATGATATTTGAGGAATGTTGGAGATCTGGAACACTACTTTTTTCCATAACGAAAGACAGTTACGTGAGGTTTTTTGTTGATAATTTCCTTACGATAGGCGGTCCCAGACACCTCGGCATTTTTGGATTTAATCAAAAATTGTTGCCTCGAATTCCTTCGACGGACGCGGGAATGTTATACGACATTTCTTTAAGGATTAGAAATCTGCACCCTCCCTTGTTTCTCATGGAATATGACCCTGCAATTTCAACGGTTTACAGCAGTTATGACGCACAGAGTTCTTCGTATGTTTTAAATCAACTGAGGCGAGTTGCCCAAGAACGGGAGTTTCTGAGATCACTTGTTCAGATATCTGAAGACTCTACGGGGAGGAAATCTCTCGTGTTCACAGTAGATCGATTAGTTTATCCAAGCTTTGACAAGTCTTTTGAGAAGCTGTCTGTGACATTAGGAGGAAAGCAATATGACTTTGCATATTATAGTAAACCCAGTGAACTCATGAAAATTATTGTAGATCTAATGGTTTTGACCTCTTCGAATAGACATGACGCAGTGTTCGGTTATCCTGATCCCCTATTTGATGCTGACCAGTATGTTAAGACTCTTGGAAAGGCACATTTAGAGACGCTGGACCTTGCGTTGACTGAAATTGATTTAGAGGAGTTTTCTGTTACTTACAGACAAATGAGGGAAATGGGTGGTGGTTAAATGACTGAAGAATATATGGATAAGAACTTGTTCGAGCAAGACATCAAAGGATTTCTTTTCTTCCTAGAACCAACATTTGATGGAGGAGAGAAAGCTAAACTTGTTTTCGAGTTTAACAGAGAAGTTTTAAACAAATTAAGGGAAGGAGATATAGTTGCGGTAGAATCCTTTACCTCACTTGCCGAAAGCAAGAAGTATTATGCTTTACTTGAAATAACGAGGATAAGTCCGACGCATATAACAATTGATAGACTGAAAAGATATCGCTTTATGGGAGCCGTAAGAGAGTTTCTGAAAGAGGCCACCAAGGATTTTGAAGCTGGAGATCCCACTCTTGTTCGCGACCATGTTTATGTAGAGGCTGAAGCTGTTATCACAGGTTATACAATGAAAGCTGGTTCTCCTGAACCAGAATTTATCAACGAAACAAGTAAGCCGATTCTAGGAAGGGATGTTGGTGTTTTGAACCCTCAAACCATCGGTAAACTCATCAACAAAGGAATAGAAAAAGGTCTGATCGTAGGCAATTTGTACTCGACTTACGAGGAGAGAAAGAAACTATACCTGAAACTGAAACCTCGCAAGATGATAACTCATCATTATACCATATTTGGTTTCACAGGTTCGGGAAAAAGTAACCTGAGTGCAGAGATGTTGTCAAAATTGATAACCGAGGAAAAGGTAAACGTAATTGTTTTCGATCTTTCAGATGAATACACTGCCCTTCTTGCAGATATACTTGAAGAACAGGGAATAATCGTTGTTGACAAGGACGATTTGCCTGAATCTCTGTTGGAATATTATGATGGTAAAGAGAAAGATGCTGACAAAGTAGCTAAAGAACTCGCCGTTAAGACCAAAAAACCGGGGGCATTCGATTCACCAGAGTTTGAAGAAACTTACCAGAAATTTTTCAAGAGGGTTATCGAAGATAGGAGAATCAAAGTAATCGATACCGAAAAACTAAGTGTGGAAAAACTTGACTTCCTTACATTTTTCTCAATACTGCAAGACAGATGCTCGCATCCCGCAAACAAGAAAATGCTTGATCAACTAGAACCGTTTATCAAAAAAGCATTGAAAGAAGATGAGACCATCGAGAAGGACAGATTTGGCAATTTTGAGATAACTCCTGAGAATTTGGAAAAGCTAAAAGAAATGATTCTGGATTGCTATTCAAGGTTGTTCGGTGATAAAGAATTCGCTGTACTCAGTATCATAAAGGGATTTTTCGAGGAATATGCTCTAAGGCTTGAACTATCCAAAGAAGAAGAGAAAAGGGAGTATTATGTAACTCAAGAATGGATATTGGAGAACTATGTTGCAAACCAATCACCAGACAAGAAACTTTGCACCATAGTTTCTTCAGACAAAGAAAAGGTAGCGTATCTTGTTTTCAATCTAATGGATAGTTCTTTGAAAGCAAGACGAAAAGCAGGAACTAGAACTCATGATGTTCTGTTTGTTGTGGATGAGGCTCATGAATTTGTAGTTAACCCACGAGAAACAGGATTGTCTGATATAGAGCGGGGTTGCTCAAGAATGATAGAACGATTAACAAGAATGGGTAGGAAATATGGATTAGGCGTGGCATTAGCTTCGCAAAGAGTCGCTTATCTTAATACCACGGCGCTCTCGAATTGCCATACAACATTCATTGGAGCTCTACCAAGAAAATACGATCGTGATACAATGAACGAAGCTTATGCAATTTCTCCTGAAGTTCTCTCAAGAGTTGTGACCTTTCCTCCAGGGAGTTGGTATGTTGTCAGTAGCATTGCCATGGGAATAAACAATGTTCCGATTAGGATTTTGGCGCCAAATCGCGAAAAAGAGTTAGCTGAGCATTTCAATAAAAAGAAGTATCTCACAGAAAAGGGACAAGCGGTACTGAAGGAAAGTCAACTCCTTAAAGGTGATTGACATGCCTCCGCCCGCTATCAAAACTCTTGGTGACCTAATTTTTTGGCAGTATGCTAAAATCATATCTGAATCTGCGGGTTTAGGTAAGAGAAATTGGGGTTTTGTGATGAAAAAGTTCAAGCAACTCCAACAAGGTGAGATATTCTGGAATGAAATACGGGAATACGTGAAAGAAAGGGAAAAGAAAGACGAATGCATTTTCTGCGGCACAAAGACAAGTCTCACTATGGATCATTTATTGCCGCGTTCACTAAATGGTCCTGATGATGAAAAGAACATTATTTGGGTTTGTAAGACATGCAATTCATCAAAAGGTTCGAAAAGGATCTACGAACTTTGGACGATTAAAAAAGGTTTAGAGGGAGCAAAGTATGACGTTCCAAGAATAGCTGAGGGAAAATATTTGAAGTTTCTTTATGAGACATTGAAAGAAAGAGGGATGCTTAACCTTACAATGAACGAAATAAAAAAACAAATCTGTCCGGAATGTGATGTGAAAGGACTCTGTATAAAAGAAAAATCTGTTGGAGAACTCTCTCCACTTTGTTTAGACGGCATAGCTACATTGTGTTTTAAAGAAAAATGAACTTGTGAAATAAAACTAGGATTTTGGATGAGTGAAAATGACAACAGTCCATGAACAGTATCAAAAAAAGATAAAAGAAATCGGTAAAAGTCTTGGATACGATCCCAGTGGTCAAGACACTCCACTCGGCAGAGTTGATGCCAAATGGTCTGAGGCAAAATTGTCACCTTATCTAGAAAGAGGAAAAATCCCCATCGCGGTTTTCGAGGTTGTTTGCTCCGAAGGACAAAAGGAACTTCGAGGAAGTTTATTGAATATGCTATCAGCAAAACCATCTCTTGCGGTTTTTGTCCTTATCAGAGAGGAAATTAAAAAGCATCCTCGTGGAAACACAGAACCAACAAAATGGTTTGAAAGAATGGATAGATACGTTAATAGATTGATAAGCGAATTTCAAGGAATTCTCAGAATAGAAAAATGGTATGAAGATAAAGTAGACAGAATGTATCAGACATATTGTAGGTCACAATAAGGGTAATTTCATGAAAATTCTAGTTGTCAGTTCTTGCACAGGGGAAAAGAAAATTGAAATGAAAACAGTCACGTGCGAAACGATAGATAAATACGGTTTAGAAGGATTGAAAAATCAAGGTTTACCTCAACTGCCAGCATGGCAGATGTACACGGGGAAGCAGCATTTAGCGATAGTCAAATCAGTAAAGGAATTGCGAAGAAAAAAGTTCGGTGTTGATTGGTACATTCTTTCTGCAGGTTTTGGTTTAATTCATGAAAATGAAATGATTGCACCTTATGAATGCACCTTTAACAAGATGAAAAAAAGTGAGATTATAGAAAGAGGAAAAAAGTTAGGAATTAATGTTTCTTTCAAGAAATTGTTGGATGAGAATTATGATGTCCTGTTTTCTCTATTAGGTTCTAACTATCTTTTACCTCTTGATTTAAATCTAATTCCAGAGACCACAAACGCTTACATCCTTTGCGCAGAAAATCAAGAGATACCACAGAAAAATCATATTCATAAAGTAGTTTCTTCAATTGAGCAAGCGAGAAAACTAAAAACAATTCTTATCAATGTTAAGGGATACCAGTTTCTGAGTTTTGCAAAAAAGGTAAAAGAAGATTATGATTTGAAAAGGGTAGATTTAGTATTAGAAGAGTTAACTAACCTTTAAACGATGGTGATTTAAATGGATTTTTACTATGTCTGGACGCCATGGGGAGATGAACCCAAAGAACAATATCTTTGGGAAATTTTTCCATGCACTGATGGAATCCTACTTTCAAAGGGTTACGTTACTCCAAAACTCGAGGAGAACATCGTGAAGTATGGAGGCATTCATGAATTTCTGAGATGGAAGGGCCCTGTTATTGGAGATTCTGGAGCTTGGCTTTACAAGTATGAGGATGAACCTCCTTATTCTGTTAGAGAACTTCTTGACTATTATATTAGATTGAAAATTCCTGTTGGTGCACATTTAGACCACATGATATTAAAGACTATTAGAGTAGATGGTGTTCAAAGAGAATTAACTCCTGAAGAAAAGAAGAGGAGGTGGGAAATTACTTTAGACAATGCCAGAGAGACTATCGAGTTATTAGATAAGGAAAAATTCAATCATCTTCAGATTATCGGAGTGGTTCAGGGATGGGATGTTGAAAGCTATCGTGTTGCAGTTGGACAACTGTTAGAAATGGGATACGATTATTTAGGCGTAGGAGGAATAGCGAGAAAACCCACTTCTCAACTCGTAAAGATTGTCGAAGCTATCAACAAAGAGATCGGTAAACTTCCTTCAGAAAGAAGAAGAAAAATCAAACTTCACTTGTTCGGTTTTGCTAGATTGCGCTTAATTCCGTTTCTAATGAAAATGAGAGTTGTCTCATTTGATACCGCAGCGCCTTTAAGACAAGCTTGGGAAAGTGGTGAGCACAATTACCATTTTGCAAATCCTTGGAGGTCTTACACTGCAATTAGAATTAGATTAACAAGAGTGAAAAAACTCAGACTAGGTCTTGAAAGAATGGAAAAAGAAACTTTAGAAACTATGTACAAGTTTGCAAGACGAGAGGTTTCACTTCAACATGTTCTCAAAAATCTTCTGGATTATGAAAGAAAAATTCTTGAAGTTGATGGAATTGAACCCAAGAAAATAGATAAGATCATTGAAATTCTTAGGAAACGGTACACTACAACATTAGAAGATAAACCCTGGGAGAAATGCACTTGTCCAGTTTGTAAAGAAGTAGGAGTCGATGCTATCATTTTCAGGGAAGGTTGGAGAAACGGTTCCAGAGCGCATCATAACGTGAGACAGTTTTATCTAGAGTTAAATAATATAAGAAATACGAATGGGGGTTGATGTTATGTCTACAAAAAATAAATATGCACTATTTGTTGTAGGAGAAAGGGATGCTGGAAAGTCCACTCTTATTCGTAGTCTGACTGGTTGTGGAAGAAACAAGGTCTATGATGTTAAAACTTTGAATGGACAAGCTCTTAAGGCGTTTGTCTCTCTTAATTCGCCTCAAGAAATGGGAATGTCCAATTATCCACCTCAAAATTTTCCGCAATCCATAGAAAACAAATACAACGTTAAAAGGAATGATTATGATATTCTTATTTCTGCGCTTGAATTAGTTGTCGGAAATCAGACACAATACGGATACCAGCAATACATTCAAAGTGTTCAGAGCCAAGGATTTGATGTTAGAATAGCGGTAATACAGACTGGATGGAACAATGTTGCGGCGAATCCAAATGAGCTCCAAGCAATCCAGAATTTTGCACAACAAGGAAAGATACCCTTGATTTTAGTAAATGCTTCAAGCGATCCGAACGTTGAATCTTCTAAAGTAAGACATGCACTATATCCTTAGCAGCTTTGCAGAAAATAACACGCAAACTGACCAATCATGCAAAGTCAAGAAGTGTTTTTTCCTTGGGAATAGCTCTACTTACTATACTGCATAGATCACCATATCCTTTGCTTTTGATCGCTACGAATCTTTCATCCCATAGATTCTTTAGGACTTCACGATACCGCTTTCCAGCAATAACGACTATTCTGTCATAATTCTTTAACAACGGACGCAATTTCATTTCAACCCCAGGCTGAATGTTCTTTACATCTTCTTTAGTCCGTAAAACTTTTTCATATCCTTCAATCACATCGTCTGGGTGGATTAATCCGTATTTAGCGGAGACAATGACGTAATCAAACCCCAAGGATTCACAATATTTTCTAACAGTTTTGAATAATCTGCCTTGGTACATTTTATCAGCTGGAGCTTTAACAGATGCGTCGCATCCAAGTTTTTCTTTAGTGCATCCTGTTATTACGAGAACTTTGTGATTTTTATGTAAGTCCAACAAGTTCATTTCTTTTTCACTTTCTTCTTTCTTGTTTAACTTAGACCAGAGTTCTGGATTTTTTAGGATTTGATAGAAGACGTATGTGTTATGGAAACCTCGGCGACGGTTCCTGTTGTTTCCGCGAAAGATTATCACTTCAATTCCTAAGTTTTTGCAAATTACACATGGACAAGCTTTCCAAGGTTCATCCTTTAGAGTACGCCGGAAATATTCTTCAAATTGCTCACGTCCTTCTCCAATAAATTTGTCATATTCAAGTACCAACTTCAGAACGTTATCTATGTCAATCAATCCTTTATCGTAGTCTCTCATCAGTTTTAAACACTCTTTTTCTAATAACTGAATCTGTTCTAGGGTAGCTTTGCCTTCCTTGATTATTTCTTTAGCTTTCGGACTCCTATCAGTCTGCGGGATTCTTATTGCAGCATAAGATTTACCATCTACAGAGAAATAATTACTGCGTGCCCCCAACCATGCTCTTCTTAAAAATGATGCAGAGTCAAAACTAGTCACACCTAATTCTTGTAGCGTTTTCAAATGATTCTGTCTGGCTATTCCAAACACATGTATATCAATTTTCTTCTTTGTTTTTTCGTGAAAACCTCTAACCTCTTCCGAAACTCCCTTCAAAATGGGAAGTAACAGTTTTGCTTTGCTTACTGATTCTAACTTTCCAGTTGGAGCTCTGGCTAAACCACCGAGTCCTATATAATCATAACCCATTTCCAGAAGCCTTCTTACGGCCTCTTTATAACTACTTACGTCCCAACCTTGTGCTACTCCAATTGGTCTAAAATTATTAAAAAACACATCTTTAGACTGCCAAATTTCGAGAAATTCTCTCGCGTTTTCAAGCGTAATCTTCCATCTTTTTTTCGCTTCTTCTGGATTTTTCTTAACTAAACCTGGAATAATCAGGTGATCAATCGATACACCTAAATTGAAACCACAATTTGCATAGTATTCAACGATTTCTCTAGTTCTAAATGGTGGTTCTGGCTGATCTATATAACCCCAAGCTCCACAATCGCCCATTATAGGAAAAGTCTTCGGTAACCTTAGAAAACTATGAATTCCCTTTTCTTGAATAGCTTCGAATTTGCTCTTGTTTTCTTCTATTTTCATTCGAGAGACTAGAACTCCATCAAAAGGAACGTCTTCCAATCCAAAAATATCCCACATATAAACATCATTGCCGACAGGATCTTTTTCATGTTCCTTAGAATGTTCATCCGTAAGAAAATCGTATTTGGGATCAACTTTATCATCCCATTCAGGAATAAAGTACTTCATGATTCCCACGTGATGTATGTTACCTTAGATAAAAATGGTTGCCATAGTTCTTAAAACATTTCCTTATTTCTATCTCTGAAATATTCTGCTAGGATAGATCGAATGGTTTCTTGAACAGTGTCAAGTTTTCTCCTTTTTCTCTCGGTTTCTACTGCTTGATGCATCGACTCTGGTAACGACATTGTGAATTTTCTGGCCATACACATACCGCCGAAGAACTCTTTGGGAGTAGAAATACTTATAAATGTATACCGCTAAAGAAGTAGATAGAGGTAAATGGACGTCCAAAGACATCTAGCTGAGGGAGCATTTCCAGTTGTTTACCCCAATTTAAGGGACCGGATCTTTTCCGATTTAAAGTTAAAAAGACTCATGACAAGTGTTGCTTTCCTGAATTCAAACCAGAAAAAACAGAATGTGCATAAACTCATGAAATTCGACAAAGAAATCTTTTTGGACTGTGGGATTTTCCAACGGGGTTTCTACAAGACAGAGTTCACTTGGGAGAAGGTTTCTAATTATCGCGAAAAGCTCATTGATTGGTACTCGTTTCTCAAACCAGATTTTGCAAGCTCTTTTGATTTGCCATGTTCTCTTGATTCACAAAATAGAATCAAATTGAAACGACTGGAGTGGTCCATAGAAAACTTCAAAATCATGAATCATGCTCTCGACATTCCATTATTTCTTGGAATCAATGCCTTTTCTAAAGATGAGGTGATTTTAGCCGCGAAGACTATCAACATTAAACTCGGAAGAACTCCTGAACTCATAGGATTGGGTGGAATGGTTCCGCTTATGAGATCCAGCAAAGCACAGCCAGGACTAGGGAAACTCATCTTAAGCATGATACACATGATCAGAACAAAATTTCCGAGTTCATCATTGCATATCTATGGTTTTGGGGATCATAAGTGGTATCCCCTAATTCGTCTTCTTGGGGCCTCCAGTAGCGATTATGCTGGATACATCAGCATCGCCAGTAGAGGAGGAATTCTTCTTCCAGGATTATCGGAGAAGTATATTCTTAAGAAGATCGTGAGATTGAGGACAAAGAAAGGTGTGACTTTCTACACTAGAGCGGATGAAACACTATTCACTAAAGATGAACTCCAGAAACTTCAAAATTGTGGATGTCCTTTTTGCAGAAATTCAGATCCTGTTCTTTTAGAGTTCAGTCGGGAGGGGCGAATTATTCATAATTTGCATGTAATTCTGTCGGAAAACGAAATTGTTGACGCATATTGCCGCGAAAACGACCTGGAAGGACTGAGGAATCATGTGAAAGAACGTTTTTCTAATGAGAAGAATGACATGAAAAATCTCGCCAATCATGTTTTTTGTCTTATTGGGAAATAAGTCTCTTGTTATAAAGGAAGTTATCTATGAAGCAAACAAAGAAAGTCATTTCGATTTACACAGACAGACTGCACTACCATCGAAAAAACCGTATAGCATGCATCACCGACGATTTGAATCAATATCTGACGTCTAAATGGAGAAACTGGTTTGAAAACGATATTTTAGAAACGAATGAAAAGAACAAACATACAAAACAGAGTAATCCTAAAAAAGACGCAGTTTATGGTTCTCTTCGAAGCTGTTATCGCAGGACATTAAGGAGACTAGATTCAGATCTTTATGCCCAAGCAAGAATAACACGATTAGATGAATTGTTTCGGGTCTTCGAAAATGAAATGAAAGTAGAAATACAAAGAGCGAAGCTTAGAGGCGTGGATGAAGAATTGATTGAACTTCTGAAGAAGGAATTCAACAAAGTCGAGCGGCAGGCTCAGTTTTGGAACGTCAGATTCCTCAGGAAACTAGGATTGTAGTTCTCTTTGGATGAATTCTTCAATAGTTAGATAAACTTTGTAACCAGCTTCAATAAGAAACCACAGATCCTCTTCTCTCCAATAGCCATCAGGAATGAAAACGAAGGTCAAGTTTTTCTTTTCCTGAAAAGTCTTACTTACTTTATCATATTGATATCTGGCACTCCTACATCTGCCACATTCTTCTGGTCTCCGGTGATCAATTGTATCAGAATCAGCATAACGTGATTTTAGAAAATATCTCCGATCTGATTTTTCGATAACCCAATGCGATTCAACTATCCCTGAATTCCTAGGAAAACTTTTTGCGTGTTCAGGGTATGTCTTCAAATACTCTGGATGATCTAGAATCAGTTTCGGAAAGAAACTTTCTTCTCGGAGACCCTTTCTTAGAACAACGTCCTCAAGTTTCTTCAGGTTTTCCTCTATATAATCATGATATGGTTGTAACTTCGGATTGTTCAAATCTCCCCAAATTCTTCCTTGCGCGAACCTAGCTCTAGAGTCTCCCTCAATATCTGAAACACTTTGACTAATACTACCATAATTTTGCTCTAATCGTTCCAAGATCCTTTTACATACGTTTTCCGTTTCTTCTTCGGAGAATTCTCTATAGTAAAAGATTATTTGATCTGCATAAACCCCTAAAATATCCATGAAATCGTTTTGTTTCAGACCAGATGCATCTAATAAAATTTTCCTAAAGAGACTTGTTTGTTTCTTTGCATTCCAGACTTTCTTCAATTCCTCAAGCGATGTTGTCTTATCTTCAATCAAGAGGGCGTTCCTAATAGGAGCGAAAATTTCATCCCAGTTCTTTAAAGCTTCAAAATTTTCTTGTAGTTCTCCTGATCTTTCCTTAATAATCTTTTCCATGATTCTTTTTACAGTTGTCTCGTCAAGAGGAGGAATAGTTCTTACTACGTTCACTATTTCAGGGCGTTCGCTTTTTATGTAGTATCTGGGACCATTTAAAGAGTGATCTTCTATCCCTATGACACCCAACTCTTCAAGGTATTTTAATATACGAAGCGTTTTGGCGTGATCAATGTCAACAGAGTCAGCGATTTCTTCCAATGTATCTGTCCCTGAATCTACTGTTTTTATTACGTCAATTTCTTCATCGGTAAATACCGCTTTCACTATAAAGTACCATCTAAAAGACGGACGATCACACGGTTCACTATGAGCCTGCAACTGTTCATCCAATAAATGAAGATTTGGAACAATATCAGTCAAGTGTTTCTTTTCTTTTGACCATAGATCATGTAATGGTTTCACTTTGAGCGACTCTATACGTTTGAAGTATTCAACCATATTTTTGTAGGCGATTTGAACTCCACCTTTCTCGGACATATTTGAAATCGTATCAATGAGAAAATCGCTAAATTCAAGTTCCTTTTTATTTTTTACTTTCTTAGAGTACTCAGTATAGATTTGGTTCAATTCCGTCTCAATCGGATTAAAATCGTTTCCTTGATACGAGACGAATAAGTTGTCTTCAAAAATCGTTTCAAAGCCAGAAATCAACCAAGGAACCCAGAAATCTTTTCGACCGAATATTATATTGACGCAGATATCTCTTTCCGGGATAATGTTTGGATCATTAGAGGTTTTTATGTAAAAGAATTCGCCAATAGTTTCCCAAAAGGGGTATTTTGAATTTGATGTATATCTTCTTGCAACTTTATCTGGACCAGATGTTATGGAGAGTATCATATTTCTATTTTTTAGATGAACTAGGAAGTCAGGTGTGCAGCGCAGATGAGGGGAAACGTATTGATAAATTACCTTCTTTTCACCAAAGACTACTTTCAAAGATGCGTAAACAAGTTGTTCCAATTTCCAACCCTTAGTAGCGGCTCCTCCTCTACCCCCATGATATTGTATTTCGCTCATGCTTGCCTCAACTTCTGAGAAAATTATCTAATCTATTCTTAATTTTCTTTTCGAGAGTTTTTCCGCTCTCATCAATTTCTATTTGCATTTTCTCTCCTCTGTTAGTTAACCTGAAAAGTTTGTCCGTTTTTGGATCTGCGACGAAAAGTTGGTGTTCTTTCTTGTACGAATTAAGCAAGTCCTTTATCATGGAAAGATCTTGAACTAAGTTTGGAGTTATCACCACAAGAAGGTTTTCACACATCCTGGAGGCCCATTCAATTTTCTCATCCCATTGATCCCTTGACAATTTAGTGTCTTGAACCTCTACCCAAATTAAGGTGATAATTTCTGGAAGTTTCACAACCGCCAGATCCGCTCTTGGTCGAAATCTGTGAGACCATACGTCCTTGACTCTATACTCGAAAGAGGAACAATAAATCGCCCTTAAATAATGAAACACGATCAAGCGTGCTTTGTAGTGATCCTCGCCTTCCCCGAGTGTCTTACGGGGCTCCTTTCTACACCACTTCGCCAGATAAAGCACCCCTTGGAGTTTTAACCTGTGATGTTTAGGATTTTCCTTTGAAGTATTCTGCTAGGATAGATCGAATGGTTTCTTGAACAGTGTCAAGTTTCCTTCTTTTCTTTTCCTCGTCTATTGCTCGCAACATGGAGTTGGGCAATGACATCGTGAATTTTTTGGCCATACAGATACCGCTAAAGAATTCTATGGATGTACAAAGTATTTATTAATGGGTGATTCTTTTAACGTCTAAAGAATTCCGTAGACACCTATCAGGTGATCAATTAACAACTAATTTATCAGTTCAAACATTCCACAAAAGTCACTTCCAGCAGTCGGATTAAAACATCTAAAATAGACAGATTGGCCTTCGATTATCCTCTGTTCATACGCCTCTTTTTAAGCCCCAAATAACTTTTTGCTGTTGAAGTATTAGCTTTACGTTCAAACAATCTCTCTTAACTAGATCCACCAGTTTTTCTGTGAATTTCCTGCTGTTCCATTCTGGTTGGAGAACCATGTTTGATGCATTGAGAGAGGAAACAATTTTCCTGGCATACTCATAGTCTTCTTTGTCCGAAATAATAAACTTAAACTGGGTTTTAGAATCAAACAACTCTCTAGCCCTTTTAAGAACACCAAAATCACTTTTCATTCCAGAAGAAGGACATTTACAATCCATGCTAATTAGGTCCACTGACCTAAGAATTTCTTCATCAAAAAATGTTCCATTCGTGTTTATCTGAATCCAATAACCCAGCGATTTTAATTGCTTAATTAACTCTAATAATTCTTCTTTCTGAAGGAGCGGTTCGCCACCAGTTATTGAAACGCTTTTACAAGGATATTTCCTCACTTCATTAACTATCTCTTTGACATTCATTTCTTTACCATTTTCCAACGCATATTTTGTATCACACCAAGTACATCTGAGGTTACATCCAGCTAACCTTATGAAAATTTCCGCTCTACCAATCTCTATTCCTTCTCCTTCTATGGAATAGAAGATCTCTGAAACTTTCACATCTTTCCCTCTTTCTTCAACCTCAGGATGAGCGGGTCTTCAATTCCAGCTTCTTGAAATCCCTTAGCTCTCAGCAAACAAGAATCGCATTTACCACAAGGAACTTCACCTCCAACATAACAACTCCAAGTCCATTCCAAAGGAACTTTCAATTTGATTCCAAGTTCAACTATTTCTTTCTTGTTTCTGAAAAGCAACGGTGTTTCTATTTTCATCTCTATCTTATACTGTGTGCCTACCTTGCTAGCTAATTTCATCAACTCATTGATTTTTTCATAGAATTCTGGCCTGCAATCTGGATAACCAGAATAATCCAAAACATTTGCTGCTATGAAAATTCTAGCCTCTATGTCCTCTGGCTCAATGCCTTCCTTTTCGATCTTATGTAAAATCTCAGACTCTAGGTATGCTGCAGCTAAAACCAAGAAAAATGTGTTCCTCAAAGGAACATATGTTATTGGTATGTTTTTTGCCATTTCTTGCGTGCTTCTTTCTTTCGGGACTTCAAACAATTCAGGGTGAGTTAAGGCGGAGTACCAAGCTACTTCCTTGTAAGGAGAGATATCAATTATTTTGTGTTTGATTTCTAACCTCTTGGCAATTTCCTGAGCACATTTAACTTCTTTACTTAGACTTTGGCCGTAGTGAACTGTGATTGCATGCACATCATAACCTAAACTTTTTGCACAAGCTGCGGTAGTCGTCGAATCTAACCCGCCGCTCAACAGGACCACGCCTATCTTCACAATCTCACCTCATTCAAAATACTCGCACCAGCTTCTCGGACCCTCCCAGACTCTCACCTTCTCTAGTTTGACAGTCTTTGGCAGACCCTTCAAATTCTGAAAGACATATCTCGAAATGTTTTCAGAAGTTGGATTACCGATTTCCTTCAAGTCGTTTAAAAAACTGTGATCAAGTCTCTCAGTTATTTTCTCTAACTTTTCTTTCAATGTTTCGAAATCCACTAGAATTCCAATATCATCCAGTTTTTCTCCAACAACAAAAACTTCAACTCTCCACGTGTGCCCATGAACTCTTGAGCATTTCCCCTTATAACCAACCAATTTGTGGGCGGCGTCAAACTGTGATTCAATTCTTAATCTGTACATTTCTTCGCCTCCAACTACAAAATCCCCCGCCATTCTGAACAAACGTTATGGTCATGAATCGACTCAAAGCTAACACATTTTACTCTGCAAAACCGTCCCTGATATTTTTCCCTTAACAACTGAACACATTTTCTCACAACATCCTCAACAAACTTGGCATTTTTGTGAATTTTTTCAACAATTTCTTTTTCCTCTGGTCGTTTGAGAAGCGAAAATGTTGGAGCACTGAAACTTTTCTGACCTATGTCCACAATGTCCAATAGTTCTATCGAGTTTTCGGATGTGTCAATCTCTATTTTTAGTATGCCTCTCTGATTATGGGTGAGTCCTCCGCACATTTCCTTTGCACAAGGGCAAGCTAACACTCCAGTTACGCTAACACCAACTGATTTTCTCTTATCCTTCGTAGAGAACCTTGCAAACATACGGGCAATAGCGCTCTCTTTTTCTCCATTCGGCTTAACCCTTTCGAAGGGAAGATCACTGAAGACTTCCGTGTAGCAATCAAGTTTATGTCTCTTGAACGCATTCTTAGAAATTTTTTCTGCCACTTCCTCTATCGAAGTTGCTTCAGCAGGAATGTCGTTCACTGATTCTATGAACCTACTCATATGCGCACCTCTCAGGTGAGAAGGAAGCGTTATGTAACTATTGATGGTGGCGATAATATGATAGGTTCTATTTGGTCTTCTAATCAGAATGAATTTTTTTAGTCCCTCAATACCCACTCTTTCCAACGCAATCTCGTTCTCCGGCCTTTCATTCTGAATGTCAACCATCACTTTTTCACCCTCCCCGACAAAAGATCCTCATAAACCTTCCTCATATGAAAAACAGCGATAGCCGCATCTTCCTTTAGGCCACACCTGCAGACATCGCATTTGGGACACTTAAGCCACCCACACTTAGCACATAATTTCGCTTCTTCAACATGGAACTTCTCGCCGCAGTGGAAACAATAAACCCAAGGCCTCGAAAAGAAATCTAGGAAATTCTCAATAACCCCTGAAAGAGGTATGTGTTTCTCCTCGCATAGTTTCTTTGCGTTATCTAGAATATCCTCATCCACTGTCACTGTTTGCCTTATCTTCGGGTCAGATTTATTCTTACTCATGCATACAAGTATGCATTCATAAGTATTTAAAACTTTCCAAACCCTCTGCCCAACTCACATTACCCATTTTCCAGCAAAAAATAAATCCCATTTTTCTCTTCAAAAATCAAAAACGCAATAGCAGAGTCAAAAAATAGGACAATTAATTAACACTCGCTACATCTTCGATGCCTTTCTCTGTTATTACAAAGTATTCCTTTGACTCTGGAATACACGGCGAGTCAATAACTGTAGCTAGCCTCGTGCCTCCTTTGGCTTTTCTGATGTACACTCGATGGGTACAAGCATGAGCAAGTACGTGGCCTCCAGCAGGTCTGTTTGGGTCGCCGAAGCCCTGAGCGGGATTAGCCTGCACCTGATTTGTCACAACCACAGCTATGTTGTAGATTTCCGCTAACCTAAGCAACTTGTGCAAGCACTGGTTGAGTCTTTGCTGACGTTCAGCAAGGCTTTCTCTTCCAACATATTCTCCTCTGAAGTGGCTAATCATAGAATCAACTACTACTAGCTTCACGTTTTCTTCTGGACAAATCTTGAAAAGGCCGTCGATTAAGAAGCTTTGATGGTCGCTGTTGTAGGCTCTGGCAATAATCACGTTGTTAAGCATCTGTTGCGGGTCCAAGCCCATTGCAGCGGCTATACGATAAACTCTCTCTGGACTGAATGTTCCTTCAGTGTCGATGAAGAGTGAGTTACCTTCTAAGCCGCCTTGTTCTTTGGGCAGCTGAGCCATTACGCAAAGCTTCAGGCAAATTTGCGTCTTGCCCACGCCATACTCGCCTATCAACTCTGTCATAGCTTGAGTCTCTATCCCACCAGCCAAGAGAGCGTCTAGCTTCTGCGAGCCAGTAGAACAACGCAGCATGCCTTTTCGTCTCTCCCACAACTCCTTCGCCGTGGTCCAATCAGCCTGAACATGCTTCCTGGCTTCCAGAATGATTTGAAGCGCCTTCTCAAAACCAATATCAGTTTTATCGGTTATCTCCCTAACAGGCGCCACAGCAAGAGCTTCAATAGTCGTGATTCCTACTTGGCGAAGCTTAGAGGCTGTAGCAGGACCAACACCAGGAACATCCTTCAACGAAATAGGCTCTCCCACTTCGTTCACCTTCCGTTCAATCAACAGAAAATCGCGATAAAATCATATAAAGAATGGATGCGCCAAACGAACAACAGAGAGAGTAGAGTAAAAGTGTTAAACTCTCGACCCTAAAATATACCGTAGGTGAGGGCTATGCCCTTATTTATGGTTAAAACGGAAGTCTTCGAATGGATAAAGACTGGTCAGAAAACAATCGAGTTAAGAAAAGGCAAGGCCAAGGCTGGAGACCGAGCAATTTTTCAATGTGGAAGAAACATACTTAGGGGAATAATAATTAGCAAAGATGAAGGAAATCTTTTGGCTCTTCTGC
>Ga0315282_10003430_pt1 | contig 28468 bp, 22 predicted proteins | sample YL17G07_20_MG_FD_203693 | JGI IMG/M metagenome (GOLD analysis project Ga0315282, IMG submission 203693) | Sediment microbial communities from Yellowstone Lake, YNP, Wyoming, USA - YL17G07_20 | ecosystem: Environmental > Aquatic > Freshwater > Lake > Sediment | place: USA: Wyoming | collected... | reverse complement strand
ATAATCATGATCACCACCTGAAAGATGAGATTTACATCATAGATCAGTGGCGCTTTGGTTCCTAGGATGCTCATGTAGGTCACAACCATCATTGAAGTTTCGTCTTTCCATATATGTCCGTCGTTAGACCTCTATCGAATCTTTCCAATTAGTCTAGAAACAACTTCCTCCCTAATATGTTGGCCGGGATTGATTCGTGTGCGCATCAATCTGGACCTGCCCGAATCAAAAATCAAAGAGAAGGGTTCACCCAATCCTAAAGCAACTTACAGAGATGGAGCCGTACTGAAACCCTTCTTCCTCCAACATATAGGCCAAGACAGAAGTGTGTGGTAGAGATGGTGTCTTCATGAAAATCTCGTTGGCGAAGTGTTCTTCTTTCTTGTTTTGGTTTTGATGTGATGGTTGGCCAAGCCCGTGCGGCCGCTGAAGCCAAGAAGCTTCGAGTGGTGACTGGGCATCGTCTCTATGCGACTGACGGATTGGGCTTTGATGCCCGAATTGGTGCATGTCGCGTGTAGGCCAACCAATCACAGGAGGTGTTGGAAACCCCCATGATAAATGTTGGAGTAGACGTGCATAAAATATTCTGTCAAGCCTGTCTCAAAGATGAGCATGGAACCGTCCTTGAGGAATTTAGGTTTCGAAACAACCTGGAAGGAGCAGACAAATTGGCTAGTATTCTCAAGAAACATGGTGAAGCCAAAGTGGCTTTAGAATCAACTGGAAACCTCTGGGTCAAACTGTACGATAGATTGGATCAAGAAGAGAATATCGACGTGATACTGACGAACCCAAAGAAGACCAGAGTAATCGCAGAAGCCAAAATCAAAACGGACAAGATCGACGCCCGACTCTTATCCGACATAATACGAGCAGATCTAGTAGCCCGAAGCTACGTTCCACCTAAAGAGATTCGCATGCAACGAGCCCTGCTCCGAGAGCGGATCAGTCTAGTCGAATCCAGAACCATGATCAAAAACAGGATTCACGCATTACTCGACAAATACGAGATTCAACCAGGCTACACAGACCTATTCGGTAAGAAAGGAATGATATGGCTTAGAACCCTCCACCTACCCGACATCGATCAAACCATTCTGGAAGTGAACCTTCAGAGACTAGAAGAACTCGAAGTTCACATAGACGCCTTCACATCCAAAATCGCCAAAGAAGCCATCCAAAAGCCAGAAGTAAAACTCTTAATGGGCTTCACAGGCATCGACTACTATAGCGCCATGCTCCTCGCCAGCGAGATTGGCGACATCAAACGTTTTCCATCAGCTAAGAAACTTGTCTCATATGCTGGACTAGCACCGGGTACAAGACAATCCGCAGACAAAACTATTCATGGACACATCGTAAAGGAAGGCAACAAACGGATACGATGGATCCTAGTCGAAGCCGCTCACCATGCGGCGCGTCACGATCCTAGGCTTCAACCATTCTATCATCGCATTCTCAAACGACGCGGATATCATAAAGCGATCGTTGCAGTCGCCCGCAAAATGCTTGTCTCAATCTACCATGTACTATCCAAGAGTGAAGTCTATCAAGGCGAGAATAGCCAGTTACTGCAGAGAAAACTTAAGCGCTTAGAATGGAAAGTATCTCATAACCTACATGCGGAATGAGACAGCCAACCCTACACAATCAAAACAAAACATGAAGAAGAATCCACCAAAGATTTTCATTGGTGCGGCCGCCGGGACTCGCCATAATTTTGGTGCTGGAACTGGCCACAAAATTCGCTCAGGTTTGAATCTGCAGAGATCCAGACATGCATTCGAATCCCCTCGGGATTTCACCGCATGTCGTGATTCATACCGAATCAGCATAATCATCTCACGTCATCAATGACTTGTCGTCTAAGATTGTTTCTCTGTTGACTATCTTCCGCGTGTTTTTTTCTGCAATAATTCAGCATATCTTGAATGGATGCACATCAAGACAATTGTATTCACGACTGCTGCTCCGGGATGGGGACTGTGACAGTCCCGTCGAGGATTGTCAGAACTCTCGAACCATTGCCTTTCACTCCTATGGTGTCGTCCAACGCTTTCTGGATGTCGCGATAAGGCTTAATCGAAATGGCAGTAAGGACGTCTGATGGCAGATCCGTTACTGCCCAGACACTCACCTTTTTCTGAAGTTCTTTCAGCCTCGTCGCCTTCTGGTAGCCAAGCCTGTAACCTTCCTTTGAGATCTCTTTCCTAGATGCTAGGAACTCATAGAAACCTCTATCCCCGATGCCATCATAGCAACTCGATACAAGTATGAGGATGCCTTGGTCATTAAGTGCCAACTTTGCGTTTTCTATGGCCTTTTGGGCCTGATAAAGGTCCAAATCCATCGGCGGCTTTACGATCGAGACAACAACGTCAGCTTTGTGTTCGATCGAAGCCACGTAGACGTCTTTCGCCCACTTGACTGCATTCATAAACGATTGAGTTATGTCTCCGGAACTAGTGAAGCAAACCTTATGCTCAGAATTCAACACGACCTGAATTGAGAAAATGTCATCGTATCTGTCGAAGATATTGAGAGCTTCAGCAAAGTCCTCATGAACCGGATTCCCTTCAAGCGAGAGTATCCTTGCCGTCTCATTAAGTGCAAGTGAATGGTTCCTCTCAATTGACTTGAAACCAGCCAACCCGGGCAGAAGGAACTTCCTTCCACCGGTGAAGCCAGCAAAATAGTGCGGTTCGACTGATCCGATCACAATGATTCCATCTACTCCAAAGAGATGCGAGTTGAAGAACAGCTCCGTTCCGCGAATCGTTTCTCCGATGTGTGTCATGGATGAATAGTCTCTCGAGTCATGAATCACGAGTCTCCCCCCGTAGGGAGGAAAAGCCCCGCCGAAGAGTTTGGTCAGCTCCAACCGAGAAGGCGGCTGATGGGCGCCGGTGGCAACGATAGTAGTGACATCCAAACCTTTCAGGTCAAGATTTCTGAGCACTGTTTTCGTGGGTGTGGGCCTTGTGTGATCGTTAACGACGACGAGTATCTTCCTCTTGTCGGCAAGGAATGATGCTAGGTCTGTGGATGCGCTTGGGCACAAAAGCGATCTCGCAATTGAGTCCTCGTCTTGGGGGCGGCTTCTCGGTGAAACTATCTCGACAGGCTGGTTCTCATCGATCCCACTTCTCTTTAGGACGGTTTCACCTGCAATATGGCTTTTCATTGAGCTACACCTCAAGACACGAACTATTCAAATGACAATCCAATTCATAATCTAAGACTACGTGCTGAGATCTGCAAGGAAAGGCAACACTCCTTTCATAATCGCGCGCACAAGATCTCTTCTTGTCTAGTGTTAGGCCCATGAAGACACCGCGAGCAAGAACGGCTCAAACTCTCGAACCAAATACGGTTGGAATAGAATGCTGCCTGAGCCAGCATCATATTTCCAGTCCAGCTAAGCATCGAAGCGCAGTCGTCTTCCTGCATCCTGAAGGTCCCAAGAATACGAGAAACCCTCTGTCAGGTATTTCAAGAGTAAACTTGTCTACGGGTGTCACATCGCCAAATTTCTTCGTTACATTTACTTCTTACCCACAAGTTGCTTGATCATTTTGACGCCCTCCACCGCATTTTCTGCGTAGCCGTCTCCTCCAATTTCCTTAACCCATTCGGCGGTGCATGGGGCTCCTCCGAAGATTAATTTCACCGTACGTGTTTAGCTGACTTTTTCCATTTTCTTTGGGGATCCTCTGAACCGTAAGGTATTTAAGTATGGGATATCCATGGATATCCTATGAGAAAGATAACTCTGGATAAAGGGAGACTCATGCTTCTGGAGGACGAGGTCTTAGGCTTTCTGGAGAAGAGGGTCACCCCCTTCGGCAACAGCGCCAAGGTTGACTGTCCCAAGGAGTACATTGGAAAGAGGGCCTACGTCGTCGTATGCAAGAGTTGACGTGTCCAAACTGTGAGAGGCTGAGGAGAAGAGCCGAGGAGCTGGAGCATCAGAACGCTGAGCTGAAAGCTGAGAACGCACAGTTGAAAAGTCGACTCGCGGCCTACGAGAACGCCCACACAGCACCATCCCAACGCAAGTTTCCTATCCGCCGATGTCACAACTATGGAGGCCCGCGATACCCAGGCAGGCCGAAGGGAATCCTTGGAAGAACGAGGCAGACACCCAAACCCGACCTCACCCTCAAAGCGGAGATGGACCGGTGCCCACACTGTGGATCGCCCCTAGACATGCCGACCTCTGTGAAGCGCACGGTTGTAGAGGAGATCCCTGAACCCCAGCCGAAGCGGGTGATAGAATTCTTGGAAGCCAACTACGACTGCCCAAGGTGCGGCGCACATGTAGCCGCCAGAAATCCAGACCTTCCACCAGAAGGCAGGTTTGGCAAGAACGTCTATGTCCAAACAACACTGCTGAGGTATGAGGAGAGGCTTCCCCTCAGGAAGGTTCAGACGGCTCTGGAGAGACAGAACCTCACCGTTACACCGTCAACAGTACTGGAGGTTCTTAGACGCGCCTCCACATGGCTGAGGCCTGAGTATGAGAGAATCCTCCAGAGAATACGAACCGCAGACGTTGTCTACACGGATGAGACAGGCATAAAGGTTGACGGTGGACAGTACTGGACATGGGCCTTCACAACCGACAATGAAACCCTCATCGCTGTCAGGAAGAGCAGAGGCAAGAAGGTCTTGAAGGAGATGCTTGGAGACGACTTCAAAGGCATCATCGTCTGCGACGGCTGGAAATCCTACCCAAACTTCACGAGCCGCATCCAGCGATGCTGGGCCCACCTCCTGAGAGAGGCCACATACCTCGCAGAACGAGTAGATGAGGCAAAACCTCTCTCAGAAGCATTGCACCAACTCTACAGCCGCCTCACCACAAAACTGGGTGATAGACCTCCACCGATGGAGGTGACGAGAACGGTTGAGGACGCAAAGAGGATAATGGCCAGCTGGGCGAGGAGACCCTACAAGACCGGTGAAGTGAGAAGGTTTGCTGCGAAGATACTGAACGGCATCGACCACGGGTTCACCTTCCTCACCACGCCCGGCGTCGAGCCCACCAACAACAGGGCTGAACGAGCCCTCAGGGAACACGTCGTCCAGAGAAAGATCATCGGCACCCTCCGCAATCAGAAAGGCACATTCATACATGAAACCATAACAACCATGCTCGCCACATGGAAACAGCAGGAACTAGACCCATCGAAGATGCTAGCGAATAACCTAAGCCTCAACTGGCAAAACAGCTAAACACGTACATTTCACCTTATCCCGCATATTCGCTGCTTTGAATGCTTTCACTATCTTCGCTTGTACTGGGAGAGATGTACTCAATAGTGCTGAGGCCCCTATGACATCCGCGTTTACTTCCTTTGCTTTCTTCACGAATTCCTCAGCTGGCATATCTTTGCCGATATCGTGAACGTCAAATCCAGCAGCGATAAGCATCGCTCCAACAATGCTCTTCCCAATGTCGTGTATGTCTCCGGCAACCGTCCCCAATACAACTTTCCCAGCCGATTTTCTCTCTCCCTTTCTTTTCTTGATCTCCGGCTCAATCAATTCCTTGATTGCTTTCTGAGCTGGCTCCGCGGCTGCAACCAAATGCATTAGAAACAATTCGCCGTCTTCAAACCTCTTTCCGACAATCCTGAGTCCCTTGGCCAGACCTTGCTCAATTATTACTGATGGGTCTATGCCTGCCGCCAAAGCCTTCTTACTTACATCCATAACCTTGTCAGAATCAAAGGTTTGAACAGCATTCGCCAACTCATCAAGTATAACCTGTTGAGACATTTCTTGCTCATTTCCTATCGGTCTTCTCGAGCCTGAAGGCCGGCTATTAGACTTACATTTCTTTTATATCTTACTGCTGAGCGATGACATACCCAAAAACTGAGTTGAAGAGACTATGGTTAAAGATGATGTATTCGTTAATCTCCATTTTCCGGATGCACCTTCTATAAAAGTTGTTCCGCCAGGGCCAAAGGCAAAGGAGCTTCTTGATCTACAAGTGAAAGTCGATAGCAAAGCCGTGATATACCCTCTATCTTGTCCGACTGCTTGGGAGAGTGCGAAGGGTGCGACTCTCAGAGATGTCGACGGCAACGTATACATTGACCTCTTTGCCGGCGTAGGCGTAGTAAATGTTGGACATCAGAACCCGTTCGTTTTGGAGGCCCTTAAGACACAAGCCTCAAAACTGATTCATTCACTCGATTTTCCGACCGAAAAACGATTGAAGATGATCCAGAAACTAATAGAAATTGCTCCAGGCAATCTCAAGAACAATTCGAAGGTTTTCTTCTGCAGCCCCGCTGGTACAGATGCCGTTGAATCAGCGCTGAAGCTGGCTAGATCCTTCAATAAGAGACCTGGAATCATAGCCTTTGAAGGAGGGTACCACGGACAGACTTTTGGAGCCGTATCGGTTACAAGTAAACGCGGTTTTAGAACTGGGATGCCCACTGGCCTGCCGGTTTCTAGAGTCCCGTACGCGTACTGTTATCGGTGTCCTTTGGGCAAGGAGTATCCGGAATGTGAGATGGGTTGCATTGATTTCATAGAGAGGCTGTTCAAAGATCCGGAATCGGGACTTGTAGATATCGGTGCAATGATAGTTGAAGCTATTCAAGGGGAATCTGGCATTGTGATTCCGCCCGATGAATTCTTGCAAGGTCTCAGAAGAATCTGCGACGAGAACTCGGTTGTCTTGATCGTAGACGAGATCCAAGCAGGGTTTGGTAGAACTGGGAAAATGTGGGCCTGTCAGCACCCTGGAGTGACCCCTGACATAATGACCATGTCAAAAGCTCTGGGAGGCATAGGTCTTCCAAACGCCGGCATCATTTACAGGAAAGACTTGGATGTTTGGGCACCAGCAGCTTATGTGGGGACATTTCGAGGAAACGTTCTATCCTGTGCATGCGGACTTGCGGGAATCGAATACATGGAGAGCAATAATGTGGTTGAATACTCTGAATCGCTAGGCAGAGAGGTTCTGCGGCGTCTCAAGGATTTGGAGAAAGACAGCAAGATCATAGGTGAAGTTAGAGGAAGAGGCCTAATGCTTGGAATCGAATTTGTCGAGGATAAGAAGACGAAAAAGCCTTTTACAGAAGGTGTGGCGAAGATCCAACGCAAATGCTTCGAGCGTGGAATCATGATTTGGAAAGGTGGTCACTGGGCTAACGTAATCAGGTTCTTACCTCCGCTAGTCATAACTAGGGAACTCATGGGAAAAGCACTGACCGTATTTGAAGAAGAAGTAAAAGAGGTAGAAAGGTCAGCACTTTAGGAACAGTCTTTGACCCGTAAAGAACTAGCCCTAAATAAGGAAGCACCGCATTCCTTTAGTGTGGTATTATTGACGGGACGTGGATGCACGCCGAGAATTGGAAGGCTTATAGAACAGTATTTTAAGCATAAGCCTTCGGTAGCTCACAGGAGGGCTCTTGTATACACCGAAGTCTTCAAGGAAACAGAAAATGAGCCCATGGTAATTAGGCATGCGAAAGCCTTCAAAAGGTACTGTGAAACGAAACCAATATTGATTCAGAATGATGAGCTTATAGTAGGTAATCCGGGAGGTAGACCGAGAGAAGCATTAGTCTCTCCAGAAGTGAACGCGTTCTGGCTCGGTCAGGAATTAGACAGTATTGCGACCAGATCTCATGATCCTTATGCGATCACTGATGAACAAAAGAAGGTGTTTAGAGAGGTCATATTTCCCTACTGGAAAGGAAAGACTGTGGTTGACTACTGGTTTGCTCGGGTACCTAAAGACACAAAGGAACTATCATGGGAGAGTGGCGTTATAGATTGCGAGATCAAGTCCACGACAGGAGCGGGAGAATTCGCAATAGGCTACAAAGAACCATTGTTTGCCAGGGGATTCAATGGAATAAGGAATGATGCAGAAGAAAAACTGAGGCCGCTGGATCCCACAAACCCAGAAAATCTTGACAAGACAAGCTTTCTCAAGGGAGTGATTCTCTGTTGCGAAGGCATGGTGATCTTAGGTAAGAGGTATGCGGAAAAAGCGAGAGAACTAGCGGAAAAAGAAACAGATGCGAAACGCAAGCAAGAACTGAAGAAAATTGCGGAGATTTGTGAGTGGGTACCAGGCAACCCACCCAGGAACTTCCATGAGGCACTACAAACCCTTTGGTTCACACAGATAGGACTTTACATCGAGACAAACGGGCCTTCATACTCGGCGGGTAGGTTTGACCAATACATGTACCCATACTATACAAACGACTTGGAACAGGGCAAGCTCACAGAAGTGCAAGCGCAAGAATTGATTGAATGTCTCTGGATCAAATACTCTGAACAATGTTGGTTCTTGAGCAAAAATGCCGCGTATTACTTCTCAGGTAGAGAGAATCCTTCTCAGAATCTTACGGTAGGTGGTATAACACCAGATGGGAAGGATGCTACAAACGACATATCTTATATGGCCGTGCAAGCGACGATGGACGTGCGGCTTTGTCAACCATCTCTGGCCATAAGGCTTCACAAACAAGCACCCGAGGAATTTTTGACTAAGGTATGTGAACTTGCAAGATTGGGCACAGGATTTCCAGCTGTGCACAATGATGAAATCGGTATTAAGATGTTGCTCAAGAAAGGCGTCAGTATGGAGGATGCAAGAGACTGGTGTCTTGTCGGATGTGTCGAACCTAATCTTAATGGAAAGCTTCATCAGTGGAGTGACGTGGGGCACTACAACTTTGGATCTGCTATCGAGTTCGCATTATTTAACGGCATGCACATGATGACGGGAAAAACGCTTGGGCTCGAGACAGGAGACCCCAGGACATTCAGAACATTCGAGGAATTCAAGGAAGCGGTTAAGAAGCAGTTGGCTCATCAAATACGGCATATTGTCATTTCGAGCCATATAATTGAGAAGGCTCACACCGAAATAAGCCCATGTCCACTCTCATCATCACTAGTTCTTGACTGCGTTGAAAATGCGAGATCCATGATGGATGGTGGCGCTCGATATAACGTGGGTCCTGGGACACTGGGGTTAGGGTTAACCGATGGGGCAAACTCTTTGGCAGCCATTAAGAGCCTGATATATGACAATAAAGTCATCACTTGGGACAAGCTGCTCGACGCTGTGGGAAAGAATTTTGAGGGATACGAAAAGATACGACTATTATGCCTCAATGCACCGAAATGGGGTAATGATGACGATTATGTAGATGACCTTGCGGTGGAGTTATCGGATTTTGCAGTCAAAGAGCATAATCGATATAGAACCCTACATGGAAAATATCTCATGCCCTCACTTTACCCAGTGTCGTCTCATGTTCCTCAGGGTAAAGCGGTATGGGCGCTACCGTATGGAAGGAAAGCTGGCGAACCTTTGGCAGATGGGATTTCGCCAAACCATGGTACAGACGTGAAAGGCCCCACGTCTGTGCTGAGATCCGTTTCTAAAGTTAATCACGAAGATGCTGATGGCGGAACCCTACTAAACCTGAAATTTGATCCTTCGGTTTTGACTGGCGACCAAGGACTAAATAGGCTTGCAGCTTTTCTTAGGACGTTTCTTGATCTGGGAATATATCATGTGCAGTTCAATGTGGTGAGTGCTGAAACACTAAAAGACGCTCAAAAGAATCCAGAACAGTACAGATCATTACTTGTTAGAGTAGCAGGGTTCAGCGCATATTTCGTGTCGCTATGTCGTGAAATTCAAGAAGATATTATTCGGAGAACAACCCATAGAGGATTCTAGTTGTAAGAAAAGAAGAACTTCTTCCTCTGAAAAATGTTGAGTTTTCCCTACCATACGTTGTTCATGACTGCACCGTCGACCACTAAGTGTGCTCCATGAACGAATTTCGCATCCTCAGATGCTAAATACAAGGCTGCCGCGGCAATGTCATCAGGACTAGCTAGCCTTCCTGCTGGCGTCTTGCTGACGATTCTATCGATGCATCCAGGGTATTCCTTGTCAATGCGTCTCATCATAGGCGTGTCGACAGCTCCGGGGCAGATAGCGTTTATGCATATCCCTTTCGGAGCAAGTTCCAACGAGAGTTCTTTGGTGAGACTCAAGACTCCTCCCTTGGTTGCCGAATACGCCGACAATAAGTTCTCACCAGTAAAGGCGTCGACAGAAGATATACAAATTATCCGCCCGCTTCCACGTTTCAGCATCCCAGGCAATACCCTTTTTATGCATAGAAACTGGCCCTTGAGATTAGTGTTGATCACTTCATCCCATTCATCTTCGGTTAACTCGTGGATGGGTTTTATGGCTCCCAATATGCCTGCGTTGTTTACCAAGATATCTACCCCACCAAATCTTCTTTCCGCCTGTGAAACCATCTGGTCGACTTCGCTGGAATTTGAAACATTAGCTTTTGCCACGATTACCTTGGCGCCCAGTTTTTCGACTTCCTTAACAGTAGATGTGGCTTCATCGGCCGATTTCGAGTAGTTCACTACAACATTAGCTCCTTCCCTTCCAAAGCGAAGAGCTATCGCTTTTCCAACTCCACGACTGGACCCAGTCACTATTGCGGTTTTCTTTTCAAGAAGACCCAAACTTTTCACCCAGATAACATGATCCTAGCCTACTCAATGGCAAGTCTTAAATACAAAACGCAAAGGTAATATAAATTTTTAGTGGGCTTTTCTATGTCGTTTGTAAGAAAGACTAGTGGCCTTGTCAGGGAGTTTGAAGTCATAGACGGTTTCATTTACAATGTGATGTCGATTGGCCCGGCGATGGCCGCATTGACATATGCGATGGGTGCTGCTTTCTTCCCGGGAGCAGATATCAACCTAGGCATATTATTTGCAGGTTTTTGGGGAATCTTTCAGGCACTTGCATATGCGCTTCTAAATGCTTCTATGCCTAGAAGCGCAGGAGATTACGTTTTCCAGAGCCGTATACTTCATCCTGCACTGGGATACATGAGTGCGTGGCAGACGATGATATGTTGGATCATCGTATTTCTTGGAGCATTTGCCATGTACACATACAATTTCATCGTGTTCGCACCATTCCTAGGATATTTGGGATACATTCTGAACAACTCCTGGCTGAGTGGTGTAGGCGTCTGGCTGACTACAACCACTGGCGAGGTAGCAGGGGGAGCTGTGTACATACTGTACGCAGGCATAACGATGATATTGGGTATGAGGTTCTTCGCAAAATGGCAAAGAATATTCTTCGTAATTGGAATGATTGGATTTGTGATAGTTTGTGGTCTATTTGCTAGTACTAATGTCGAAGCCTTTAGACAGTCGTTCAATAGCTACATGACACAGTACACACCTCAGGCCGATGCCTACTCGTATATCATTGATACCGCGAAGTCTGCGGGTTTCAATGCCCAGGCTCCATTTAGCCTGTATGGGACAATCGGAATCATGCCAATTGCCTGGTGGAACCTCGCCTGGGCATCGTACTCGAGCCAGCAGCTTGGGGAAATAAGGGGCGCAGCGTCACTAAAGAATCAAATCATAATGACGATAGGTTCAGAAGTGTTCTGCGTAGCCATGATGATGACAACCGGGTACTTATTGATCCATGCCGTTGGATACGATTTCCTTGGATCGATAGGTTATCTTTTCTATTTCGCCTCTAGCCAGAATCCTCTTCCGATACCACCATACTACGGGCTCTTCGCTGACATAATTTCGAACAATCTTCCTCTAGTTTTAATAATTGGCATCTCATTTATCGCTTGGCAATGGCAGATTGCTATCAATTGCGTTGTAGGAACGTCGAGGAATTTCTTTGCGTTATCGATGGATAACGTTCTCCCCAAGAAATTTAGTGACGTGAGTACGAAATACCGAACGCCAGTATTTGCTATAGTAGTGAACATGATTTTGGCGTTTATAGTACTCGTCGGTTATGTGTATACGAATCTGTACACTATGCTCTTTGCATACATATGGGGATACCAAACTTGCTTCTTATTGTCCTTGATAGCGGGACTAATCTTTCCTTTTAGGAAGAAGACGAAAATGCTTTACGAGGCGTCTCCAGCTGCAAAATATAAGGTCGGTGGCATACCCCTTGTATCTATTGCGAGTCTAATAGCAATTATTGGAACGTTTGTTATGTTCTGCTACTTTGTCGCGGTTCCAACCTTCGGCTTTATGGATCCATTAGGACTGGGTGTTGTCACTGTGTTCATCGTCAGCGGATTTGTACTGTTCTATGCATTCAAGTATTACCGGAAAGGACAAGGAATCGATATTAGTCTAAATTACAGTGAGCTTCCACCAGAATAGTGATGGAACAAGAATAGAGAGCAGATAGCACTAAGTCTCTGGCGTGTGGAATGTTAGAAATAGAGTCTTAGCGCGCACACTCTTCGACATCTTTATACCATCTCTTGCTTGGTCCAACCTTTGCCCTCATCTTCCACTTTAACGATTTTGGTGCCTCTTCTATGCCATGTAGAAGTGCCTCTATTCTAGATCTGATCAATGCGCTTTCGTCACTGTCCAGTGCGTACTTTGATAAAGACTGATCTCTGATCTTTTTTAGATTGGACGTAACTGTGTAGTAAAATCCCCAGTCTTCTGCTAAGTAGCTATTCACATAGTCCAAATTGATTTTGTCATCATCATCATTCCCAATGTCGTGTTCAGCAAATAACAAAATGATGTCAATTACATCTTTCTCGTTTAGTTCGACGATCTGTGTTTTCTCAAGGAGTATGTCTGAGACAGAAATTGTCGGGCAGTCAACTTCCAACCTGTGATTCTTAGTGAATTCTATAGTGTGACAAAATTCCAATTTGTCCAAGAAGATGTCGACTTTTGGTTTGCTTTCGTCCTCGCTTGTAAGAATTATTCTGTCTGCTGCATGCATCGCATATCGTCGATCAAAGACGTAACCAAATTTTTCAAGGAGAGATATTACTTGTTTGTATTGTTTTCCATAGCAGACAAAATCCAGATCCGAAATCATACGTTTGCACATCAAGTCGACAAGTTTAGATTCCTTGTGTTTTACATGAAGATCGAGCGCAACTGCACCTATTACTCTGAGAATTACACCTTCGCTCTTTGCTGCATCTAGTATTCTCAAAGCCTCGTCGACGAAGGTTTGCCTCTTTTCCAGATGAACACTCTCCAAGCACTAACCGGATGTGAACTGATGACTTATGACTTTACCGTTTGAGATGTTGATCAGTACTCCTCTTAAAATGCCTTCCAAGTAGTCGCTTCCTGGGTTAATACAGAGAGTCTTTCCGATCTTGCAGGTTCCTCTGGATTCGTGAATATGTCCATGCAATCCTAGTAGTGGTTGATATTTCTCTATGGCCGCTCTTACGGCGGTGCTACCAACCGCCGCGAAGACTGCTTCGCCGCTGCCCATCATGGGCCTAGGTGGGTAGACGCTTGTATCCAGTTTTGGGGCAATATCTAATGTAGAATCATGTGGTGGAACATGGATGTTGAAAATACATCTTTCCATATTCGTTACGTTTGAAGCCATTTGGTCAATCGTTTTTGCCAGGTCTTCTTCAGTAATTTCCCGCGGTGTATTCCAAGGAGTTCGGTTAGAATAACTAGTACTGATCATCTCGAGTTCATCATCTATATGAACGGCTTCTCCATCAGGATCCTGGATCACTTTTGAACTCTTAAGGAGAGGATCAATAACTCGTATGTCGTCGTTTCCGCCAGTCCAATAACACTTGATGTTCTTGTCCTTGAGCCGTTCTTCGGCCGTAACAAGCCATCTCTCCATGTGCTTCAATATCAACTTTTCAAAAAGTTGTTCTACTTTCTTCTCATCTGCTCTAAGTTCTTGACGTTCTTTCTCTGAAATCCTGTAGGGATAATAACCTGCAAAACTTATCTTCTGCTCCATCTTTGCCAGCTCTTCTGGGCTCTTTAGCGTTAGCTTCTGGCCAAGAAATTCACAGGAATAAGACCCGTCAGAATTCTCTACTAGAAGGATAACCATTTTTCCAGTTACGTCGCCACCAAGAATCATGATGTCTGCGTTGTATCTTGAAGTTGAGTTGAGGAACTTATTGAAGCAGATCTCGGATCCATGAACGTCTGTTACATAAAGGATCCTCTTAATTCTCTTAATATCTCGCGATGGGCTTCCCCCAATTCTCAGGTTTCTCTACCGGCTTTGACAACTTCCATCAGAGACACAGGACCTTCCGAATAGCGCTATATCATGAATCAGTTGTGGTCCGGCAAGGCTCTTCATAAGTCTTTGGGCACGCTATCCGATGATTGTTTGGCGTCGCTAAGGAACGCTCTGAGTCCAGCCTCAGCTGTCACTGTGTCCTGCTCAACGGTACCTGTGCTTACACCGATTCCCCCTAGAAGACTATTTCCAAGTTTGATAGGTAGCCCCCCACCGATCGTTGTCAATCTTCCTCCGTATAGAGTGTTCACTCCATAATCAGATTGGCCTGGTTGAGCGAGTTTTCCTTCATCCTCTGTTGGGATTCCGAACATGGCTGCCGAAAATGCTTTGTCAATAGCAAGTTGGGCACATCCTAGAAGAGCGCCATCCATTCTTTTGAAAGCTAGAAGAATTCCAGCCTCATCTACAACGGCAATGTTGGTAGGAACTCCTATTTCAACAGCTTTCTTAGCAGAAGCCTCAATCATTTCTTCAGCATCATTCAAACTCAGTTTGGATACTTGGATCATAGATTCATCATTGAAATGTAGATATCCTGTTTTTTTCTATTTAACTTTTAGAAAACGATGTGTACGACACGGAATCACAACCTAGCGTCCCCAGTCGAATTTGCGATTCAACAGTACACATATGATGAGTGAGAAACGTTTAGGGGTTGAAACCACTGACCCTTTGATCCTTCATATGAGTAGCTTTCTTCCCTAGAACTCACTCGAATTTTCACAAGATTCATATGAATTAACAGCCAACAGGAGCTCCATGTTAAGTTCTCGAGAAAGGATGATAAGAGCACTCTGCTTGGAGGAACCTGATCGTGTCCCGATGTGGGCCCTCGTCATAGACAATCCTATTCCCCAAGCAATAACAGGCAAGTCAACTGCCTTGACGAGAGAAGCTTTTGAAAATGACTTAAAAGTCCTAGAAGAAACGCATAAGAAGCTTGGCTTGGACGCAATGACACTCTATCCAGCTCTTTACTCTGGACAGGAAGTCAAGTATGTCAACGAAAGAGACTATTTGGACATGTGGGGAGCTATCTGGCGTGGAGGTCCATTTCCAACCCTTTGCGGTATGATGCATGTTGACGGAACTATCAAGACTCTCGAAGATCTTGAGAAATTCCATCCGCCTGATCCCGAGGATACGATTGAGGCTGTGAAAGAGGTGGAAAGAACGTTAAGAAAAATATGCGGTGACATGCTTTTGATACCGGCTGTATGTGGGGGTTTTGAAATTGGGCTGGAAATGAGAAAGGGAGGGCTGGCTAACTTCCTGAGCGACTTCTATTTGAACCCCCGCATTCCAGAAAAAATAATGGATATGGTTCATAAGTACAACATGAAAGTATTGTCAGCGATGGTCGACTTCGGTGCCGAAGCTGTTCTGCTAGACGAAGATTTTGCAGATAACAAAGGCCCTATGATATCGCCACAACTGTGGCGGAAATTTGTTAAACCACAAATCAAGGACTTTATTGACAGGTTCAAGAGACGTGGCGTCTTCACCCTGATGCACATTTGCGCCAATGTCACACCAGTATTAGATGACTTGCTCGATATGGGATTAGACGGCCTACACCCAATTGAAGATCTGAACATTCCCCAGATGGACATCGGTAAGATCAAGGAAGAATATGGAGATAGACTTTGTCTAATAGGTAATGTGGATTGCAGCGAAATACTGGTTTCGGGAACCGAAGAAGAGGTCAGACAAGCCGTTAGAACATGTATCGAAAAGGCGTCATCGGGTGGCGGCCACGTGCTGTGCGAGAGCAATAGTTTGCATTGGTATGTTTCACCGAAGAACGCTGTGACGATGTATGATGAAGGGAAGAAATATGGAAGATATCCAACTAGGCACCAACCAGTAAGATGAGGGAACGGTTCTTTGTCGAAGAAAGACTTGATGAATACTTTGATTGAAGCGGTAGTGGGATTCGATCAGGACAAGTCGAAAAAAGCAGCGGAAGAAGCGTTGAAAGCAGGTGTACCTGCCTACGATGTGATCATGGAGGGTCTTGCGCTGGCTATGGAGGAAGTTGGCAGAAGGTATGAGGCTGGTGAATACTTCTTGTCCGAACTTGTAATGGCCGGGATATCGGCAAATGCCATAGTGGACGTTGTAGTGCCAAGACTACAGATCGAGAAAAAAGAGAAGGTAGGCATTGTGTTGGTTGGTACTGTTGAAGGCGATCTCCATGATATAGGGAAAAACTTGGTTGTTACCTTGCTAAAAGCATCAGGTTTTGATGTGCATGATTTGGGGAACGATGTTCCTCCAAAAAGATTTGTGGAGATGGTTAAAGAAAAGAAGCCCAATGTTGTTGGGTTGTCATCCCTTCTAACTTCGACATTACCGAAGATTCGAGAAACCTTGGAAGCACTCAAGGAAGCTGGAGTTAGAGAAACTGTAAAGGTGATCGTTGGTGGCAGAGCTATGACTCAGGAAATGGCAGACGAATACGGGGCTGACGCCTATGCTGAGGATGCGGTCAAGGGCCTGAAGATAGTGAAATCCTGGAGCGGAATCTAGATGTCGGAAAGCAAGATGCGCAAATTGCTCGGAAAGGTTATTGAAGTCGAGAAAACAGGCGTAACTCGCAGAGATGATGAAGGAAACGTCTGGGAAAAGTGTATATTCACAGTGGAGCTTGCTCGATTCTCAAGGCGAGCTGAGGAGAGGATCCCGGAGACGTTGAAAGGAAAAAAGGTAAAACTTGAGAGATGGTGCTGCTTTCACTGGCACTATAAGGTAGGTGCATATAAAACGCTAGAGCCCGACGAGACAGAGGCTCTGATGGTTGCGTCGAGATAGAACAGAAGTACTGGTTACTAGTTATCTTTCATACACTTCAAAATTTAGAGCTCTGCGACGTAATCGACGTCTCGTAATGCTCTCTCACGTTGAATCTCTGTTAGTTCAGCTAATTTCACGTTTCACCGTTTCAAGAAAGAATGAGAAAACTAAACCTCAGGTGAAACGCCAATTCTAGATCGAAACCTTGCCTTCGACGATGCCACTTTGAAACAAAACATGTCGCTCGAGAACAAACCCAGAGCTCAATGAGAAATGCAAACGAAGGTGCACTAAAGAGGTCCACCTCGACGTGAACAACGAGTAAGCATTGAATACAGCACAATTGTACGGGTGATAGTGATCAGTGGCACATTGTGGCGAAAGTACCAAACATGGTGTGTCATACCACCTCCAGCGGGACAAATGGCTGATCAAGTTGGCGATTGAGTGGAGAAATACTTAATTCCAAACATCGAACAAACTGAATGTAATGTTAACTGAAAGAGTTCGTATTAATAGGGATCGTGCGCGGTCCAAGCCTCACATATGCCTGGAGAGAGCGTCTGTCTATACACGGATTTACAAGGAAACTGAAGGCCAACCTATGATTCTTAGAAGAGCTAGGGCCTTCAGAGAGCACTGCGAAACTAAACCGATCATTATTCGCGAAGGTGAGCTAATAGTAGGTCAGGTGGGGTGCGGAAAGCACGGCGTTCGAGAAGCAGTGATTTGTCCAGAACTTCACTCATATTGGTTTAGCAAGGAACTGGAGACTGTTGCAACAAGGAGCCAAGACCCATATGATATCACTGAAGATGAAAAAAGAATCTGGAGGGAAGATTTAGAGCCGTACTGGAGAGCAAAAACAATCATTGAGAACTGGTTGGCTCAAGTAGCGGAAGATACGAAGGAACTGTCACATGATACAAACATAGTCGATTGCCTGCTTAGGGCAGAGACGGGATCAGGTTTCGTTACACCAGGGCTTGAAGAAATAGTCTTCAAAAAAGGACTTGAAGGGATAAAGAAGGATGCACAAGAAAGGCTGAAACTTATCGATATGACGAACCCTGATGACATAGACAAGGCACATTTTCTCAAAGCAGCAAGCTATTGCTGCGATGGGATGATCGCATTGTCGAAAAGATACTCGACTCTGGCGGAGCAAATGGCCTTGGAAGAAAAAGACCCTAAGAGAAGAACAGAGCTTGAAAGAATTGCAGAAATTTGCCAATGGGTGCCAGGCAATCCACCTCGGAATTTCTGGGAAGCCGTTCAGACCGTCTGGTTTGTGTATATGGGCATCGAGATCGAAGCGATAGCGGACTCCGTCGCTATAGGAAGATTTGACCAGTTCACGTATCCGTACTACGAGAAAGAGACAAGGGAAGCTCGACTCACAAAGGAAGAAGCTTTGGAGTTAGTTGAGTGCTTTTTCATAAAACTGTACGAGCATGTCTGGACTCAGAGCCATGGTTCAGCTTATTATTTTTCGGGTTATCATGCTTTCATAAATCTAACTATCGGAGGCGTAACGGCTGAAGGGAAAGATGGTACAAATGACCTATCGTACTTTTGCATGCAGGCAATCATGGATCTTAGACTTTCTCAACCATCATTGGCAGTGAGACTACACAAGCAGACCCCGGAAGAGTTTCTACTCAAAGCATGCGAACTTGCAAGAGAAGGGATGGGATTTCCTGCTTTCCACAATGATGAATGTGCCATTCCTCTAATGCTCAATAAGGGAGTGAGCCCCAGTGAGGCTAGGAACTGGAACACGCTGGGATGTGTTGAACCGCATCTTGCTGGAAAGCTCCATCAGTGGAGCGCCACGGGGAATTACAATTTAGCGTCCGCAGTCGAGTTTGCAATATTCGACGGCCTGCACATGATGAGTGGAAAACGATTAGGGCTTGAAACCGGTGACCCTACAACTTTCGAGACTTTTGAAGACTTCGTAGAGGCTACAAAGGCACAACTGGGACATTTGATAAGGCATTGTATGATTTCGGACCTCATAATAGAAAGATCTCACAGGGACTTGTTACCACTACCATTCTTGTCCTCACTCGTTTTGGATTGTGTCGAAAAAGGTAAACACCTGCTAGAAGGTGGAGCACGTTACAATATAGGACCTGGGTTTCTTGCAGTGGGATTTGCTGACATAGTAAACTCGCTCGCATCGATCAAGAAACTCATTTATGACGACAGGACCGTCACGTGGGAGGAAATGATTAATGCGTTAAGAAACGATTGGAATGGTTATGATAGGCTCCGTCAACTATGCGTCAACGCTCCTAAATGGGGAAATGATGATGACTATGTTGACGAAATTGGCAGAGAGATTGCCGACTTCATTGTGAAAGAGCATCATAAGTATAGGACACTGGTAGGCAAATATCTGATGCCGGCCATCTATCCAGTCTCTTCAAATGTGCCAATGGGCAAACCCGTTTGGACGTTACCTAACGCTAGAAGAAGCGGAGAGCATTTAACGGATGGTATGTCACCCACCCCAGGCACAGACATGAAGGGACCAACAGCTGTTTTGAATTCGCTTTCTAAGATCAACCATTACGATGTTGATGGAGCGACATTGCTAAACATGAAGTTTGATCCTAAGATTCTGGAAGGTGAAGAAGGCCTAAGGAGACTTTCGAGCTTGCTCAGGACATTTGTTGACCTCAAGATATATCATGTACAGTTCAACGTGATTGCTACGGAGACACTAAGAGACGCGCAAGACCATCCAGAAAAATATAGAAACCTTCTGGTCAGAGTAGCAGGTTACAGCGCTTACTTTGTGGAGCTATGTAGGGAAATTCAAGAAGACATCATCAGACGAACACTACACACAGGATTCTAGGCAAGTCATACCTGTGAACATGTAAGGAGTTTTTCTCAGTCATAAGTGATTTAGGTATTGACTTCCTACGTTGAGGAGTTCAAAATTGTTTCTATCTCCAAACTGATGTTGAATTGTCGACAAAACTCCGAAGCTTTTTGGGAACATCTGTTCTGGTGCACGTTTATGGCCTTGAGCCGAAAAGTCTATGAACAACATGACCGACGGAAGATCACGCAAAAGTGCTTGTTAGCTTTAGCGTAGACAGGTAAAGAACGAATACGAATCATTGGAAGAGGAGTAATTGCGCGTAGATGACGAGCGGCTTCGTCTTCGATATTCAGCGATTTGCGATCCATGATGGTCCAGGAATTAGAACCTTAGTATTCTTGAAAGGCTGTCCCCTAAGATGTTTATGGTGTGACAATCCAGAATCACAGGCTGCATACCCTGAGATCGCGTCCTTTGAGAGTAACTGCATCAGATGTGGAAGCTGTTTGGATATTTGCCCAATCAAAGCGATCCATGTCAAGGATGATATAGTCACACTTGATAGAGAAATCTGTACAAGATGTGGTAGGTGCACGGAAGTATGCTATGCCAACGCTAAGAAACTCATAGGAAAGATAATGAGTGTTGATGAAGTAATTAAGGAAATCAGAAAGGACATGCTCTTCTATAGGAATTCGGGTGGAAATCCCTTGTTTGATGGTGAGCCAGGTGGAGTCACTCTCTCAGGGGGTGAGCCTTTGATGCAACCCAACTTTGTTATTGAGCTGCTTGGACGATGTAGGCAATTGGGCATACACACAGCAATGGAAACATCAGGCTATGGAGATTACGAAAGCCTTCGAGAAATTTCAGAATATCTAGATTGGTTATACTTCGATATCAAACACATGGACCCTATCGCTCATAAACGGCTGACGGGAGTATCTAATGAAACTATTCTAGACAACGCAAGTAGAATTGCCAAGGAGCTCGCAAGCAGACTCAGGCGCATGATAATACGGGTGCCCTTGATCCCGGGATACAATAGTTCGCAACAAAATATTGAATCCACCGCAGAATTCGTGTCGACCTTGCAGAGAGTCGACAAGATTGAGCTCTTACGGTATCACAGGCTCGGAGAACAAAAGTATAAACAACTCGGAAGAAAATACCAACTGGAAAATCTCAATCAAATTAGCAAAGAACACTTGCAAAAGCTTAAATCAATTGTAGAATCTCATGGACTGAAGGCTCAAATCGAAGGTTGAATAATGTTTCGTCTTGTGGACGTACCAAAGGCCGAAATCAAATCCATTCACCATGCCAGCCTGAACGTTTTGGAAAAAGTGGGAGTGAGCTTCCCAGAGAAGTCGGCCTTAGAAGCTCTATCGGCGATTGGAGCTGAGGTTGATACTCAGAGGCATGTGGTAAGATTTCCGGAGCATGTAATCAAGAAGACCCTTGGACAAGTGCCGCGAAATTTTGGACTGTGTGCTCGGGACAAGAAGAATGATGTTTTGGTTGGTAATGGTCAAACTTTTTACAAGACATCATCAATTGGGCTTCATATTCATGACCTTGAGACCGGGAAGCGCAGAGAAGCCACGAGAGAGGACGTAGTGCGGACAGCTCGAATCGTTGATGCGTCGCCAAACATTCAGATCTTGGATCCTATGGTGGTGCCCAGCGACGTTCCAGCAAAAGTTAGTGACCACTACAGATTCAAGATAGCTTTTGAAAACTGCTCAAAACACATTTGCACGTTGGCAGGAGCTGCTACAGGCACTGATGAAGCCAGAGATATAATAGAGATCGCGAGCTGCGTCGCCGGAAGCAAGGAAGAACTGATGAAACGGCCAATAATCTCGCTTATCCAGGAAGCGACCAGTCCCCTGCAGTATGAACCGCTTGGCCTTCAAGCTGTCGTTGAATTCGCAAAATCCAACATTCCGATCTGCATTTCAACGTTGCCGGCGGGAGGTGCAACGGCGCCTGTTACGCTTGCAGGAGAACTTGTAATTATTAATGCCGAGGTCTTGAGTGGTATTGCACTTGTCCAAGCTGTGAAACGAGGATGCCCTGTAATCTTCGGTAGCTTTGCGAGCGTCATGGACCCTTCGAAAGGAGTCTTCTTGCTTGGAAGCCCTGAAAGACCTATTATGCACGTTTGGGTGGCAAATCTTGCGCGATATTACAAGATACCAAGTATGGTTGGAGGATTGAATTCCGACGCGAGTATTCCCGGATCACAATCAGTATTCGAGAAGACGCTCACCACGACTCCACTTGTTCTTGCGGGAGCTGACATAATACACGGTGCAGGATGCTTGGAAGCAGCATTGACATATAGCTTGGAGCAACTAGTTATGGACGATGAGATTGCCGGAGCAATCTCGAGACTGGTCAGAGGTCTGGAAGTCAACGACGAAACACTTGCTCTTGAAATCATAAAGAAGGTCGGTATCGGAGGACACTTTCTGGGAGAGAAGCATACACGAGATCATGTTGTTCATGAACGATGGTTCCCAACTTTGTTCACTCGAGATAGAAAGTCAGAAGATTTCACATCATCAGTTACTCTTGACCGGGATCTTGCAAGAAGTGCGAAAGAAAAGGCTCGAAGAATACTGAAATCCCATCAACCCGAACCTTTAGACAACGATATCAAACAAAGGATTAGAGAAATAGCTGCCAAAGCCGAAAAACGCATCTCATGATAGATAGCGGATAATTGGGCGAACTTTCAACCGGCCTACACACTCACAACCAGGAGGAAATCATGTACATCGTAACGGGGACGAGAGACATGCTGGAAGGTGAAGAGAGCGCAGGAGTCACCCATGAAGTGAGAAATACCGGAGATGAAACCCTCAAGCTCTTTTCTCCGCAACTTGAACCCACAGGTACTTATGAAAAAGCCATAGAGGCCGCAGAACCACACCTGCACAAATGATTGTTGACAGAAATCCCCCAAAAAGCGGATGAGTACGGTGAGAAATGAGGATTCAGGTCATGGTCGAACGACTACAGGATATATGGGGAAGATACTGAGGGTAAATCTAACAGCAGGGAAAACTTGGACAGAAGATCTGAACCGTGAATATGCGGACAAATTTATCGGAGGCGCTGGCTACGCAGCCAGAGCGATCTACGACATTGTATCAAGAAATGCGGACCCCCTATGTCCAGATAATGTTCTGTTCTTCATAGCCGGCCCAATGGTCGGTTCAACTTTTCCTGGAGGAACTAAATGGACGGTATGCTTTCGCTCACCCTTGACCAACATCTGGGGAGAGTCAAGCGCCAGTGGGTTCTTCGGCGCTGAGATGAAACATGCAGGCTTCGACGGCATTTTGTTTACTGGAAAAGCAGAGAGCCCAGTATACTTGAAAGTACTGAATGATACAGCTGAGATAAAAAAGGCGAACCACCTCTGGGGAAAGGAAACGATTCAGACGACTGAAGCGATAAAGTCGGATATCGGTGACAAACGTGTTAGAATCGCTTGCATAGGGCCCGCCGGAGAGAAGCTGGCCCGGATTGCTTGCATCGTCACGGATGAAGAGAGAGTCTGCGGAAGGACTGGCCCTGGAGCGGTAATGGGATCAAAGAATCTAAAGGCAGTAGCAGTGAGAGGAGACAGGAAGATTCTGCTGGCTGAAGAGGAGAAAGTTAGGAAGCTGTCTGACGAGGCCCGCGAAGCAGCAAGGTCATCTGCGGCTCCGGCGTATACTATAGGCAGGGTTCAAGGCCTTTCGGCGGATGGAACCGCCCGAGGAATAGAAGCCATGGAGAAGCAGGGAGGTTTGCCGATAAAGAACTGGAGAAAGGGCGTGTTTCCGGAAGCTTCGAAGATAACTGGTACTACAATGTCAAAAACCATTCTCGCAAGACCGGGGATGTGCTCTCTGTGTACAGTAATAACATGTTGGAGATATGTGAAGCGTGGCGAGGAGGGAACTATTGAGCATGGTCCAGAGTACGAGACCGCAGCGGCTCTTGGTTCTTTGTGTATGAATAGTGATTTGAACTCAATAGTGGAAGCGAATTCCATTTGCAACAGGTTGGGTATGGATACAATGTCCACGGGTTCAGCAATAGCTTTCGCCATGGAATGCTACGAGAAAGGAATCGTAGGGAAGGACGATGCTGATGGTTTGGATCTTTCTTGGGGAAACAGTGAGTCGATATTGAAATTAGTGGAAATGATTGGATTGAGGAAAGGTTTCGGCAAGATTTTGGGAGAAGGCGTGAGAAGAGCTTCGCAGGTCATAGGAAAAGGTTCAGACGAGTTTGCTCTTCATGTTAAGGGTCTGGAGATTCCGATGCATGAACCTAGAAGATGGTGGACAATGGCTTTGGCATATGCAACATCTAACTTAGGAGCGCATCACCACCAAGGTGCCCCAGCGTTTCTTGAATGGGGATTACTGCAACCGGAATTTGGTTTCTCAGAGAAGCTAGAACCATTCAAAGTTGAGGGTAAGGCTGAGGCTACTAGGTTTCATCAAGACTTCCATGCAGCATTCACCGCCATGGGACACTGCGCCTTTACGGTTGGTGGAGTCATACCCTTTACCTTAGTATCAAAGACTTTCACAGCCGTCACAGGTCGTAAGATAGATCACTGGAAACTGTTGAAATGTGGAGAACGAATCTGGAATCTGAAACGCGCATTCGATGTGAAGATGGGGACTGCAGAACAGGACGACACGCTCCCGAAACGTTTTCTGACACCTCTAAGCGAGGGACCCGCTGCGGGAAGAATTCCACCTCTGAAGGAAATGCTCAAGGAATACTATGAACTGAGATCATGGAAGGAAGGAAAACCTTCGAGAGAGAAGCTGGAAGAACTGGATATGGCTTCGATCGCCAAAGACCTTTGGGGTTAAGCGCACAATGCGACCAGTCTCTGCCTCGCCGCAAAGAACCAGAGTCACAGTGAACGTGATAGGGCATATTTATGATCTTGTAGGGGAAAAAACTATTGATGTTGAACTGGAAAACCCCACAGTAAGGTGTCTTCTAAACAAGATGTCGACCCTATACGGTGAAGACTTGAGAAAGAGTATCATGAACGAAAAATGGGAGCTCCACGTAGTTCTGGTAAACGGTATGGACATAGATTTCATAAAGAATTTGGATACTCCTCTCAAACAGGGAGACAGAGTTGACATACTGCCTCTTATCGCCGGCGGATGAATAACCAAACATATTTTCTCCAGACTCAGCATCCTCGAGGATTCAAACTGCTCTGTGGATTCTCTGACTTAATGTTACTATTGTCATCGTGTCCCTCTTTTCCGGAGAATGGGATACACATCTCTCAGGGAGATAACTTGCCAGATGACCAGCTGGGAGCCATTTGATGTAGCTACCTTGACGGGCGGGGAAATAACTCTGATGGGATTTATGCGTGAAGATTTTGATTCACGCATTCGATACACTTGAGGACTTCGAATCCCTTCCCACCCACCGTCATATATATCGAATAGTTGCATTGGATTCTGATGTCTTCGAAACCCTGAGTAGAACATATCCAAATGTGCATTCGAAACTGATCTCATGGGAACTAATTGATCCTGTCGGCAAGAGCGCTGAAGTCTACGAAAGGTCGGCCAGACAAATTCTGGAACATATCAGAGAGCTTCACTAGTGTCTTCGCAGTGAATCGTCATTGAAAGGTGTCCACCTAGCAAGCCACCGCTCTTGCTTTTGGAGACAACTGCGGGTTCTAGCAAGATATCACCCATGATTGACGACAAAACTCCAACTAAGCATCATCTGTCACGAAATATGACGCCGCATTTTGACTTATGACGCAATCTAGCGTATTGGCGAAATCTAAGTATTATATGATGCCTCAGAACCCATCATTTTGCCACTTAGCACGTCCACATCGGGCATTTGCCCCTTGAGTTCAATTCATACTCCTCTTGGATTCTAAGAAAGATTCAATATGAGTCCCGTTCATCGAGGAGAATCTGATTCGCCCCGTGCTAACTAATACATATTAGTTAGCGTTCTGGGTGTGGACGTCTCCTTTGCACCGATTTATTGGCGGAAACTGGTTTTGTAACTGAGCTTCCCGACTTTGGAAGTTAACGAATTTTGCCCCTGAAAGGGCTTCCAAGGCACGGTTAACTTCCAGTTAACTTCTAAAACCACGCTAGAAGTTAACAAAATGGCCAAGAAGTTAACAGTTAACTTCTTTTTTGGGTGAAAACAGGCTGGATGGAAGTTAACGTTAACTTCTACTCTTGCCTTTTTGCGTCTGCGGCACCTGAAAAGAAGTTAACAACGGTTAACTTCCGTCAACTACTGTTAACTTCTGTTAACTTCCAAGCTAGAAGCCTGTCCGACACGTCTGGATGTTCCCACTTGTCACGATATGGACGTTTACAAGACTAGTCTGTTATGGATCTCTTCTGGCAGGCTTGGAAACAGAGCAAACGCCTCTTCCGACCAGCAACACTGACCCTTCCTTCCCTACAGAACCCCCACAGATGCTTGAGAACTGATTTTTCCGTTAACCACGACTGTCATAGGTGGCTTTGCTCTCCAGCTGGCAGGATTCGAAAAGCTTCTTGAGGAAAGCTTGTATTCACGTCTCCAAGAAATCTTCCGTGACACTATATCTCAACATCATAGTTAACTTCCATTGAGTCGAGGCAACGGCAATCAAGTTCCTGACAGATTTGTCTTGCACCCCTCAGTCTGCAACTTCCGTAAGCCTGGCTTCTTGATCTTGGCCAGTGAATGCGGCACATCATGATTGACACAAAATTTCTCCGAGAATATCACAGCTTCAATCGTATCATGATTGACTCGAAAATATTGTTCAAACTTAAAACATGTCAAATGATTGAATCAAAACAAATTGTTGAAACTTAAAATATGTCAATACGTGAATCGCGATCATCATTCGCACTTTTTGTGTTCATCAAAATCATGCAGAAAACTTGCATTCCAAGCTTCTCTGCTCTTACTAAGTTCGAAATGAATCGTGCTAACTAATAGAATTTAGTTAGCAAGATAGCTGGCGTCAAGCCTATTTCTTGCGCAACAAGAAAGAATTGTGGAGAGATGGAAACGTACAGACTGAGAGATATTTCACCTGGTCTGGTAAGCTCGATCACTTACGAGGACTGTCGAGAGGACAATTGCGGCTCGTGGCATAGAAGAATGAAGCATACCCATGATGATGGCCAGTGATCGACTCAAACGGATTTCATGACTATTCTTCCGTCAGCCAAGTTCATCACAGGTTCCCATCCTTCACTGATGAATTTCTCGATCTCATCGGCCTTCACAACCTTCTTGGAGGATTCTCTCTTTGAAGTGTCCCCTCTGCGGTTCTGACCCTGAGAGAGAACTTGCTCTCCTTTCTCGGCTACTAACTGAGATACGAGACCTTCAATCTGCTTCAGCCGATCCTCCAACTGCTGACGAGAAAGCCGAGACTCGCGACGAACCTCTTCAGCCTCAGAAATTGTTAGCAACGGCGCAGCCTTGACATAATCTTCCAGAAGCTCCTTCTCAGTTGGCCTGTAGTAGCCGTCTGAGATTCCTGTGGAATGACCCATCAAAGTCTCAACATTAATGGGCTTCATGACCTGCTCAGCTCTAGTCTTGAAAAATTTTCTCAGCGAATGAGTAGAGAATTCATGTCTTTTCTTCTTCTCCTTGCGCAAGCCATGCTTCCAGAGCATGTCTTCGAATACTCGCTTGACACCGTCAGCGTGCAGCCTGTTTGGCTTGTTAATGTCACCCTCGTGAATGTTCTGGAATGTTCCCCACTTATCTCTAATCAAAGGCGAATCCTTGGTTATCTTCTCTCCTTTCGATTTACGTAGTTGCATGTACTGCTTGAGCTTCTGATAAGTCTCGGCTGTGATGAATGTTTCATACTCCTCAGGTTCCGCCGCATACACCTTCAGTTTGGCGGCAACAACTTCTCCATCTCTTTCCAACGGTTTCACATGGCCCCAGTCAAGGTAATCCCAAGCGCCCATTCTAATGCCACTACTGACCATGGTCAACAATATCGCTTGAGATCTCAGGTCTACGTTTGACAGAAGCAATCTCAGTTCTTCAATGGTTGGAGCTCTATCAAGTGCATATCGTCTGGCACTTGGCAGGACACGTGAAATCTTCTTCCAGTTGACGCCTGATACATCATTCATTTCGAGAAGAAGTCTGATTGGCTTCTTCATGTTTCTAACAGTGTTTGCCTCGATCTCCTTTGCAAGAACTCTCTCCTTCTGTTTCAGAAGATAATTCATGATCGTCTCTTCAGCCCATTTCGGCTGAGCTTTTGCTTTTTCTACAAAAGCATCTACATCCATTCCTACGTGTTCTAGAAAAGTGGCAAGCCATCGTTCGTAAGTGCTTCTTGTAGCAGGACTCTCAATCGCTTCAAGAAACAGTTTTGCAGTTTTACCGTTCAGCGATGATAAGTTTCTATGTTTTCTACCAGCGGACAACTCAGTTCATTAGAAGATGCTTGTCGCTGGCATATTAATTGAGTCCATTTCTAGCTGTGATTCTGTGGTGCGGCCGCCGGGATTCGGACCCGGGTCGTTGGCTTTCTTCGGAAACGACTCATCTTTGATTTTCCTTGGAAGGCCAGTGGACGCCTTGCTATGTCCTAGACCAGGTTCTCCGAGCTGTTTCTG